>SXGT01442641.1_pt1 | contig 31454 bp, 30 predicted proteins | sample 3176221 | NCBI WGS metagenome assembly SXGT01 (sample SAMN11356862, study PRJNA531348) | freshwater metagenome | isolation source: freshwater sample F1-120 | place: China: Fuxian Lake, Yuxi | collected 2017-12-25
AGGGGCGAGCGCAGCGAACCCCTGGGATTAAGCCTGCATGAATCCCAGGGGTTCGCTGCGCTCGCCCCTGGGCCTGGAACGAATGATGAAATTGACCCTGCACATCTGGCGTCAGCAAAACCGCCACGAGCCCGGCCGGATGGAAACCTACCGCGCCGAAGACGTCAGTCCCGATATGTCGTTTCTCGAAATGCTCGATGAACTCAACGAGAAGCTCATCAAGGAAGGCAAGGAGCCGGTCGCCTTCGATCACGATTGCCGCGAAGGCATCTGCGGCTCCTGCTCCATGATGATCAACGGCATGGCGCATGGCCCCGAGCGGGCCACGACCACGTGCCAACTGCACATGCGGAAATTCCAGGACGGCGAGGAGATCTTCATCGAGCCCTGGCGGGCGAAGGCGTTTCCCGTGCTGCGCGACCTCATCGTCGATCGCGGGTCCTTCGATCGCATCATCAGCGCCGGCGGATACGTCGGCATCAGCACCGGCGGGGCGCCCGACGGCAACGATGTGCCGATCCCCAAAGACATGCAAGAGGCGGCCATGGATGCCGCGGCCTGCATCGGCTGCGGGGCCTGTGCTGCCGCCTGCAAGAACGCCTCGGCGATGCTCTTCGTCGCCGCCAAGATCGGGCATCTCGGCAATCTGCCGCAAGGGGAGCCCGAGCGGTTATCGCGCGTCCGAAAGATGGTCGAGCAGCATGATGCGGAAGGGTTCGGCCATTGCACCAATCAATATGAATGCGAAGCCGCCTGTCCGAAGGAGATTAGCGTCAGCTTCATCGGGCAGTTGAATCGCGATTACTGGAAGGCATGTGTTGCCGTCGGGGCCCGCGAAGAGACGACGGAGGCGGCGGGGTAACCAATTTGCCACGCGCGGCTTGGCACTTTACTCAGGGCATACGATGCCGTCAGCGGCTTACGTGCTATTCCCATCGAGCCGCAAGCACCACCACGCCAGCGCCATCAGGCCAGCGCCGAACCCAAACAACACCAGCACGGCGACCACCACGGTGTCCATCTGTGGCGTTGGATTCGTCAGCAGCTGCCGATAGGCATCGAGCGCCCAGGCATGGGGCGTGATCTGGCTGATTTGCTTCATCTGTGGTGGCATGAACTCGCGGTCGCCGAAAAAGCAGCCACTCAGGCCTGCCAGCACCAGCACCAGGAGCGTGCCGTAGATCGCCACCTGCGTTTCGGTGCGTGCGAGCGCCGCCACCAGCATTGCCAGGCCGATGGCGGCAAACGACGTCGCCGCCACCACGGCCGCCAGCCAGATCGGCGCTGCACCCCAGTCCATGCCGAAGACCACTTTGCCGGCGGCGAGCAAGAAGTACCCCTGAAACAACGATAAGAACAAGCAGGGCAACATCTTGCCGATCAGGATTTGTCCCTTGGTCAGCGGCGCGACGACGAGTCGCTTCAGGGTTCCCTGCCGGCGCTCGGCGACGAACAGCCAGCCGACCGTCAACACCAGGAAGAACGCAAACATCACGAGATAGGACGGGACGAGCAATTGATAGCGACTGCCGCCGCGCTTGAGCCAGCCGGTGCCGTCGGTCCGGAAATCAGTGTTCTTGCCTGACTTGTCGGTGGTGATCTCCATTTCCTTGGTGAGGGCGGCCCAGGTCTTCGCGGTCAGGTTGTAGCGTGGAAACAAGTTTTGCAGCGAGTTTTGCATTCCCGACGCCAGCGCCTTCTTTTGCGCCGGCGGAAAGTTGCGGAGCACGGTCGCCAGGTCGAGGAAACCGATTTGGACGTCAAGCTTTTCCCGGCTTACCATGTCAATGAACTGCGGTTCGCCGATCTTCTCGAACGCCCGGCCAATCATCCAGGGCATGACCACGCGTAAGAGGCTGCCTTGCGCGACCTGGTCGATGATGGCGGCGGCCGTATCCTGTGTGGGATCGCGCAGCACTTCGACGTCAAGAGTCTTGAAGTTGATCCCCTCGCGGTGAAAGGGATTGATGCCATCGTGCAGGTACAAGGGAAAGACGTCTTGCGTTTCGTCAAAGCCGCCGCGCAAGGCCAGAGCGATCGGATGCCCCGGCAGGGGGAAGCAGGAGGCAATCGCGAGATGGTCCGGCCAGCCTGACGCGAGAAACGAGCAGCGCTCGACGCGCTTGCTGAAATTCTTGCCGAGCACCAGGACTGCCGCGCGCTGACCGCTGTTGACCAGGCGCTGCGCTTCCGCGCGATCCTTGACAAACTCGACGCGGATGTCGGCGGTCTCGTTGAGATCGCGCAGCAGCATCTCGGCCCATGATTGATGCGGGAACCACCTGCCATGGTTTGCCCACGCCACGCTGCAACCGGCGAACGCCTGCGACGCGCCCGAGGCCGGGTTTGGCGTGATCGCCAACCAGCCGGCGCCTTCGCCCACCATGGCGGGGCGATCGAAAAAACGGGGCACCCCTTCGTCCAGATTCAGGACCGTGATGCGCAACCCCGCCGCCGGCGATTTGCCAAAGTTGTCGCCGAGCGACACGCCCAGGACGAGAATGAAGATGAGCGGCATGGCGAGCAGAATGATCATCGCCCGCGCGTCCCGAACGAGCAGGCGCAGGTCTTTCTTGGCGAGCGTCCAGATGACCATGAGCGTCTCAGCGTAGTGCTTCGTCACGCGGGGGTTGATGGATGTCCGAGCCCAAGCGTCAGGCGAGGGAAACTGCTCAATCGTTGCCGTTCTTCTTCATGCGCATCGCGACTACAAACGCTCCGCTGCAAAGCCCGATCACCGCCACGCCGAGCACCACCTTGAGCCAAGGAAAGCTCGTGAACTCCGCTCGGCTGGGTCCGTCGACGATCGACTTGCTGGCGGTGGGCGGAATCTGCATGGTCTCGGGCTCCGCCGGGCTCTCCTTCGGAGCAACGGGCTGCGACGGATCGGGCACGGTGAATCTCTTCTTGGCGCGATGCCCGGCCCCCGCATCGACATGCACCATGTACTTGCCAGGGGGCGGAGCCGAGAAGCTCCACTTGCCTTGATCGTCGGCGACCCCCTTGGCGATCACGTTCTCGTCGGCGTTGCGCACCTCGACCTTGGCTTTCACGCCGGGGCTATCGTCATCGAAATAGACCTCGACACGGGCGGTGGCGCCAACCAGCTTGACGGCAACGCCCACGGCATGCGCGAACCCCTTGCCCGGCGTGAGTGTCAACACAAGTAGACCGAGAACCAGTAGCTGGCGCATGGGAGTAGAAGTACCTCCGTGGCGGGCAGTGCGATGAAGTCTCTTTTTGTGATACCACGTTCGGTACCAGCATGCAAGTAGCCGTACCGGATGGGCCCGCGGATCCAGGCACCTGGGCCCCGCTTGCAGGCGTGGGTGTAGCACAGGCATCTTGCCTGTGCAGCGAGCAGCAATCGGCGTTCCGTTGCAAGCGCAGGCAAGATGCCTGTGCTACACAAGTCGCAGATTGCTGAAATCGGTGTCCGCCTCCTCCGCGCCGATTCAGCCAATTTGGCGCTGGCAATTGGTGGGACGATATGGTAGACTCGAACCTTCCATTTCACAGCTGGGAGATCACCATGAATCTTAGCGAATTCGAAGATGCCTACGAAGACGAAGAGGTCTGCGAGGACATCGAACGCGTCAAAGGCGCCGTGCTGGAGACGCCCGTGAGCGAGCTCATGGCCGACAAACCGCTCGTCGTCTCTGCCGACGCAACGGTCGTCTCGGCCGTCCGCGCCATGAACGAACGCCGCACCGGCTGCGTGCTGGTGCAAAAAGACGGCAAGCTGGCCGGGATCTTCACCGAGCGCGATGTGCTGCGCAAGGTCGTCTTCCACGACAACAGCCACACCTTGAAGGTGGATGCCGTGATGACGAGCAATCCCGAAACGCTTCCCGCCAACGCCTCCGTTGCTTACGCGCTCAACAAGATGAGCGTAGACGGCTATCGGCACATTCCGATCGTGGACCCGGACGGCAAAGCCATCGGCGTATTGTCGGTCAAGGATATCGTCAACTTCGTCGTCGATTTCTTTCCCGAGAGCGTGCTGAACCTGCCTGCCGATCCCGAGAAGGCGTATCCGAAACACGAAGACGGCGGATAGAGTCTTGCCTCTGCATGTCTCCGCAAGATCCGGAGTTCTACACGCGGCCGGAATTGACATATGCAGTGGATGCGACATACTAGCCCGAAGTGTAAGCGAGGAAAGGAGTAGCGTCCCTCGCTTACGCTTCGGGCTAGTATCCATTCAGACGGCATGAAGTATCATTCCGAATGTCGAAGCGGAAGCAAGCGGGCGATTTTTCGTCATTCGAATTGCGTACTTCGTCATTGCGGCACAGCCGCGTTGAGCTCACAGTCGTCTTTCTATGGAGCGGGGTCGCATACGCGCCACGGGCGCGATTATGCGACGCCGTTCGCTTGGACATTCCTTGTCTACGCAAATTTCCCAGACCTCCTCGCCAGACTACGTCCCGCCCGAATTCCGCCTTTTCCGCAAAGCCGCAATTCGGTAACATGGATGTTCTACGTCTGCCAATGGAATCTCAACACGGAAGGAAAGTGGTGATGGGCAAGCTCGCCTTGGCACTCCTGATTCCCCTGTTCCTCTGCTCGCCGGTCATGGCCCAGCCAGCGGCGTGGGCCGACAAGCTTTTCGACGGCGTAACGACGCACGACTTCGGCACCGTCCCGCGCGGGGCGCAGCTCAAGTACAGCTTCAAGATGACGAACATCTACAAGGTCCCGCTCGACATCACCGACATCAAAGTCTCCTGCGGTTGTCTGAAGGCTACGCCCAGCACCCGGACCTTGCAGCCCGGCGAAATCGCAACGCTCAATATCCACATGGACGGCAAGCAATTCTCGGGGCTCAAGACCATCCGCGTTGCCGTCACCGTCGGACCGAAGTACGTCTCGACAGCAACACTGGTTGTCTCCGCCAACGCCCGCGGCGATGTCGCTTTCACGCCCAGCCAGATCGATTTCGGCAACCTCCATCGCGGCCAAACGCCGACCAAGAACATCGATGTTGAATACATCGGCGCCCTGCCAAACTGGCGCGTAACCGAGATCGTCAAGAACGCCTCGGCCCCGTTCGAGCTGAAGGTGGAAGCACTCGCCAGCGCCCAGCCGGGCCGGGGCTTCCGCATTCTGGCAACGATGAAAGCCGATCCGGCAACCGGTTCGTTCAAGCAAGACGTGCTCCTCAAGACCAATGACCCCGCCAATCCCGTGGTGACGTTCCACATCGTCGGCAACGTACAGGCCGGCCTGGCAGTGTCCCCAAACCCGATCGCGATTAAAGACATGAAGGTCGGCGAAACGCAGATCAAGAAGGTGATCGTCCGCGCGCCGCGCCCGTTCCGCATCACGGCCGTCGACGGACAGGGGGACGGCATCAAGGTCGATATCCCCAATCGCGAGGATACGGCCATCGTACTCACCGTTCACATCGAGCCTGCCAAGGCGGGCGATCTCCGCAAGACCCTGCTGATCCGCACGGACCTCGACCAGCAGACGACTCCGCTGGTGATCGAGGCGGTCGTCGAGCCGTGAGCCGCCGGTGACGTTGCCATTCTGCTACGCCGCAAGCGGCGGGCGGACCTATCATATCTCCATGAACGAATCCCCGCGCACACCGAATCGGCTGATCCACGAGACCAGCCCGTACCTCAAGCAGCATGCCTACAACCCCGTGGACTGGTTCCCCTGGGGCGAGGAAGCGCTGGCCAAGGCCAAGCTGCTCGACCGTCCGATCTTCCTTAGCATCGGCTACTCCGCGTGCCACTGGTGCCACGTAATGGAGCACGAGAGCTTCGAGGATCCGGAAGTCGGCAGGATTCTCAGCGAGCATTTCATCAGCATCAAGGTCGATCGCGAGGAACGCCCCGATCTCGATCAGATCTACATGACCGCAGTGCAATTGCTCACTCAGCACGGCGGTTGGCCGATGTCGGTGTTCCTGACGCCGGGCCTCGAGCCCTTTTACGGCGGCACTTATTTCCCGCCGACGGATCGCCACGGTCTGCCGGCCTTCAAGAAGCTCGTCACCGCGCTGGCCGAGGCCTGGAAGAACCGCCGCACGGAGATTGCGACCAACGCCGTCCAGATCGTCGCCGGCATTCAGGAATCCATGCAGCTGGCTCCCCCCGCAGACGCGGCGAAGGGGGCGGACGCCGAACGCATCTACGCCGAGGCGCTTCTGCGCAACGCCGGCCGAACTCTGCAACGCGCCTTCGATACCGTTCACGGCGGCTTTGGCCGCGCGCCGAAATTCCCGCACCCCATGGAGCTGCGCCTGCTGCTTCGAATCGCCTACCGCTTCGGCGATGACTCAGCCCTCGAGATGGTCACGAAGAGCCTCGATCACATGGCGATGGGGGGCATCTATGACCAGCTCGGCGGCGGCTTCCATCGCTACTCCACCGACGAGCGCTGGCTGGCGCCCCACGTCGAGAAAATGCTCTACGACAACGCCCTCCTCACGATGGCGTACCTCGAAGCCTATCAGGTCACGAACAACGAATATTATCGCGAGATCGTGGAAGAAACGTTGGCCTACGTCCTGCGCGAGATGACGAGTCCCGACGGCGCATTCTACAGCACACAGGACGCTGACAGCGAAGGTGTCGAGGGCAAGTTTTTCGTGTGGACCCTCGCTGAGATCGAAAAGCTGCTCGGCCCTGCCGACGCCAAGCTTTTCGCGTCGGTCTATGACGTCACGGCGCTGGGGAACTGGGAAGGGCACAACATCCTCCATCTATCGCGTGGCCTCGACGTCGAGGCCAGGATGCTTTCTATCCCGATCGACGAGTTGAAAGCTCGACTGAAGCGTTGCAGCGACAAGCTGCTCGCCGAGCGAAGCAAACGCATTTGGCCCGGGCGCGATGAGAAAGTATTGACGGCCTGGAATGGCCTGATGATTGCGAGCTTTGCCAAGGCGGCCCAGGTGCTGGAAAATCCCGCCTACGCCCAGGCCGCGACGCGAGCCGCCGATTTCTTGCTGACCACGATGCGCCGCGCCGACGGCCGACTTTACCGTACGACGCTTGGCAATGTGCCGCCGAAATTGAACGGCTACCTGGAGGATTACGCCTATCTCGCTGATGCCCTGGTCACGCTCTACGAGGCGACATTTGAGCCCCGCTGGATTGCGTCGGCGGTCGAACTGAGCGGCATCTTGTACACACAGTTCTGGGACGAGACAGACGGCGGTTTCTTTTTCACGAGCCGGGATCACGAAACGCTCATCGCCCGTAACAAGGATCCGCATGACAACGCGACTCCGTCGGGCAACTCGATGGCTGTCTGCGCGCTCCTGCGCCTGGCAAAGCTCACCAGCGATGGGCATCTCGCGGAGATGGCCGAGCGTACGCTGCACCTCTTCGGCGGGCTGATGGGGCGCTCGCCGATGGCAGCCGGGCAGATGCTGTGCGCGCTCGACTTCAAGTTCGGGCCGGTCAAGGAAATTGCGGTGGTGGGCGACGCGAAAAATGCAGAAGTGATCGAAGTGCTACGCCACCTGCGCCGGCCGTTTCGGCCCAATCAGGTGGTCGCGTGGAAAGCGACTGGTTCGGAAGAGGCGCTGCCGCTCTTGAAGGATCGCTCTGCGCTGGGGAATGTAACGACGTATGTGTGCGAGGATTTCACGTGCCAGGCGCCGATTATTGGAGCGAAGGCCTTGCAAGAACAACTGGCATCAAGCCGATTGCGATGAAGCTATTGCATCCATTCGCGGCTGCAAGGTGATGAACTTCACCAGATCGCCGACGGTTTCAATTCTCTTGATCGGATTGTCTTTTACATCCTTGGCAGAGTGGCCCGACCGATCAGCAATTTCAGAAATGAGACTTAAGAAGGTGTCATCGGGGTCGATGGGCAACTCCTCAAACCTGTCTGAGGCGCGAAGTGGAACAGGCGCTCCATCCACCATGAGATACCACGCCAGTGCGTCCCAGGTTGCTCGAATCACCCATGGGTCGAACGGCTCCGAGTTTCGGTTAAAGGAACGAGCAAAGGTACCAATATCCTCGCCCGCTCTCTCAGCCGCCAGGCGACGAAGTTTGCGATTGATAAAAAAGCTCCCAACGATTGTCCAAACAATTAAGAATGGCGCGAGGAGAATACAACCAACAAGAACCGCTACCATTACTGGCCAGATGAAATGGCATGTCACTGCCGCTGTTATTCCCAAGGTAATCAGGATGGAGTATTCGCTTATCGAACAGGGCGTTTCCTGCAGTACCGGCATCCATCGTGAAAATGGTCGCATGGGAAAACCTTCATGTTGAACCAAACGGTGTTACTTCATTTCTGCCGACTTTTCTTTCCGCGCGTCCACCTTCTCGAAAATAATCACATGCTGCCAGGGCAAATGGTCCAGCGTTTTCTGGTGCTTTAGCTCGGTGAAGGGCTTCATTTCCTTCATCACCTGGGCAATCGACATGCGGTGGACGTTCAGAATCAGCACCTTCGGGTCTTCCAGGCGGAACTCGACGAACACCAGCCGACCGCCGGGCTTGAGCGCTTTGACCAGTTCTGCCGTCACCTCGTAGGGATACGTCAGCTCGTGGTAAACATCGACCATCAAGATCATGTCGAGCGCCTTGGCGGGCAGCTTCGGATCCTTCTCCGTGTTGAGCACGGTCTGCACATTGGTGAGATTCGCCTGCTTGACCCTTCTTTGCAGGATCGCGATCATCTCTTTCTGGACGTCAATGGCGTACACTTTTCCTTTGGCGCCAACGAGGGGCGACAGGCGAACGGTGTGATGCCCGCTGCCGGCGCCAAAGTCTGCGACGTGATCACCTTCCTTGACGCCGAGGGAAGGCATGAGCTTGGAGACCGCTTCTTCGCGCTCGCGCTCTGGACGCTCCAGCCAGCCGGCGCCCTGAAAGCCCATGACATGGGCGATCTCACGGTCCATGTAAAACTTGCCGGTGCCGTAGGGGTCGTGGATCTTGCGGAATTCGTAACGCGGCGGGGGCGCATCTTGTTTCTTTTGCGCCGGTGTTTGGGCGGATACAAGGCCTAGGGCAACGAGTATTAGACAACCCAAACTTAGTGAAGTGAATTTCATGGCATTCTTCCTCGCTCCCTCGGTTTCCGGCACGTTCATTTCATTCGTGCAAGATTGGCAGATGCCGGACGCGGATGCGGCCTTCTTGCATCGTAACCGCGGCCCCTTTTGCAAGATCGTCAGCAGATTGGGCAACGACGGTTTGCAATAGTTCGCCATCGCCTCTCCCCGCAGCCCCTCGATGCGAATCCGAACAACCGACGGAACTGCGGCCCCGGACAGTGCGAGCAGCGTGTGAAAATCGGCATCCAGCGTGGCGATGATTCGATCCGTATCTCGGGAGAGTTGCAGGATGGTGGTGTCCGCTGCGGATGAATACCCGATGTCGCCGACATGGACGGCATCAATGCCCGCATGACACAACAGGGCGGCGGCACTACGCGGCAACCCTTTGTCAAGCAGCAGTTTCATGGGACCCCGGTAGTTCGAGGACACGGTCGTCCAACGATGCGGCTGCGTAAACTAGTGCCTGCCGAATGTCTTCGTCTTCAAGCTCCGGAAATTCACGCCGGAGTTCGACACGGTCCGGATACAACGCGGCCAATTGAACAACGCGCCGAACGGTGAGCCGAAGATCGCGCACACAAGGTTGGCCGTTCATGCGGGCCGGATTGCTGGTGATACGATCGAGCATTTCTTTCTCCTTCCCACCCCTGGGAATCGCTACGCTCCCTGCGAGCGCTTCTCTGTATTTTGAATGTGCAGTCTACAATTTGCAACCGGCAATTCCTATTTCTTGTGCTCCTTCGCTGCCTTCGCCCGCAGGAAGGCCTGGATGAATTCGTCGATCTCGCCATCCAGAACATTCTGCACCTGCGCGGTCTGTGCGTCGGTGCGGACGTCCTTCACGAGTGTGTACGGCTGCATGACGTAATTGCGAATCTGGCTGCCAAAGGAGACTTCGCCCTTTTCATCGTACACCTTTTCCGTCTCGGCTCTGCGCTTCAACTCCTCGACGCGGTAGAGTTTTGCCTTCAGGAGCGCCATCGCATTGGCGTCGTTCTTGTGCTGGCTGCGTTCGGTGCGGCTTTCGGCAGCGATGCCGGTGGGGAGGTGCTTTTAGCGATCGCCGGACTCTGTCTTGTTCTGATGCTGCCCGCCGGGGCCGCCGGAACGGAAGGTGTCGCGTTTGAGATCGTCGGGCTTGATCTCGATGTTGATGGTGCCTTCGATATCGGGAGTGACATCGACGGCGGCAAACGAGGTTTGCCGGCGCTTGTTGGCGTCGAACGGGCTGATGCGAACCAGCCGATGTACGCCAATCTCGCTTTGCAGGTAGCCGTAGGCGTAGTCCCCCTTCACGAGGATGGTAGCACTGCGGATGCCGGCCTCGTCGTTGCGCAGCTCGTCGATCATTTCAACGTCATAGCCATGGCGTTCGATCCAGCGCGTGTACATGCGCAGGAGCCTCTGGGCCCAGTCGCACGCCTCGGTGCCGCCGGTGCCGGCGCTGATCTTGATGAAGGCGTTCGCAGTGTCCTGCGGGCCGGTGAACATGGCGCGCAGGTCGAATTCGCCCAGCTTCTTCTCGATGGCGTGCAGCTCTTTCTGGAGGTCCGCCTCGACGCTGTCGTCCTCGGCGCAAAGCTCGCACAGAGCGCCGAGATCATCGGCGCTGGACGCGAGGGCGTCGAATTCGTTGACGAGTGCGTTGAGCGGCTTGAGCTGCTGAATGATTCCCTGGGCCTTCTCCTGGTTGTCCCAGAAGTTGGCCGCCCCCATGAGATCGGTGAGTCGATCGCGTTCCTTGCGTTTGTTGAAGAGGTCAAAGAGAGTCCCGGAGCTGGGTCAAACGGGCGAGCACCTCATCCGTGCGGCGGCGAAGGTCGATGTTCATGGCAGAGGTCCTTTCGGCATACGTTTGCACCTGCACGGCGCCGTGCGGGCGCTAAACGTAAACAATCATATTCCCTAAACTGACACAACCACGCAATAGCGAGTTCATTGTATCACAAGGAAAACCCATGGCAAAACTCACAGGTAAAACAGCTCTCGTCACCGGCGGCGGCTCGGGCATCGGGGCGGCGTCTGCCAAGGCGCTCCTCGAAGAAGGCGCCACGGTCGCCATCGCCGGACGCGATCCAAAGAAGCTTGACGAACTCGCCAAACAACTCGGCAACGTCCTGCCGATCGCCTGCGATGTCGCCGACCAGAAGCAGGTTGCCGCGCTCGTCCAGCGCGTCACGGAAAAACTGGGACCGATCGACATCCTCGTCAACAACGCTGGCACCAACCTCAAGGAACGCACATTTCGCGAGTTGACGCCCGAGGCGTGGGACCGGGTCGTTCGCACCAATCTCGATGGCACGTTTTATTGCATGCAAGCCGTGTTTCCCAGCATGGCGGCGCGCAAGGACGGCGTCATCATTAACATCGTCTCCGTCGCCGGCCTTCGCGCTAGCCCGCTGGGGGGCATCGCTTACGCTGCCTCCAAGTTCGGCCAGGCGGCGCTTGGCATCTGTTTGGCTGCCGAGGAAAAGGACTCCGGCATTCGCGTCTGCAATATCTATCCGGGCGAAGTGGATACGCCGATCCTGGTGTTTCGACCGGCGCCGATCTCGGAGGAGCACCGCGCGAAGATCTTGCGCCCCGAGGACGTCGCGGAGGCGGTGCGTTTTGTGGCGTTGTTGCCAGCGCACGTATCGGTGCCGGAGCTGGTGATCAAGCCGACGGCGCAGGTTTATGTGTAGGGATCTTCGTTTAGCGCCCGCGCGACGCCTGCGAGCGCTAAACGTAAACTGATTGTGCCTTAGTTTTCAACCACTTCGATGACGATGCACGACACATTGTCGCGCGAGCCCATGTCGAGGGCGAGTTTGCCGAGCCCGTCGGCACATTCCTGAACGTTGGGATTTTCCTGGATGAATTGCAGAAGCTTTTCGTCGGGGACGGGGCCGGTGAGGCCGTCGCTGCACAGGAGGAAGCGGTCGCCTTTTTCGAGCAGGATCGGCTTGACCTCGGGGCCATCGCCGACTTCCTTGCTACCGAGGTATTTCCACAGATAATTCTTGAAGCGGTGTTCCTTCGCTTCCTCCGGGGTAATCGTCTTGTTTTCGACGAGCGCCCGGGCAAGGGAGTGGTCGATGGTCAGTTGCTCGATCTGGCCGCCGCGGACCATGTAGGCGCGTGAGTCCCCGAGGTTAGAGATGTACAACTCGCGCCCTTTTCGCCACAGGGCGAGTACGATGGTGGTGCCCATGTTCTTGAGATCGCGGTCGAGGGAACCCATCGTGATGATTTCGTCATTGGCCTGGACGACGGCCTTGCGGACTACCTGCTGCACTGCCGCTTCGTCGGTGGCGGCGGCGAGGTTCTTGCGAAGCTCGCGTGGCACGACTTCGATGGCTCGCTTGCTGGCGATCTCGCCGGCAGCCTGACCGCCCATACCGTCGGCGACGATGCACAGGGTCATATCCGGGAACGCCTTCACTTCGATGGAATCTTCGTTGTTTTCGCGATAATTCCCCAGAAGCGTGCATTTACCGACGTTAAGTGCCAAGGGCATAAACCGACCTCATTTTCAGACGAACCACGCCATGCGACAGGTCTACTTCATCATAGCAAGGTTTGCCTACGTCGCAACAGGGGCCTCTATTTCCAACTATATGCCGTGACTGCGGGGCACGCAACAAGATTAAGAGCCGAGTAGCTGGGGGCCCGGAGTTTGCCTGGTAGGCGCCTTCGTGAAACGACGATGCCGGGGGAGGAAACTCGCTACAATGCATGGAGGGACCGTCTTCCTCATCGTCGTCTACCTACCGGGACGACTTGAAGTGGATGCTCCCCTCGTTCCAAAGTTGACCTTCCAGAGCCTGAAGATTCCGCACGATCGGCGTGACTGCGGAAAAGGGAGGCTGCCGTGCCGGTGCTGATGGAATTGAAGCGGATCATCATCAATGAGATCCACGATTCGCAGGTCATTCTGCTGAACGAGGTCGATGGGGAGCGTGCGTTCCCCATTGTCATCGGCATGTTCGAGGCGTTGAGCATTGACCGGCGCATCAAAGGCGTGCAATGGCCTCGCCCCATGACGCACGATCTGATCTGCAACGTGATCGATTTCCTCGGCGGCGATCTGCAGGACATCTACATCAACGAGCTGCGCGAGCATACGTATTTCGCCAAGCTGCGCGTCAAGAGGGACGGCGAAATCGTCGAGGTCGATTGCCGGCCGTCGGACGCCATCGCCGTCGCGGTGACGGCCAAGGTGCCGATCTACGTGGCCGAGGACGTCATCGATGAGGCGAGCGAGGAAGCGTGATACACTCGTTTCTTGGCTAGTATCGATTACTCCGGTTGCGCCGAATCTTCCGACCTGCTTGCATTTCCCCTTCCGCTTCCGTTCTCATTTTCGCGCTGGAAGATTTGCCGATTGGGTAAACTGAATCGACAGAACCCCGTCAACCTCAGGTTCGCGCATATGGCCACCGACCTGCAATCCGCCGCCCCGATGACCTCGCTCAGCGATCCGCGCATCAAGGAGAAGCTGCAAGAGCTGCGCCGAACCGACAACGCCACCAATCTGTACTATCTGGCCCGGACCTATGCCTTTCTCGCCCTCGCCATCACGGCCGCTTTGTGGTTCTACGCGCTCAACGACTGGTCCTTTTGGCTCAACGTGCCGGTGACGCTGCTGGCAATCCTTCTCATCGGCGCCGGGCAGCATCAGCTCACGGGATTGGCGCACGAGGCGTCGCATCACCTTCTGCTCCGCAATCGATTCTGGAACGACCTGATCTCCGACTGGTTCTGCATGTTCCCGCTGTTCAGTTCGACGCAGCACTATCGCTTGCAGCACATCGCGCATCATCAGTTCGTCAACGATCCGGACCGCGATCCCGATGTCTCCCAATTGCAAACCAGTGGGCATTGGCTGGACTTTCCTGTCGATCAGAGGACTTTTCTTGTTACGCTGTTCAAGCAGTTGTGGTTGCCGAATCTGTTTCGCTTTATGCGCATCCGGGCCGCCTACAACGCGATCCCGACGGACAAGAATCCCTACCTCAAGAAGGGCTGGAAGCCGAACAAGACGACCGTCCGCGTGGGCATCCTTTACCTGCTGGCTCTGATCGGCGCCCTGGCGTGGTTCGTCTACGATCGCAACGCTCTCCTGCTCGCGATCGTCCCCGCGGCCATGTATCTGGGCATCATGACCTTCTATGCCTGCATCCCCGCGACGATGTATCACCAGAGCCGGGTGCATCCCGTCATCTCGATGCGTGTGATGACCCTTTGCCGCATGACGTATGTATCGCTGCTCTTCAACGGCCTGGCCTGGCTGAGTCTGGAGCTAACGCCGTATGCCGCACTTTTTTACGTGGTGTTGTGGGTGGCGCCGATCTTCACGTCGTTCTCGTTTTTCATGATCCTGCGTCAGATCGTGCAGCACGGGAATGGCGGGCGCGGCTGGCTCACCAATACGCGCGTGTTCTTGGTCAATCCGCTCATCAACTTCGCCGTGTTTCCCATGGGCCAGGACTACCACTTGCCACACCACATCTTCGCCAGCGTGCCGCACTATCGGCTCAAGGAACTGCACGAATTTCTGGAGCAATGTGCCGAGTATCGCGCTCAGGCCGTGGTGGTGGAAGGCTACTTTCTGCCGTATGAAAAACCGCCGACGAAGCCGACGGTGATCGAGGTGTTGGGCCCGCGCTACCATGATTTGGCGAAAGAAGTACACATCGACAACGACGTGCTCGAAGGCGAAGAGGTCGAGGAGAAGGACGAGATCTTGAAGCAGGGAGAAGACGAGAAACAGAAAGCGCTGGGATGAGCTATCCCAGCCCTTCGCGCTGCGCATCCCTGGGCGTCGCGCGCGGTTCGTGGTAGACTGTTGCTTATGCTCTGGTTTCGCATTATCTTCTGGGGCATCGTGCTCATCGTCTCGATGCTTCCCTTTTTCTTTCTCGTTGGCATCATTGGCCGGATCGCCGGTTTTCGCCCGGGGTCGCGGCCTGGGAGCGTTGAGACGGCCTTCGGGTGGTTCGGCATCATTTTTCTGTCGGGTTTAATGCTTGGCATCTGCGGCGTGGCAGCACTCATCGACTGGGGCGTCGCATCTCTGGCTGCACGCCATCAACTTTTTCTGCCCGACCACCAGCCGATAGGCTTCAACCCTCCGGCTGCCAACAATCCGCCTTTCAACAATCGTCCAGCACTGCCTCAAAATCCGAGACCCCTGCCAATACCGGCCGAGTGGATGGAGCCGGAGATGACCAGGACGTATCTATCCGACATGCAGGAATTCGGTGAACGCGTCGGGTGGGGCCGGTTCGGGAAAAAAGGAAAACTCGGCTACGACGTCTTTGGTAATTCCATGGTCCGCGTCGAGGGCAAATACTTTCCCAACGCCATCTCGATGCATCCGCCGACCCTTGGTTTTTCCACGGTGAAGTATCGGCTCAACCGTGATGCAAAACTCTTTCGCGCCGAAGCTGCCCTTACCGACACGGAGAACGCAGGCTTCACGCCGACATCGGCCGCCACGTTCGCGGTTCTGGGGGACGGTCAATTGCTCTGGGTTTCCCCTCCCTTGCAGCGCCCCGGCGCGACCCACGCGTGTCGTCTCAGCGTCCAGAATGTCGATGTGATGGAACTGCAAATCCACTGCCCCGGCTCGAACTCGCACGTCCGCGGCGTCTGGCTGGAACCGCACATCTTAAAGTAACCAAAAAAGGACCTTAGGCGAATGCGCGGGTGCTCGTTCTGAAGCAGAAGGTATGCCCACCGTTTCCGCCAGTCTGCGGCTTGTGTAGCACAGGCATCTTGCCTGTGCTTGCAACTGAAAGCTGCTCCGGTCCTCCCAGCACAGGCACGATGCCTGTGCTACACCCGCGACTGGCTGCCGGAATCCGCGGGCACACCCCGACTCTCTCCGTTCATGGGACAGCCAACGACTCCGTCGTATGCAACTCGCAGCAGATAAATCTAATTTATTCACTAACATCGAACTTTTGCGACTTTTATCTGCCGTACTGTTGACAATTTAATGTGTACATATGTACAATACGGAGAGAAAGCAAAGTGTGGTCCGGGAGTCTCCAACATGGAAAACATGACGAAGTGGCGCCGCGTATGGCGTTGTGGACTGGCGCCGGTCCTGGGCTTGGCGGGCCTGGTCGCCCTGCGGCAGGCGCTGGCTTTCGATGATCCGCGGTTAATCCAGGGGCGGATAGCCAACCCGACGCCGACCGACGCTCGGCGCGACGGTGCTGTGCTGGGGGCTTGCTCAATCGGTTACTGCGGCTGGCGTGGTGAAGGGCTTGGGAGTGTCGGCGAGGTTGAAGACTTCTTCCACCGCATCTGCGCCGAGGCGGATGCCGCCTGCGCCGAAGAGGCAGCGTGCCGTTATTTCCTGAATTGGTTCGACGCCACGCCACGCGCCGAGATGCGCCGATTGCTACTTGCGGAGGTGAACCTGGCCTTGAGTCAATGCGCACTGGCGGCTGCTTGATTGCGACATCGCTTTGCACCTGGAGACACATGATGCTCTGCCAACACTGTCATCGCTCAAGGATCTCGCGGCCACGCCGGCTTTGCTGGAATTGTTATTACACGCGTGGAGTACGTGAGTTGTATCCGTCCACCAGCAAGTTTGGCCGGCGCGGACCGGGCAATTTCCATGCGCACACGCCCCTGCCGGCGTTTCCTACGTCTGCCCCACCTGGGTCCGAAGAGAAAGTCGCCGTCCTGGCGGAGCGGGCGCGCCTGAGACAGAGCTTGTGGCATCCCAAGGATGCAACGGAAGTCGGGCCGCAGACAAGCGTGGCGCAGGCAGGCTAGCATTGACGTCGTCGGACTACTCGCCAGAAAACATCTGGATCAACCAGGAGATGAGACTCCAGATGCCACACAGCCCGAGCATGAGCGCGACTCCCGCCCCAATCATCAGTCCATCCCGCATCGCGAATCGAGATTGCTTGGCTGGCGCAGGAGCAGGCAAGGAGACCAGCTCGACATCGAATTCATTGGGAGAAAGCGGAACGGTCGGCACGGATCCCACCGGTGCGGGCGCAGCCGTCGGAACCGCCGGCGCGGCAATCGGGACTGCGGGTGGCCCATCGGCGCCTGGCATCTTGACGCCTGTTCGCTTCTTCCGCCGCCTCTCCGCCGGCGCAGCCTTTTGAGCGACCGGTGCGTCCGCGGCCTTTGACGCCGCAACCGGGACGTTGGGGTTGGACGCCGGTTTGGCAGGCGCCGCTGCCGCGACGGGGGGACTCGACGCCGGCTTGACCGCACTGGCAACCGGTAGGTTCGGCGTCGATGGCGGCTTGGCTCGTGCCACCGGGGCGGCCGTCGCCGGGGCGGCCGTCTCGTCGCTGCTCTTGTCCGTCATTTCCAGCCACGTGAGATATTTCTTCATCTGCGGCGGCTCTTCCACGGGTCTGGTCGACTCGCTCGTCACCATCAGGAAGGCATCGAGCGCCTGCGCGGCCCGCGCCGGCGTCGGGTAGCGCTGCGCCGGTTGCTTGGCCATCATCCAGTTGACGATCTGTTCCAGGCCTTCCGGGATCGACGCGTTGAAGGTGCTCAACGGCTTCGGCGTTTCAGTCGCATGCCGAATCATCTGGTTGAGAATGTTCTTGTCGGGGAAGGGCGGCTGCCCGGTCAGGAGGTGATAGAGCGTGCAGCCCAGGCTGTAGATGTCGGCGCGGATGTCGATGGCACGCGGGTCGCGTGCCTGTTCGGGCGCCAGGTAGTCGGGCGTTCCCAGGAGGACCCCCTCTCCCGTCAATTCCATGCGCTCGGTCGTTTCCAGCGGCGCGTTCTCATCGAAGAACTCCCGCGCCAGGCCGATGTCGAGGATCTTCACATTCGATTTGAGCGTCGTCTCATTCTCGCCTCGCGCGCAGGCAGGCAGCAGCATGAGGTTGGCGGGCTTCATATCGCGATGCACCAGACTATGCTCGTGAATATGCTGCAAGCCCAGAAGCGCCTGATGCACGACGCGGACCGCCTCTGCGGGAGGCAGGCGCTTGCGGCGCTGGATGACCTCCTCGAGCGTGTCCCCTTCCAGGTACTCCATCACGAGAAAGTGTACGCCTTTGGTCTCGCCCACCTGGAAGGATCGCACGACATGCGGATGCTTCAGCTTGACTGCCAGCCGGGCCTCGCGCTCAAAGCGCGCCAGCATCTGGGCATTCTTCGCACGCGACGGCGGCAGCACCTTGATCGCAACCACTTGCCCCGATGGATGGACCGCCTTGTACACCCCGGCCATGCGCCCGCGGCCAATGCGTTCGAGGATCTTGTACTCGCCGAGGAAGAAATCATCGACGTGCCCGCGCGAGAGCAAGCTGGCCTGGTATTCGGTCGTGTAATTCTTGGCGATGAGCCATTTGAGGAATGCAGCCGACTGCCCGGCATTGTCTTTCGCCTCGGCCTGCCAGCGCTGCTTCATGGCCAGCATCTCGTCGGCCGTCATCAGCTTGCTGCGGATGAGGAACCCGCACAGGTTTTCGACTTTGTATTCCACGCGGCCAGCCAGTGGTCAGTGGTCAGAGGTCAGTGGTCAGTTCATATTTTGCAAGGTTGTGCACGTGGAAGCAATTGCCAAAATAGTTTGCGTAGGATTACGAACTGAAAGATAATGATATCAGTAGTATCGAGTTGGAGATCTTAGCTTCAAGCACTGCTCACTTCCCCCCTGGAGGCCGCCATGTCCAAGCCCCTGGAAAAGGTCTACGCGGACGCCGAGATCGAGGCCAAGCTGCGCGAGCTGGGCTTGACCGAATGGCGCCTGGAAGACGGCTGGCTACGCCGCAAGTACAACACCGACGGCTGGCCGACCACGCTGATGCTCACCAACGCCATCGGTTATCTCTGCGAAGCCGCCTGGCATCACGCCGACCTGGCGATCACCTGGGGCAAGTTATGGGTCAAGCTGAAGACCCACTCGGCCGGCGGTGTTACCGACAAGGACTTTACCCTGGCGCTGAAGATCGAGGAAAGCGTCCTCTGGCGCCCGGCGCCCGGCGGACCGCTGGAGGGGACGCCGAACAAGTTTGTGAAGGGGAGTTGATCGATAGCCCGACGCGCCCGCGCGGATAGGAAACGCATCCCTCGCTGGCCCGTCGGGCTAATACTCTCAGCGCCAGCGTTCATCATCATCGTGCCAGTGATCGTCGGTCCAGCGTTGCTGCGCTTGCGCCTGTTGCAATAACTGAAAACTCTGCACAGCCAGCACTGCAAACAGCAGCGCAGGATACCAGCCGCCCATCGGCACCGGAATGAGTTGCTTGCCGATCTCGACCAAAAAACAGTGCGCTGCCACCAGCCCGGCCACGATCAGCGAGAATCCGAGCGAACGCACCAACCCCGCGTCGGGCCAGGCTCCCTCGAAGAGGTCTCGGCAGATCATGCCGCCATCGAGAGGCCAGACCGGCAGCAGATTCATCAGCCCCCACATCAGATTGATGAACACGAGGTCCAGCACCACATGCAACAGAATCGGGTGCGGCATGTGCTCGATGCCGCGCAAGACCTCGAGATCCTCTAGCCCAAAGCCCAGTTGCAGCTTGGCCATGAGGACATAAACCGGGAAGGCCTCGCGATTGGCGAGCCACAACACCAGGAAGAGTGCTGCGAGAAAAACAAACCCCGCGAGCGGCCCTGCGAACGATACCGCCATGCGCTGGGTGCGACGGTGCAGGTGATTGCTGCCAACCGCCAGGCCGCCGAAGCCGTAGAGCACAATATGGCCGCGCGAGCCGAACACCTGGCCCATGCAGACATGCCCAAGTTCGTGAATCAGGATTGAGACGAAAACGCAGCCGATCCAGAGCAAAAAGAACTGAAAGCCCAGCTTGATCGTGTTGAACCCCATCAGGGCGCTGACAAGCCAAAACATGGGGTGGACACGCACGTCAATGCCGAACATGCGCCAGCGCAAATCGTAGGGCGTCGGACTGGGTTCCATCAGAAGCACAGAAGATTCTCCGGGTAGGAGCGCAGGCGGCATTGCCACACCGTGAGCGGTAAAGAACGAAGTTACCCCGGCACGTCCCTTCCGTCAAGCGCGAGGCTCGACAATTGAGAGTGCCCAACAATTCGTCAAGTTCTCGATTGCACCCGCGTGGGTTCCTGGTAGAATCCTTTCACGCAGCGGCGGACCACTCTTGACCGCGCCTGCCTCGAAGCGCTTCACCATTCTCGGCTCGACGCAAAACAGGTAAGGAGTAAGTATGCCTGCTGCCATTCGGCGTATTCTCCACGTGGAAGAAGTTGGCGACACCACTATCATCCGCTTTGTCGATCGGAAGCTCCTCGGCGAAGACACATGCAGGGTGATCGGCGACGAGCTTTTCAGCCTGGTGGACGGACTCGGTCGGCGCAAATTGATCCTCGATTTTCAAGCCGTCGAGTATCTCGCCAGTGCCGTCGTGGGCAAGTTCCTCACCCTGAACAAGAAGCTGAAAGCACATGGCGGCCAGCTTACCCTGCGCAATGTCAGTCCCGACATCTACAACTTCTTCGAGGTATCCCGACTCAACTTGCTGTTTACGATCCAGCGTGCCGAGCCAGTCAGCGAGTCGGGCGCCTGAGCGACCGGAGGGAAGTACGCATGCCCAGCCCATCTCGACAGGTCCTCAACGTCCAGACCATCGGCGACGTCACCGTCGTCAAGTTCCTTGATCGCATGATCATGGACGAGCCAACCATTCGGCTCATCGGCGAACACCTCATGCGGCTGGTGAACGACGAGGGCCGACGGCATATCGCGCTGCACTTCGACAACGTCGAATACCTTGCCAGCTTGATCGTCGCCAAGCTGGTCGCCGTGAAAAAGAAACTGGATGCCGCCGGCGGCAAGCTCACCTTTTGCCATGTGGATGAGCAGGTATACAAGATCTTCGAGATCTCGCGGCTCGATAAGTACTTTGATGTGCCACGTCCGGCGGGAGGCGGGGAAGACTAGATCGCGATCAATCACCGTGTCGTTTAGCCAGCCAACAAGCGTGCCGGCTAAGAAGCGTTTGGAAGAATAACTTTTCAAGCTGTCTACCACGAACCGCGACCGTGAGGGAGCGGGAACCGGTATTCGCCACCGCTCCGCTCCCTGACGATCGCGTCTCGTGGTACAATCAAGAAGGTGACCCAATTTGGAGGCGGCGCTATGACGAACGGGACTTTTCGGGGCGTGATTCGCGCCGGGGCAGTCGTTTTGCTGGAGCCGCCGGCGTCGTTGATCGAAGGCACCGAGGTAACTGTTACCCCAGTAACGGGACCATCCGGCACGGGCACCGCCATCCTCCGAGCGTTGGAAGCCTCGCCCAAGGTTCCCGCGGAGTGGGTGGACGAACTGGAACTTCAGATCGCGGCGGGCCGGCGCCCGCCGATGAACACGAACCCGCTTTCGGAGACTGGTAATGCCGGCAGCGCTGCTGGACACCAATGCGGTCAGTGATCTGATGCGCGACGATCCGCAAGTCAAAGCACGCGTCGGTAAGCATTCGGACCCCATCGCCACGAGTGCTGTGGTCGTGGGCGAGATTCGCTATGGCCTCGACCGTCTGCCAACTGGAAAGAAACGCAGCGCCCTGGAAGTCCGCGGCCAAGCAATCCTGGCCGCGATGCGCGTCGAATCGATCAGCCAACCTATAGGCGAAGCGTATGGTCGTCTGAAGGCATCCCTGGAATTGCAGGGATTGAACCTCGACGACAACGACCTTTGGATCGCAGCAACGGCGCTCGCGCTTGGGAACGTGCTGGTCAGTCGGGATCAGAGTTTTACACGCGTCCCTGGCCTGCAAGTTGAGGACTGGAGTGTGTGAATGTTAACAGCACGGCTACAGGCGGGGCAGGGCAAGACGCTCAGTCACGGCGCCTTGAAATAGGAATCGGGGATCGAGTGATCCACCTGGCGACGATCACGAGTTCGATATGGACGTCATATCCCCTTTGGAAATTTGCCTGATCTTGGCGTGGCTTGGGGCCATGGGTTTCACGGTATGGGGCTTATTCTTTGGATGCAGAAACGACAAGTTGGCCAGGCGCGTTGCAATGATCTACGGTTTCCTCGCCTTATTCCTTCAGATGCCGATCTATGCCGTAGGGTTGGGTATCTTGAGCGTCCCTCACTATACAAACGACACCGTTGGCTTTTGGTTGTGGATGGGGCCATTGACATTTCTTGCCTTGACGGCTCTGGCTCTCGGCGCACGGAAACCAGGCGACGCTGAACCTCACTGAGGACCCTCCCATGCCCCTCCGTCTCGCCATGCTCGGTATGTGGCACACCCACGCGGACGGCATCGTCCGTCAGATTGCTGAGCATCCCAAGGAATTTTCGCTCGTCGGCTTCTATGACCGCGATGCCAAGGTCGTTGCCCAGCGCGCCAAGCAATGGGAGCCACGCATCGGCAAGCTGCGCGTCTTCGACAAGCCGGAAGCCTTGCTGAAGGAAGGCCTCGACGCCGTCGTCGTCGAAGGGCGCGTCAGCGAAAACCTGCGCCTCGCCCGCATCGCGCTCGATCATGGCAAGCCGGTGCTCCTCGAAAAACCGGCCGGGACTAACTTGGACGAGTATCGCCGGCTCATCGATCAGGCTCAGAAAAAACACCTGCATGTGCAGATGATCTATCTTTTCCGCTACATGGCCGCGGTGCAGGAGATGCTCCAGCGCGTCCGCAAAAATGAACTTGGCCGAATTTACCATTACCGCGCCCGGTTGCCCAAGGACTTGCCGTCGTACAAGCGGTATGTCGAGGAGCTTTCGGAGTACAAGGGGGGCATGTTCTTCGAAATGGCGGGGCACGTCATCGACATGATGATTGCGATGCTCGGCGCCCCGCGCCGCATCACTCCGTTCCTCGCGCATCACCATCGCGAAGGGCCGGAGACCTTCATCGACAACGGCGTCGCCATCTTCGAATACCCCAACGCGTGGGCTTCGGTCGAAGTCCCCGCCCTGGAGGTGGCCCCGCATTCACGCCGGCTCGAAGTCTTCGGCACCGAGGGCGCACTGGTGATTCCGCACCTCGGCAGCGGCCATCTGGCGAACAGGAACGTGCAGCCCGTGGAATTCTTTCGCCGCGGGCAAAAGGAGTGGCAGACGCTGGCGCTGACAGCGCGGACGCTGCAAATTTCCGACCTGCGTGAATTCGCCGCGGTCGTCGCCGGCAAGAAACGCCCCGACTTCAGCATGGAGCACGACCTCGCCGTGCAAGAAACCCTGCTGCGCGCCAGCGGCATGCTGAGGGCGAAGCGGTGAGGGGGACGCGCGAGAACAGGGCGGTGAAGGCTCCGGTGGCCGCGATGAGGTGGATTTGCGTTTTTCCGCCATAACGCAGACAACGCTTGAACCCTATTTACTGCGCCCATGCCACTGCGACTGCATCCTGGGGAATCGCATGGAAAGGGTTCAATACACAAAAACCACCTTCCTCCCACCCGTCTCCATAGGAATTCCAGATACGAATGCCGAATTGCCCTCCCCCAAAATCAACGAGATCCACGGCCGTCACCTCGTGCCCAAACCCTGGTCTCCCCATGAAGTCATCATAGCCGACGGCCACGGGCAGAAGATTCAGGAGACAGGTTGCCAATTGGTCAAAAATACTTCCTGGATCCAGATCCCACCATTTGGTGACTTTGTGGTCTGCGGCCGTGGTGTTATCTATGTTGAGGCTTCTGTCGTCATACAAGTAGTTTTCCCATTCCGATGAAGGGGCCACGCCACGCTCCGCGATAAATCTCAATGCCTCTGCGGCATTCCCCTGCAAGTTCTGATAATTCTTGATCGTAGCGGCGACCGACGCGGGGGAAAGGTCGAGGACTTTATTGCGCGTCAACATATGGTGGATACGTACACAGTTCACGGGAGCGCTCGCCCAACAATACTGGGTTTGGCCCTGATCCAGGGCATTCATCTTTCCTTTTTTTTGTTGCTTCTTGATCTTGTTGGATAGAGTATCGTCCCCGAGTTCCACGATTAACTGGGACCAACGTTCCCGAGGTATCAGCTGACTATCATCGAATTTTGGCGCCCAGCTTCCCAACTCTCCAAACGGTATGGTGCGTTTCACGAAGCCTGTGTCCAGCTCAGCCATGGCGGCCACTCCTGGTTAAGGTTCAAGGTTTGGAACTGTATTGGGGATAGAACTGCTCCCACGTGCTAATGCGTTCTCTGATTTGGGTCGATAGCCCCGGGTCAGGTGGCGGTAGCACAGGATTCGGAGGGGATCCTTTTAGTACTTGCTTCAAGAGCTCTAACGTTTTTTCTTTCGTGTCGGGGAGGGGTTGTTCAACTCCCGTTGTGCCATTGCTGATGATAATCCAAGGAAGGCTGGCGCGGGGCCGCTTCAATGCGTTTTGCCACAGCTTGGTGTAAATTGTCAGGTCAAAGTCCTTGTCAACGATAATAAACCCGTTGTCACTATTCGCTTTTCCAGGAGTCGGAGTGCAATTGTCTTCGAGAAAGTCCAGGATGAGATCCGATCGCAGGACTTGGCTCACTTTAGGGTCGAGTTTCCCGGCGTCATGAACGATGACCACGCGAAAGCCGGGGCCGGGGATTGGCGGAGGCTTCTGTTGGTCCGGAGTCTTCGCATCGTCCTTGGGCTTGTCATCGGCGCTGCCGCGCTTCGCCGGGCCCGCAGATTTGCCATCGCCGACGACAATCAAGGTCGTGGCAATATCGCTGACGAGGTCCCCCTTGGCACACCAGACCTCAACCTTGAATTTCCCGTTTACGGCGGAGGTAAACGCCTTGCCTTTCAATTTGCCTTGCTGTCCCGCTGGCAACAAGGGGGTGAGGTCCACCTCTTTCAAACCTGGATCGACCCGCCACTGTGGTGTGCCCCCGTCGACGGTAGGCGTAACGATGATCAATTCGCCCCTTGCCCCTTTTATTTCCGGAGGCAGCTTCACGGATTGAGCAGAAAGCGGCGCCGCCATCATCAGCAGCCCGACGCACATCCACAGGATTTTTTTCATCGTTTCCTCGAGTTGGGACGGGCCAGTCAGCCCGGATTGAGATTCACCCGCGGGAGAGGTAAGCAGCCTGGCTCCAGGCGATCCGCCGCGACGATCGTTGCTGCCGCACGTCGGTGAAAAAACCTATCGTCCGTAAAGAATCGATTTTATGCTATAACACCCTATATTCTTCGGTCAACAACAATCTATTTATTTCGAGCGTGAGTCGTAATGTGCCGAACCTCCACAGCTTCGCATCCGGAAGATCTTACAGTCGAATGACTTGCAAGACCAGGAAAAGGGTGTAAGATAGCTAAACTGAGGAAAATACACAGAATTGCGATCGCGAGGTTCATCCGTTAGCCGCGGACGGCCGCGTGCGTCGAGTCTTGACGGCTTCCGCCAGGGAAAAGGGCGCCTTACACCTGTCGGTTTTCCATTCCTGAACCAATGCTTGAAATGCAGACGCCCCTTAGAGAGGGGTTGGTTGATGAGGAAATCTCTATTGGTCCTTTCTGATTCAAGCGAACAGGTAGGATTTACCGAATGAGGAATAGGTGTAGTCCCCGGGGCGCTGGCTTTTCGCGTTCTGTTCACCTTTTTTAGGAAAGAGAGCTGCGCGGATGTACTTTAAAGCTGCCATATCGGCCGGGATGCTGTTGTCGTTGCCGATTCTTGTCCTGGGATTGCGAAGCGAGGCCAACGACGGAATCCTGAAGCGCCTTCTTCACCATGGCGATAGCGCCGCCAATGCGACGGTGGTGAAGATCCCCGCGCAGGAAATCCGCATCGAAACGACCAAGCCGAACGTCATCGTCAACAACGTCACGGGATCTGGGAACCGAGGCGGAAGCGTCCCTGGGAGTGGACGTGTAACGACACGCGGCGCCGCACGTGGAGGACCGAACGACGGCCGGGATGGTCCATTTATTGCCACCATTCTGACCGGCCACGGAAGCTTTGGCAGCCCCGCGCCTTCGGCCGGCAATCAGGCGATGCGGGCGATTCTGGAGATGGAACTTCAGGCTGCTGAAGTCGCCAAGCACCGCGCCGCCCACAAGGCAGAGATGGAAGAACTGGATCGGATGCACCAACGAGTCCGCGGCGGACTAACCGGCGGCGGCGCTGCCCCGAGCGCTGATGTCACAGAGCTCAAAGCATCGATTGATAGTCTGAACAAGCGCCTCAGCGATATCGAACGACTGCTCATTATCCACGACAATATCCTCAAGGATCTCAAGGAAGTCAAAGACCAGAAGAAGTAACTTCGAACTGCTTCGATTCGAGTTTCCGCAATCTACCTTGCCCCCTGCAAGCCCGACGGCTTCGCGGGGGGTTTTTGTTTGCGCAGTTGAGACGAATCTCGCATTTCGACAGAAAAAAGGAAAAGTCTAGCGATTCCAATGACGATAGCAGATTTGACGATTGTTCGCTCTGTAACGCCCCTCCATGGATTCCGGGGAAGTGCGCCTCGGCCGTGCTGGCATTGGAGATTGGACCATGCGGCAATTACTTCTGATGGCTGTGTTGTTCGCGGGAGCAGGGTGCCAGGGACTTCGCGACCGTCTCGACTGCCGCAGTTGTGAGGAAGACCGTGTCGCCTTCCGCCGCCGACCGTTGCGAGGTGGTCCGGCGAGTTGCGAGCCTGCGCCGACGCCCTGCAAGGACCGCGGGGGACCTGGGCCACAGGATGATACCAAGAAGGAACCGCAGCGTGGCGCCCCGACCGATGTACCTGTCCGAGGGGGCGGCATCCCGCAGGAGGTCTTGCTGGTGCCGAAAACCGTTTACGTTCCGTACATGGCCCAAACGCCGACCACGCCGGCGCGCCTGACGGTCCCTTCGGACCGGGGAAATCCGGAGCCCCCAAAGGATCCGAAAGACCGGGGCAACCCAACGCCACCCGCGCCGTGTCCGCCGGGCACGAATGCGTCAGACCCGTGCGTGCGCGAGATGCTGGACCTGTGCAAGAAGCTCCATCTACGGATGGATCAGATCGACAGCCAACTGCATAAAGGCCGGCCGGTCCTGGTGACCGATTGCCCGCCGAATGGTGTGCTATGCCCACCGGCGCCGCGATTGTTCCCCAACCTCTTCCGCCGGCCGGTGTTCCTGCCGTGTGATCGCTCGGCTCCTTGTCTGCCGGACTGCGAGCCTTCGACCACTCCCGGAGGCGTGCTTGCTCCTTCGAGCGTAATCCCGATTATTCCTTCCGCTGACCCAGAACCGATCGCGGCGCCGCGGAAGAAACTTCCATCGAGTCCGACCGGACAGTAGGCATCAACCTGCGTCTTGCGAATGAAACTGGATTACGCGTCGATCACGTAAGGAAGTTGAGCATGAAACTCATCCGGCTATCGACCCTTGGCTGGTTGCTGCTGCTGACGCTGGCGCCGATTACCCGGTCGCAAGCCGTGCCGGTGCAGGCGGACGGTCAAGGCTTCGGGATGTTGGTGCCGCTCGACCCGGATTCCGGGAGTCGCACCAAGGGCTCGTACCTCTTTGCCGACGACAAGAATGCAAAAGAGCAAGCCGCCAACGCCAGCCTTGGCGGTCAAAATGTAACCAACTCCAACAATGTTCAGATCGGCTTCGACTTCTTGCGCCCGTACTGGAGCTTTCGCGATTTCACGCTGGCCGTCCCGTCCGGGAGGGCGGGGAGCTTTCCTCTCCTGGGCGACATCGGCAACGTGGATGATCATTTCGGCATGGTGCCCAACCTCAAGTATAAGTATCAATTCGCGGAGACGGAGTTTGGCATCAAGGCCGCTGGCACGATCATGGACCTCAGCGGCCGCCTGCAGCGGCAGGTCGCGGATACTGCCGGAGGCATAGGCACCTTGAGCGCCACCTCGACACTGAAAATTGCCGCGGCCAATATTCCCGAGTTCACCCTGAGATTCTACTACGGGGATCTTTTTCCCAGAGGCTCGCTTTTTCATTGCTCGACTTTTGACGATATGGCCGTGGACCTCGGCGTTGGGACCAGGTACTCGTCGATCGCACAGGAATACTCGGGCAAGTTGACCAACACCACTGCCGCCGGCGTGAACTCCAGCACACGCGAATCGACACAAAACTTCCGCGGCGTTGGCCTAACCACCACTATCGAACTATCGCAGCCCGTGCAGCAGAACTGGGTGATATTCACCAACCTGCGCAGCTCGATTCTCGTCGGCGAGAACGTAAGAGAAAGCACGCAGACACTCAACCTGGCAGGCATTGCTAATACGAACACGATCAGTCAAACCAAGACGGAGTTCATTCCGGTGCTCGATCTGGAAATGGGAACCGAATGGGGGTACGAGCTCGCCAATCGGCTGCGCAACAACGAGGTGCCGCCGCTCTTTACCGTGCGCGTCGCCGCCGTCGGCCAGTTCTGGGGCGGCGTGGGTCCGCTCTCCGCGGGGAGCCCCCAGGCCTTTCGCACCAGCAACCTGTTTCTCGTCGGCGCTCATGTCATGGTCGGATTCCATCGTTGAATGGTTAGTCGAAAGCACAAGCGACGGAAGCGCCATGGATCCGTCTCTGGCGCGTCCCGCTAACAAATGAACTTTCCCTATCACTCATCAACCGAAACCGCTATAGTTTCGATTACCGGATCGTGTGCGAGGCGCTCGCATTGAACGCCCACACCCTGGATCTTTCCCTCCTCGATCGAAACCTGCCATGCGTATTACACCTGCAATCGTCAGTGTGCTGCTGCTTTCTGTGACCTCCTTTTCGCTTCACGCCGACGAGCTTATCGTCCTGCCCGGCGCCGCGACCCTGCGCGGCAAAGCGGCCAGGCAACGGCTGGTCGTCACGCTGATGAAGGACGGCAAAGCCGTTGACCGCACCCGCGACGCGAGGTTTGAATCGATGACGCCGAAGATCCTTAGCGTCAGTGCCGATGGCATCGTCACGCCGAGCGGCGACGGCACGGGAATCATCTTGGCACGTGTTGACGGACTCGAAGCGCGCGCCAACTTCAAAGTGATCGACGGCACACGCGATCTCGCGGTCACGTTCGAGAAGGATGTGCAACCGATCCTCGCCCGCTTCGGTTGCAACTCCGGCCCATGCCATGGCAAGGCGCGCGGGCAGAATGGGTTCCAGCTCTCGCTCCTGGGCTTCGACTCGGACTTCGACTACGCGGCCCTCACGCAGGAAGCCCGCGGCCGGCGCGTCTTCCCGGCCTCCCCCGCCAACAGTCTGCTCTTGCTCAAGCCGATTGGCGAAATGCCCCACGGCGGCGGGCGGCGTCTGTCCAAACGTGATTCGCATTACGAGGTACTCTTGCATTGGATCACCGCCGGCATGCCGCGCACGCCACAGGACGAACCGACTCTCGAACGCATTACCATCGAGCCGACGGAACGCCTCTTACTCCCCACTCCCCCCGGGAGAGGGGCCGGGTATGAGGGTGCGACACCGGGCGCCGAACAACAACTCGTCATCACCGCCCACTATTCCGACAAGACCACCGCCGACGTCACGCACCTGACGATGTTTCAGTCGAACGAAAGCGTGATCGCATCGGTCAACGCCGAGGGGCGCGTCAAGGCCGGACCGCTGCCGGGTGAAGCGGCAATCATGGCGCGCTTCATGGAGAAGTTCGCCGTCTGCAACATCGTCATCCCGCTGCCCAAGAGTGTGCCCGCCGAGATCTACGCGAACCTACCACGAAAGAACTTCATCGACGGGCTCGTCTACGCCAAGCTACAACGGCTCGGCATCACGCCGTCGGAACCGTGCGGCGACGCGACTTTCCATCGCCGCGCCTATCTCGACGTGATCGGCCGGCTGCCGACGCCGGAAGAAACGCGCACATTTCTCGCGGACAAGTCAGCCGACAAGCGAGTCAAACTTGTTGACGCCTTGCTCGATCGGCCCGAGTATCCCGACCACTGGGCGAACAAATGGGCGGACCTGATGAGGCCCAATCCGTACCACGTCGGCATCAAGGCGGTCTTCACGCTCGATGCGTTCCTGCGCGACTCCTTCCGCAAGAACAAGCCGTACGACCAGTTCGTCAGGGAGATAGTGACCGCGCAAGGAAGCACCTGGCAGAACGGCGCCGTGGTGATGTTCCGCGATCGCCGCGAACCGGCCGAGTTGACCACGATGGTGAGTCAGCTCTTCCTCGGCGTGCGGCTCGAATGCGCCAAGTGCCATCATCACCCATTCGAGGTGTACAGCCAGGACGATTTCTACAGCTTCGCCGCCCACTTCGGCCGCATCGGCCGCAAAGGCACCGGCATCTCCGCCCCGATCAGCGGCAGCGAGGAAGTCATCTTCACCGCGCCAACCGGTGTGGTCAAGCATCCCAGCAACGGCAAGGTAATGCCCGCGAAACCGCTCTTTCCTCTCCCCTCTCCCACCGGGAGGGGGGCCGGGGGTGAGGGTGCTGGTCGTGACGCCGATCGCGACCCGCGCGCCGACCTGGCCGCCTGGCTCACCTCCGAACACAACCCCTACTTCGCGAAAGTCGCCGTCAATCGCATCTGGGCCGACCTGATGGGCCGCGGCCTCGTCGAGCCGATCGATGACATGCGAGCGACCAACCCCCCCTCGAACGGCCCGCTGCTCGATGCCCTCGCCGACCATTTCCGCAAGGTCGGCTACGATCAAAAGAAGCTGCTGCGCGCCATCATGACGAGCCAAGTCTACGGGCTTTCGTCGATTCCCACCAAGCAGAACGTCGGCGACCTGCGCAACTACTCGCGGCATTATCGCCAACGCCTGCGCGGCGAGGTGCTGCTGGACACGATGAGCGATATCACGGGTGTGCCGGAAGCCTTCTCCGCCGCCCCGCCGCGCACCCGCGCCATGGAACTGTGGACGGTGCGCACGCAATCGGTGTTCCTCGACAGCTTCGGGCGACCCGACCCGAACCAGGACCCGCCGTGCGAGCGCATGAGTGAAACCTCGGTGGTGCAAGCGTTGCATCTGATGAACTCGCCGAAGCTGCACGCCAAGGTCACGAGCGACGATGGCCGCGCCGCCGCGCTCGCCGCCAGCAAGAAGACGACAGCGGAGATCGTGGACGACTTGTATCTGCTGGTGTATTGCCGCTACCCGAGCGAGATGGAGCGCGGCAACGCGCTGCGCCGGTTCGAAGGCGTGCCACGCCGGCAAGCGACCGAGGATTTGCTCTGGGCCCTGATGAACACGCCGGAGTTTGTGTTCAAGGATTGAACTTGAGATCACAAATTGTGATCTCAGTTTTCGGGATGCTCGTTTGAGATTCCAAATTGGAACCTCAAGTTCGGAATTGCTGATATTTTCCGTTTGTCATCAATGTTTGATGTGCCAAATTGGCACCTCAAAGCGAAATTCATTGCTTTTTCCTGCGTTTCAGCTCAAACTTGAGGTCACGTAACACTTTAGCCGTCTGAAGTAATTTTACTCGGCAGCGGCGGAAGTTTGCCGGTTTGCAGGTACGTTTGCAACGCGGTGACGATCGTCCGCAATGGATTGTGGCCCCGTTGCTTCAAGGTGCGGAAGATACTCATCA
>SXGT01236470.1_pt1 | contig 31449 bp, 28 predicted proteins | sample 3176221 | NCBI WGS metagenome assembly SXGT01 (sample SAMN11356862, study PRJNA531348) | freshwater metagenome | isolation source: freshwater sample F1-120 | place: China: Fuxian Lake, Yuxi | collected 2017-12-25
AGCCGCACATACAACTTTCCGCAGAACCGCGTGACCGATCACCGCACCACCCTGACGATTGACCGGCTGGAGCAGGCGATGGACGGCGACTTGCAGGACGTCATCGACGCGCTGGTCGCGGCCGATCAGGCGGCGCAACTCGCCGAGACCTGAGGCGAGGTTTCCCCATGCCGACGGTGGCCGAAGCGCTGCGCGCGGCGGAGCGCAGGCTCGCACAGACGAGCGACTCGCCGCGGCTCGACGCGGAATTTCTGCTTGCATACGCGATGGGAGTGGAGCGATCGCGGATGCTCATGCGCCTCGATGAACCCGTACCCGCGGACGCTTTGGAGTCCTATCTCGCGCGGCGTGCAGCCGGCGAGCCCATTGCCTATATCCTCGGCACCTGGGAGTTTTACTCACTCGAAATCGAAGTCGAACCGCCCGTGCTCGTGCCTCGGCCCGAGACGGAGCACCTCGTCGAGGCCGTACTCGAATTCATTGGCGATAGGCCCGCGCGCGTGCTCGATCTGTGCACGGGCACCGGTTGCGTAGCAGTGGCGATAGCGAAGAACGCGCCACGCGTGCAGGTGCTGGCGGCCGACATCGAGCCGCGATACATTGACCTCGCCCGGCGCAATGCGGCCCGGCACGGTTTACAAGATCGCGTTCATACAGCGCAGGGCGATCTCTTCGCAGCACTGCCAGCCGGCGATCCGCTTTTTGATGTGATCTGCGCAAATCCGCCCTATGTCGCACAGCGAGAGTGGGACGGCCTTTCAGAAACAATTCGGCACTACGAAGACCCCGGCGCGCTGCTCAGCGGACCGGACGGGCTCGACTGCGTCCGCCGGATCAGCGCGGACGCACAGAAATTTCTGAAACCTGGCGGGCTGCTCGCTATCGAGATAGGTGCGGGCCAGGTCGAAGCCGTGCGAAGCCTGCTACATTCCGCCGGATACGAGGACATCCGTTTTCACCGGGATTTGGCCGGAATCGACCGCATCACCAGCGGTCGCAAGCCGGATCGGCCTGTCTAAGGCAAGAATCCGGGCGGCAGCCGCGTCTATCGTACGGGTGATTTCCCGGTGGGAGGCGTGTATGTCGACGATGGAGGCGGTTTTGGCGTCAACTTCCGTCCGCGAAATGCCCGCGGAGGAGCGCCCGCGCGAGCGGCTGGAGCAAGTGGGGGCGGAGGCGCTGCGGGACGCCGAGTTATTGGCGATCCTGTTTCGCACCGGCACGCGCACACAGGGGGCCGTGGCGCTCGCCGAATCCCTGGTGCAACGCTTCGGCGGTCTGCGTGGCTTGGCTCGGGCCTCGCTCGTTGAGTTGCAGGAAGTGGCGGGGGTCGGGCGCGTGAAAGCCATCGAGGTGAAGGCCGCGCTCGAACTGGGCAAGCGGTTGGCGGCTTTTTCCGAGCGGGGCCGCCCCCGGATTCACGGTTCAGAAGATGTCGTCAAGTTGCTCATGGTGCGCTACAAGGACTACGAGCACGAAGTCTTCAAATGCGTGCTGCTGACGACGAAGAACGAAGTCATCGCCGTGCGCGACATCTCCCACGGCGGGCTGGATGGCACTCTCGCCGCTCCGCGCGATGTCTTCCGCCAGGCCGTGCGCGAAGGCGCCAGCGCCGTCATCTGCTGTCACAACCACCCCAGCGGCGATCCCGAGCCCAGCCGGGACGACCTCGCGCTCACCCGCCGCCTGGCCGAGGCGGGCGAGCTGGTGGGCGTGCGCATGCTCGATCATGTTATCTTCGGCGACGGCCGATATGTCAGCCTGAAGGATCGAGGGCTCTTGTGAAGGTAAAGTTCAGCGGGTGGCGCGAAGGCGCGAAGTTTTATATTCCGGCACTTATAGTAGGGTTCGCCATCGTCATGTGGGTCGCGAGCCCTTGGGGTGCGCTTGCACTGCTGCCGGGCATGTTCATGGTGAATTTTTTTCGTGATCCATCGCGAAAAATTTCACCGGAACCGCGCGACATCGTGAGCCCCGCCGACGGCAAAGTCACCGCCGTCGAAGAACTCGAATCGACAAGATGGTATTCGGGCCCCTGCGTGCGCATCTCCGTGTTTCTTTCGGTATTCAATGTGCACGTGAACCGCAGCCCGGCGGACGCAAAAATCCTCAAAATCGAACACAAAGACGGTCTCTTCAAGAACGCCATGGCGCCCGATTCGAGTGACGTAAACGAATCCAACACGCTCTGGCTCGACACGCCCCACGGCCCCATGACCGTGCGCCAGATTTCCGGCCTGATTGCCCGCCGCATCATCTGTCCGGCACAAGTGGGGGAAAGCCTCACGAAGGGTGAGAAATTTGGTATGATTCGGTTTGGCTCGCGCACGGATGTGTATCTGCCGCGCGGCGCCGAGGTGCTGGTCCGCCCGGGCGATACCGTCCACGGCGGTAGTTCAGTGGTGGCCCGTTGTGAAAGAAAAATCTGAGAAGAAACGGCGTTTCGCGCGCGGCGCGCGCAACAAGCAGCGCAAGCGCCGTCTCATGCCGATTAACGTCGCCGCCAGCGTCGTCACCACGCTGGCGCTCTATTGCGGCGTAGCGAGCATCTTCGCCGGCATCCGCGGGGAATACGCCGCGGCGGGATACTGGATCATCGGCGCCATCCTGTGCGACATGCTCGATGGCACCGTCGCGCGCGTGACCAAGAGCGCCTCGGAATTCGGCAAAGAGCTCGACAGCCTGGCGGACATGGTGTCTTTCGGTGTGGCCCCGGCTGTACTCATCTACAATGCGTATCTGCTCGAAGGCCAGTTGAACCATGAATTCCTGGCGCCCATCGGCAGCTTCATGGCCGTGATCTACGTCATCTGCGCCGCGCTGCGCCTCGCGCGGTACAACGCATTTCAGGCCGGGCGGCAGGACATCTTCATCGGCCTGCCCTCGCCGGCGGGCGCAGGGATGATCGCGTCGTTCACGCTGTTCTGCCAGTACTTCGAGTATCACGTGACCTATTGGGTGCTTGGCCCCCTCACGATCCTGATGGCGCTGCTCATGGTGAGCAACGTGCGCTACCCGAAGAAGAGCACGCGGATGTTCATTCTCGCGCCGCGGCCTGCGTTTCGCGTGCTAGTGCTGTGCGTCGGCGCGATCGCGGCGTTCAGCTACGCCGTGCACTACTCCTCACCCGCGATCGTGTTTCTGCCCTTCGGAATTCTCTATGTGGGCTTCGGCCTGGTGAATGAAGGGGTCGCCCTGTTGACCCGCCGCCGCAGCGTCCGCCCCGAAGAACCCGCACACGCGAAAGAAAATCCGGCGCCCGCCGGGAAATAAACTACTTCCTTCTAGAACACGATTGAGCGAATCGTGTACATCATGTCCGCTCTTTGTTTTTTCCGCGCGCGGCGGGCTTTGCCGCATAGAAACTCGATTGTTTGTATTCCACCACCGCCTCGCCGATGAGCACCTTGAGCGTGGCCGCCGAAGGCACCGCCAGCAGCAGGCCAAGCATCCCCAGCGCACTGCCAAAGACGAGCACCGCGAGAATCACCCACACCGGCCCAAGCCCCACGGACTCGCCCACGACCTTGGGCGTGATGACGGTGCTCTCAAGCATCTGTCCAAAGACGAAAGTAGCGGCGACCACAATCAGGTGCCAATCGAGCCCGCCATGCTGCACGATGCACAAAACGGCAGAAGGTAAGATCGTCAACGCTATTCCAAGGTACGGCACAAAGCTCGCCGCGCCCCCGGCCAGGCCGATGAACATGCCAAAGGGCACGTCCGCAATCGTGAGGCCGATGGCGTAAAACAAGGCGAGAAAGAGACACACCAGCGCCTGCCCGCGCATGAATCCGCGGAGCTGCCCGTCGATCTTGCGCATGATGTCGAACACGCGGGATCGGCGCGCAGGGGGGACGAGTTCGCCCGCCGCGGCGATGATTTTGTCGTAGTCGCGCAGGAGATAGCCCGCCACGAAGGCAAAGAGCGCAAAGTTTCCAATCGCCAGCACCAGGCCGACCAAGCCGCGGCCGATCGACGCCACCAGCCCGGCCACTTCCGTGCTCGCGCGCTGGCCGACATCCAGGATGCGCGATCCGTAGTCCTTCAGGAGATCCGCGGTGCCTTCGCGGATCGCCGTTCCGGCCTTTTCCACGATGACCGCGAGCGCGTCGTACTCTTCCCCGGCTTCGAGACCTTCCGGCGTCCAGCCAAGCGACTCGACCAGCGAGTCCAGCGGCAGTTCATGCAGCCAGATGTCCAGCGCGTCGCGCTGTGCCTGTGCATCGACCTGACTAATGCGCTCGCGCGCAATCCGGATGACGTCCTCAGACTCGCTGATCACCCTGGGCAGTAAAAACAGCGGCGCGGACAATGCCACGGCAAAGCCCACCAGGCCGAGGACCGCGATGGTCGCCATCCGCGGAACGCGGCGGCGCTCTAGGATATCGACGACGGGGTCAAGAACATAGGCGGCAATGAACGCGAAGAACAGCGGCACGAGCACGGGCCGCAGGAGATAGGCGAGCAGCGCGATCACCGCGAGGGCTATCGCTGCGCCCACGGCGCGCACCCAGGGATTCTTCACCACCACCGGATCGAGCATTGCATCCTCCCGCACGCCGGGCCGCAATTTACCATACCCCTCACAGGCCCACAAGCCCGGGCGCGACATACCGATAGGCTGCCGATTCGTTGACTCGATTGGCCCTCTTTGTTACCATCACTCCCTGCAATCAGAATGAGTCCCGCCCAGCGAAGGAACCCCGTGTGACCGCAGTCATTGAAGCCGACAAGCTGACAAAAACCTATGAAGCCGGGTGGTTCTCCGGGCAGGACGTGCACGCGCTCAAAAACGTCACGTTTCGTGTCGAAGCAGGCGAGATTTTCGGCTATCTCGGGCCCAACGGCTCCGGGAAGACCACCACCATCAAGATGCTCCTCGGGCTGATTTTCCCCAGTTCGGGCACCATGAAAATCATGGGCCGCTCCGACATCGGATCGCCCGAAGTGCGCCGACGCATCGGCTATCTGCCCGAAGGCGCGTACTATCCCGAGTTCCTTAAGGGCGAGGAAATCCTGCGGTACTACGGCAAGCTCTATGGCCTCGGCGGGCGCGACCTCGAAGACCGGATCAATCGCGTGCTCGATGTCGTCCGCATGGAATACGCACGCACGCGCCTTCTGCGCGGATACTCACAGGGCATGCGCCAGCGTATCGGCCTGGCGCAGGCGCTGCTGGGCGACCCGGACCTGCTCATCCTCGACGAGCCCACGACGGGCCTCGACCCGCTCGCGCGCAAGGAAATGCGCGATATCCTGGCGACGCTGCGCGACGAGGGCAAGTCGCTATTGATTTCGAGCCACGAGCTCTCGGAAGTGGAACTAATCAGCAACCGCGTCGCGATTCTCTACCGCGGCAAGCTCCAGGTGGAAGGCACGCTCGGCGAACTGCTCACCGACCGCGATCTGACCATTGAAGTCGAGCAGGTTCCCGCGCCGGTCGCGGAAAAACTCCACGCGCGCGGCGTGCAGACTGAAGATAAGATCAAAGGGCGCGTGCTCTTGCGCGCGCCATCGACCATGTCCATCTACGACGCGATGGAGCTGTGCCGCGCGAACGCCCTGCACATCCATAGCGTCGCCCCGCGCCGCGAGACCCTCGAAGAATTGTTCGTCCGCACCGTGGGCGATGCCACTGCCGCGGAAGCGGCCGCGGCGAAGTCAGCGAAGAACTAGGAAAGGAATTCGATGTCCGCAGAGACCCAAGCCCTTCCCCAGCGAGCCGGCGCCCATGGCGCAGGCCTGCGCGGCCCGATCGCGATCGCGCTGTATACCTGGCGCGAGGGCATCCGCAAGAAGACGCTGGTGGGCTTCTTGCTGCTCAGTGTGCTCGTGATTCTCGGATCGACCTTCATGACGGCGTTCATGGCCGACACCTCGATCGACAATGTGCAGACGGACGTGGAATCCAAAATCGTCAAGGATATCTGCGTGTCCGCCATCTCCGTATTCGGCGTATTGATCACGATTTTCATCTCGGCCTCGGTCGTGCCCGCGGAAATGGAGAACAAGGTTATCTACACTGTCCTCTCCAAGCCCATCCGGCGCTACCAATACCTCTTCGGCAAATTCCTCGGTGTGCAGATCATCATCATCGTCAATCTGTTGCTGATGAGTTTTCTCTTCGCGCTCGCGCTGTACGCGAAGGAGCGGATTTTCCCGTCGCTGCTTTTCTGGTCGACTCTGTTGACCTATTTCCAATTCCTGATCGTTTCTTCGCTGACCTTTGCAGTGTCGTGTACCTCAACCTCGTCGGTCTTGCCGACCATTGCAGGCCTGTTCATCTATATTTCCGGCAATCTGACAGAGTATTTGAAGGACGTGGTGAACCGCACGGGCCAGTCCGAGAACTGGTTTGAGTCGGTCGTCGGTCAAATGGCCAAAGTGCTGTACCGGATTCTGCCAAACTTGCGCAGTTTCGACATGCGCACGCAGATTCTGTATTTGCAGCCGAACGATCCGCCCGCCGACGTCCAGATTTGGAATCTGGTCCTCTACGGATTGTCGTTCGCCGCGGCGGGGTACCTGCTCGCGTGGTTCCTGTTCATGCGGAAGGAGCTGTAAGGCATGCGTTCCGACACGCGCGGCGCTCAGATTGGAATTCTGGCCCTGGCGATCATTCTCGCCGTCTTGGGATCCATTCAGGGCGCGCGCATCGAGCGCATGCGCGAGATTGAACAGTTCTACCGCTGGGTCGTCACCGCGGCGACCTTCTCGACCTTCGGCGAAACACTCGAGCACGAAAAGTCCGGCGAAGTCGAGCCGATGGACGACGAGCTGTTCGGCGAAGTCGCCGCGCTGGCCGAGCAGTCGCTGCCGGACCTACCTGAAACCGACGACGCCGACCGCGACACCAAGGGCGATCTCCGCCCGAAGCTGGTGCGGGCCGCGCGTCAGGGGCTGGACAAGGAAATCTACAATCTGCTCGATAGTTCCGCAGCCGCGCCGCTCGCCGCGAAGTTCGCGGACTACTCGAAATCGAAGCTCCTGATCAGCCTGGGCACACAATTCGCCACCAAGGACATCTACGGCAAGGAATCGCAGGCCGAGGGCGTCGGGCTCACGAGCCTCTTTTTCGGCTTCCGCAAGCTCGCCGCGAATTTCCTCTGGATGCAGGTTGATGCCGCGTGGCACTCGGGGCAGATGCACCGCTTCCTGCCGATGATGCGGACGACAGTGGCGCTGGACCCGAACTTCGTCGACGCGTACCTGCTCGGCGGATGGCACTTGGCCTATAATCTGACCGCGAAACTCCCGGACACACCCGAGCCGCAGAAAGTCTTCAGCCAGAAGTACAAGCGCCGGATCGGTCCGAAGGAGGAGTGGTACTACATCTCGGCGGATTTCCTGAAGGACGGCATCCGCAAAAATCCCCGCGAGTACCGCCTATATTTCGACCTCGGCTATGCGATCTACGAGACCAAGCTCAAGGACCATCCGAACGCCGTGCGCTACTTGAAGGAAGCCCGGCGCTACAAGCACGACCAGTGGGTGCCGCGTATGTTGTACCTGGCGATGTGGCGCAACGGCCAGTACGATGAGGCGATCGAAGGCTGGAAGGACTATGCTTCGCGGTTCCCCAACAGCACTCAGGCCGCGCGATTCATTCCCATCAACACCGCCTTTCTCGCCGAGGCGAAATCAGACCAGGCCGCCGACTGCGCAACGGCCGCACGCGCCGCTGCGGAGGAATTCAAAAAGAAGGCGCAAGCCAGCACCGATGCGGCCGTCATCGCAGACCTTGGCGCGAAAGCAGCCGAGGCTGAGCAAGTCGCGCTGGAGATGGACAAGTTCAGCGCGGACGAGTGGGTTAAGGCGCGCGATATTTACGTGGCGCTGTCGAACGAACACAAGGAAAAAGTGGATACGATTGGGATGTCCCGGCTTCTGCGCCGTACCGCGCTGGACTACGCGCGCAAAGAGCTCTATGACGAAGCAGTTGGCTATCTGGAAGTCGCCCGCTACCAGTATCTCGAGGCCTTCGACGAACTGAGCGATCTGATGATTGATATCAAGCTGCAAGGAGACATTCCTCTGTCGGTCTCCGAGCAGTACGCACTGGAGCGCCGCCGCGAGGCCGCCGCCTACGCCCAGCCGGATGCGCCCAAGCCCAAGCGCTTCGTCGAATGCGCGTATTCCCTGCCCGAGAATGAAACCGCCACACTCGTGGCTGAGCCAAAGTAACGCCTTCTCGGTCCGCGCCCGACACCGCGCATTTCTTTTCTCGAAGAAATGCAGGGTGGTAGCATGCGAAGCGCATGAGCCATCCCATCCCGAGGTCCGCCGAGCAGCCCGATCTCCGAAGCCGAATCGCGCAGACACTTGCCCTCGCGATTATCCTCATCACTCCATCGCTCTACAGTTTTCATTTCATGTCGTTCATGGATGCAAAACTGGCGGGATTGATCGTAGGAGTGGCTCTTCTTGCGATAGTCGCTGATCGGGAGCGGACGCTGCGCCGCGATCGCCTCATGATGTTCGCCCCGCTAGTCGTGCTTGTCCTCTGGGCGACGGTCGTTGGCTTCGTGCAAACAAGTGTTTCACTACCCGGTTCCGGTGAAGGAGTTGCAGGCCGGTTTGGCGCGGTGCTCCTCGCCGCGCTTCTCCTGCTGGGCGCGGCTCCCGCTACATCCATACAGAGATCAGTAACGCTTTCCGCCGTACCCGTATCGGTGCTCGCGTTGGCGCAGTACGCGGGCCTGCTCCCCGGTATGTTTCCGGACTTCCCCGAGTATGGCCAGCGCATGTATTCGGTGTTCGGCAATCAGGATTTACTCGGCGGCTATGTCGCATTGGGACTCGTGCTCGGGTTTGCGCTTTGGCTGGATCGCGCCCTGGCGCCAGCTCTCGCAGGTCTCCTGTTCGTCACGGCAGGGCCCACGTTGCTGCTCTCCGGCAGCCGATCGGCGTGGCTTGCTGCATTGGCCGGTGCGGCGTTTGCCGCCTGGCAGGGGCGCACAGAACGCCGGCGCGTCGGCGGAGTGATTGCAGCGTCTCTCGCGGTATTGGTTGCGATGATCGCGATCGCTCCTGGCGCGACTTGGGAGCGGTTCACCGGTACTTTTGCCTCGGTCGACGCTGGTTATCGGATCCGATTGTGGATCTGGGACGGCACGATTCGCCTAATTGGAGAACATCCCGTCACCGGCATTGGCCTCGGTAACTTCGCATTTCACAGTCCGCGCGCGCTTGGCGAAGTACTTCACGAACGCGGCCCCGGCGTACACATGTTCAATCACATTCATACGCAACACGCACATTCCGATCTGCTCGAAATCATCGCGGAATCGGGCGTCGTGGGACTGGTTCTGCTGCTACTCTTCGTTTTATACATTCCCCGGCGTCGCTCACCCGTATGGCCTGCCCTTGCAGCCGCATTCATATTTTCATTGATCAATACGACGCTCCACTCGCCGCCGCACCTGCTTGCGGTTCTTCTTCTTGCAGGTTCCGTTCGGGAGGATGAGTCGCCGTCTATCCAGGGCTCTCTTCACGGAAGATGGAGCCGGGCCGTGTTTGCGGGATTCTGCATCGTGGTGCCTGCGCTGTGGACGGTGGACACTCTATATGCAAGCGCACTCTACGCGCGAGCTCAGGCCTTGTATGAAGCCGGCGATACGCGGGCGGAGGCCGCTTATGAGCGCGCCGCGATCAAACCCGCGAACAGCGCGGCAGCGGTCGAGCTGGCAACAATACAAACCAACGCCGGCCGGGAGTGGGAGGCGATTTCGACGGCGTACTCGGCGACGTTCGGGGTCGACACCGGCGAGCTTTACTATCTGCGCGCGCACCTGTCGGAGCGAGTAAAGCGGCCGGACAGCGCCATACTTTACCTTTACCGCGAATGCCTGCTCCGCTGGCCCGATCATGCGCCTGCATATGCCGGTTTATTGCGAAACACTGATCCCGATGAACAACGCGAGGTGATTTTGGCGGAAGCGAAGCGCTGGTTGTCGCCTGCGGACTATGCCGCGCTCACGGTGCAGGCTTCGGCGGAAGCTCTATCGACGCCATCCCTACCGTGAAAGGCAGCAGGCTGCGCAGTTTTACGCCCACGGCCATCGGGTCGTCGCTGCGCACATCGAAGCGGTAGGGGATACCCACACGGATTTCTTCGACCGGTGTCATATACGTTTCCTCGCGCACCGGTACAAAGGAGAGCGTTTCTTCTCCTCGGATTATTTCGAGGAACATTCGGCGTTCGTGCGGGCCGGGCTCGAGCGTGAGCTGGATTTTGTCCGCCGCGCGATCGAGCCAAGGCGAACCGGAACTCTGCCATTGGACGCGTATCTCACCCGGCGCTTCGAGCGTGCCGGCGAATACCTCGCGTGTGCCAGTCTTTTTTGCAAAGTCCATGATCTTGGGTATATCGATCAGGAGGCTGGGGCCATGACGGCCGATGATAACCAGCAGGGCAATCAGCACCGCCGCACTGAATTGCCAGGTCCATAGCTTGGCCGCCTCGAAAGGTTTCAGCTTCAGCGCGAAGAACGCGATCAGCGCGGAGAGGACCGCCGGAACAGCAGGCGCCGCGACGAGCCAGCTCCACGGTCCCCAGAGCAGCGCGTAGGTGGTCAACGCGAGCAGCGCGCCGGATTGGTAGAGGGACTCGTTGTAAATGCGTGTCTCGACATTCGTGAGATAGGCGGCCAGCCGCCACGCGAAGGGCCAGATCACCAGCAACGCCGCGCCCACGATCACGCGCGTCCACAGAAGTGACTGGTCCATGAATGTCGCGACGTTCAGCGCGGGTGCATCTCCCTGTCCGGCTTCATGGACGCGGGCGAAGCCCCGCAGCGTGCAATACACACTCAGCGCGAAGAGCGCGGCAATGACAATGCCGACAGCCATCGGGACGGGAAGACGGGCCGGCTCAATGCGCTCCGGTTTCTTGATGTCTCCCTCAAGAAAATCCTCGCTGTAGGTCAGCGAAGCGTTGCATTTCCAGCAGTGCTTGAACTCCGGCGTATTTTTTTCGCCGCATTTTGGACACGTCACTTCCTTCGGCGGAGTGCTGTCGCCGTTGGCATTGGCGGCATTTTGCGAAGCCGTAGACACCGGCTGGAGAGAGGATGCTTTCTCCTTGGCCTCGGCATCGACGATTTTTTGTAGCCGCGCAATGGCCTGCGCCGCAAAGGCATGCTGCGGCTCTTGTTCATGCAGCATTTTCCAGGTCTTCAGCGCATCTTCGTTCTGGCCGGCCTCGGCCTGCGTGCGCGCGAGTTGCTCGCGCATGCTGGTGTCCTTCGGCCAGATTTCAAGTGCGTCGAGCAGCGCCTTCGCGGATTCGTCGTAGCGCCCGAGCCGGTAATAGGTCGCAGCGAGATAGCGCATCACGTTCTCGCGCGGTTCGAGTTCGTTCTTCAGGATGAGCAAATGCTCGAGTGCGAGGCGGTATTCCCATGTCGTGTACAGTTTCTTTGCCAGGCGCCAGCGCTGCTCATGGTTCGACGGATGCGCTTCCACATACGCCGCCAATTCCCAAACGTCCGTCATGTGCTGATCGCCTATTTTTTCTTCTTTTTTTGTCGCGCTTGTTTCCGGACCGATTCTGCCCGAATACCCATCACGTAGTTCACGGCGAAAGAGAGCAGGCCCGCCCCAACCGCCGCCAGTGTCAACGCTATGACCCACGGCACAAAACTGTTCCGTTCGGTCTCGAATACCGACTCGCGGCCCAGATACCACGCCGGGCCATAGAGCACCGCGAAGGCGATCAACCAGAATCCCCAGCCTGCGACGAAATTCGACGATGAGGACGCCGGCTTGAGTCCCTGTTTGGCTGTGTTCTTCGCCATCGTCGTCACTTCTCCGCGCGCGCCGGCACGCGCAGCACAAACCGCGCGCCGCCCAGCGGCCCATCATCCACGCTCACCATACCACCGTGTTCCCGGATTGTCTTCGCCGTGACCGCGAGGCCAAGGCCCGTACCTTTCGCGCCCTTCGTCGAGTAGAACGGATCGAAGATCCGTCCGCGCTCGGCCATGGGGACACCGGGTCCATTATCGCAGATTACTATTTCAAGGTTCCACGTCAAATCGTTTTTTGCCTCTATTTGAATCCGCCCGCCCGCCGCGGGCACGGCGTCGGCCGCATTGGTCAGCAGGTTCAGCAGTGCCTGGTGCAGGCCGCGTGAATCCACCCAAGCCGGGCCGCGCAGGCCGGTGGTATCGATGGCCAGAGTAATGTCTCGCTTGGTCATGAGCGCGTTGAAGGCTTCCACCGTCTCGCGGATGAGCGTCGCCACGTCGCAGGATTCACGCAAGGGCCGCCGCGGTTTGGAAAACGCGAGCATGTCCTCGACCACGTGCGAGAGCCGACCGACGCTGCGCTTGAGCACAGGCCAGCCGTCGCGCACGAAGGCCTCGTTTTTCTCTGTGAGCCCGCGATCGACAATTTCCACGCTCGCATCGAGCGCCATCAGGATGTTCTTGGTGTGATGCGAAATGCCCGCGACCGCCTGGCCCACCGCGGCCAATTGCGCCGCGCGAAGGTTCTCTTCGATCAATCGTGCGCGCGTGATCGCGATCGCGGCCAGACCGCTGAACATTTCGAGGATCCGCTGGTCGAGTTCATTGAAGCCCCGGCTGCCGCGTTTGTTCAGGACTTCCAGCACACCGACCAGCCGCCCGTCGTCCACCATGGGCACGGCCAGTATGGAGCGCGTATCAAAGCGCGTCAGGACGTCCGCCGCGCGGTATACGCGAGGGTCGGCCGCTGCGTCAGCCACATTAATCGAGATGCGCTGCGCCGCCGCGGCGCCCGCGATGCCTTCGCCGAGCTTGAGGCGAAGGGATTTCGTCAGCGCCTCGGGATCTCCGGCGTCGCTGAGGGCGACGTGAAAGTAAAGCTCACTTGTAGTTTCGTCATGCAGAAGAACCGACGAAGCCTCCGCATCGGCGAGCCGCCGGCTTTCGTCGATAATCGTTTGCAGTAGCGCGTCGATCTTCGATTCGCCGTTCAGCATCGCCTCGACGCGGTAGAACGCATCGAGCAGGCGGCGCATTTCCCCCGGTGTCGCCTCGTAGGCGCCGGCAGACGGAGCAGCGTCATTCACGGTTGGCAGACCCCTTCGACAACGTCGCGTCGAGACCCGGCAGGGCAGCCAGCAGCACATTGCCGACCGCCTCCAGGCTTTCCGCACAAACGAGGGCGATCGTATCGCGAGGGGTGTGCCAATTTTGCTGGTGCTCGATTGCGCCGCCGCCATAGTGAAAATCGATTAGGTTCAGTGCCGGGATGCCCGCGTTTCGAAAGGGAATGTGGTCGTCTTCGATGACGAGTTCGCGCATGGAGAATCCATTGATGTCATTGTCCGACGCAGTGTTCCAGACAAGATCGATCAGCCACGGCGGCGCATCTTTGTCGCGGACGATGTCCAGATCGCAATCGCCGATCATGTCCACGTTGATCGATGCGCCGACTTCGGCAATCCGGCCCGTTTCCTGGAGCCACGCGATCATCTGGCGGCTGCCGTAGAGGCTGTCCGTCTCGGACCACTCGACGAACGCCTCCTCGCCGTCGAACCAGCAGAGCCAGACTGTCCGTCCTTGGCGCGTCGGCCCGAGTGCCCGTGCCATCTCGATCATCCAGGCCGTGGTCGAACCGCCGTCGTTGGCGCCGGCGAACGCAAAGTCGCGGAAAACTTTCGTGTCGTAGTGGTTCGTCAGGAGGATCAGGCCGGGCTCGGTTCCTTTGACCTCCGCGACGAGGTTCACCATGTTTACCGGGCCATGCGGCGTCTGCGCGACGAAGGGGAGTTCTTGCAGCGTCAATCCCGCCGCCTCGACTTCGCGCTTGATGTGTGCGCGCACCGCGCCACTGGCGGCGGAGCCGGGCTCGCGAGGGCCGTTGGCCACAATCTTTTTGAGGTCGGCGATGGCGCGCGCGCCCTGAAATCCGCGAGTGCCGGACTCTGCAGGCGTGCAGCCGGGGAGAATCGCCAAGACCGCCGCCATCATCGGCAGCCATCGCCGCAGGCGACGATTCAACGTGCTCTCTCGCATCGCAACTCCCCAGATGTGTATCCTATCACGACCGGGGGATCGCGCCAAGGCGGTGCGGGCAAAGGACTTGCCCCCGCCCGGGCGAAACACACTGATGGAAATGGCGACGGTACAAATGCAGACATCCGCGGAGATCATCCGTGCGAATCTGGCGCGCATCAAGGCCCGGATTGCCGCGGCCGCCCAGCGCGCCGGGCGCGCGCCCGCTGAGGTGCGTCTCATCCCCGTTACCAAGACCGTCGGTGTCGAGGAATGCCGCATTTTGCGGGAGCAGGGCTACACGCATCTCGGCGAGAACCGGGTTGAAAACGCGGGGGACAAGATTGCCGCGCTCGATCCGTCCATGCACTGGCACATGATCGGCCATGTTCAACGGCGCAAGGCGCGCGAGGTCGCGTCGTTGTTCCAGCGCGTAGACTCGCTGGATCGCCTCGAACTCGCCGAAGCATTGGAAGCGCGCTGCGCCGCACTCGCGAAGAAAATGCCAGTGCTGCTCGAAGTAAACGTCTCTGGTGAAAAAGCAAAAAGCGGCTTTGCGCCGGCGGATCTCCCCGCGGCACTGGAAACAATCCGTGGAATGCCACACTTAATCATCGAAGGTCTGATGACCATGGCACCCCTTGTGGACGATCCCGAAGAAACCCGGCCAGTGTTCAGGGCGCTGCGCGAACTGGCTGCGAAACTTGGACTGAAGGCGCTTTCAATGGGCATGTCGAACGACTACGTGGTCGCCATCGAAGAAGGTGCGACCGAAGTGCGCATTGGCACCGCCATTTTCAAAGCAGAACACGAGACTACGGAGTAAGCGTGCAAGGATGGACGTGAACCAACGAATCGAAGATCTCGCCACGCAAAGCCGGGCGGAGTTGGGCGAGGTGGCAGATGCCGCCGCGCTCGAGGCCTTCCGCGTGCGCTGGCTTGGGCGCAAGGGTTTGATTACGGACGTGCTGCGGGGCCTGGCGGACCTGTCGCCAGACGAACGCCGTGCAGCCGGTCAAGCGTCGAATACGCTGAAGGAAAAACTCACCGCCGCCGTCGATGAGAAGAAAACGGTCTTCGACGCCGCCAGCGAAGGTAATGGCGAGCAGGTCGATTTCTCGCTGCCGGGCCGGCGCCCCCCGAAGGGCCATCTGCACCCCATCACGCAAATCGTGAACGAAATCTCCGACATCTTCGCGGAACTCGGCTATCAGATCGCCACCGGCCCGGACATTGAGACCGACTACTACAATTTCGACGCGCTGAACACGCCCGCCGATCACCCCGCGCGCGATTCGCACGATACGTTTTACGTAGCGCCGGGCACCGTCCTTCGCACGCACACCACGCCCGTGCAAATCCGCGTCATGGAAAAAGTGAAGCCGCCCGTGGCGATCATCATGCCGGGCCGCGTGTATCGCGTGGACTACGACGCTACGCACAGTCCCATGTTCCACCAGCTCGACGGCGTCCTCGTAGACGAAGGCGTCACCTTCGCAGACCTCAAGGGCACGATGTACCACTTCATCCATCGCCTCTTCGGCAAAGACGCCACGATTCGTTTCCGTCCGCATTTCTTCCCTTTCACCGAACCCTCGGCGGAGGTGGATCTGTTGTGGACCTCGCGCGATCCGAATACCGGCGAAACGCGCACGAAATGGATCGAAGTCCTCGGCTGCGGCATGGTGCATCCGGGCATCCTTAAGCGTGTGGGTTACGACTCCGAAAAATACTCCGGCTTCGCCTTCGGTCTTGGTCTCGACCGCATCGCGATGGCGCGCCACTCAATTCCCAACATCCACTACATGTTCGAAAACGACCTGCGCTTCCTGGAGCAGTTCTAAGTCATGTTGATTCCGCTGAGCTGGCTGAAGGAATACGTTGACCTCCCCGCGAGCGTGGACGAGTTGTGCGACAAACTCACCATGCTCGGGCTCGAGATCGAATCGGTCGAACGCCGCGGCGAGGACGTGAAGAACGTCGTCGTCGGAAAAATCCTGAGCATCGATCGCCATCCGGACGCCGACAAGATCGTCGTCTGCAAGACCGACGTAGGCTCGGGCGAGCCATTACAAATTTGTTGCGGCGCGAAGAATATGAAAGTGGGGGACAAGGTGCCGACGGCCGTCGTCGGCGCATCGCTCCCCGGCGGCTTCGAAATCACCAAGCGCAAGATGCGCGGCGTCGAGTCGCAGGGCATGATGTGCTCGGGCAAGGAACTCGGCCTCGGCGACGACGTTGATGGCTTGCTCATCCTCGATCCGAACACGCCCATCGGGCAGGACATCCGCCCAATCCTCGGTCTAGACGACGTTATCCTCGAAATCGAGGTTACGCCGAACCGCGGCGACTGGGCCGGTCTCATCGGCATCGCGCGCGAACTCGCCGCAGCCTATGGCAAGCCGTTGAAATTTCCCGCTGCAACGCTCGCCGAGTCCGGCCCGAAGGCAGCCGATTCGGCCAGCATCGCCATCGAAGCGCCAGACCTCTGCTCGCGCTATATCGGCCGGGTCATCACCGGTCTCAAGGTCGGCCCATCTCCGGATTGGCTCTCCCGCCGCCTCGTCGCCGCCGGACAGCGGCCCATCAACAACGTGGTCGACGTCACAAACTACGTCCTGCTGGAAACCGGCCAGCCCCTGCACGCCTTCGATTTGACCACCCTGAAGGGCAAGAAAATCATCGTGCGTCGTGCCAAGGCTGGGGAACGCCTTCAGGCGCTTACCGGCGCCGATTGCACCCTCACAGACCAGATGCTGGTCATTGCCGACGCCGAGCGCCCGGTTGCCGTGGCGGGCATCGTCGGTGGCAAGGAAACCGAAGTGGGAGAGAGGACAGCCGACATCCTCCTGGAGAGTGCCCACTTCGACCCGGTATCGGTCCGCCGGACCGCCCGCGCCCTGAACCAAATCACGGAGGCCTCGCAACGCTTCCAGCGCGGCGCCGATCCCGAGATGGCGGAGTACGCGTCGCGCCGCGCGGCGCAGCTCATCGTCCAAACGGCCGCTGGAAAGCTCCATTCGGGCAGTATGGACGTCCGCCCAAGACCACTAACCAGGAAAACAATGAACCTGCGATTCAAGCGCACAGAGGCGCTTCTGGGCGTCAGTGTTTCATCTGAAACACAAGAAAAAATCCTCAATTCGCTCGGTTTCGAGACCGCAAGCAAGACCTCTGATACCCTGACGCTCTCCGTCCCGACGTGGCGCTATGATGTCGCATGGGAGGAAGACTTCGTCGAGGAGATTGGCCGGCTGTACGGCTTCGAAAAGGTTGCTCCGACCCTGCCCAAGGTGCGGGTCACTGAACGGTCCTACGCCCCCGAACAGCAGACCTACCGGGCCATCCGGACTTTCCTCGCCGCCGCGGGTCTGACGGAAATCACGACCTGGTCCTTCATGGCTGCCCCGGACGCTCATCGTTTCGATGTCCCCGGGGAGCGTCTGGAACCCATCCCGCTCCAGAATCCACTGTCCGAACAGTACCCGCTGATGCGAACCTCGTTGATTCCCGCGCTCCTGCGAATCGCTTCGACCAACCTGCGCAAGAACCGGAAGTCGGTCGGCATCTTTGAACTCGCGCCCGTGTACTACCTGGAAAAAGGGGAGTACCGGCAGCGCTACCAACTGGGCATCGCCCTGGCCGGTGCTGCGGCGGGCCCGCACTGGAGCGCGCCCGAGCGGCCCTTCGATCTCTATGATCTCAAGGGCCACATCGAGACCCTCGTCTCGGAATTCACGGCGTCCGCCGCGGCTTTCGCTGCAGCGGAAGCACCGTCGTACACCAAAGGCGCGATCGCTTCGGTTACCTCCGGCGAAAAAGCAGTCGGAACAGTGGGGGAGGTCGCCCGCTCCGTCGCCGCAGCCTACGACGTCGATGGCCGCATCTTCGCCGCCGAGCTGGACCTGAACCGCCTCCTCACCGCCTCACTCGGCCCTGCGCAATACACCGAGATCCCCGCCCATCCGCCCGCGCTGCGCGATCTGGCGGTCGTCGTCGATGACGCCACCGCCGCCGGCGCGCTTTGCGAGTCTGCGCGCCGCGCGGGCGGCGCAACCTTGCAGCGGGTCGACATCTTCGATGTCTACCGCGGCAAAGGCGTGCCGGACGGCAAGAAGAGTATCGCGCTCAGCCTCGTATTCCAGAGCCGCGAGCGCACGCTGACCGACGACGAAATCTCGAAGGCCGTCGCTAAAATCGTGAAGGCGCTCGAACGGGAGTTCCAGGCGCAACTCCGGTAATCGACCATGGATCCGATGGTACAGAGTAAAATCGAGCAGATCGACCAGCAACTGGCCGGGCTGCGCGAGACGCTCGAGAAGAACCGCGCGGAGCTCGCCCTGCAGCATCAGGAAAAGGAAGAAATGCTGCAGGAGCAATGGCGCGGCCGCAAGAGGCTCACCGCGCTCGAACGCGTCTCGAAGGAATACGACGCGCTACAGGACGAAAACCGGAAGTACGCCGCCGAGCGCAAACAGCTCCGCGAGCGTCTCGCCAAGCTCCTCACCCTCACCAAGTCCCTGCGCAACGCGTACAAAGCATGAATACCCCGCGCGTAAAAGTGAAGCTGGGAGGGAAGACGGTCGAGGTCCCGGTCTATCGCGACAGCCGCGCCACGCTAAAACTCGCCGAGCGCCTGAACGAACGCCTGAAAGCCATCGAGGCCGAGAGCGGCCGAATCGACACCCATGCCTTCGCCCTCGAAGCCGCCTTCCGCTTTGCCGCGGAAGCCCAGCGCCTCGAAGACGACGCCTCCGCCGATCGTACCGACACCCTCAAAGAACTCGATCGCCTCTCCAAAGCCATCGATAAACTAACCCGCGAATTCCGCCCGAAGGATTAACGCCACCAGACGGGACTTGCGACATTCGTCTCGTCACGCCAAGAATGGTCTCGCCCCGAAGGGGCATTGTGATAGTAGCCCGGCGTTTTAACGCCGGGTCAAGAGACCACACAAAACTAAAGTCCCGTAGGGACGGCTGTATGAATATTTCAGCCGTCCCTACGGGACTCAATGTTCTCTTCGCTCAACCCGGCACTAAAGTGCCGGGCTACTATCAATTGTCCCTCCGGGACAGAATCCCACTCGGTCAATAGTACTGGTGTGCTTTTAGCCCCAAAGGGGCGTCCCAGAATAGCCCAGGGCAAAGCGAACGATAGTGAGCGACGCCCTGGGTATACGAGACCTCAAACGATTTAAGCCCTGAAGGGGCGTCCCATTGCCGTCCGAAATCGCTATGGTTTGAGCGTGAATTCCGCGATCACCGCGCTATGGTCCGATAGAAATAACGTCTTAGGGTCAACATATGGATCAATGCGAATCGTCTTCGGCTCAAACTTCACCGCCGATGCCGTCGGGTTCGACACCAAAACGTAGTCAATCCGCTTGCCCGTCTCGGTCGACTCCTGTTCACTCGTCCCGCCGTGCGCCTTGGCCATCAGCGCAGGCCACACATCCACGAACCCAGTCCCCGCCCGCGCATCACCGAATGCCTTCATCATCACCGAATACTGAGACGTCGCGTCGTCCCACTGATCCGGCGTCCCCTTCGTATTCAGATCGCCCAGGATGAGAGCAGGCCGGGAGGGATCAGCCACGCGCTGGATGAAGGCGGCCATCTCGGCGTACTGCGCCGGTCGCAGGCTGTCGTCGCGCGCTTCCAGATGCGTCACGAAGACGTCGATGGTTGACTGGTCGCCGTCGAGCGCGACACGCGCGTGGATGACGCCCTTGGCCGCGAATCCGTCGGCCCGGAACCCAAAATCCTCGGGCTTGCTGAAGTGCTCGAAAACCATCGTGTTGGTCTCGGCGAAGGGGTACTTGCTCAGCAGCAGGCAGCCGCCTGTGTAGTTGTGGCCTTCGGCCATCGGGCTGGCGAGTTTGTGGAAGCGTTCGCCCCAGATAGCCTGCACGCCGTTCGCGATCGCGTCCACCCATTTCTGGTCGAAGACCTCCTCCAAGGCGACGATGTCGAACTTGGCCACTTCTTCGGCGATGCGCTGGGCCCGGTACTCAGGCTCTTTCCGTTGGTTCATCGCCGCTGCCGGCCCGGGTAAGAACTGGACGTTGTAGGTGATGACCTTAAGAGAGTCGGAGGCTGGGACTGGGTTCTGCGCCTCGGCGGCCGCGGCAAGGAGTAGCAGCATGGCGATGCCCAAATGGATGAACCGAGTCACGGTAGCCTCCAGGTCAGAATTGAGTGAACTTGCGAGGGGTCATGGTAACCAAAAGACAAGGGTGCAGGCAGCCTTTGGGGGCAATGACTTATCTGAGCGCCTTACAGAGAGCTCTTGAATACAACGTCTGATAATATATATTATGTTCAATAAACCCCGCGCGAAGATTGTCGCGACTCGCTACTTTGGCATTACTCCGGTCGGCGCTCTGCAAATGCGTACCTCATGTCGCGTATCACATCTCGCGCGAAATCCGCTGTCTGGATTGTCCTTCTTGATCTGATGGTGCGTGTGAATGCATCTCGCGCGTCAGGATTTTCAGTGGTCTGAATTCTCTGCGATCTCCGCGACTCCGCGTGAGCAAGGGTTGGACCTTACGCGCGTTTAGGCGCTTAGGCCCCAGGTCTTGGGTGTGGTCAGTTCGACCGAATTTCCGCTGGGATCCCTGAAGTACAGCGAGCGCCCGCCGCCCGGCCAGGTGTAGTCGGACTCCAGAGCGACGCTTTGGCCGGCCAGCCGCTGACGCCAGTGCTCCAGGTCTGTTTCAGGGATGGCGAAGGCGACGTGGCCCGGCCCCGTGGTTCCGTGGGTCGGGATACCGGCCAAGGAAGGCTTGGCGGTCTCCCGGGCGTCGAAGAGCAGGAACATCCCATCCCCTAGCCGAAAGAACACATGCCGGCCGGGCGCCTTGGCGAAGGGCGTCAATCCGAGAAGGCCGGTGTAAAACGCTTCCGCGGCCTCCAGGTCGGTGACGCACAGGCAGGTTTCGAGGATTCGGCTCGGTTGCATGGCGGCGACGATAATTCCTGCGACCTTCGGCGTCAAGTTCACGCGCATCGAGGCGATGGTCTACACTTGGACGGCCCGATGGATTCTCAGAACACCTTCAGCTCAAATATCGGCCCAGCGACCTCCGGCGCCATGTATCGCTGGCGCACGCCGCTTGTCGACCGGCTGGTATGCGCGGCCGCGGCACTGCTTGCCCTGGTGCACTTCCTCCAGAGGCTCGCGCCGGGTGTGACGGGTGAGGACAGCGGGGAGCTCATAGCAGCCGCCTGGACTCTCGGTATCCCCCATCCTCCCGGTTATCCGCTTTGGTGCCTCCTCGCCTATCCAATTCTGCATCTGGTAGACATCGGCTCAATCGCATGGCGCGGCAATCTCGCGTCGGCTATTTTTGGCGCGGCGGGCGTATGGTTCGTTGCGGAGACCGTCCTTGCATTGTTTGGCCGGCGATTGGCGGCTATCACGGCCGCGCTGGTACTCGCTTTTTCGAGGGAGTACCAGGAGCAGGCGGTCGTGGCCGAGGTGTATACCCTGGGCGCCGCGTTGGTCGCGCTGCATCTGCTTCTGTTGGTTCGCTGGTCCCAATCCCGGCGCCCTGCGACGATGTACGGCGCGGCGCTGGTCGTCGGCATCGCTTCCGCCCACTACACGCTCAATATCGTGGTCGTCCCGCTGAGCTTGATGTACATATACCTGCTTGATGTCCGGCCAAGACGTTTTCGCCGGTACCTGTGGTTCCTGTTGCTGACGCTGCCCGGTTGGCTCATCTATCTCTATCTGCCGCTGCGATCGCTGGCGAATCCCGCGATGGATTGGGGTAATCCGGAGACCTGGTCGTCATTCGTCGATGTCGTTTCCCGTGCTCAATACCGCGATCTAATAGTCGGCGACGCAACCTTTGGTCCGCACTTTGTTGAGCAATTGCGCGTTTCCGGACGCCAACTGGCCGCTGAATTCACCCCCTGGGTCGGTTTAGCGGCGCTGGTGGGCATGTGTGTATGGACGGTGACTGAAGTCGTTACCGCGCGGCGCGCTCAGAATCCGCCGTTCGCGGTATATGCCGTGTCTGCGATGCTGGCGCTGGCAGCGGGAGCATTGTTTGCGCCCAATTACCCGCTGGAGTACCACTGGGAATGGGCGAGAACGCCTTATTGGATTCCCGTGATGGTGATCGCCTCTGTATTTATTGGATATTTTTCTGCTATTAGCGCGTATATAAATAAGATTTTATATGTCATCCTGTGTTTTATTTTTATAGCTAGTGGCTACATTGTTAACTTCAATCAGGCAAACCGGCACAACGATCATGTGGTCGAGAATTACGCCCGCGGGCTCCTGGAGGGAATGGCGCCGGGCGCCGTGTATTTTGGCGGCGGGGATCACACGGTATTTCCCGCGGTGTACCTCCAGATCGTCGAAGGGCTCCGGCCGGACGTCCTGCTCGCGAATCGATACGGGTATCCCGCCGCGGAGCTATACGCGGTGGCGGGGGAACAAGCGCCCCGCTTCCGTCCGTCGGAGGACGAGGAACAGCGTCTTTTCGAAGCCGTCCTGACGAAGACCGCCCGCCCGGTGTACTCCGCCGTTCCGCGGCTGGTGTCCAATGCCACGCGGGTAAACGAGGGATTGCTGTATCGATACCTGCGCGGAGACGAGCAGCGGAGAACGGTCGCCCCCGATGAAATACCAGATCCGGTTTTCACCCGAAGCGGCGACTGGAGTAACGATCTGGTGGTGCACGAGTATCTCGCTGCACGTGGCCGCGCACTTTTCGACGCGGGTCGTCCGGCCGAGGCGCTGGGTGCTCTCGACGATGCGTCAGGTTCCGTGCATGAGGACAAGGGAGCGCTGAACAACCTTGGCCTGAACGCCGCCGAAGGTGGGCAAGTTGCAGCGGCTTCCGTGTACTTCCAGGGCGCGCTCGCGACCGACCCTCTCTTCCTCCCCGCTGCATTGAACCTTGCGCGCTGCTATCTGATTCAAGGAACGCCGCAAGAAGCACTGGTGATTCTGGAGCGCTTCGACGCAGCGGGCCTGCGCGACCCCCGCCTGGAGGAAATGAAGAGCGCGGCGCTGGATGCCCTCAACGGGCACTAGCGCCGCGCTATAAAATTGAATCGAATAAGTCGGACTGAGTGTTACTTCGCTTCCTCGACGCTCGCGATCGTGATGACCTTAAGCCCGTTCTTCTCGGACACGACGCCAGTGGCCTTCACCTGCTTGCCCATGACCGTCCCGAGCAAGTCCTTCGCCTGCTTCCCGCCGCCACCCATCGCGAGATAGAGCGTTTCCTTGCCGTCCGCGCCCTTCACGGCCAGACCCAGCGGATTACCCTTTTGCGCGCACGCCGCCGCACAAGCCGCATGCCCTTCGCCGGACTTGCCGCCGAGGTAGCACGCGATATCCACCGGCTCACCGGTGAGGGTCGTCGCATCTTCGGCGAATGCCGGAATCAACGCGACAGACAATGCCGTTACCACCAACGCAATCGCCAATTTCGTCCTCATGCCGCTTCTCCTTGTGTCGCCCCCTTGCAGGGTAGACCGTCAAACCTGACGCACGGAATCCGTGCGGACTGATTTCGTCGGTACTAAATTACTGAGGCTTCTGCTGAGTCGCCGGCGCGCTGTTTTGCACGCTCGCCGAACCCGCCGCCGCCGGCTGCCACGCTGCCGCCGCCGCTTCAACCTTGGTCACTGTGATGACCTTCATTCCGTTCTTCTCAGCGACCGTGCCCGTCACTTTGACCTGCTTGCCCATGCTGGCCGCAAGAAGATCCTTCGCCGCTTTTCCGCCGCCACCGAGCGCGAGGTACAACACTTCCTTGCCATCTGCCCCCTTCGCTGCGATGCCCAGCGGCTGGCCCTTCTCGGCGCAGCCCTTGGCACAGGCCGCATGTGCTTCGCCGGCTTTACCGGTCAGGAAGCAGGCAATGTCCACCGGCTCGCCGGTGATGGTGGTGGGAGCATCTTCCGCGTGCGCAACGACTCCGCCCATCGCCAGCGCCGCGATCATGATTGCAAACAACGACTTCTTCAACATGGCATACAACTCCTGGTTGGGTCCCCATTACAAGCAGAAACAAGTTTATCAGGAAGCGCTATTCCGCGACAATCCATTTTCCATAAGCGCGGAACCCCCATGATTCCAAGCGTTTATGCGCGTTCCAAACAAGCCGCTCAACCCGCGGTAAATGAGCCCCGTACCCGCCAGCAGCAGCGCAAGGCTGACCAGCATGGCGTACGGTTTCCGGAAGGTCCCGGTCAGGATTTTGATGGTGTCCCCATTGATGACGTGCCCTTCCTGGTTTGAGTAGATCACGTACACCGTTTTTTTCTCCGGCAGGGTCACCGGCTCCTCAGATTCGCCAATGCGGAATGTTTCTAGCTGCAATCCGGACATCACCTTTGAGTCCAGTTGTGGGCGCAATCCGCGGACGACGTCTCTCATGTAGTGCGTGCGCATGAGCTCGAATCCGGTGTCTCCAACCTCCCACTTGCCCGATTCGAGGAACTGCTCGTATCCGCGGTGGACTTCGTAATACTGCCGATCAAAATACTTCTGGATGAGCGGATACGGCGAAAGCGGTAACAACAGGACCGCCGCATCCAGCGCGATCCCTGCAGCGAGCATTCCCCAAAACCAACGACGGTGCATGAGTGTTTATCGAACCCTACTCGCGAACGTAAATTGGGTTGCTATAGACCCACGATCGCATTTCCGTGTCCACTGTCAGGAAACCTTCGAGGCGATAAATACCGGCTTGCTTGAGATCATGAACGAGTTCGCGGCCTTCGACTTCCTGGATCACCAATCCGTTGCGGACTAGCCGGATGGTGCAGTTTGCCGGGAATTCAGCGATGAGCTGCATACCCTCCGCGAATTTGAGCTCGTCGCCCATCACGACCCGTGGAGCAGCGGCCGCCGCATCGTCCGCGTGGCGCGCGGCGAAATAGAATCCCGTCGGGTCGCACATCCAGTCGTGGCTCACATACGCATGGCCCGCGTGCAGCGCCGCGCGCACGGCGTCTTCAGTCAGTTCATTCGTCAGGATATGCGTGCTGACGTTTCGCATGGAACGGTAGTACGGGTCGAAATCGAGCCGCGCCACAATGTCACCCGGCTGGTGCCCCTTGGTGAGTTCTTTGATGCCGGGGTATTGCGCGGACGTGAACTTCCGCATATCGTCGTCGGGATCGACAATCGTGCCGACCAGTACCGTATCCGCATCGACCATCTTTGAGACAAAGACCTGGTTGTGGTGGCAGTCGTTCGCGCCCACGCCGACGAGCCGTCGCGCAGGCAGTTCCTGGTCCCATTTGCGCAGATACAACTCTGGATAGTCGAGCTGCGTTGCCAGCATTTCGTCCGGATATTTCTCGACCAGCGCGTTGAACGATGCGAATTTTTCCGGATCCGTCACGGCCGCGACGATCGGGCCAAAGATATTCATGTCGTCCTTGGCGTCCGCGTGGCGATTGTAAATCTCCATGCCGGAGAGGCCATCCATCGGGTGGCTGAAGCGCTCCTCAACGTGCGAAAGAAAAATGAGCCCCGCACCCTCCGTGCAGGCCTGAATAATCTCCTCGTTCGTTTTGTCCATCTTGTCCACGATCGAGTTCATCGGATGCACAAGGAAACCGTTTGTCTCCGATCCGGGAATGAAGAGCACGCCTTCATGAATCCCGCGCCAGTTGTCGTTGATGAAGTCGAAGGGCGGCCGGTAGTGGTTGCTCAGCAGAATGATCGACACTCCCGCCTTTTTCGCGTCCGCAAGCATCTCGGGCAGTGTGCCTCCCGTGTGCGAGGCGTCCTGCGCGTGGGCGTGCGCAATCGCGCGGTGGTCGGTGAGTCCCAGGCGCCGTCCAACGTCCTGGCGTCCCGCCTGGATGCGCGCGACGTCCGCCGCCTGGGCCGCAAGCCGCTCTTCGGTCATGCGTGCCAGGGTCGAATACTTCCGGCCGAGCGACTTGCCCGGTTCACCCGCAAAGGTCGGCGAAGCGATTAAAAGCGCGGATAGCAGCAGGAAAAGTGTACGAGTGAACATCGAATTGGTCTCCAGAAGACAGCAACGTAATATAGCGCGTTGTTGTACGAATGTCGCAATTCAGTTGCGCTCAACAATATACATCTGTGAATCAAACTGAGGTGTTCCCTATGGCCGCCGTCCGCGAACGCAATCCGCTGTTCTCCCCCGCCGTGATTTTTCTCGGCGCACTATCGCTATCGATCGGTTGGGGCATTCGCGGGAACTTCGGCCACGAATCCGGCGCGATGATCCCCGGCGCGCTCACGGCCATCATCGTCGCGGTGTGTTCGCGCCGCGAGGACTGGCAATCGCGTCTGGCGCATGCGGCGCTCTTCGGCGGACTCGGCTACGGATTTGGCGGTTCGATCTCGTACATGTATCCCATTTCGTTCACGCACTCGGGCCACTTCGACAGCATGTTTTTTGGATATCTGACAACCTTCCTCGAGGGCGGCCTGTGGTGTGCAATGGGCGTCGCAGGCGCCGCACTCGCGCTGACCGCCCCGCGCGATCGGCTCGCGGGAATCTATGTGCCGCTGCTTTTTGTGCTTGGCGTCCTCTTCGTCAAACAGTTTGGCGAGGACTGGCTCGACTATGCCCTCTCCCCCGATCGTAATCTCGGAAGCGATACGTGGCACCGGCAAGAGGCGCCGCTCTACTGGTTTGACGCGGACTGGCTCGCCGCTCTTACCGCGCTAATCGGCGTCTGCGCGTATGACCTCTGGAGCCGCCAATTCGGGCGAGCGTGGGTGCTCCTGCTTCTGCTTGCCGGTGGCGGCCTGCTCGGCTGGCTGGTGCAGTTTAGCTTGGATAAAACAGACCAATTGAAACCGCTTCTCGACGCGGTCGTCATTCCGCAGGGCGATCTCAATTACATCGACCCCACGACCGGCCAACCGTTTCCCGTGGAAGAGTTGATGACCAATTGGCCGCAATTCTTCGGCGACTATCCGCAGCACGTCGGCTGGCTGGTCGGTGCATTCACCGGTTTTGTCGTGTACTTCGCCATTTGGGGCCAATGGAAGAACGATTCCGGTCTCTTTGCCGCGATGTCGTCCGGCTGGTTGCTCGCATTTCTGGCGATGCCCGTCTTCGGCAGCATCTTCATGATGGAGTACGGCGGCTTCCGCATGACGCCGCCGCGCAGCGACGACTGGGCCGGCATCGTCGGTGTGTTCCTGGGCATGCTCTTCTGGACCTGGCGGCGCGGCCACCGGCTCGTGACCCTCGCAGGCACGCTCGGATTCCTCTTCGGCGGCTTTGGCTTCACGACGGCGCAACTCCTGCGGACGATGGCGCGCATTCCCGGCCATCCCTCCCGCACGTCGGGTGAAAACTCCCCGTTTCTGGAGCATTTCCAGCACGCCAATTGGCACAGCGTCCTGGAGCAATCACAAGGTTTCTGTCTCGGCCTGGCCACGGTATGCGCGTTGGCCTTCCTGTGGCGCCGTGACCCGGCCCGCACCAACGGCGCACGCATGCCCGAGTGGACCACGATCTTTGCCCTGCTGTTTACGATTTTCGGATTCACCTTCATGAACCTGTACAAGGTCGTCGGCACATGGACCGGCGGAGACAATCCCACGATGCCCGCCTGGCTGAAAGCCCCGCTGATCGAGTTCATCGAATTGCCCGCGATCACCTGGTTCAACTTAGCGTGGTGGGCTGCCGCATTTGCAGCGCTAGCGTTGTGTCTGCGAAACCGGCGCCAGCCCCTTGCCCTGTTGCCCGCCAGCGACGCCGGCCGCGGTCAACTCCTCTGGCTCGCCGTCGTGTGGATTATGGTGCTGGGCAACTTCAGCCGTGCGCTTCCCGGTTTCTCCGAGGGGCGGCTCATAACCGAGTGGGTCGTTTTCATCAACGCCTGCATCGCAACAGCGATGCTCGGCGTTCCGAACGTCACTCCGCTGGCGGCGTTCGCCGCACGACGCGAGGACGTAGTTGAAATCCTGGCCAACGGAAGGCGGGATTCCATACTCGAACCCGAAGAATCGGCGCCGGACGTCGCACTTCCAGTGGCCACCGAACCCGCAGTCGTACCCATCGCGCCAAAACCGCGTTGGCAATTCCTCAAACTCGCCGCGATCTGGATCATCGGCCTCGCGATCGCCATCCCCGCGATGTACGGTTATGCCAAGGCCGTCGACGCCGCCTATCAAGGCGCAAACGTCGAACCGCTCCAATACGCCCATCGTCGCTTCGGCCCGGACGCCGTCTGGCGCACGAAGCCGATCCTCAAACACGGCGAACACCGGTAACACTCAGACAGGATTTACATGATTGACAAGATTAAGAAACGAAACCGATTTTGAATCTTGTTAATCGTGTAAATCCTGTCTATTTCAGTTCTTTAATCGAAATGTCCTTGTACCAAGTTTCGCTCGCGGCGCCGCCATGAATTTGCACCGCGATCAGACCTTTCCGCACAATGGCGTCGTCAGCTTCGATGTAGTCGACAGTCTTTTCCCCGTTGAGCCAGAGTTGAATGTGCGGGCCCTCCGCGCGAATGCGGTATTCGTTCCAGTCATCTTTCTTCAGGATTTTTTCAATTAGCGCCTTATCCGGTCCTTGCAAGACTTTATTCCGCCGTGACTCGTCATACAGCGCGCCCCAGAAGGTCCACCCCATGTCCGCCTGATAACCGGACATCTCATACGCCGGTTTCTCGATGCGTACACTGCGAAACTGAATCCCGCCGTTCGCATTCCCCTTGATCTTCACCTTCAACGTCAACTCAAAATCGCCGTACTCGCCCTTCGCCACGAGGAAGTCGTTATGCGGCACCGGCTTCTCCATAGTTCCGCCGACAATCGCCCCATCCTCAATGCGGAAAATACCCAGGTTGCCTTCCCATCCATTGAAGGTCTTCCCATCAAAAAGCGAGACCGTTTCGCCAACAGCATTTTCCTCGGCGATTGCCACGCCCGGTACAACAGCAGCGATTAGCGTCAATACAATCAACATCATCGAGTCATATTCGAAGCGTTTCATTTTTTTAGCCCTTATCTGTGTACATCTGTGTAATCTGTGGGCGATCCCTCAAGCCAATCTCGACGCCGCCAACACATCCGAAATCCCGTCCCAGCCTTCAAGGCTCCACGGCATGCGCTGCGCACGGTTCAGCATCGCATTCGCCTCATCGTTCCCCTTGAACTGCTCTTTCTCGGGATCCCACACCAGTTTTCCGCCGCCCAGCCGCAGGCAGATGTTCGCCAGGTGGCAAATACTCGCGGAGCGATGCGCCACTTCCGGATGCGCGATCGTCGGTTTCCTCGAATGCATGCACTCAATAAAATTCCGCTGGTGATAATTGATCGCGGTGTACGCTTCGCGTTCCGTCGGCGCGCCATCAAGCAGCGAGATCGGGTCGGCCGTCAGCAACCCCGTATCGTCCACGCAAATCCAGCCGTGCTCGCCTTCGAAGCGCACGGATCGCGGCGAGCCATCGTGCATTTCCAGCGTCAGCCCGTCCGCATAGCGTGTCTTGACGTTGTAGTGGACGGGCGTGTCGAACAGGTCATCGGCCGCCGGGAATTTCGCAGTGCCCTCAAATTCGATCGGCGCGGTCAGGTCCTTGTCGGCCCCCCATTGCGCGAGATCGTTGAAATGCACGCCGATATCGGTCAATTGCCCGCCGGAATAGTCGTAAATCCACCGGAAATTCGCATGGCAGCGCTTGGCCGTATAAGGCTTGTCCGGCGCCTGTCCCAACCAACGGTCATAGTCGAAGCCATCCGGCACCGCTTCGTTTGGCTGCGGCCCGGCGGTATGCCCAGGTTCGAGAAATGTATGCACCGCGTGAATCTTGCCCAGCTTCCCATTGCGCGCCGCATCCACGGCAAACCGAAAACATGGAATGCTGCGTCGTTGCGTACCGGACTGGTAAACCACCTTGTTGCGCTTCATCGCGTCCGCGACCTGTCGCCCCTCACCCACCGTCAGCGACATCGGCTTCTCGCAGTACACGTCCTTGCCCGCCTGCGCCGCCGCAATCGAAATCAGCGCGTGCCAGTGGTCCGGCGTGGCGATGAGTACCGCGTCGATGTCTTTACGCGCGATGATCTCCCGAAAATCCGCGTACGCCACGCAATCGGAGTTACCGTTGTTCTTGTCGACCGTGTTCTTGCCGAATTCGAGTCGCGCGCGATCGACATCGCTCACTGCGACGACCTGCAGTTCCGGCTGCGTCAGAAACATCCCCAGATCGAAGCGCCCCATCCCGCCCACGCCGATCGCCGCAAAGGTGATCCGCTCGTTGGCCGATACGCGATGCATCCGCGATCCGGCGGCCATTGCACCCGCAACGAGCGCGCTGCCTTTGAGAAAACCACGCCGGGAAATTCGCTTCATGATCGACGTCCTCCTGAACTCCCGTTCAAATACCGTTGTTTAATAATAGAATCAATAACCCGCCCACCGCGCATCCCGCAAGGACTTTGAGCATACCCACGTGGAATCGGAACGTTGCCACGGCCGCCGCAAGGGACAACACTACAGCGCTCCAAACTACTGTTGTGACATCCGGCACGAGGACGTGAATCGGTCCCGTGGAAACCGTATTAGTCTCCGCAAATAGCGTATGCAACGCGAACCAAACCGCGAGATTAAGAATGACGCCCACGACCGCAGCCGTGATGGCCGCGAGCGCCGCGCTGAGCGCCCGATTGCTGCGCAAGCGCTCCACATACGGTGCGCCGAGGAAAATCCACAAAAAGCACGGCACGAAGGTGACCCACGTCGTCAGCGCGGCGCCCAGCGTGCCGGCGAGCATCGGCGGTAGCGATCCCGGATCGCGATAGGCCGCCAGAAAGCCGACAAACTGCACCACCATGATGAGTGGACCGGGCGTCGTTTCGGCCATCGCAAGACCGTCCACCATTTCGCCCGGCTGCATCCAGCCGTAGGCCTCGACGGCCTGCTGCGCGATGTACGCGAGCACCGAATACGCCCCACCAAACGTAACCACCGCCGCTTTGCTGAACAGCAGGCCGATGTCGGTGTAAACCGACTCGCCTCTCAGAATGAGGAAAGCAACACCGACCGGCAAGAACCAAATGACCAGCCCACCGATGAGCACCGCCACCGAACGCATTGCCTTTGGCCGCGCACTAACTTCCTTATAAGGCGCAGACGGCGCCCTGCGCGCCGAGAAAAATCCGAAGAGCGCCGCCGCTGCAACAATCGCCGGGAATGGGACGCCAAAGAAATAAATCGCTACGAAAGCTATCGCCGCGATCCAGTAGGCCTGTCGCGATTTCAGTGCGCGTTTGCCGATGCGGATCACGGCTTCAACGACAATGGACAAGACCGCGCATTTAAGACCAAAAAACAACGCCTGAACGGATGAAACATCCTGAAACTTCGCGTAGATGGCACTCAGAATCAGCATCACTATGGCGCCGGGCAACACAAACAACGTACCCGCGGTCAGCCCGCCGCGCCAGCCGTGCAGCAGCCAGCCGACGTAGG
>SXGT01043163.1_pt1 | contig 31432 bp, 26 predicted proteins | sample 3176221 | NCBI WGS metagenome assembly SXGT01 (sample SAMN11356862, study PRJNA531348) | freshwater metagenome | isolation source: freshwater sample F1-120 | place: China: Fuxian Lake, Yuxi | collected 2017-12-25
AACCCCTGTCTCGCTTGAAACTGATTTAATATCAACGCCATCTCTCAGCAACCCGACGACCCTCTGCCGCACCTGCTCTCCCAGAACCATGACCGCCTCCTCGCCCAGACGGGGTTCTCGCACGGATTGGTTGCTGGTCACGTTTTTGCATACACCCTTTAAGGGCCCGGCAAATTCGTAACCTTGCCCGTGGCTGCCAGCAGTCTGGCTCGGCACCATCGCGATCTTCGGCTGTGCTGGCCGATCACGCAACAATCTTGGCTTCGTCGAGGCGAAGTCGACCTAGGGTCAAGGAGTTCAACATGGCAAAGAACACTGGCAACGGCTACCGGCAGGGTCCGGTTCGCGGTCGCACGCAGAGCTGCAATCCGACCACAGACGCGTGGACGAAACGCGACACGGCGACTGGGCAGTTCATCGATCAGAAGGCTGACGGTGAAAAGTTCAAGGGGGTTTCGCGGGAACCGCAGGCGCCGCCACCGAAGGAGAAATAGGTGCAACATGACAAACAATGAGATCTGGCAACTGGGCGATCATCTTCGGGTCAAGCGCGGTGGCTACTACCACCACGGTATTTTCATTGGCGATGGCCAAGTCGTTCACTTCACCGACGTTCGGCCAGACAAGGCCGAAGCCGTTGTTCGGCGCGGCTCGACGCACGAATTCGCGGCCGACGGCCAAGTTGAGGTTGTGCGCTACGGCAAGCGGTTTGATCGCCAGACGACCGTTTGGCGCGCCCTGTCGCTGCTTGGGCGCGACAACTACCACCTGTTGCTCAACAACTGCGAGCAGGTTGCTCGTTGGTGCGCGACCGGCGAATTTCGCAGCCTGCAAGTCGAGGCGGGCGTCGGTGGCGCCGCAAGTGCGGCGGTCGTCGGTGGCGGCCCGTCGGCAGCGCTGGCGGTCGTTGGGGCTGCGGGGGTTGCGAAAGGCCTCAGCGGGGCAGGCACCATGGCAGGGCTGTCGGCCATCGGAGGCGCGGCTGGCGCGGTCGGCGGCGTGGCACTCGTTGCTGCTGTGCCTGCGGTTGCTACGGCGGCAGCGATCAACTGGTCGATGCTCAAGGACGATCCGTACGCAACGGAATATCATCGCCGCGCGTTGCGGGCCGGTCGGGCTGGTGTCCGCGTCGGTGTAGCCGCTGCTGCTGCCGGTGGCGTGCTGGCAGTGGCAAAATTGGGCACGCCTGGGCTGAACGCAGCGGGTATCAGCTCTGGCATCAAGGCGTTGGGTGCGCTTTCGGGCAAGGCGTCAATGGTTCGCGGGCTTGTAGTGCTAGCGGTCGGCGGTGCCGTGCTGGCGCTGATTTTTGGCGCGGTTGCGTACTTCCTTGCCAGGCAGCCGAGTCGCGCGCCGGAGCCAATGCAGCGCCTGGCGTAGGCCGCCAGGTCGGACATCACGAGTTCTCTAGCCGAAACAATGACGTGGGTCGCGAATCCGGCATTCTGCACAGCTTGACACAAGATTGCAGGCTGCGTACGATTGGACACACTGCAACAAAAGCGTCACGAACGACAGGCGCCATTGACTTACGCGTCGAGCCAGCATACAATGCCAAGGACGCGGACGGACGTTCTGGCCGCGGTCGTCAAAAGCGCAATCGGCGCCCAACTTCCGCCAAGAAGCAGGGCGCCGACCAGCGCGAGTTCGAGAACCGAGGTGCAGCAAGACCGCGACCGCCGGCAGGCGAACCCCTACAGGCAAGTTTGAGCTTAGCCTGCTTGCGGTTGCGGAACAACCTGTGCCTTCAGGCCCAATCGGGCCGGGGCAGTAAGCAAATGGTAACTCTCAAGAACTTGTTTGGTGTCGAGTTTCACTTTGAACTCTATCGCTTTGGGGATGTGTACCCGGCGGTCTCCGGCGTCTACGCGGTCTTGCGCGAAGTGAAAGGCGGCTACAACATCGGCTACATCGGCGAAGCTGGCGACGTCCGCACTCGCCACGCGAACCACGAGCACCATGATGATTTCGTAGACTTTGGCGCAACTCACCTCGGCGTCCACGCTGTGCTCGGCGAGGTGAAGCGCAAAGACATCGAGGCCCAGCTGATCGCGAAGTACGACCTGCCTATCAACAAGAAGAAGTAGCAAGGAGCCCGCGCCAATGAACCGCCGCCCCCTCGCCGAAGTCGCGCACATTACAGCTGGATTCGCCATCGCCACGGCCGTCTCGCACGACCCGGACGCTGGGTTTCAGGTGTTGCTGCCGCGCCACATCGGCGAGGAGGGCGGTTGGTTCCGGTACAACGACGCCGAGCACGCCACGCGGATGGCGCTGCCTGACCGTGCGAACCGGTACTTGCTGCAGGCCGGCGATGTCGTCGTGGTCGCGCGTGGCGAGCGCAACCGAGCCGCGTTGGTCGTGGATTGCCCCTACCGCACGGTGGCGTCGAGCGCGATGCTGGTCCTGCGACCGCGCAAGGAACTTGTGGTGCCAGAATTCCTCGAATGGCAGCTGAACCAAGTCCAGGCGCAGGCGGCCATCGCGCAGGCGCGCAAGGGGTCGACCTCGCCGATGGTCACGGCCGACGACTTGGGCGAAGTCGAAATCGCTGTGCCCGACTTGGCGACGCAGCGACGAGTTGTGCAAGTCGTCGAGCTCGTCCGGGCCGAGCAAGAATTGCTGGCAAAGCTGGCAGGGGCGGTTCGTCGGCGAAATCGAGCCGTCGCCTGCTTGTTGCTGACAGGCCGCATCCAAACTACTGAAATCTAGGAGAATCCATGCCACCGACCGTTTCCCAAGATGACATCAACAGCATCCTGTGGCGCGCTTGCGACTCTTTTCGCGGCACCGTCGATTCGACCGAGTACAAGGACTACATCTTGACGATGTTGTTCGTGAAGTTCATCAGCGACGTGTGGCGCGACCACTACGACGCCTACAAAAAGGAGTTTGGCGCTGACGAGGAGCGGATCCGCCGCAAGCTCGACCGCGAGCGGTTTGTCTTGCCCGACCAGTGCACGTTTGGGCACCTTCACGCCAAGCGCGAGGCGCCCAATGTGGGCGAGTTGATCAACATCGCACTTGAACACATCGAATTGGCCAACAAGCAGAAGCTGGCCAATGTCTTTCGCAACATCGACTTCAACAGTGAGGCTCGGTTGGGAAATGCCAAGAAGCGCAACCACATCCTCAAGAACCTGCTGGAGGACTTTGCCAATGAGAAGCTTGACTTGCGCCCGTCGCGGATTGGCAATCTCGACGTGATTGGCAATGCCTACGAGTACTTGATTGGCCAGTTTGCGGCGAGTGCGGGCAAGAAGGCCGGGGAGTTCTACACGCCCGCCGAGGTGTCGATTTTGCTGGCGAAGCTGCTAGCGCCCAAGCCGGGTGAGCGGATCTGCGACCCGGCTTGTGGATCTGGGTCATTGCTGATTCGGTGCGCCAACGAGGCGGGGTCGCGAGATGTCGCGGTGTATGGGCAGGAGGCGATCAGCAGTACGTGGGCGCTGTGCATGATGAACATGTTCCTGCACGACGTCGCCACGGCGCGGGTCGAGTGGGGCGACACGTTGCTTGAGCCCAAGTTGCTTGCCAACGACAAGCTGATGACCTACGAGGTTGTTGTCGCCAATCCGCCATTTTCGCTGGATAAGTGGGGCGCGGACAAAGCCGGCGAAGAGCAGAAGCACCTCAACCGCTGGCACCGCGGCGTCCCGCCCAAGAGCAAGGGCGATTATGCGTTCATCAGCCACATGATCGAGACCATGGATCACCAGCGCGGTCGGGTGGGCGTGGTGGTGCCGCATGGCGTGCTGTTTCGTGGCGGCGGCGAGGGGGCGATCAGGAAAGCGTTGATCGAGGAGAACTTGCTGGACGCGGTGATCGGGCTGCCGCCGAACCTGTTTTTTGGCACCGGGATTCCGGCGGCGATTTTGGTGTTCCGGCGGGATCGCGGGGCGCGAACGGACGTGCTGTTTGTCGATGCGTCGCGGGAATTCCAGGACGGCAAGAACCAGAACAAGTTAAGGGTGGCGGTTGAGGTCGAAAAGATCGTGCAGACGTACAAGGCGCGGGCGGCCGTGGACAAGTACGCGTTTGTGGCCACGCGCGAGTTCATCGCGGAGAACGACTACAACCTGAATATTCCTAGGTATGTGGATACGTTTGAGGAGGAGGAGGAAATCGATTTGGCGGCGGTGCAGGCCGAGATCGAGGGGTTGGAGCGGGAGTTGGCGGTTGTGCGGGCGCAGATGGCGAAGTGCTTGGTGGAGGTGGGGTTGTGAAGCGGCGCACATTGATGGACGAGTGGTTTTCCCGTCGATTCGAACATGGGTTTCCCGAATATTGGCGACTGGCACGCTTTGGCGAGGTGGTTGCCAACTCCGCGTATGGTCTGGGGGGCGATACCGGTGAGATTGGCCCCTACCCGTTTCTGAAAATGGGCAACATCGTCGACGGTGAAATCTTGCTCGCCGACGTGGATTTCTGCCACGTGTCCGGAAGCGATTTGAAATCGGCAAGGCTCCGGCGCGGTGAGTTGTTGTTCAACCGCACGAACAGCGCCGAGCTGGTGGGCAAGGCGGGCGTGTGGGACAGCGATGAGATTGCGTTCGCTGCGTCGTACATAGTGCGCTTCGCCATATCCATCGCGGCGAACCCCGATTACTTGCGGCATTGGTGGACGCTGGCCGCACCGCGTCACCGGTTGACCGCATTAGCGACGCCGGGTGTACAACAGGTAAACATCAATCCGACAGAACTGCAGCGCGCGTTCTATGTTGCCCTACCGCCTCGCGCAGAACAGGACGCCATATGCCAAACAATTGCACATTTAGACGCCAGCTTTGCAGCCACGAAAAGGCTCTTGAATGCCACCCACCGCCGCCGCCAAGCCCTCCTCCAACAACTGCTGACCGGCAAGCGGCGGTTGGCGGGGTTTGGGCCAACACAGTCGCAAATCAACACCGCCTACGGCGCACTACCGGCGGACTGGACCTTTCGCGCAATCGGCGAATTCAGTGACCAGTCTGGGGAAAGGAACGCTGCGAACGCCGCCCTGCCGGTGCTTTCCTGCACAAAATCGCGCGGCCTTGTCGACAGCCTCTCGTACTTCGATCGGCAAGTTTTCAGCGACGACCTCACCACATACAGGCTGGTTCGCCGTGGACAATTCGCCTACGCGACAAACCACATCGAAGAAGGTTCGATTGGTTATCAAGACTTGTACGACACGGCGGTCATCAGCCCCATGTACACGGTTTTTGACGCAGATTCGACGGCGGTGAACCACCGGTACCTGTACCTTCAGCTGAAGACTGAAAAGTACCGCAGGATCTTTGCAGCCAACACGAACTCGTCCGTCGACCGCCGTGGCGGGCTTCGCTGGGACGATTTCGCCCGCATTCAGGTGCCGGTGCCGACGCCGGCCGAACAAGCCGCGATTGTTGCGGTTGCCGAAACCGCCGACCGCGAACTAGCCCTCCTCGAACGCCTCCTGCAGGCCTACCGCCGCCAAAAACGCGGCCTGATGCAACAGCTCCTCACCGGCAAGCGCCGCCTGCCAGGCTTCGCCCCAACGGAGTCGCCATGACCGCCTCCACCTACCTTGAAGACCTCGACAGCAAACTCCCCGCCGTCCAGCTTCTCTGCGCCTTGGGCTGGACCTACCTACCCCGCGCCGAGGCCCTGCGCCTGCGCAACAACCGCCGCGACCACGTTGTCCTGACCGGCATCCTCGCCCCGTGGCTCAAGGCCAACAATCAGTTCCAAACCAAGGGCAAACTCCACACCTTCGACAACAACCACGTCGCCGAAGCCGTGCGCCGCTTGACCGACCCGCCGGTCGATGGCCTGGTCCGCGCCAACGAGCACGTCTACCACTTGCTGATGCTGGGCACGTCCATCGATGTCACTGTCGACGACGACCGTAAGGGCAGGACGCTCCACTACTTCGACAAGCGCAGCGACGGCAGCCCCGACCGCAACGTCTACCACGTCACCGACGAGTTCGCCGTCGAGCGCAGCAAGTCGCACGACACCTGCCGGCCGGACCTGGTCTTGTTCATCAACGGCATTCCGGTCGCAGTCATCGAATGCAAACGCCGCGACGGCGACCGCGCCAACGCCAAGGCCATTGACCGCGCTATCGGTCAGGTCCTCGACTACCAGCAGGCCGACGCGATCCCAAAACTGTTTCACTACGCTCAATTGTTGTTCGGAACCAGCGTCAACGCCTGCCGCTACGGCACCACGGGGTCCGATCGCAAATTCTGGTCCGCCTGGCGCGAGGAAGGTGCGGGCGACGAACCCGTACACAAGGCGATCAACACCAGCCTCGATCCCGCAATCGCCGCGCACGTCATGGCCGACCCAGGCTTTGTCGTCGCCACCGCTGTTGACGCTGCACAAGAAGACTGGCGCCAGCAAACCGAGCACGAACGGCTGCCGACCGAACAAGACCGAACGCTTTGGGCCATGTTGCGGCCACCGCGCCTGGTCGAGTTCATCTGCGACGGCGTGGTGTTCGATGCCGGCATTCGCAAGGTCGCCCGCCACCAGCAGTGGTTCGCCGTCAAAGCCACCGCCGACCGGGTCTCGCACCTGCACGCTGGCCGGCGCGCCGGCGGCGTCATCTGGCACACCACGGGCTCCGGCAAGTCACTGACCATGGTCATGCTCGCCAAGGCCATTGCGACGCACCCGGCCATCGCAAACCCGTGCGTCGTGCTCGTCACCGACCGCGAACAACTCGACAGCCAACTGTCGCTGACCTTTGGCGCCTGCGGCAAAGACGTCAAGCGCGCCAAGACCGGCGAACACCTGGGCCAACTCATTGCCGACAAGGCGACCATCATCAGCACGATCATCAATAAGTTCGCGGCTGTGATGGCCCAAGGCGCGCTCGCGGACGACAGCGCGAACGTGTTCGTGCTGGTCGATGAGGGCCACCGCTCCAACTACGGCACGTTTGCCGCCCAAATGCGCACGGTGTTTAGCCATGCGTGCTACATCGGCTTTACCGGTACGCCGCTGACTCTTCGCGAAAAGCAGACTGCCAATCGATTCGGCGGCTTCATCCACAGCTACACCATGCGCCAAGCCGTCGCCGACGAAGCGGTGGTGCCCTTGGTCTACGAAGGCCGCATGGCGTTGCTTGAACAAAACGCCCGGGTGATCGAAGGCTGGTTTGACCGGCTGACCGTGAACCTCAAGGCAGAGCACAAAATCGAACTCAAGCGGCTGGTTGTACGCCGCGACGTGATCCTCAGCGCCACGGACCGGCAGCGCCTGATCGCCCATGACGTGAGCGACCATTTCGTCAAGAACTTTGCCGGCGTCGGCCTCAAGGGCCAGTTGGCTGCAAGCACCCGCACAGCGGCCATCCGCTACCGCGAGCACCTGAACGAAATCGGCAAAATCCGCGCCGAAGTCATCATGTCGAAGCCAGAGTTGCACGGCTACCTCGACAGCGTCGACGAAGAACCTGGTGAAGTTGAAGCGTTCTGGGCCGAGATGATGACGCGCTACGGCACGGAGAAGAAGTACAACGACGAAATCCTTGCCAGCTTCGCGCGCGAAGACGGCGTGCAGTTGCTGGTCGTGGTCGACAAATTGCTGACGGGCTTCGATGAGCCGCGCAATACCGTGCTCTACATCGACAAGTCGTTGCGCGAACACAATATCTTGCAGGCGATCGCCCGCGTCAACCGCCTGTTCCCCGGCAAGGATCGCGGCGTCGTCGTCGACTACCGTGGCGTCCTCGGCGAACTGAACGATGCCATGAAGACCTACGACGCCCTGGCTGGCTTCGACCACGACGACGTCGATCTAACCGGTGCCGTCGTGGACATCGCTCAGGTCTTGCGGGACTTGCCGCAGCACCACACGGCACTTTGGTCCGTTTTCAAAGAGGTTGCCAACCAAGCCGACAACGAAGCCATGGAGCGCCACCTTGCGCCCGAAGACCGCCGTGAAGGCTTTTACGCTGCGTTGCGCCAGTACCTGCGCACGCTGGGGGCCGCGCTGGCGTCGGAGCGCCTGTACGAAGCAGTGGCAACTGACCTCATCGATACCTACAAGCGCGATGGCAAACGCTTCGCCTCGCTGCGCGCCTCGGTCAGCAGCCGGTACTCGGACGCGGTCGACCTGGAGGCCCACACGCGGCAGTTGCGCAAGCTCCTCGACACGCACTTGCAGGCGACGGAAGTTTCTGTGATCACGGAGGAAGTCAGCATTTTCGACGACGCGGCATTCGCGGCCGAAGTCGAGCGCCATAAGTCCTCGTCGTCCAAGGCCGACACGATTGCCAGCCGATTGAGCAAGACCTGCCGCGACAAGACTGAGCTGGACCCAGTTTTCTATGGCCGATTCTCGGAGTTGGTGCAGAAGCTCATTGACGACTATCGTCAGGGTCGCATCGACGAACTTGCGTACCTGCAACAAATCGAGGCCTTGCTGGCAACCGTCCGACAAGGCCACGAGCACGGCGTCCCCGCCACGTTGCATGGCGCAGAGCACAGCGAAGCAAGGGCGTTTTTCGGGTTGCTGCGAGAGAAGCTACCTGCGAGCGACGCGGCGCTCCAAGGTGGGTTGGCGTTGGACGCGGCCTTGGCGCTGGACCTTGAGATTGCAGTTGCGAAATACAAGGTTCGCGATTGGCCGCACCGGCCGGACGCCGTCAAGGACCTCGAAAACGGCGTCGACGATTTCCTCTTCGACGCGCGCGCCAACCATCAGTTGGCGTGGACCACTGCGGACATCGACGACTTGTTGCAGCGCATCGTGGCCGTGCTCAAGAAAGGCGCACCCAGCGCATGACTTTGGCGTCCGTGCATTGGGGCCGACACCGCATTGAGTTTGGTCTTGAGTTTGCCACTCTATCCGCCGTCGCCGTTACCGTGCGACCGGACTTGACGGTATCCGTTCGCGCGCCCATCGGTTTCAGCGTGGAGCAAGTACAGGCCGCAGTACTGCGGCGAGCTGCTTGGATTACACGCGCGCTCAGGCAGTTTGACCAGTTCCACCCGCTTCAGCCGCCACGGAGATATGTGCCGGGCGAGACCCACCGGTACCTGGGGAGCCAACTGCGTCTACGGGTTGAGGCGGGCGAGGCCAACAGCGTGGTACTGCAGCATGGCTACTTGCTTGTGCGGCTGGTCGGCGAACCGGTCGCGGATGCGATTCGGCCCCTAGTCATCGGCTGGTTTCGTGAACGCGCGCAGGCCATTGTAGGCGAGCGCCTGGTCGCGTGCATGAAACGGCCGCATGTTCGCGACCTGACGGTGCCGCAGTGGACCCTGCGCGACATGCCAACGCTATGGGGCAGTTGCTCGCGAACTGGTCGGCTATCGTTCAACCCTGAGCTCGTGGCGGCGCCGGTCGAGTGCATCGACTACGTTGTGTGCCACGAACTTTGTCACCTGATCGAGCGACACCACGGGCCGGCGTTTTGGGGGCTGCTTACGGACGTAATGCCGGATTGGCGCGAGCGCCGCGAGGTACTGTCCGCGCCCGCTACTGCACTGCCGCAGACCTGAGTTCAAGCATACGGCGGTACCGCGCCTCCAACTCACCGTAGCGCAACTCGTTGCCGAATGCGCATAACTGCTGGAAAATCGGGTCAGCGTCTGCATCCCGTTGCGCAGCCTCGACCGATGAGCTTTGCTCCGCATCATCGACACCTCGGGTGGCGCACACCGAATGTGGCAGTGCCGCGCACGCGAAGTCGACACACAGCAGGCCGACCACAAGGCTGTTTTCAGCCTCGATAGGCAGGCTGACATGGGCGCGAATCCGACCAGTGGCAGTACGCGTTTCGTTGTTGCCCCAAAGAGCGTTTTCGGCCGCCACGTCGCCGATCACTACTGGCCGTTGCCAACGCAGTGCAGCATCGCGCGCGGTTTGAGGGCGCCCGCTTGGAATGGAAAAGCCGTCGTGGGTAATCTCACTGTCATCCCATTTGCCACAGCGCAGCAGCAGGTCGAAACGAGACTGCCCCGAACAGGCACGACGAAAGTAGGACAAGCGCACGCCTGTGGAGCCTAGCGGGGAATCTGACCAGCACTCAAACAAGAACTGCACGACACTCATGCACCACTTTTCAAGGGTCGCACGCGCCTCCGGCGTGCACGGTTCGAGCGAGGAGAATGCGCGGTCGGCGTCGGACGCCTTGTCCAAAGGGGGCAATGCCCTTTGCAGCCAGCGAATTTCCTTTTCAAGCACGTTTTCCATCTTGTCGTGAAAGGTAGCCGTGCCCCGAGAGCCGCGAACCTTTGCAAGCAGGAACGCTAGGTTATTGGCGCGCACCCAGGTGTGGAGTTTTCCGTCCTTGATCGAAATCGGGCGGAAATGCAGCGCGCGATTTGGGGCAAGGACTACACGGTGCGGGCCATCGGCGCGGACATCGGCGTTTAACAACTTCAGCGTTTTCAGATCGACCGTGATTGCATCAACTTCCGTCAATTCACGTTCATATTTCATGAATTTATTGAGTTCTGGCCCTGCCGCGTTGCTAATTCGACCGGCATTGTGCACCGAGATTGGCGCCATGAGCACGCGCAATAGTGGCCGCGTCGGGCGCGGCTTGTCGTCCGCGCGTGGCATTCCGACTACGAGAGGCGCCAACTCAAGAAAATCCATCATGGCCAGCAAGATGGACCGCGCGACATCGGCGCTGGGGCCGGCTGTGGTGGTCGAAACGAGCGCGAAGCCGCCGTCGCCAGCCCACGAGATGCTCGGGTCTTTGCTATTTGCCGCGTCACCGAACTGCACTTTGGCGATGCAGTAGGTGAACCAATCTTGTAGCATTTTTGATAGTTGCCATCGTTCGGCTGGAACGAGATCAAGATCGCTCGATCCAGCGAGATCTACGTGAACCAAGTAAGCAAACGTTGTGGCGTTGTCGGCCATGGTTTGGCTACGCGGCGAGGCGCTCGGGCCGACGATTTAGTTCGCGGTATCTCACGAGAACAGGGTCGTCGCCGCGCATGGACCGAACGCCCCGGTTGTGAGACAGCCAAACCTGACGTTCAGCGGCAAAGAGCATGACCTCAATCGGATCGTGGATGCCCTGCAAGAACTCACTCAGTGCCTGATCCTTTAGCTCGTAGTCTGCCTCGGTCCAAGGAAGCGGCATCGTCTACCTGCCATTTCGCCTACGGCCTAGATGCTCAAACGGCGACAGGCGACGGATGGTAGGCGCCGATCGCAGCGCCGTCAATTTGTGAGGACAATGGTGACAACGACGCCCGGGTGCCGACCGAGCGGTCGGTCAAAGCACCGCCTCCGTCTGTTGCGCGGCCTTCGTCGGCCGGGCTGAACTGGTAACGCCTCACCCTGAAGGCCCGGCTGGCCGAGGCTTCGTCTGGACCTAAGGCACCTCCACCACCCCCGAAATCACCCAGCGGTACCAATTCTTGGCGAGCGCAGCGGCGTTCTTGAGCGGCCCTGCCAGGTAATCGGGCAGGATTCGCACTTCCAGGTGATACCGGCCGGCCGGCGGGTCGTTGACCCAGGCGACGTCGGCCTGGACCTGCAGGCCTTGGTGGCCCTTGTCGTTCCAGGTCGCCACCACATTCGGTCCATCGGCGGTCACCCGCCACAGCTTGACCTCGCGCGCAGCCAGCGCGGCGTTGGCCGTCGCAAACGGCGACCACGGCTCTGCCACGGCTTTGGGCAAGCGAAACAGCAGCCTGCGCCCCGCGGTCACGTCTGCCGGCAGCGCTTCGCCCTGCCCTGCGTGAGCTGTGCCCTTGGGTCCCGTGCCCATCGCGACGAGTTGAACACTGTCGGGCTCGCCGAACACGTTCCAGACCTGATAGCTGGCGCCGAGTTGCAGCGCCTCTTGCACCGCCACGTGCAGTGGACGGCTCTCACCGGGCTTAAGCCGCACCCGCGTCGAGTACCACCGCAACATCCTCCGAAACTGGTCGAAGCGGTAGCCGTCCGCCAGCAAGATCTGGCCGCCTTTGGTGAAGGCGGCGACCGCGTGGGGCGCCGATGCCGCTTTGGCCTTGCACACGTCGTCGATCATGCCGAATTCGCCGCACAGCGCTGGCAGTTCGACGTTTTCGTGGGCGTCGGAGCCGAGCACGCCACCAATCCGCTTGTAGCGCAGCGCCAGGTGCCACTGGTTCAGGCCCTCGTCGGGCAGGTACTGCAGCGCGGCAACAATCGCCAGGTTGGGATCGGCCGCCTGGTCGGCTGGACCCATGAACGCGTTGAACTCGAAAAGCCGACCAAAATCGGCCAGGTAGCCAAGAATGAAGTTGGCGTGGATGTTGTAGATCTCAATGAGGTCGATGCCGAGGTCGCGCACCCGCTCCGGCGACACGGCCTTTTGTTCGGCGTGCACCAGCGCCACCAGGCCCTCGCGGGCGTGAACCTCGTCGACCACCTTTTTGGCCTGGTCGAACGGCGTCGCGTTGTCGAGCACCACCTTGTAAAGGTCTTTGAACGACAGGTGGGCGTGCATACCGATCGGCATGGTGTGCTCGCCTTCGTAGCCAACCAATAGCGTCACATCGTGGGCGGGAACGCTGTCGGCCGCAGGGCAGTGCAGCACGTTGGCGTACGGCCGCCCAAGACCGTCTTGGACCAGCGTGTCGGTCGCCGCGTGGTACAGCAGCGCAGGAAAGGTGTAGTCCTTCATGTGGGTCGGATGGTCAGTCAGGAACACCACATCGAGCGCCGACGCGCAGATGCCGGCCCGCAGGCTGGCGAGGCAGGTCGGGTTGGGCTTGTCGCCAAAGATGCCTTTGGCGTCGCAGGCGTCCTTGCTGTACGGACCGTGCAGATGCGCGATGGTGCGGGCGGTCTTGCGCTGATCGGCGGCGAGCGCTGCTTGCACTTGGGCCAATTCGCACGCCGGGTCGCAACCGATGGCAGCGTCGACGCCAACCGCCACCTCGGCAGCCACCGCGGCATCGACGGAAGCCACGTCGACGTCGACGACAACGTCCGCGGCTTTGCTGGCCGGAGCCGCGGCGGTGCCGCACGCGGTGGTCACACAGAGCCACGCGGCGCAAGCGAGCTTTTTCATGACCTCTCCCGGCGTCGGCTCACGGCAGACACTGCGGCCAGGCCCGACATTTGGCGTCTTCGTCGCAAGTCAGCTGCGGCAGGCAGCCCTCGCCGACGGCCAGGTCGCACTTGGCGCCGATGCCACCCAGCGCCACGCACACGCTGCTTGGGCCGCACCACTGGCCGGCTGGGCAGCGCACCCACGAGGCCCCACAGGCCATGCCGACCGCAGGCCCCGGCTGACACGTCTTGCTGGCCGCGTCGCAGAGGTGGCCAGGGGCGCACACCAGCGCGTCGGTGAGTTCGGGGGCGACTGCGCACGGCTGGCCCTTGCCCGGCAGTGGCGCGCACTTGCCGGCAGTGCATACGGCCTCGCCTTTGCCGCACTGCAGCGCGGACTCGCAGGGCTGGCCCGGCGTGGCGAGCGGCAGGCACTTGCCTTTGGGCAACGAGGACTTGAAGGCGTCGGACGGCGGAATGCAGCGCAGGCCAGCCTCGCACTCGCTGGCGATGTTGCCGGTGACCTTGAGGCCGTAGCAGGCTTCGCCGGCCTTGCCGGGCGCCGCGCAGCTGGCAGCGGCATCAGCGTTGACGCGGCAAACCAACCCCGACTTGCAGCCGGCCTCTTTGGGCGTGCACGGCTTGCCCGCCTCGAGGCGCGGCGCGCACTGGCCGCCGGGACCGCAATAGCTGGTCGCCACGCAGTCGCTGGTATGGGTGCACTTGCCAAGGTTGGGCACCGTCCCCGGCACCTTGCATAGGCCGCCTGCGCACACCTGGCCGGGATTGCAGTGCGCGGTCTTGGCGCAGGTGTTGCCTTCGGCGATGGCGTCGGTGCAGACGCCACAGAAGCCGCCCGCGCTCTGGCAGACCGTGGTTGCGCAGCCGCCCGGGATGCACGGCTTGCCCTTTTGCACAGCGCCGTGCACGGCCAGGATGCACGACGACAGCGGCGGGCCAGCCAGCGCGTCGCACTTGGCGGCAATGTCTTTTTTGCACTGGATGGCGTTGTCGACACTGAGCAGCATCTTGCCCTGGCCAACCAAAAGCGCGAGGTGCTCGGCCTTCCAGTCGGCCAGCAGCGCCGCTTTGCATGCCTCAGGTGAGCTGTAGTGGTAGAGCGCAGATTTGCAGGCAGCGGCCTTGGCGCAGACTGCGGTGGCGAGTTCGTCAAAGAACTGCTGGGTTTCTGGACTGGTCTGCGGCAATGCGACCACGACGTCATTGGCGGCGGAGTCAACTCCACCGCTGGCCTGTGTGTCGCCCGTACCGGCAGCGCCTGTGCTGTCGCTGCCACCCGCAGTGCCGCCGCCGTCCATGCTGCCCGAAGTTCCTGACCCGAGACTGGGCCCGGTCGCGCCGCCACCGCACGCGGACACGAGCGAGAGCAAAGCGGAGAGACTCGCAGCGCGGATCATGGTTCTACCTGCGGTGCACGGGCGCCGTGCCCAGGTTGTGGCGCCGGTCGCCAAAGGTGTCAAGGGCGAAGCCGCTTCAGGCGTCACCGTGCCTACTCGAACTCGTTGTGGCGGACCATTTCCCGTGGCGTCGGCACTTCGCAGTTGCCGGATGCATCGACCTGACCCTTGCCCGTCAACTGAAAAGTCGAGAACACGCCATCGCAGTCCAGGTCGCCAAAGGCGCTCGCCGTAAACGTGGCCCCGTTGCCCTCGCCGCTGCTGTCGAATGCGTACTGAAAGTAATGCCGGTCAGCGCGCTCGAAGCGCAAATCCTTCCAGGCCGGCTGGTCCCAGGCAGCAGTGTTGCCGTCGCAGCGCTTGTCGCCATCCTTGTCTAGCGTCGGATCGCAGCACGACTTGCCTGCCGGCGTGAGCGGCGCGGCGGTGGGGAACCGACACGGCAGCGCATTGCCCAGCTTGTCCACCTGCGTTGTCGAAAAGTAATCCGCCGCGGTCCGGCGCAGGTCCTGCAGGTGCATCACGGCTTCGCTGGTCTTGGCCTTTTGGGTGTACTTGATGAAATTTGGAATGGCGATGGCCGCCAGCGCCCCGAACATGCCTGCAGCAGTGGCCGATCCCTTGGTGCGTGCGGTGGCCAGCAGGCCGGCGTGGTCCAGAACCAACTGCCAAGCCATCACCGGCTCGGCCGCCAGGGCCTTCATCGCCGCTGCGGCTCCGGCATCGCCTGTGCCATCCGCCTTGCCTTTGTCGGCGACCGCCTGCACCAACGGCAGCATGTCGATGACCTGGCCGTACACGACGTCGCCGTCCAACGCCTCGGCGTGATCGGTCGCGGCCATCGACTCGGCCTTGGCGCGGTCGCGACCGGCCTTGAACACGGCCTCACTAGACGCAATGACCAGGGCGTCTTCGTAGAGCAGGGCCACCGGTTCGAGCGGGCCGACCTTGATCTTATAGCCCTTGGCGCCGTCCAGGTTGACTTCAGCGGGCGGCGCCGGCAGCCGGCCCTTGGCAAAGGCGATGATCTTGTTCAAGAACTCCTCGGCCTTGGGCCGATCGACCATGCCGATGACGTCGATGAAGGGCACGTTGGGATCCTTGGCTGCGCCGGCCACCATTTTTGCCACAGCCGTACCGTCAACGCCTGCGCACACATGGCCCGAAAACGCAGCCGTGAACTCGCCCCAGCTGATGCCGCCCATCGCCACCGCAAACAGGCCGGGCACCATCGCGGGGGCATTGCGCACCTCGGCCGGCGACGACGGTGGCATGAACTGCACGGCACCGGTGAACATGTCGGGCAGGTTGACCGACAGCCGCGCCGCGGACCAACCGGACTTGCCGAACCACTTCGCACACTTGGGCGGGCGCTTGGCCGGCGCGAACGCTTGCCGTAACGCTGTGAGTGCCTCTGGGCTGGTGCCCACCCGAAAGCCGCCGCGGTCACCGGCAAAGAGCCCCGCGTAGGGTAGCAGCTTGGCGTAGTAGGCCAGGTCGTCGCCCGCTTTAGTCTTGCCGGGCAAGAACTTGTGCGCTTGGGCGCTGTCGGCGTAGCTCAGCCAGTCGAGCCCGCCGCGGCCGTCGGCGACCACCTGCTTGAAATTCGGGGCATCGCCGAGCTTCTGTGCGGCCGGCTGCAGCACGGCGTCAAACCCCGGCGGCGGGGCGTCTGGGCCTGCGAGCATCGGCGCGATTAGCGTTCGGTCGCCGCGCTTGCCAACCCACACGCCGCCGTCGGCAAAGGTGTAGGCCTGCGCCGCGCCCACTGCCTTGCCAAGCTTGAGTTCCACGCCGACCTTTTTCGCAAACGCCAGCAGCTTGGCCTGGTCGGTGATCAGCAGCGATGTCACCGGCGTGGGAATCCCGGCAGCCATCCGCGCGTCGAGCGCTACCGTGACGCCGGCTTTGAGGTCGACGCCAGTGGTCGCCCAGCCTGCCGGGTCCAGTGGATCAAACCCCAGTCGGGCGGTGGCCTTGTCGAGCTGCAGGGCTTGCTGCGCCTCGGGCGGTAGCTTTTTGAGCTCAGCCGCCAGCCGCGACAGGCCAGCGTCGAGGTTGCGCGCCTCGGCAACGGCGACGGTGTGGGTGGCGTCCAGTTCCGCGGCCCAACCGGCGCCGCCGCCAGCCAGGCCGGGCAGCAGCTTGTAGGCAGCAAAGCCAGCAGTGCCAACGACTACAGCCCCGGCGAGGCTGACGACGATAGCTTTGTTCAGGGCCATCTTGGCAAGTCCTGGGCCGCACGTCGCGGCCGGATCCGACGCGGGCGCAAGGAGTTGCGATGGGCCGGGGTGGGTACGGTCGCCTGTGGGGCGGTGGGTGTCAAGGGCGCAGGGCGGCGGCGGCGGGTGACGCGCTGCTTGGCGGCAGCATGGCCGCCCCTACGGCTTCAACCGACACAACCGATACGCCAGGCTCTGCCCCGCTACCTTGTCCAAGCGGTCGCCACTGGCGACATCGAGCTTCTTCCAGCGGTCGTCGGGGTGCGGATGCGTCTTGAACAGCAGCGCGATGCTGCCGTCGTTGCTGGCGAATTGGCGCAATTGCTGCAGAACCGTCGGCAGTCTATCCGGGAGGTAGCCGGCGCACGCGGCGCAAGCCATTACTGACGCGCAGCGCGAGACTTAGCAGCATGCCGACCGGCGCTTCGCGCACGACAGGACTGGTCGGCTGCTGTTGACGAATGCCAGCAAGCTGCCCGCCACAAGCCGCCCGCCCCCCGGCAGCGGCAATTCCGCGGCGAGCGTCACGGCGCGGCCCACGGGTGTCAACTCCAGGGGCAAACAGCGGATAAGGCGGCTCCGCGCCTCGGCAAGCACGCCTTTTTCGGCCTGATGCGTCGGCTCGCACGCGCACAAACCCAACCCGAGCACCGCGCGTCCAATGCCCGCCGAGAACCGGCACAGCCCTCTATTTTTTTCGCGGAGCCCGCCATGTCCAAGCCCATCCACTTCGCCGCCCTGACGGCACTGTTGCTGCCAACGGCAGCGCTGGCGACGGGCGACGCGGAGCCGCTGATTTCGCGAATCGCCACCGTCACGGTCTATGCCGATCGCGCCCAAGTCACCCGCCATGCACCGATTGAGCTTGGCGCCAGCGTGGGCCGCTACGCCCTGGCCCGGCTACCCGGCTGGATCGATGCGGAGTCGGTGCGGGTGGCGCTCGACCCGCCGACCGCCGGTCAGATCCTGGACGTGTCGGTCCAGCGCGACCACCTGGCGCAAGCCCCGGAAGAGGCGGTGCGCAAGGCCAACGAGGCGGTGGCCCAGGTCGCAGACGAGATCGGCGCCATTGCCGACGAAGAGCTTACGCTGCAAGAAGAAATCGCCCGGATGGACGCGTTGCGCGTGCTGACGGTCGAGCGCATGCCGCGGGAAATCGCGGTTGGCGAGCTCAAGGCCAAGTCGCTCGCCGAGACGATGGCGGTCATCAGCGAGACCGTTCGCCGCGACCGCCAGCAGCTGCGCCAGCTGGTCAAGCGCCGTCGCGAGCTGGAGCCCGTGCTGCAGCAGCGCCAGCGCGAACTGGCCGACCTGCACGAGCGGTCGCACCTGCAGCAGAGCACCGTGGTGGTCGAGGCGCGCGGATCGGGCAAGGCCACGATCAAGGTGACCTATCTGACCCCCGGCGCGACCTGGGAGCCGGTCGGCGAGCTGCGGGTGACCAAGGGTGGCACTTTGGTCCAGGTGCAGCAGTTTGCCCAGGTGGTGCAGACCACCGGCGAAGACTGGTCGGGCGCGGTGCTGGCGTTCTCGACGCAGCGGCCCGACGACGTGCTCGACGTACCCAAGGCCCATGGGCTGATGCTCGACAAGACCGGCGCTGGCTTGGGCGACGTCGTGGCCAAGATGGCCGCCTCGTTCAGCCAGGCGCAGTCGGTGTATGCGGCGGAGAACGCGTCGATTGCCAAGAAGAAGGGCAACCAATGGTCGGAGTCGCTGGCGCGGCAGGCCGAGGCGCAAAACCGCGCGATTCAGAGCTTTTCTCGCATCGAAGGCCGCGGCACTACTGCGCATTTCTTTGCGCTGGGCGAGCGCACCGTGCGCCCCGACGGCAAAGCGGTGCGGGTGCCGATCGCCGCGGGCGAGTTCCCGGCGACGCCGCGAGTGGTAGCGGTGCCCGAAGTGTCGCTCAACGCCGTGCGCGTTGCTGACCTGCGCAACGGCGGCCAGGCGCCGATCTTGCCCGGCCGCGCGGCGCTGTACGTCGATGGCGCGTTCGTCGGCTCGAGTGAGCTCGATTTCGCTGCGCCGGGTGAGGCGTTCAGCGTGTTCCTGGGCGTGCACGACCGCATCAAGGTCGAGCGCAGCCTGGACAAGAAGATGAGCGCCTTGCGTCGGAGCGGTCGCCGCACTGAGATGGCGCTGGCGTTTGTGGTGACTCTGGAGAACCTCTCCGATCAGGCGCAAACCTTGGAGCTGTCAGAGCGGATTCCGGTGGCGCAATCCGAGCAGATCGACGTCAGCGACGTCGAGACGCCGCACAAGGCCAAGGCCGATGGGCAGGGCGTGGTGCGCTGGTCGGAGACGCTGCCCCCGCGCGCCAAGGTGCAGCTGCGTCTGAGCTATACGTTGGAATACCCGTCGGATTTCGTCACGCGGGCGCGCCAGCAAGACCCGGAACGCCACCGGGCGCCGGCCAACTCGCCAGCGGCGCCGCGGCAACAGCGCAAACTTTATGAGCAGATCGACGCCTTGGAGCACGCATTGTAGCCGCCCCGGCAATTGACAATCCCGCGCCCAGCAAGCAGAGTCGTCGCACCGAACCCCTGGCGCAGCATTGCAGCGCCACCTGGAGCGACGATGCGCACCCTGCCCGTTCTGACCCGCCTGTTGGCTGGTCTAGTGACCCTATTTGCATTGCCCGCCTTTGCTGCCACGATCGGCGTGCAAGGTCTGGTGACGACCGCGGGCAGCGGCCCAGTTGCCGATGGCACTTACGGCTTGACGTTTTCATTGCTCGACGGCCAGGCGGGCAAGACCGTGTTCAGCGAAGGCCCGATCCTGCTCGAAGTCAAAGGCGGGGCGTTCAGCCACGGCCTGGGCAGCAAGTCGGTGCTAGGTCAATCCGTGCTCGACGGCGAGCGCTGGCTGCAGGTGCAGATCGGCCTGGACCCGCCGCTGCCGGCGGTGCCGTTGCGCCACGTGTTTCTGGCGATGCGGGCGCAAGTCGCCGAAGCGCTGCAGTGCACGGGGTGCGTCACGGCCGCGCAGCTGGACCCCGCGGTGCTCAAAGACTATGCCAAGTCGGCAGAGCTGGCGGGCTACGCCAAGGCCTCGGATCTCAAAGACTATGCCAAGACAACCGACCTACAGCTGTACGCCAAGACGGCGGACCTCGGCGGCTTCGCCAAGACCTCCGACCTCGGCGGGCTGGCGCAGAAGTCCGAACTCGGCGATTACGTCAAGGCGGCATCGCTGGCCAAGGTCGCCGCGAGCGGAAGCTTCAACGATCTCAAGGATCAGCCCAAGCTGGCCGACGTCGCCAAGACTGGCGCCTATGGCGATTTGGCGGGTCAGCCGACGTTGCCCAAGCTCGGCGCTGCTTGCGGCTCGGGCCTGGTCATGCGCGGCATCAAGGCCGACGGCAGCTACGACTGCACCCAGGGTGGCGTCACGGCCGACACCTTGCCCAAAGACGGCTTGGACGAGATCAGCAACGGCCTTTTGACCAACCAGTTCAATGAGGTCACGGCCAGCGGCAAGACGCCGCTCGACATCCCGGACAACTCGGGCGCCGGCATCAGCGACTCCATCGTCGTGCCCGACCACGGGGTTGCCCACGCCGTGCTGGTCACGCTGGACGTGCTGAACTCCGACATCAGCAAGATCAAAGCCAGCGTGTTCGACCCCAATGGCGCGGAGTACGTGCTGCACGACCTGAGCGGCAGCGGCAATGCGCTCAAGGGCACCTGGCCCGACCCCAATAAGCTCGTCATGGGCGACCTCGGCACCTGGGCCGGCAAGAATGCCAAGGGCATCTGGAGCCTCAAGGTTGCGGACGTCGCGGGCTTTTCGGGCGGCAAAGACGGCAAGATCGGCAGCTGGAGCATCACGGTCAAGACCTTGTCGGACAAGAAGGTTGCAGCCACCAAGGGCTTTCAACTCGGCAACACCGACACGCCGCCGGTCCCGTGCGCGGCGAGCACGTTTGGCATGATGTATGCGAGTCCGGCGGACAAGTCGTTCTACGTCTGTAACGGCAAGGAGTACGTGTCGTTCTCGCTGGTGCCCGTCGGAACGGTCGACAACCCGGCCGGCAGCTGCAAGGAAATCCTGACCAAGGCGCCAGCGAGCAAGGACGGCTGGTACTGGCTCAAGGTCGGCGCCGGGTCGGCGCAGGCGTGGTGCGACATGACCACCCAGGGCGGCGGTTGGACCCAGGTGGTCAAATGCGCGGTCGCGGACAACTGTGTGGCCGGCGGTAAATTCCTGTACGTGCAAGACTGGATGGCTGCCGACATGGGCACGCCCACCACCGGTGGGTCCTACATCCAGGGCAAGTCGTTGGACGCGACCGTCAATGGCGCGACCGAGATGCTGGTCAGCGTCACCGTCAATTCGTCCAAGTTGACCGGCCACCTGCACTACCCGCTGGTCAAGGCGTGGTTCAATTCCGGCGGCTTCTTCGAGTCTTCGCCGCAGGCGTTTACCCGCATTGACCCCAATGGCGGCAAGGCCAACTACACGGCACGTTTCTGCTATGCACCGACCGCGTCGTCCCGGGTTCGCTCGCTGCAAGGTGGCAACGGCATTACCTTTCTCGGCAATACCTCCGAGAGCCCGGCCAGCACCGCCAACAGCGGGTGCGACTATGGCCCTTGGGGCGCTCAGATTCTGGTTCGCGATTACAGCGCCGCCGGGCTGACAGCCAACTGGGGCACGAGTCCGGTCGCCCAGTGGTCCAACCAAGGCTACGACCACCGCATCCTGGTGCGCTGACCCCTACGCCGCCAACAGATCCGCCTCGGCATCGCGCAAAAACGCGTGCACCAATGGGTGCTCGCGGGCCGGTCTGACCTCGCGGGCGTGCGTCATCAGCGCCTGCAGATCGGCAACGGCTTGGTCCAGGCGTGCGTTGACCACCACCTGCCACGGGGCAGCCGAATCGACCACACTGCGCAACTCTTGCCGGGCAGTCCGCAGTCGTTGCCGCAGCGTCTCGTCGGTCTCGCTGCCGCGGTCGCGCAGGCGCTGGACCAGCACCTGCCAACTCGGCGGTAGCACGAACACCAGCAGGGTGTTGTTGGGATAGGCCCGCCACAGGTTGTGGGCACCCTGGATGTCGATGTCGAACAGGACGTCGCCGCCATGCTTGGTCAGACGCGCGATCTCGGCCCGACTGGTGCCGTACCAGTTGCCGTGCACCTGGGCGCTCTCTGCCAGACCACCGGCGTCACGAAGCGCCAAAAACGTTGCCGCATCGACAAAGAAATAGTCCACGCCGTGCGCCTCGTTGGCGCGCATCGGCCGAGTGGTGTGCGACACCGAGAAGCCGCGGCGATCGGGCTGCAGTGCGATGACCCGGTGCGCCAGCGTGGTCTTACCGGCGCCGGCCGGGCCGACCAGGATCACCAAATGGCCAGCCATGAGCGGCCTACTTTGCGGGTTCCGCCGCTGGGGCAGCGGGGCCGGGGGCCACTGTTGGCGCTTCGGCTGGCGCGGCGCCGACTTCTGGATCGGCGATGTTGACCGCGGCCAGTGGCTCGGGCACGCGCGCGCCGGCAGCCTGCAGCGCCTCGCGCACCAATTCCTGCACCTGGCCCAGCGTCTCGGCTTTGCGGCCATTGACGTAAAACGTTGGCGTGCCATCGACACCCGCGGCCTCGCCCGCCTTCTCGTCTGCGGCAACGGCAGCTTTGCTGGCCTCAGACTGAACGTCGGCGGCGAATTTCTTGCCGTCCAGCCCGAGCTTCTTGGCGTAGCCCTGGACGGCCGGCCAGTCGAGCTTGTCCTGGTTGGCGAACAGGGTGTCGTGCATTTCCCAGAACTTGCCCTGTTGGTGCGCCGCCCACGCCGCCCGCGCCGCACCCTCTGCGTTGGGGTGGCTGAGCTTGAGCGGATAGAACTTGTACGAAAGCAAGACATTGTAGTGCGCACGCAGCTTTTCGAGCGGCACGATCGCGCGCCGGCAGAAAGGGCACTCAAAATCGCTGAACTCGACGATCTTGACCTTGGCGTCGGCAGGGCCGCGCACCGGCGACGCGCCGATGTCGATCGGCACCACGGTGTTGATGCGCTCGATCTCGCGCAGCAGCGCCTGCACGGCTTGCGCTTTGCCCATGCCCTGTGGACCCAGGAATTCGACCAACCGCGCCGCGAGCTTGGGCGCGATCGCACAGTCGCCGGCTTTGAGCGCATCCAGCATACTGCGGGTCTTGCCGCACGGGTCGAACTGCTCGGCCAGGATGTCGACCAGGATCTTGCGCTCCTTGTCGTCGAGATCCTTGGGATCCACGGACTTGGGGAGCTCAGGCCGCGCGGGCGGGGCCGTGCCCAACTCCACCGCCGTCGGCTCGGCAGCGAGCGGCACGGCAGCGGACGCCCCAAGTTCCGACGGTGCCGCCCGCGTCGAATCAGCGTGCTTGCATCCCGCAGAGGCAGCGCACAGCGCAACCGCAAAAACGACCAATGCCATCCAACCCTTGCGCGACATACCTGCTCCGCATTCGCCCGTCGGCCGATTGGCCGCCCCGTGGTGCATCCGGGCGCGGCGCGATAGCATGCGCGGGCGCCCACGGTGGCGCAAGATGCCCCGCCGTGACCGCAGCGCGCCCCTTGCAGACCTGGATCATCGCGCTGGGAGCCAACCTGGGCGATCCGCAGGCCACGCTGCCGGCCGCCTGGCGCGCGGTGATAGCGGGGCTGCGCCTGCGCGACGCCCAACTGAGCGCCCTGGTCGAGTCGGACCCGGCCGAGGGCTGCGGCGGGCCGCGGTTTTGCAACGCCGTCGGGATCGGCCAAACGGATGTGACTCCCCAGCAAGGCTTGGCGACACTGCTGGCCATTGAGGCAACTTTCGGGCGCGACCGCGACAGCGAGCCCCGGCACGGCCCGCGACCGCTGGACCTGGATGTTATCGCCATCGACGACCTCGTCTCCGACGACCCGCAGCTGTTGCTGCCACACCCGCGCTTGCACCAGCGTGCCTTCGTGCTGGAGCCGCTACGTGACGTCTATCCCGCGTTCGTGCACCCCAGGACGGGCCAGTCGCTGACGGCCCTACTGCGGGGCCTCGGCATTGCGGTGATGTTGGTCGGCGCGCTCGCCTGTCGCCATCAGCCGCTGCCGCCGACCGCCGCAAGCCCGCCGGGCCAAACGCCTCCGCCGTACCTGTTGGCCGCGGCGCCGCTGGACCACACGCCGACGCTGGATCGCGCGATGGCGGGGTTTTCGCTGGTCGGCGCCGACCAGGACGGCCTGGAGGTTCTGCGCACAGTCGCCCCCCAGTTCGGGCCCGAAGACCTCAAGCGCGACAGCGGCGCGCGCCGTGTTGTGGTTTGGGCCGTGTACCGCGAGATTGCGGCCCGCCAACTTGGCGAGCGCTTTGCACAGATCCGGACGCTGGTCGACACCTTGCAGGCTGCGGCGCCGGGCAGTCCAGAGACCCGGTTTTGCCGCGCGCTGTTGCGGCTGGTGCTCATCGAGCGCAGCGACGGCGACCTGCGCGCCGCAGGACTTGAGCGCGGCTTGGTGACCGACTTGCTCAACGATCTTCAAGCGCTGGTGGCGCTGAGCTGGTCGGGCCCTGCCGAGTATGACGCCGCGCGCCTCGCCCACGAAGCCGAGCGCATCGAGCGCCTGCTCGCCGAGTGGCCCGCCGACGCACCGACCGACGCGTCGCCCTCGTCGCTACCGACCGCCGCGACCCCGTGAAAGCCAGTCGGGCGCTGCTGTTGGCGCTGGTGCTCGCGGCCGCCGTCGTCGCAGGCGCGGGCTTTTTCGCGGACTTGGGCAAGCTGGGCGCCGGCCTGGCCGCCTATCCGCCTGGCCGGATCGCTGCAGCCTGCGTGCTGGTGCTCAGCAACTACGCGCTGCGGACAGTGCGCTTTCGCTACTACCTGGGCCGGCTTTCGATTCACGTCGCCCCGGCCGAGGCGGGCCTGGTGTTCGTCGCCGGCTTCTTGTTCACGGTGACCCCGGGCAAGATGGGCGAGGTCGTCAAGGGTTGGCTGGTTAAGCAGCGTCACGGACACTCCGCGACAGCGGTGGCTAGCTCGGTGGTCGCAGAGCGCTTTACCGATGTCGCCGGTCTGCTGCTGGTGGCGGCCGCGGGCGTATGGCAGTTTGGCGCGTACCGCGAGCTGTTCCTGGCCGTCTGTGCGCTGTGTCTGAGCTTTCTGGCTGTGGTGCTGCATCCGCGGTTGGTGCCGGCACTGCTGGGCCGGGTACGGCACCCGCGGCTGCAGCGCGCGGTGGCCAAGGTGTCGCAGGCGCACGGCGTGCTGCGGACGCTGTGCGCGCCTGGGCCGTTGACGGTCGGTGTCGCGCTGGCCGCGGCGGCGTGGTTCTTAGAAGCTGTGGCGTTTCGAGTGCTGCTCGATGGCCTGGGCGCCGGTGCCGGCCTGGGCCAGGCGGTGGTCATCTACACCATGGCCACCCTGTTTGGGGCGGTGTCGATGCTGCCCGGCGGCGTGGGTTCGACCGAAGCCGTGATGGTGGCGCTGTTGCTGCTACCCGCGCTGGGGCTGGGCCTGGACAGAGCGGGCGCGACGTTGGCGACGTTGCTCATTCGCTTTTGCACGCTGTGGTTTGGCGTCGCGCTGGGCGGTCTGGCGTGGGCGTGGCTGGCGCGACGGCGGCCGACGAATACGCGCAAGTAAGCTAGGAGTCCGCGAAGACGGGGCCGAGCGGAACGGTCCGCAGCGCAGGCACTGCCTGGCCGAGTACGGCGCAAAAGCGCAGTCGTCGCGAACCAGGGCTACGCCGAGGCCTACTCCGGCAACCGCAAAAGCCGCGCGCCATTGCGCCACAGCACGTCTTTGCGCAGTTCGGCGTCGTCGCCCGCCGCCATGAACACTTTGGCCAGGCCAATGCCCTGGTGGTAGAACGGCCAGTCGCTGCCAAACAGGATCTTGTGGCGCGGCGCTTGCTCGAAAATCTGCTTGACGTTGGACACCGATTGGCTGCTGACTTCGAGGTAGACGTTGTCGTATTTCTTGCAATATTCCAACGCGATCGGCATCTGCAGCGCGCCCGAGTGGCCCAGGATGAACGGCACGTCGGGGTTCTCGGCCAGCGCGCGCTCGTAATGGCGCACCTGGCTCATGTAGCGACCGAGCCGGGTCTCGATGTCCACCGGCCCGCAGTGGAACAGCACGACCAGCTTGTACTCGGCGCACAGCCGGTAGAGCTTCATGGCCCGGCGGTCGTCGGGCCGAACTAGCTGTACGGCCGGGTGAAACTTGATGCCGGTCGCACCCAAGGCCACCTGCGCTTGCAGGCTTTTGCGCATCCCGGGCCGGTAGGGATGGATGCAGCCAAAGCACACCGCACGCTGCTGGCCGCGCGTGGCTTGCAGCCAGGTCGTCGCGTTTTCGGACAGCACGGGAAAGTCGATGGGCAGCAGCACGCTTTTGAGCACGCCCAGCTCGTCCATTTCCGCTTGCAGGTTCGGCCAGGTGTGGGTCCGGCGCATGCCGTTCGGCCCCAATGACTTGAGCGACAAGTCGTCGGTCAGCGCCGCCAGCGCCGCGGGCGGGATGTTCTTGTTGATGTAGATGTCGAGGTCGAGCGGTGCGCCTTTGGGCAGGTAGAGCTCGGCCTCCGGCCACAAGCGCATCAGATCCACGCTATTGGGCCGACCGTAGGCCAGGGCCAGGTGCGTGTGCACGTCGAGAGCGGGGCCGAGCGCCGGATCGGCGAGCACGAGGCGCCCGCCTTTGACCTCGAACCACGGCAGGCGCGCCAGGTCGAGCAGGTTGTCGAACTTGGTGGGGTAATTCACGGCGGGCTCCGCGGTTCGCTCGCTGGCGCGGCTTGGGGTTCGGCCGGCTCGAGCGGTGGTAACACCAGGCTCGCGTCGCTCGGCGCCAGCAGCAGGCCAAGCAACCGCGGCTGCGACGCCTGGACCGTCCACAGCGTGGCGTTGCCGCGGGCTTCGGCGCTCGCCGTGGCTGGCGGCAGAATGGCCGCGCCGAGCTCGCTGTCCACGGTCTGCGCCAGTTGACGCGCCCGTGCCACGCCTTCGTCGGTTGGCGAAGCGTCGCGGCTCAGGCGCATGGCCTGGTAGCTCGACGCCATCAGGGTTTGGTGGTCGCTGGAGCCGACGGGCAGCACCCGCGCTGCAGCCTCGGCAGTGCGCGCCACCAGGACGGCGAGCTCGGCCAGCTGCGATGCAGACTCGCGCTCGCGCAGCGTCCACGCGGGTCCGGCCAGGCGGTGGCGTTCGTCGGCGACCCAGGCGTCGAGGCGGTCGCGCAGCGCTGTGGCGGAGTCCGGCCCCTTGCACTCGTAGCGCAGCGACAGCTCGTCTTTGTCGGCGCCAAGCTGTGCCGTCACCACCGACACTTGGCCTTTGAGCGCGCCGGCGGGCAGCCAGCGACCCACGCCTTCGGGGGCCACCGACAGCGACCACACCGGACCCGAGCCGCGCAGTTGCGCGACCAGGTCGGCCATGCCCGGCAGTTCGACAAGCTTCTTGCTTCGACCTGCCCGCGCGGCATTGAGCAGCGCCACGCCAGCGTCGTCGCCCAACCATAGCACCTGCTTACCGGCCGCCACCGCGCGCCACCGCACCGTGGAACCGGGCAGCGCAAACGCGGCCGACAGCCCCGACGGGGCCTGCACCAGCGACACCTGCTGGCGTTTGGACAACCGACGCACCACGGCCTCGGGGTTTTCGACCGCCAGCACCAGCGCCGAAGCCGCCTCGCCGCGCACCAGCACCACGAACGGCTCGCCCTTGGGCTCGATTTCCAGCGACCGAAGCTGCAATAGCGGTGCCAGCCGGCCCTGCGTGAACACTTCGCGCTCGCCGTGCTGCAACAGGCGTGCCAGTCGGTCCTTGTGCACGCCCACTACCTGCCGTGCATCGGCGGGCAGATCGTCCCACACGCCGGCGTCGGTCGGGCGCGCGGCAAGCGCCACGCCACCCGCAGCCAGCGCCACCAGGCCCACCGACACCAGCGCGATGTTGCGCCGGCTCATCTTGCGGTTCGGGTCGCGCTGCGCCAGCCAGGCCACGCCGATGCCGACGCCGTACAAAAGCACCAGCGGCAGCGACATCAGCGATTGGTTGATCGGGTCCGGGGTCGGCGTCAGCACCGCGCCAAGGATGAAGGCGATGACAATCCAATACCGGTAGAACTTGAGCAGCCCAGCCGGGGTGACCAGCCCCATAACGGCCAGCACGTACATGAACAACGGCAGCTCGAACACCGCACCGAATGCCAAAAGCATCACGGTCGAGAAGGCCACGGTGCTGGCGAGCGTCGGCTCCAGCGTCATGCCCGGCGCTTCGACCGTGAGCTTGACCAGAAAATCAGTCATGAACGGCAGAACCACCAGGTAGCAGAACGCCGCACCGAGCACGAAGCAGGCGACAGAGCCGGTCAGCACCGGCACCATCAGCCGCTTTTCCTTGTCGATGAGCCCAGGCGCCACAAACGCCCACAGGTGGTAGAACACCCAGGGACTGGCCAAAAAGATGCCGCCGGCCAGCGACAGCTTCATGTAGACTTCGATCGACTCGGTGATCTGCAACGCCTTGATGGCGTAGAGGTTGTTATCTGCGAGCGCGTTGCGGACCGGCGCCGACAGCCAGGCGTACAGCTCGACGTGGAACGCCCAGGCGACAAAGAACGCCACCATGACGCCAAGCGACGCCTTGAGCACCCGCGAGCGCAGCTCGACCAGGTGCTCGCGAAACGACATGGTGCCGTTGTCGGCGGGGGCGTCGCTGCTCATGCCTTGCGCAGGCCCTCGAGCGGCGGCGGCAGGTCCGAGTCCGGGTCGACCGTAGGCGCCGCGTCTTGCACCACCAGCGGCTCGGAAGCGCGGCGCATGTTTGGCGAGGCACCATGGGCGCGCGTGCCGCCAACAGGGACTCCGGTCGGCAGATTGAACGCTGGCCGCGCCACCACCGGGTCGGGCGGTGCGTCAGGTGGCGCGTTCATGCGCAACGGCGGCGGTCCGTCGTCGATCGCCAACTGCTGCGGCGCCGCAGATTCGGTGCTGATAGCAACTGCGTCAGGGGGAGCGACTGCGGCTGCATCTGCACCGGTCCGCCGCGGCACAACGGCAATGGTCTCACCATCGACTGGCGCCTTGGGGGGCGGGCGCTGCGCCGGTTCGTCTTCCAACCGGGCGTGGCGCTCGATTTCGCGCGCCTGCTCGTCGACAAAGCCGGTGACATCAGCCTTGACCGACTCCACTTCGCGCGCCAGTTCGTCCATGCTCTGGCGCAGCTCGTGCTGCGCGAGGTTCGCCGCTCGCCGCAAGTCGCGCACGCCACTGCCAACCGTCTTGACGACTGCCGGCAGCTTGTCCGGACCGACAAAAAGCAGCAACACCAGTAGGATGACGACGAGTTCCGGGCCGCCGATACCAAACACGCTGGACCCCGCGCGCCGCAGTGCTAGTGGCTAGTCCGGACCGCCGGTCAGGCCTTTTTCGGTAATCGACCACCACGCAGCGCGGTTGGCGTCGGTCTCGCGGTTGACGTAGCCCTTGTCGAGCAGGCGCGCCAGCGCGTTCTGCATGTTTTCTTTCTGGTACTTGCCGTCGCACAAGCTGGACAGCTCGGCGATCTGGATCTCGCGGTCCGGCCACTTGCGCAACACGTGCAAGCAGTAGGTGGTCGCCGTCTCCTTATTGAACGAATATGCCATTTTTTCCTCAATCCGCGTGCCGGCCATAGTGGGGAAAGGGCCGGCAGAGGGGCGAGCATGCTAGCAGGGGCCTGCACCGTTGGGAAGCGCCGCAACTTCTGCGGAACGCTGCGCAGCGCGCTGAAATCAAAGACATTGCTGGGGCGCAACTGGGAACCTTACACTGCGCCACGAGCCTTCTGGCTGTGCAGGTAGGTCACCTTGCGCGCGCGGTTGATCTCGCCAAGCGGCCGGTGCACGGCGAGCGCCTGCCACAGGTCGATGCTCGCCGCTTCAATGCGTTCGGCCAGCGCCGTGCTGCCGGCCGTCTCTTGGTGTACGTTCAGCGTCGCAACCGTGGTGTACGGGCTGGCGCTCTCCGCCCAGTCTACGGTGGCATCTTCGATGGGCGTCGCTGCGTCGTCGGTATAGAGCTGCACCTGCACGTCGTACCGCACTGCCCCGCTGGCCAAATGGGATCGGAATTCGGTAGCCCAATCGACCTTGCCCGCTTGCTTGACCGCCGAGCGCGTCGGCTTGAGGCGCAGCCGTCCAGCGTAGGGTCCCATGGCGATGGGCGCAGACGTAAAGAACGGCTCGCTGGCGAAGCCGGAAAAGGGGCGCTTGAGCATTTTGGCGAGGCGCCCCGCCTCTTTGAGCGCGCCAAATACACCGCGCTTGGAGACAAGGTACCCGAGCAGCTTTGCCGGGCCGCGGGCGCCGTTGACGGCGATGCCCACGAAGTCGTCAAGCGATTCGAATAGCGACGCCGGGTGGTTGATGAACAAAAATCACTGCCGATCGGTCGTGCCACCTAGAGCCGCCGGGCCGTGGACACCATGGACAGCGACCGCAAGCCCGCGGATGTCGGGCCGCTTGTCGCTGGCGCGCGCCGCCGCGCCGTTGGAGAGCCGGACCCACGCCTCGTAGCTTCCGGGTCGCGCGAACACGCCTTGGCAGTAGGGTTCCGGCAGGCCAGCTTTGACCTCAAGGGTGGCGCCAAGGCCGAGCACCTGCTTGCGGTGCAGCGCCCGGCCGGCACCGTGGCGCGCGGTCTTTTGCGCCTGCAGTTCTGTGAACTGTCGGGCATAGTGTGCAAAGCGCGCTTCTTCGTCGTGGCCGATGGTCTCTTTCCAGCCCGTGCTCGGAGCATTTGCCATGGGATCCGCCGTGTTTGCGCGCCACAGGCTCGCGTGAGTCGCGGAGCGTCGCAGCCAGCGGGTTCGGCGTCAACCGCGGGCGAACCGCACGCCCCCCGTCGGCGCGCCCAAGCGGCTGAATTGGACCACCCCGGCCACTTGCGCTAGATCGGCCCACAAGCGCAGCCGCGCTCCTGGACACGGCATGGCAGACCCGCAAAATGGCGCGCGCAATACCTTTGATGTGCTGGTGGTCGGCAGCGGCGCCGCGGGCCTGTCGCTGGCGCTCAACCTCGGCGCCCGCGCCAGCGTTGCCATCTTGACCAAGCGCGGTCTGTCGGACAGCAACACCAGCCTGGCACAGGGCGGGATCGCGGCGGTGCTCGACCCGGTCAGCGACGACCCGGCCCGCCATGTCAGCGACACGCTGATAGCCGGCGCTGGTTTGTGCAAGCCCGAGACGGTCGAACTGGTCGTCGGCGCCGGGCCTGCCGCAATCGCCCAATTGCGCGCGCGCGGCGTGGCTTTTGACGCCGACGAGGCCGGACAGTTGCACTTGACGCGCGAGGGCGGCCACTCGGCGCGGCGGGTCGCGCACCAGGCAGACTCGACGGGCTACGCAATTGAGTCGGCGCTGGTCCAGCGGGTCCGCGAGAGTCCGAACATCACGGTATTTGAGCACCACCAGGCCGTCGACCTCATTACTCGCGCGCGGCTGGCGCGCCGGTCGGGCCGCGGCACGCCGGGTTGGAAAGGCGACCGCGTGCTCGGCGTCTACGCCTTGGACATCGCCCGCGATCGCGTCGAGGCCTTCGCGGCAAACGTGGTGGTTCTGGCGACCGGCGGATCGGGCAAGATCTACCGCTACACCACCAATCCCGACGTGGCGACGGGCGACGGCGTGGCGATGGCGTGGCGGGCGGGCGCACGGGTGGCCAACATGGAGTTCTTCCAGTTCCACCCCACGTGCCTCTACCACCCGCTGGCCAAGAACTTTCTGATTTCTGAAGCCTTACGGGGCGAGGGTGGCATCTTGCGCAACCGCAAGGGCGAGGCCTTCATGCCGCGCTACGACCCACGCAAGGACCTGGCGCCGCGCGACA
>SXGT01821556.1_pt1 | contig 31411 bp, 24 predicted proteins | sample 3176221 | NCBI WGS metagenome assembly SXGT01 (sample SAMN11356862, study PRJNA531348) | freshwater metagenome | isolation source: freshwater sample F1-120 | place: China: Fuxian Lake, Yuxi | collected 2017-12-25
AGCTACCGAACTGCTCCACCCCGCGGCGTTCGTTCAGGATAGCAGGCTCGAACCGCCCCGGTCGAATCAGCCGGCAGCGGCCGCGGCAGTCAGCGAACGCGGCAGCCTCCGTACCGCTGACACGGCCGGCGCGCTCCGTCGGCGGCGAGAGGAGCCTGGCGATGACTCATCCTCCGCGCGTTGGAGCGACTCCCAGACGATTTGCTGCACTCGCTCGGCGAGCACCCGCAACAGGCTGAGCTCGGCTTCGGTGGTGACGTTGCGCGGTTTCGAGTCGACCACGCAGAGCGCGCCTACCCGCCGACCCTGCGGGTCCTCGATGGGAATGCCGGCGTAGTACCGCACAGCCCGGCTCATCACGAGCGGGTTGGCTGCGAATCTCGGATCATGCACGGCATCGGGCACCACCATGCCGTCGTCGTTGCGCACCGCGACGGCGCAGAACGACTGCTCGATGGGCAGCGTCTCGACGTCGAGACCGTAGCGAGCCACATGCCACTGCGTGTCAGGACCGAGCACCGAGACGACAGCCATGGGCGCGTGCAAGCCCGCCGCGGCCATCGTGACGATGTGCTCGAGTCGTACGGCGTCGTGGGCGAGCATCTCCGCGACCAGATCACCGTCGTGAATGCCCGACGTCATGCGGTCGGCGATATTGCGCGGGCGCTCACCGCTGCGCGCTGACGAGTCGAGGTGGTCGACGAGCTCGGCCGCAATCTCGCGAGCCCACACCGCGTAGTCCTCGGGCGTGCGGCGCCCCATCGAGGTGAGCGACTCAGGGCCAAGAGACGGCAGCAGAGTCGTCGCCACCGTGTCAATGGGCTCTGCCAACTCGTCGGTGATCTCGTTGAGTACCATCGCGAGACTGTCTGCCAGGCGCCCGGCGATGCCGTTGAAGATCGAGATCGATCGAATCGGCTGAATGCCGACCACAAGCAGCAGGTTGCCGTGGCGAACGCGCGTGTTCCAAATCTCAAGCGCACGGCCGATGCGGCGTCTCCACTCGATCGGGGTGGTGAAGCGGATCGCGTCGTTCGTGCCGACGGTGGTGACGACGGCGTCGTAGTGGTCGAGCCGCGCACCGCCAAGAATCGCGGCGAGCCCGGCGGCGTTCATGGCCGGGTCGACGATGAGGTCGACGACGGCGCCGCGACCCGTGCGGGCGCGCAGGGCACGGGCCAAAGCACCGGGAAGGGCGAGGTCGTGCGAGGCGACGCCCCAGCCCGCTGCCGGGCCGGAGCCGATGAGCAGGATGCGGTCGGCCGTGGGGCCGTCGGCGACGACGCGCGGCAGACCGTGCGGGCGCGGCATCGACGAGAGCTCGTCTTCTTTCCACGCAGCCCAGGCAGTCATGGCCGGTCGTGCGATGTGCAGTGCAGCGGCGATCAGAGCCGACACGAGGCTTCCTTCCAAGCCCCCCTTCGCCCTCGACCATAGGTGCAAGCGGTTTCTGCGGTCAGCCCCCGTCAGGGTCACTCCCGAACAGGGGACAGACCGATCTGTCTGCCTGATCCGACTCTGGGGCGCAGCGTCAGCGGCGCGTGGCCGCGAGGCTCATGCCGAGGGGCAGCCACGCCGTGACCGGCCACCCCCACAGGCCGTCGCCGCGGCGCTCGAGCACCGAGAACATCTGCCAGGGCACCGCATCGTGCTCGTGCAGAAAGTCGATCGTCAGGCCAGCATCGATGAGCGCCGTGACGGTCGCACCGAGAGGATGCATGAACTCGATCGTGCGCGAATTCTCGACCTGGGCATCCGGATCGGCGTAGTCGCCGTCTTCATCGATATCGAGAGGAGTCTCGTCGAAGTAGCCGTAGCGTGCAGGCGGGAAGAGAGCCGGGCCGCCGTCGAGCAGCGCAGCCGGCGCGTCGAGCGCGGGTTCGTCGAACACGAAGGCGGCCGGGTGCCCGTCGGCGAAGTACAGCCGACCGTCGGGCTTGAGGAACCAGGCGATGATGCGTGCCCACTCGGCGATGTCGGGCAGCCAGCCGATCGTGCCCCACGATGTGTAGACGACGTCGAAGCTCTCGGGCTCGGGCAGCGCATGACGGGCGTCGTAGAGGTTGGCGCAGACGAACCGCGCGCGCTCACCGAGCCCGAGCTCCTCGGCGAGTGCGCGGGCCTGCTTGACGGCCGGCATCGAGAAGTCGAGCCCCACGACCTCGGCGCCGCGCTGCGCGAACACGAGCGAGTCAGCACCGAAGTGGCACTGCAGGTGCAGCACGCGCAGGCCCTGCCAGCCCTCGGGAGCGATGAGGGGCAGCTCGACCTCGTCGATCGCCACGAGCCGCCCGGCGCCCGCGCGAAGGTCGGCGAGGTCGTACATCTCGCTCGCCAGGTGCACGTCGACGAGTTCATCCCAGCGGGCCCGGTTGACCCGGGCCCACTCGGGAAGCTCGTCGTGCGCCATGCTGCGACTAGTCGCTCAGTGCCAGCGCCCGCTCGAGAGCCTCTTGCAGGCGCTCGTCGGCCTCGGCCGCCGCGACCAGGTCGTTCGCCGCATAGGCGGCTTCGCGGTCGAGCAGAGCGTCGCGCGCGTCGCGCAGCGCCTGCGCAAGCTCGGCCGAGATCTCGACGCCGGGCTCGGTCGGGTCGGTCGGCTCCGTCGGGTCGGTCGGGTCGACGGGCACGGTCGGATCAGTCGGCTCGACATCGCCGTCGCCAGCCTCGGCGCCCGAGTCGCCGCCGAACAGGGCGTCGAGCGCCTCGTCGAGGGTGTCTTCGAACGCGATCGAGTCGCCGAACGCCACCAGAATCTTGCGCAGCAGCGGGAAGCTCGTCTCACCCGTCGACTGCACGTAGACCGGCTGCACGTAGAGGAAGCCGCCGCCGATCGGCAGCGTGAGCAGGTTGCCGCGCAGCACCTCGGTCTCGCCGCGCTCGAGCAGAGCGAGCTGGTTCGCTACCTCGGGGTCAGAACTGAACTGGTTTTGCACGAGACCCGGGCCGGGAATCGTCTGCGAGGGCAGCGTCAGCAGCGTGAGCTTGCCGTAGTCGGGCCCGGGGTCGGCATTGGCCGCCAGGTAGCCGGTGAGCACGTTGCGCTCGTTGTCGCTCGCCGTGCGCGGAATGAACGTCGAGTAGAGCGTGAAGCGCGGCTCACCCGACCCCGGCACCTGCATCGTGAGGTAATACGGCGGCTGCAAAGTCGGAGCAGCGGCCGACGAGGTCGGGTCGTTCGGGGTGCGCCACTCGTCGTCGGTGGAGAAGAACGAACCCGGGTCGGTCACGTGGTACGCGCCGAGAATGTTGCGCTGCACCTTGAACAGGTCGGCCGGGTAGCGCACGTGCGACAGCAGGGCGGCGCTCATGCCCTCGGCCGACTCGAGCGTGTTCGGGAACACCTTCTGCCAGGTCTGCAGAATCGGGTCTTCGGTATCCCACGCGTAGAGCGTGACCGAGCCGTCGTAGGCGTCGACCGTCGCCTTCACCGAGTTGCGGATGTAGTTGATCTGGTCGAGCGGGAAGGCCGGCGCCGGCGTGTAGGTGTCGGCGATGGCCTCGCTCAGCGCCACCGTCGTCGAGTACGGGTAGCTCGCACTCGTCGTGTAGCCGTCGACGATCCAGACGATGCGCCCGTCGACGATCGCCGGGTACGGGTCGTTGTCGAGCGTCAGGTAGGGCGCCGCCTTCTGCACGCGCTCGAGCGGGTTGCGGTCGTAGAGAATCTGCGACTCGTCGGTCACCGCTTCCGACAGGAAGATCTGCTCCGACTGGAACTTGATCGCGTAGAGCAGGCGCTTGAACACGTTGTCGAGTGCGGGGCCGCCCTCACCCGTGAAGGTGTACGTGGCGTTGCCGTCTTGCGTCTCATTGCCCTCGGAGGGGAAGTCGAGCTCGAGGTTGTCACCACCGCCGACGATCGAGTACAGGGGCGAGAACTCGCCGAAGTAGATGCGCGGCTCGTACTCGCCGAGCTCGTTCGTGAGCTGGCCGCCGGTCGGAATGCCGCTCTCGAGGAACTGCGGGCGCCCGTCGTCGGTGCGCTGGTTGCCGTAGGCCGCGACGACGCCGTAGCCGTGCGTGAACACGATGGTGTTGTTGACCCAGTTCTGCGAGGTCTGGCCGTCGGGGTTCAGCTCGCGCAGCGAGATGACGGTGTCTTGCGTGCGCCCGTCGATCTCGTAGCGGTCGACGTCGAGGAAGTCGGGGAACTGGTAGTACTGGCGGAACTGCTCGAGCTGCGCGAACGCCGTGCTGACGAGGGCAGGATCGATGATGCGGATGTTCGCCGTGGTCTCCGCGTCTTCGCGCAGCGCCCCGGCCTCGGCGTCGGTGGTCGCGTCGTACGAGATCTCTTCGAGCCCCGACACCCCGTAGGCGTCTCGCGTGGCCTCGATGTTGCGCTCGATGTACTGCGCCTCGAACTCGCGGGCGTTCGGCTCGACCTGGAAGCGCTGCACGATCCACGGGTAGACGCTGCCGATGAGCAGGCCGCTGATGATGAGCAGGGCGGTGCCGACGATCGGCAGGCGCCAGCGGCCGATGATGGCCGTGACGACGAAGAGCAGCGCGACGAGCAGCGCGATACCGGCGAGGATGCCGCGGCTCGGAATCGTGGCGTTGGCCTCGGTGAAGCCCGCACCGATCGCGAGGAAGCCGTCGCTCGGCTGGATGACCGTGGCGTACTGGTCGAACCAGATGCTCACGCCCTGCAGGGCGATGTAGACGGCGGCGGTGAGGGCGAGCTGGATGCGCGCGGTGCGCGAGATGCGGATCTCACGGCCGTTGACGCGGATCGCGCCGTAGAGGTAGCTCGTGGCGACGGCGGCGAGTGCCGAGAGCAGCACGACCGCCGAGGCGAAGGCGATGACGCCGCGAATGAGGGGCAGCTCGTAGATGAAGAACGAGATGTCGAGACCGAACTGCGGGTCGTTCTGACCGAACGGAGTGCGGTTGAGCCACTGCAGCACCATCTGCCACTGGCCGGCCGCCGTCACACCGGCGAAGAGCCCGAGCACGGCAGGAATGCCGAGCATCGCCACGCGGCGCAGCGGTTCGACCACTTCCTGGTAGCGGTCGAGCTGCGAGTTGAGCTTGGCGTAGACCGGGCGCCAGCGGTAGGCGATCTGCAGGCTCGCCCAGACGGGCAGGAACATCGCGAGGAAGCCGATGAGGAACATGACGCCCGTGGCGATCCACTGCGTCGTCAGCACGTTGAGGAAGCCCAGCTGGTCGAACCAGAGGATGTCGGTGTAGACGTTCGCGAACACGAAGAACAGCACGACGATCACACCGAGAACGGCTGCAGAGATCGCGAGCGTCGCGCGTGACCGGTTGGCGGGGGGTGCGGTGGTCGTCACAGAAGTACTCCCAGGGTCTGGAGGGCGATCTTCTCAAGACTAGTGGGAGCAACCTGGAGGGCGCCCGGCCCGACCCCTCGCGTTCGCCGCAAGCGTGCGCTACGACTCGCAGCGAGCCAGTTCGCTCAGGTCGCCGTCATCGGCGATGGTCTGCAGCACGCCGATGGCCTCATCGAGGGTTCCCACCGAGAAGACCTCGAGGTCGGCGGGCACGTTGCCGGCCACGTCTTCGCAGTTGTCGACCGGAGCCAAGAACCAGTCGGCGCCAGCGGCCACCGCACCGTGCATCTTCTGCACGATGCCGCCGATCGGGCCGACCGAGCCGTCGGCCGAGATGGTGCCGGTGCCGGCCACGTCTTCGCCGCCGGCGAGCGACTCGCGCGTCAGGGTGTCGATGATGCCGAGTGCGAACATGAGACCCGCGCTGGGCCCGCCGATGTTCTCGAGCTCGATCTCGACCTCGAACGGGAAGACGTACTGCCCGGCGATGAGCACGCCGATGACGGGCACGCGCGGCTCGTTCTCGCTGAGCACGGGCGTGACCTCGACCTGAAGATCCGACCCTGAACGCTGGATGCCGAGCTCGACGGGGCGGCCGGTGCCGTTGTCGGCGATCGCGGCGCGCAGCGCCGTGACATCCCGAACCGGCTCGCCGTTGACCGTGAGAATCACGTCGTCGGGCTCGACGAGCTCTTCAGCAGGGCTGCCCTCGAGGGTCTGCACGATGAGCAGGCGGCTCTCGTAGGGCTCGCCGATCGAGCGCATGGCGGCGGCGATGGCCTCCTGCTGCGAGTTCTCCATGTCGATGCGGCTCTGCTCGCGGCGGTCTTCGGTGCTGACGCCCTCGGGGAAGACGGCGTCGACCGGCACGACCGACTGCGTCGGGTCGAGCCAGGCCCGCATGACCTCGAACCACGACGGCGCCTGATCGCGATTGCCGTAGACGTTGACGGTCGTGAGGCTGAGCGAGCCGGGAGTCTCGTAGGTGGGTTCGGTCGGAATCTGGATGAGCGGCACCTCTTCGCCGTCGATCGTCACCGTGCCGAGGGTGTCGATGACCGGGCCGGGTCGCTCGATCACGTAGGGCGAGGGCAGAACGGCGAGCCCGAAGACGCCGAACAGCGTGAGCGCCAGCAGCAGCCAGCCGACCCGACGGCCGCGCAGCCGTGCGTCGTCGACGGCATCGCGCTCATCGGTGAACAGGCTCACCGGGCTCCTCTCGATACGGCCGAGGCGGGTTGTTCGCCCACGGCGCAGTCACGCCGGGTCAGCCTAGGCGAAATCCCACCGGCCACCGAGGCACGGCCACTAGCGTAGGCATCATGGCTGACGATTCGCTTGGCGGCGCCGAAGAAGAGTTTCGCGAGATGATCGCCAAGTTCTTGGCGGGCGAGGGCGAGATCGACCCCTCGAAGCTCGCGGGCGCGGCCGGCCTGCCGACCGACCCGCTCATGGTCGCCCGGCTCATGAGCCAGCTGCAGAAGGCCATGAGCGCGAATGCCGACGGCATCGACTGGCAGCTCGCCCGCGACGAGGCCGGCCGCATCGCCGCCGAGGGCTCGATGCGATCGAGCAATGAGGAGCTCGAGCAGCTGCGCCAGGCGCTCAACGTGGCCGCCCTGTGGCTCGACGAAGCCACCGCGATCACGCAGCTCACCTCCGAGCCCACGCTCATCACCCGCGCCGACTGGGCGCGACTGACGATGCCGGTCTGGACTCAGCTCGCCGAGCCGGTCGCGACCTCGATCGCCGACTCGCTGACCTCGGTGCTCGACGAGCAGATGCCCGAAGAACTCAAGGGCATGATGGGCAACGCCGCGCAGATGATGCGCTCGCTCGGCGGCACCCTCTTCTCGCTGCAGCTCGGCCACGTGGTCGGGCAGCTCTCGGCCGAGGTGGTCTCGGGCGGCGACATCGGCATTCCGCTGCTGCCGGGGCGCGACGACCACGACGTGCAGGCCGCTCTGCTGCCGCAGAACCTCGCCGCGTTCGGTGCGGGCCTCGACATTCCGGCCGATCAGGTGCAGCTCTACCTGGCCGTGCGCGAGCTCGCGCACGCCCGGCTCTTCCGGCACGCGCGGTGGCTGCGGCTGCACCTCATCAGCGCCATCACCGACTACGCCCGTGGCATCCGCATCGACACCGACCGCATCGAGTCGCTCGCGGCCGAGTTCGACCCGGCGAACCCCGAGAGCCTGCGCGAGGCGCTGACGAGCGGCGCGCTCATCCCTCCGAAGTCGGAATCGCAGCTCGCGGCCCTCGCGCGCCTCGAGACCACCCTCGCCCTCATCGAGGGCTGGGTCGACGTCGTGACGGCGAGTGCGACGAGCCGCCTGCCGCGCGCCGACGCGATCGCCGAGACCGTGCGGCGTCGTCGCGCCTCGGGCGGGCCGGCCGAGAGCGCCTTCTCGACCCTTGTCGGTCTCGAGCTGCGCCCCCGGCGGCTGCGCGAGGCCGCGGCGTTCTGGCAGGCTGTCGAGGAGGCGGTCGGAGCCGAGCAGCGCGACGCCCTCTGGGCGCACCCCGACCTGCTGCCGACGACCGATGACATCGACGACCCGAGCCGCATCATCGCGGGGCTGCAGGGCTCGGGCACCGCCGAGCCCGACGCGCTCGACCAGGCGCTCAGCGACCTGCTCAGCGACGACGGCGCCTCGCGCCCCATCGAGGGTGCTCCTGGCGAGGCCCCCGACGAGCCGGCCGGCCCGAGCGAGCCGACCGCCTAGGTCGCGGCTGTGGAGGCCGCGCCCGCGCGTGGCCACCGCCCCGCATCATGTGCGGCATGATTCTGCGACTCGACTCTCGCCGCCCCCTCGTCTGGCGCTCGCCGCGCACCCTGCAGATCGGCGTCGACCCGCGTCTCGCGGTGCTCGATGACGTCACCGACGCGGATGCTCGCCTCATCGACGCCCTCACCGCCGGCATCACGCGCGCCGGTCTCGGCACGCTCGCGGCTCAGGCCGGCGTGCCCCCGCGCCGCGTCGACGAGGTGCTGCGGGCGGTCGATCCGGCCCTCGAACGCGGTGACGAGCAGGCGCCTGACGCGCAGCGCATGCCGCTCGCCATCGTGGGCCAGGGGGATGCGGCCGCGCGGGTCGCGGGAGTGCTCGGTGAGGCGGGGCATCCAGCCGCCGTGGGCGCATCGATCACGCGCGTCGGCGGTCGGCGCCCCGCCGCCGCGGTGCTCGTGAGCAGCCACGTCGCCGACCCGCTCGAGCATCAGCGCTGGCTGCGCCGCGACATCGCGCACCTGCCCGTCGTGTTCGGCGAGGTCGCGGTGACGGTCGGTCCTCTCGTCGTGCCGGGAGTCACCGCATGCCTCACGTGCCTCGAACGGCAGCGGGCGGCCGCTGACGACGCCTGGCTAGCCGTCGCCGCCCAGCTCTGGGGTCGCACGGCGCCGACCGAGACCGTCGCCCGAGCCACCGAGGCCGCGATCGAGGCAGGGCGCCTGCTGCGCGTCCGCGTCGAGGGGCTCGCCGTGCGGCTCGACGTCGACACCGGCGAGCGCTCCGAGCAGTACTGGCTGCCGAGCGAGCGGTGCGGCTGCGGCGGTCTCAGCTCGAGGCCGGCGCCCGCACTTCGTCGAGAAAGCGGCTCGGAGCCCGCTCGGCCCGAGCCGACGTCTGCCGCTGCGCCCACGAGAGCTCGAGCACTCGCCGCGCACGCGTGATGCCCACGTAGAACAGCCGCCGCTCTTCGTCGACGGCCTCGAGGCCCTGCGCGAAGGTGATCGGCACGAGGCCCTCGCTGAGCCCGGCGATGTAGACGACATCCCACTCGAGACCCTTGGCGGCGTGCAGCGTCGCGAGCGTCACGGCCGCCCGCGTCGGGGCGTGCTGCTGCTGCTGCCGGCGCTGCAGCTCGCGCACGAAGTCGGCGAGCGTCGTGCCCGCCGGAGCCTCTTCGGCGAGGGTCAGCAGAGCGTTGAGGCTCTCCCACGCAGCGCGCTCGGCGCCGCCGCCCTCGGGCGGGTCCTGCCGCCAGCCCAGACCGCGAATGACGTCGCTCACGCTCTTGAAGAGCGGCTCGTCACCGATCGAGATCGAGGCGCCGCGCAGCAGCATGATGGCCTGCTTGACCTCGACCTGGTCGAAGTACCGGCTGTCGGCGCGCGACTGCACGGGCACACCGAACCGGCTGAGGGCCGACTCGAGCGCGATCGACTGCGTGTTGATGCGGTAGAGCACGGCGATCGATTCGGGAGGCGTTCCATCCTCGATGCGGCGCGCGATCGCCTGAGCGATGGATGCGGCTTCGGCAGCATCGTCGACATGGCGCGTGACCGAGGGCGTCGCGCCGCGATCGCTGCCATCGCTCGCGGCGTGCAGAGTGAGGGCGCCGGGCCGCCCGCGCATGAGCCGGTTGGCGAGCGTGACGATCTGCGTCGTCGAGCGGTAATTCTCTTCGAGCCGCACGACACGGGCATCGGGGTACTCGCTGCCGAAGCGCACGAGGTAGTCGCTCGTCGCGCCGGCGAACGAGTAGATAGTCTGCGAGGCGTCGCCGACGACGCAGAGCTCGCGCCGGCCGCCGAGCCAGAGACTCAGCAGGTCGTGCTGCAGCGGTGAGACGTCTTGATACTCGTCGACGACGAAGAAGCGGTATTGCGACCGCACCTGGTCGGCGACGCGCGGCTCGGCCTCGATCATGCCCGCCGTCGCGAGCAGCACGTCTTCGAAGTCGATCTGCCGGCGTTCGTCTTTGATCTGCTCGTAGCGCTGCTGCAGGGCGACCATCGAGTCGACGGTGAGGCGGGAGGGCAGCACGCGGGTCTGCGCAGCGCGCGCGTAGTCGTCGATCGAGAGCTTGTTGACCTTGCGCCACTCGATCTCGGCCGCGGTGTCGCGCAGCGAGGCGGTGTCGAGGTTGAGCTTGAGCGCGCCGGCCGCCTGCCCGAGCAGGGGGCCTTTGCCGTCGAGAATCCGCGGAGGGGTGCCCCCGGCGACGATCGGCCAGAAGTAGTGCAGCTGCCGCAGCGCCGCCGAGTGGAACGTGCGCGCCGCGACTCCGTCGGCGCCGAGCGCCCGCAGGCGCCCGAGCAGCTCGCCGGCGGCGCGCGTCGTGAAAGTGAGCGCCATGACGCGCGAGGGGTCGTAGGCGCCCGTCGCGACGCCGTAGGCGATGCGGTGCGTGATGGCGCGGGTCTTGCCCGTGCCCGCGCCGGCGAGCACGCAGACCGGGCCGAGCAGCGTCTCGGCCACCTCGCGCTGCCGCTCGTCGAGCGCTGCCAGAAGCCGGTCAGGGCCGCTGGCCGAGTCGCCCCCGCCCGCACCGCCGTCGCACTGCACCACCGACTCGCTCATCACGGGGCGTCCAGCGAGCCGCCGTACCAGTCTTCGATGATGACGCGGGCGATCGACGTGCGGCCGGGCAGCAGCACGTCGCCGAGGCTCGCCGCGAGCTCGTCACGGCTGAACCAGCGCAGGTCGAGAATCTCGGTGCCGTCGGGGCGCAGCTCGTCGCTGTGCTCGGGGTCGAGCGTCGCGCGAAAGCCGAGCATGAGCGAGGCCGGAAACGGCCAGGGCTGCGAGCCGACGTAGACGGGGTCGATGATGCGCAGGCCGGTCTCTTCGAAGACCTCGCGCACGACGGCGGCTTCGAGCGACTCCCCCGGCTCGACGAAGCCGGCGAGCAACGAGAATCGGTTGGTCTCCCACAGCGCATTGCTGCCGAGCACGAGGCGGTCGTCGGCGTCGGTGATGCCCACGATGATCGCGGCGTCGGTGCGCGGGTAGAGCTCGGTGCCGTCGCCCGAGTCGATGCGCACCCAGCCGCCCTTGACCGATTCGGTCGGGTTGCCGGTGCGCGGCGAGAAGCGGTGGGTCGCATGCCAGTTGGCGATGCCGAGGGCCTCGATCACGAGCCCCGCATCGCGGTCGCCGAGCCGGTGCCCGAGTGTGCGCGGCGAACCCCACAGCGCCACGTCGGGCTCGAGCTCGGGGCCCGCGTCATCGTCGAGCACGACGGCGACGACGGCCGTGCCGGCCTCGAGGTCGGGCTCGTGGTCGAGAGTGCGACCGAGATAGATGCGCAGGGCGTCGGCGGGCAGGGCCGAGTACGGCAGGAACCGCAGGGCGGGGGCGGCGGCCGCATCCGCCGGCGAGTTCTCCGCCGGGTCAGCAAGCAGCACCTCGCCCCGCCACAGCGCGATCACGCGGGTGCCGGAGTCGGCGGCGAGCTCGTCGAACAGGTGCGGGCGCTCGCGGCTGAGGTGATCGCGGTCGATGCGGTAGCGCGAGAGCGGCAGGCGAGCGGTGAGCGAACGGTGCATCGACGACCTCTCAGCGACTCGGAACCACGGCGGGGCGATCGGGCCGTGACAGCGCCTCAGCACCCGCGCGAGGTGTGGCGAACCTGCTCGCCCGGCACGGGGCAACCTACCCTGTCGGTATGTCACGCCGCTCACCGTTAACCCTAGCCGCGCTCGCCACATCAGCCGTGCCGGGTCTCGATGTGACGCACGCGGCTCCGCTGGGCGGAACGGGCGGTGAAGTCGACTCGGCGCTGCTGAGCACGCGCGACGGCCGCACGCTGACGATTCGCGTGCCGCGCACGGCGGCCGCCGAGAGCGAGCAGTCAGCCGATCTCGTGGCCATCCGTGCCCTGAGCGACGGTGTGCGGGCACGCCTGCCGTTCGGGGTTCCGCGCCTGCTCGGCCAGGCCCCGCTCGACGGCACGCGCGCGATCGTGTCGGAGTTCGTCGACGGCACGCCCCTCACGCTCGAGCGCGTGACGCCCGGCACCGCCGCCTCGATCGGGCAGGCAATCGCCGCGATCCACGGTCTGCCGACGAGCGTCGTCGCCGACGTGGGTCTGCCCCAGTTGCGCGCCATCGACGTCATGCGCGAGGCCGTCACCACTCTCGACCGCGCCGCCGCCACGGGCCTCGTGCCCGCCGCGCTGCTGCGCCGGTGGGAACTCGCCGCCGAAGACTCGACCCTGTGGCAGTTCACCCCCACGGTCATCAACGGCTCGCTGAGCGCCGCCTCGTTCCTGGTCGTCGGCGAGTCGGTCACGGGGCTGCTGGGGTGGGCCCGACTGCAGGTGGGCGACCCCGCCCGCGATCTGTTCTGGATGCTCGGCTCAAGCGACCCGTCGGTGCCCGAGACGGGCTTCGACGCGTATCACCAGGCTCGCGGAATCCACGATCGCCAGGTCGGGCGACGTGCCGTGCTCGCGGCCGAGCTCGAACTCGCCCGCTGGTTGCTGCACGGCACCGAGCGGCGCTCGACCGAGATCGTCGATGACGCCGTCGAGATGCTGCACGCCCTGCTCGATCGCGTGAGCGGCGACCTCACGAACCCGCTCGCGGTCGAGCAACCGCCTGCCGTGGGGCTCGACGAAGTCGATGAGCTGCTCGAGCGCGGCACGCCGCGCTCGCCCGCCTCGGGCTACTAGCGCGCGGCCTCGACCAGCGCCTGGAACAGCCGCAGGTCGTCGGGCGACTCTTCGGGGTGCCACTGCACCGCGACGCCGAACGTCATCGAGTCGATGTCGACGGCCTGCACGATGCCGTCGTCGCTGCCGTCGACACCCCGTGCGCTGACCGTGAGGCCCTCGGCCACCAGGTCGAGCGCCTGGTGGTGATAGCTCTTGACCGTGAGGCCCTCACCGAGAATCTCGGCGGCGCGCGAGCCGGGCACCGTGATGACCGGGTTGTCGGCAAACTCGGCGTTGCCGTAGCTGTAGCGGTTCGAGCCGATCACGTCGGGAAGGTGCTGAATCAGGGTGCCGCCGAGCGCCACATTGAGCACCTGCAGGCCGCGGCAGATGCCGAGCAGCGGCAGGTCGCGCTCGATGGCGGCGCGCACGAGGGCGATCTCCCACGCGTCGCGGTCGGGCCGGGGCGCATCGTTCTCGGGGTGCGGTTCTTGGCCGTAGAGGGTGGCGTCGACGTCTTTGCCGCCCGTGAGCATGAGGCCGTCGATGCCGTCGAGCACGCGGTGAACAACGTCGTCGGTCGGCGGCTGCGGCGGCAGCGTCATGACAGCGGCCCCCGCGGCGAGCACGCAGTCGCTGTAGACCCGGGGCAGCATGCTGCCGGGGCGGTTCCAGAGGCCCATGACGACGGGCTCGAGGTAGGTCGTGACCCCGATGGCGACGGTCACGCGGCGTCGCCCTCCGGCGGGCCGGCGAGGCGGCGCACGATGATGGCGCGGGCCCGGTGGATGGCGCGGACGAGTTCGGGCTGGCGGATGCCCAGCTCTTGACTCACGTCGCTGTAGGTGCGGCCGTGCACGAGCACGCCGGTGGCGGCGGCCTGCAGGTCGTGCGGCAAGCGCGCGATCGACGCCTCGAGGTCGGAACGCTCGAGTGCGGCGACGAGCTGCTCGTGGCGAGCATCCGTCTCGTCGATCACATCGAGGTCGAAATCGTCGGCACGCATGGTTCTCTCTTTCGGTGAAAGCCCACCGGGCGGTCGGATCGGCGACCGCCCGGTGAGCGTCAGCAAGCCCGCAGAGCGAACTCTGCAGTCAGGTTAGGACGCGAAGTCCTTGACCAGCTGCTCGTTCTCCTTCTTGTTCACGATGGCGACGATGAAGCCGACCAGCAGAGCGATGAACGGCAGCAGCACCAAGAACCAGCCGAGCGGGTCGAGCAGCCAGGCACTCTCGGGCAGCGACGGGTCGACGCCCTCGGGCACGGTGCCCGCCAGCAGGTTGAAGCGCGACATCAGCAGGTAGAGACCCACGGCGAGGATCAGCGCCGAGAGTGCCGGGGCGATCGTCGTGGTCCAGATGTTCCCGCCGCCGTTCTTGCGGAAGTACACGATGACCGCGATGCTCACCAGAATCTCGACGATGACGATCGCGATGACCGTGATCGAGCTCATCCAGAAGAACAGGTTGCCCACCGGGTCGAAGCCAACGATCGCGAAAATGATGATCACGAGCGCGGCGATCGACGACACGATGATGACACCGGCCTGCGGAGCACCGGCCTTGTTGGTCGTGCCGATACGGGCCGGCAGCACTCCACCGCGCCCGAGGGCGAAGAAGTAGCGCGCCGCCGCATTCTGGAACGCGAGCAGACCGGCGAACAGGCTCGTGATGATGAGCACCGTCATGATGACGACGGCCCAGCCACCGGCGTACTGGTCGGCGAGGCTGAAGAGCACGCCTTCCGGAGCCGCGAGACCGTCAGAGCGGCCGAGCACCTCGTCGATGAGCGTCGTGCGGCCGAGGCCCGTGACCATGGCGAACGAGACGATCGCGAAGAGCAGCGTGATGACCGCGATGGCGACGTAGGTCGCGATCGGCACCGTGCGCTTCGGGTCGCGCGACTCTTCGCCGTAGATGGCCGTGGCCTCGAAGCCGATGAAGCTCGCGAACGCGAAGGCCAGCGCGATGCCCGCGGTGCCTGCGAAGCCGCCCGCGAAGATCTCGGTCGGGCTGAACGAGGCTCCGAAGTCGACGCCCTCGGGGCCGCCGACGATGAAGATGGCGAAGCCGACGATGAGCAGAATCAGAACCTCGAGCGTCAGCAGCACACCGAGCACCTTGGCGCCGATGTCGACGCTCAGCAGCGAGAGCCCGCTGACGATGAGCCAGGCGAGCAGCGACCAGACGTACCACGGCAGGTCGAAGCCGAAGCTCGCGAAGGTGCCGCCCACGACGGCGCCGAAGAAGCCGTAGATCGCGAGCTGGATGGTGATGTAGGCGGTCAGCGCCGTGAAGGCGCTGGCCACACCGGCGTTGACGCCGAGGCCTTTGCCGACGTACGCGAAGAAGGCGCCCGAGTTGGTCATGGTGCGGCTCATCGCCGCATAGCCGACCGTGAAGAGCAGCAGGGTGAGGCCGACAGCGAGGTAGGCACCGGGCACGGCCGCGCCGTTGCCGAGCACCATGGCGACGGGCACGGCACCGGTCATGCCGATGAGGGGCGCTGAGGCGGCGACAACGAAGAAGACGATGCCGAGAACGCCGAGCTTGCCCGACTTGAGACTCGATTGGGGGGTGTCAGTCATGAATCCATAACTCCTCTTTGAGTTGGGGTGGATCGTTCGTATCAAAACGACCTGGCGCCATAGTGGTCGATGCCGGGGGCCGCGTCAAGCAGAATCGCCTGTCTGCCCGATTCCCCGGCGACCTCGCGCGGCCCTCGGGAGGGCATCCGGAATTGCCTATCGTTTGTTTACGAATGATTCGGTAGCCTGGCCCGCATGGCTGACCTCACCGGATTCCTCGCCCCGAAGACCCCGAGCGGCGCGAGCGCGCTCGTGCCCGACATGCCCTGGTACTACTCGGGCACGCTGCTCACCGCCGAGTACCGCACCGACCCGGCGAACGTCGCGGCGCTGCTGCCCGAGGGCCTCGAGCTCGCCGACGACGACCCGGGAGCAGTGGCGCTCATCTGGGCCGACTGGCAGTCGTGCTCGACCGGCGGCGCCGAGTTGCTCGACCCCGTGCGGTCGCAGTACCTCGAGACGTTCGCCGTCGTGCGCGTGAAGCACGAGGGTGTCACTTACACGCGCTGCGTCGCCATCTGGGTCACGAAAGACTTCGCGATCGGGCGCGGCTGGTTTCAGGGCTACCCCAAGAAGCTCGGCTCGATGGCCGTCACGCGCGTGTTCAACGTCGGCAAGGCGTCGCCTCGCCTCGCGCCCGGCGCTCGCCTCGGTGCGTCGCTCGCGGCCTACGACCACCGTCTCGCCTCGCTTGTCGTGACGTTGCGGTCGCCGTCTGAATCGAACGGCTTCGTCAACGGCCACCCGATGCTGCATTCGCGGTGGATGCCCTCCATCACTCCCGGCGCCGGCAACAGCCTCGACCAGCTCATCACCATGAGCACGACCGACGCAGAGATCGGCGAGACCTGGGTCGGCGACTTCGAGCTCGAGTTGCACGACTCCCCCTGGGACGAGCTCGCGTCGATCTTGCCCGTGCACGAGAAGATTGCGGCCTACTACCGCGAGGTCGGCGTCACGTTCAACGGCGGGTCGCTCGTTTCGGACAGCTCGAACCCGACCGTCTAGGTCAACCTCGCGACACGAACGACGGAGATCGGGGCCGACGGTCACCCGCACAGCCGGGTGCGCTCCAGATCTCCGTCATTCGTGCGACGTATGCGGTGCACGGCGACCGCGCGCTAGGAGTCGAGGCTGAGCCCGTCGTTCGTGGATCAGAGATCCACTCAGTGCTGGCCCTCCGCGACTAGAGGTCGAGGAAGTACTCCTTGACCTCCCAGTCGGTGACGTCGCGGGTCGTGGGGTCGTCGACGGCTTCGGTGTAGCGCTCGATCTCGTCGCGCTTCATGACCGCGAAGACCTTCACGAGGTCGCCGCCGATGATGTCGGTCAAGACGGTGTCGGCTTCGAGAGCATCCAGAGCCTCGCCCAGGGTCATGGGCAGGATGCCGAAGCGGTCGTCCTCGTAGGCGTAACCCACCGAGGGGTCGGGGCACTCGAGCTGGCGCTGGATGCCGTCGAGTCCGGCTGCGAGGAGCGCCGCGGTCATGAGGTATGCGTTCGCAGCACCGTCGCCGAGGCGCATTTCGAGGCGTGTGCCCTGGCCGCGCTCCGGCGGGATGCGGAGCATGGCGCTGCGGTTGTCGTATCCCCAGTTGCCGCGGTAGGGAGCGAGAGTGTCGGGGCCGAGGCGCTTGAAGGCGTTGACGGTCGGGTTGCAGATGGCGGTGAGCGCCGGGGCGTGCGCGACGATGCCGGCGATCATGTGCTTCGCCAGGTCGCTCAGCTCGCCGCCGGTGTGCATGAGGTTCTCACCCTGCGGATCAGTGAGCGACATGTGCAGGTGGAAGCCGCTGCCGCCCTCGTCGCTCCACGGCTTGCCGGCGAAGGTCGCGGCCTGGCCGAGGCGGGCGATGACGTCTTTCACGCCCGACTTGAGCATGAAGATGCGGTCGCACGCGTCGAGCGCCTCGCCGTGCCAGATGTTGATCTCGTACTGGCTCGGGCTGAACTCGTGGTTGCCGGCGAAGACGCCGATGCGCATCTGGTCGAGCATGCGCAGCAGGTGCAGGAAGGTGCCCTTGGGGTCGACGGTCGCACCGCTCGTGTAGACGCGGCCGGTTGCCTCGAGGGCGCGCTTGAAGCCGCCGTTCTCGTCGCGGTCGGCGATGTAGAACTCGAGCTCGGGGCCGACGACGGGCACGTAGCCGAGTTCGGAGTACTTGCCGACGACGCGGCCGAGCAGCTCACGCGGTGAGAGCGGGCTGGGCTGGCCATCCGGATTGTTGGCGCCGGCGATGACGTAGGCGACGCCCGGTTCCCACGGCAGCGCGCGCCAGCCGTCGGGAACGATCTGGCTGATGAAGTCTTCGAGCCCGTTGCTGAGCACGTCGGCGCCGTCGAGTACGCCGCCCTGCGTCGTCGTCACCCACACGCCCTGGCAGAACGTCGGGCCGCCGTGGCTGACCTTGTCGAGCTCGCGCACGAGCAGGTCTTTCGACCGCACGGTGCCGATGATGTCGGCGTAAATCACCCGCAGCACGTCGATGTCGGCGGCGAGCAGCTCGCTCTGCAGGTTGGCCAGGCTGTGACTCATGTGCGACTCCTTCGTGGCACTGGGCGGGGCGTCCGAGAAAATCGTTCGGACTCAAACGAGATAGTAGACTACCCGCACACTCGATGGGGAGGCCCGATGCGCGTTCTGTTCGTTCAGCACGATCATGTCAGCCCGCTCGGGCCGGTCGGCGAGCGATTCGCCCACCACGGCTTCGAGATCGACACGCACCTGGTCGTGCCCGAGTCGTCGTTCGAGTCGCCGAACATCGACACGGCGTTTCCGTCGGCCGCCGACTACGACGTGCTCGTGCCGCTCGGCGCCCCCTGGGGCGCGTGGGACGACGCCTGCATCGGCCGCTGGCTGCTTCCCGAGATCGCGTGGCTGGGCGACGCTGTTTCGAGCGGGATGCCCGTGCTGGGCATCTGCTTCGGCGGCCAGCTCGTCGCCCGCGCCATGGGCGGCTCGGTGGCACCCGCACCGCGAGCCGAGATCGGCTGGACCTCGATCTGGAGCGATCAGCCGTCGCTGGTCGGCGAAGGGCCGTGGTTCCAGTTCCACTACGACCGCTGGACCGTGCCGCCCGGCGCCGTCGAGATCGCGCGCACGGCCGCGGCCTCGCAGGCGTTCACGATCGAGCGCACGCTCGCCGTGCAGTTTCACCCCGAGCTCGATGCGGCGGGGCTGCAGGGGTGGCTCGACTGGGGCGGAGCATCCAAGATTCGCGACGAGGGCCTCGACCCCGACGTCATGATGGCGCAGACGATCGCGACCGCCTCGGATGCTCGTGCCCGCACCCACGCGCTCGTCGACGCCTTCCTCACCGACGTCGCGGGGCTGCTCCCCCGCTGAGTTCATGCGCGTCACGCGCCAACGCGCGTCACGACTCACGCGCGTCAATCGCTTCACCAGCTCGGAGCGCCCAAGTGTGTACGAACCGCCCCGCGTGGTCGCAAACTGCGCAACGCCCGTCACGATGCGCCATTGTGCGACCACGCGATGGGTCGGGTGCAACACACGGGCAATGCGCGCACAGCGTGTCTGGTGTGACGCGACCGAGCCGGGGCGCGCGGCTAGGCGACGCGCACGGGCATGCGCTTGATGCCGTGCACGAAGTTGCTGCGCAGGTAGTCGATGTCTCCGGTGCGCTCGAGCGTGATGTCGCGCGAGAGCAGCTCTTCGAACATGATGCGCAGCTCGATGCGGGCGAGTGCGTTGCCGAGGCACATGTGCGGCCCGCCGCGTCCGAACGACATGTGCTCGTTCGGGTTGCGCGTCACGTCGAAGCGGTAGGGGTCGTCGAAGACCGTGTCGTCGCGGTTGCCTGAGGCGAACCATACGACGAGCTTCTCGCCCTCGCTGAGCTGGGTGTCGGAGAACTCCGTGTCGCGGGTGACCGTGCGCCGGAAGTGGTAGACCGGCGACGCGTACCGCAAGAACTCTTCGACGGCCCACGGGATGAGCGAGGGGTCGTTCTTCAGCAGCGCCATCTGCTCGGGGTTGTTGAGCAGGTTGCTCATCGAGTGGGTGATCGTGTGGCGCGTCGTCTCGTTGCCCGCGACGACCAGCAGCAAGAAGTTGGTGTTGAACTCGTGCTCGCTGAGGGGCTGCCCGTCGCTCGGCACGCCGTCGGCGAGCAGCGTGATGAGGTCGGTGCCGCCCTTGCCGCGCCGCTCGGCCGCGAGGTGCCGGCCGTACTCGTAGACCTCGATCGCCGCGGGAGAGCGGAACGGCACGTGACGGTACTCGTCGCTGTCACTCGAGCCGATGAGCACGTCGGCGTGCTCGGGGTCGGTGTTGCCGACCATGCGGTTGCCCCACTCGATGAGCTGGCCCGTGTCGCTGTCGGGCACGCCGAGCAGTCGCGCGAGCACCCGGATCGGGAAGTCGGCGCTCACCTCGTCGACGAAATCGAACTCTTTCTTCGCGAGCGCAGCATCCACCGTCTTGGCGGTGATGCCGCGCAAGAACGTCTCGTACTTCGCGACCGCCTGCGGCGTGAACTCGCCCTGCAGCATGCGGCGCAGCGCGCGGTGCCGCAGCCCGTCGGTCTCGAGCAGCGACCGGCGCTGGTCTTGCATGTCGGGGTCGACCTCTTCGAGGTTCGTGAACTTGGTCGACGTGAAGGTCTCGGTGTCGCGCAGAATGCGCACGATGTCGTGGTACCGCGTCGCCGACCAGAAGCCGCTGTTGGGCGCCTCTTCGGTCGAGTAGTGCAGGCCGGGGGTCGCGCGCAGCTCGTCGAACACGCCCCAGGGCGCTCCGTTCGCGAACAGATCGAGGTCGGCGAGAGTGAGATCAGTCATGGTCGACATGAGCGCCTGCTTTCGTAGGAAGCGATTTGTTCGGATGCTAACGAACTTCCGCGCGCGCGTCGAGTCCTGAAGCGAAGGCGCGCGAAAACCCGCCGGTACGCCAGCCCACCGACGCGGCGTGACGCCCACGTCGAGGCTCGCCGGTGATAATGAGCGCAGGAGGTTTCGATGCCCAGCGCACACACGCTCGCCGAGACAGAAGAGCAGGTCGTCACCAAGCTCGGCACCCTGCCCCTCGACTTCGAGGCGATGGCGGTGGTGTCGAATCTCTTCCGCGCCGCGAATGCCACGCGCAACTACCTCGAGCGCAGCGTGCTCGCCGAGAGCGGCCTCTCGTGGACAGCCTTCGTCGTGCTCTGGGTCACCTGGATCTGGGAGCCCATCGAGACCCGCCAGATCGCCGAAGAGGGCGGCTTCTCGAAAGCGACGCTCACGGGCGTGCTCGGCACGCTCGAGGCGAAGGGCTATCTCGTGCGCGAGCGCAGCGAGCGCGACGGGCGGCTCGTCAACGTCACCATGACCCCTGCGGGGCGCGAGCTCATGATCACGCTCTTCCCGACCTTCAACAGTCACGAGAAGACCATCTCGAGCACGATCGACCCCGAGCGCCGCCGCGAGCTCGCCGAGATGCTGCGCGCGGTAACGCTCGTGACGGAAGGTCAGCGGTAGGAGAGCACGGAAGCGGTCCGCTCACCCTGGCGGTCTATCGACCGCGGATGCTCACACTGTGAGCATCCGCCTCTTGCGCGACGGCCCTGCTCGGCTAGACTCCTCGGAAACGTTCGTATCCGAACGAATAGCGATCGCAAGGGAGCAGCCGCGTGCATCAGGTGGAGTTGGCCGGACTGACCGTCGACACGCGGCACTACATCGGCGGCGAGCGCGTCGCGAGCGCCGAGCAGTTCGAGAGCGTCTCGCCCATCGACGGCGCCGTCATCGCGCACGTCGCGCGCGGCGGTCAGGCCGAGGCGAATGCGGCCGTCGCCGCGGCGCAGCGCGCCTTTCCCGCCTGGCGCGACCTCGGCCCCACCGGTCGCGGAGAGATCCTGCACCGCCTCGCCGACCTCGTCGAGGCCAACGTCGAGCAGCTCGCTCAGCTCGAGACCCTCGACAACGGCTCGCTGCTGCGCAGCCACCGCCGCGGGGTCATGCCCCGCGTCGCCATGAACATCCGCTTCTTCGCCGACTGGGCGCTCAACGAGCTCAGCCACCCGGTGTGGCAGACCCGCGGCCACGACAACGTCGTCAGCTGGGACCCGAGCGGCGTCGCGGCGATCATCACGCCCTGGAATGCTCCGCTCATGCTCGCCACCTGGCGCATCGGCCCGGCCCTCGCGGCCGGCGACACGGTCGTTCTCAAGCCCGCCGAGTGGACTCCCCTGAGCGCGAGCTACTTCGCTGACCTGTGCGAGCAGGCGGGGATGCCCGCCGGAGTCTTCAACGTCGTGCAGGGCTTCGGTGCCGAGGTGGGCGCGGCCCTCGTCGCGCATCCAGGCATCGCCCGCATCGCGTTCACCGGCTCGGTGCCGACCGCGAAGGCGATCGCGCGCGCCGCCGCCGAGAACCTGACCCCGGTGAGCTTCGAGCTCGGCGGCAAGAGCCCGCTCATCGTCACCGACGACGCCGACCTCGACCTCGCCGTCGAGATCGCGGTCGAGCAGTACGACAACGCCGGGCAGGTGTGCCTCTCGGGCACGCGCCTGCTCGTTCACAAAGACATCGCTGAAGCCTTCGCCGCTCGATTCGCCGAGAAGGCCGCCCAGCTCGTGCAGGGCGACCCGCGCGACGAGGCGACGCAGATCGGCCCCCAGATTCACCGGGTGCACATCGACCGCGTCACCGGCTTCGTCGAGCGCGCGAAGGCCGACGGCGCCCGGGTCGTGATCGGCGGCGGACCCAACGACGAGCTCGGCGGGCTCTACTTCAAGCCCACCCTGCTCATGGACGCGAAGCCCGGCAGCGAGATTCTCACGGCCGAGGTCTTCGGCCCCGTGCTCACCATGCAGACCTTCTCGAGCGACGAGGAGGCCGTCGAGGTCGCCAACGCGACCGAGTACGGCCTCGCCGCCGTCGTCGTCTGCGGCGACCGCGAGCGCGCCGAGCGCCTGACGAAGAACCTCGTCGCCGGCACCATCTGGGTCAACTGCTTCTTCGTGCGCGATCTCGCCGCGCCCTTCGGAGGCAGCAAGAAGAGCGGCATCGGCCGCGAAGGAGGCGTGTGGTCGTTCGACTTCTACGCCGACGTCAAGAACACCGTCTACGCACCCTCAGGGTGGAAGGAGTAAGTCATGGGAAAGGTCGTCGGCGCCGCGATTCTCGCGCACGTGCCCACCATCATGCTGCCGCAGGATGTGCGGTACGACATCAATGGCGGCAAGGAGATCACCCTTGTTCCCGGGCTGAAGCGCTTCCGCGAAGAGGTCATGGAGACCCTCGACTACGACACCGTCGTCGTGCTCGACTCGCACTGGGCCACGACGGTCGAGTTCGTCATCAGCGCGCAGGCCGAACGCAGCGGGCTCTTCACCTCGGAGGAACTGCCGCGAGGGATGTCGCAGATTCCGTACGCGTTCAAGGGTGACCCCGAACTCGCGAACGCCGTGGCCGACTACGACGAGAAGAACGGCACCTGGGTCACGCCTATCAGCGACCCGCACCTGCCGATCTTCTACGCCACGGTCAATCTGTGGCACTACCTCGGCCGCGGTCTCGACAAGCGCTGGGTGAGCCTCTCGGTCTGCCAGACGGCGCAGACCGACGACTTCCTGCGCGCCGGCCGCGCGCTCGGCGAGGCCATTCGCGACAGCGACCGCAAGGTGCTGCTGCTTGCCTCGGGCGCGCTCTCGCACACGTTCTACAAGCTGCGCGACCTGCGCAAGCACGAGGCGAGCGACCCCTCGCACATCTACAGCGAGGGCGCACTGCAGGCCGACCTCGAGCGCGTCGAGTGGATGAAGCAGGGCGACCACAAGCGCATCCTCGAGACCATGCCCGAGTTCAAGCAGTTCAAGCCCGAGGCCAACTTCAGCCACTGGCTGCAGATGGCCGGTGCGACGGGCGAAGAGGCCAACACGGCCAAGGGCGTCATGTACTCGGAGTACGAGAACTCGATCGGCACGGGCCAGGTGCACATCTACTTCCCCGAACCCGAGGGCGGCTTCCCGCTGCCGAAAGACGTCACGCTGTCGCGCGAAGACCCGACCGGCGACGTCGCCGCAACGCGCGGGACTGCCGCATGACCGAGTACCGGCGCATCCTGCTCGACGGCGTGGCCGTGCAGGTCGAACGGCACGGCGACGAGCTGCGAGCATCCGACGGCCGCGTGGTCAGTGTCGACGAGGCTGTGCACCTGCCGCCCACCGAGCCGACCAAGATTATCGCGGTGCACTTGAACTACCCGAGCCGCAGCGACGAGTTCATGACGAAGCTGCCGCCCGCGCCGACCTACTTCCACAAGCCGATCACGGCGCTCAACAGCCACAAGGGCTCGGTCGTGCGACCCGCGGGCCTGAAGTGGCTCAACTACGAGGGCGAGATCGTCATCGTCATCGGCCGCACCTGCCGCAACGTCTCGCCGGCCGAGGCGGGCGACTACATCGCCGGCTACTCGGTGGGCAACGACTACGGCTTGCACGATTTCCGCGACACGGATGCTGGCTCGATGCTGCGCGTCAAGGGCAGCGACACGCTCGCACCGGTGGGCCCGGGGCTCGTGACCGACTGGGATTTCCGCGGCAAGACGATTCGCACCCTCGTCAACGGGAAGGTCGTGCAGGAAGACGCGACCGACACGATGGAGTGGGACATGCACTACCTCGTGGCTGACCTCGCCCGCACGATCACGCTCGTGCCCGGCGACATGATCTTCTCGGGCACGCCCGCGAACTCGCGGCCCGTCGAGCCCGGCGCCGTCGTCGAGGTCGAGGTCGACGGCCTCGGCCGCCTCACCAACACGATCGTCGAGGGTCCGACTCCGATTCGCACCGACGTCGGCGCGCAGCCCACGTCGAGCGAAGAAGTGGTCTCGACCGCGCTCGGTGGAGACTGGGAGTACCGGGGCATCCGCACTCCCTCGAAAGACCTGTACCCGTCACGTATCGAAGAGAAGGACACGGAATGATCAAGATCGACGTCGACATGGACAAGTGCCAGCACTACGGCCAGTGCGTGTTTGAGGCGCCCGAGGTGTTTCAGCTGAACGCCGACGACAAGCTCGAGTACCAGGCCGAGGCCCCCGACGAGATGCTCGCCGACCTCGAGGCCGCGGCCGACGTCTGCCCCATGCAGGCGATTCTCATCACCAAGGCCTGATCGCGTGTCTGACGGGGCTGCGGATGCTGGGCTCTTGATCGTCGGAGCCTCGATGGCCGGCCTCCGCACGGCCGAGGGTGCCCGCCGCGCCGGCTACACGGGGCCGATCACCTTCCTCGGCGCCGAAGCGCACGCGCCGTACAACCGCCCTCCCTTGTCGAAAGAACTGCTGCAGACAGAAGGGCAGGGCCACGCCGATGTGGCCTTCCCGATCCGCTCAGCGCTCGAGGAGGGCGTGACGTGGGTGCTCGGACGCGCGGCCGTTTCGCTCGACACCGCGCGCACGGTGGTCGTCGACGATGCCGGGGACGAGCATCCGTACAGCGCGCTCGTGATCGCGACGGGGCTGCGCCCGAAGCCGCTGCCGATCGATGACCACGGGCTCGGCGGCATCCACGTGCTCCGCACGCTCGACGACGCCGTCGCCCTGCGCGAGGTGCTGCGGCCCGGCGCGAACGTCGTCATTCTCGGGTCGGGCTTCGTCGGCTGCGAGATCGCGGCGACGGCGGCGAAGAACGGCGCGACCGTCTCGGTGGTCACGCAGAGCCGCGTGCCGCTGCTGCGCGCGGTCGGGCCGCTGCTGGGGGCGGAGATCCGTCGGCGCCACGAAGAGCATGGCGTGCGGTTCTTCACGGGCGAGTCGCTCTTCGGGCTCGTGGGCGACCCTGCTGTCGAGCGCGTGATTCTGACGAGCGGCGTCATGCTCGAGTGCGATGTGCTCGTGGTCGCCGTCGGCAGCGACCCCAACATCGAGTGGCTGGCCGACTCAGGGCTCGACGTCTCTGACGGCGTGCTCGTCGACGGCGGGCTGCGGGCGGTCGGCGTCGACGGCCGCGTGAACCCCGACGTCTTCGCGGTCGGCGACGTGGCGCGGTACCCCAACCCTTTGTTCGACGATGTCGCCCGCCGCGTCGAGCACTGGAACCTGCCGACCGAGACCGGCAAGCGCGCCGGCCAGCTCATCGCCGCGCACCTCGCAGGCGAGGACTGCGAGCCGCTCGCGGCCGCCGGGTTCGCCCCGCTCCCCTCGTTCTGGAGCGACCAGTACGACGCCCACCTGCTCGCCTTCGGCATGACGTACCTGGCCGACCGCAGCGAGCTCGTCGCCGGATCGCCCGACGACGAGTGCGTGGTCGAGTTCTACCGCGGTGACGACCTCGTCGGCGTGTGCGGCATCGGGATGCGCAGTGCCGTGCAGGCCTATCGCACCCGCTTCGCGACCCCCGCTCTGCAGTAGGAGGTTTTCTGCTGAAGCAATGTGCCGTTCGCGGCACATGCCGCGCGAGGCACACTGCCTGAACAGGTCAGGCCGTGCCGACGGCGGCGCGCCAGAGCGAGCGCAGCTCGGCCTCGTCGGGCAGCGACGTGGGACGCAGCACGGCGTCATCGGCGACGAAGTAGAAGGCCGCCGTCACGGAGTCGAGCGGCAGCCCTGCCCAGCGCGCGTAGGCGACATGGTAGAGCGCGAGCTGCAGCTCTTTCGCCGCACGGTCCGCGTCGTCGCGCGGTGCCTTGCCGGTCTTCCAATCGACGATCTCGACGCTGCGGGGTGCTCGGCCCGAACCGCGATCGCGCACGGGGTCGAAGTCGGGGTCGGTCGAGTAGACGGCGTCGATCTTGCACACGAGAATGCGGCCCTCGAAGGGCAGGTGCAGCTCGCGCTCGACGTCGACGGGCGTGCGCGCTGCCCACTCCGAGCGCTCGAAGGTCGCCTGCAAGGCGTCGAGCGCGTGCGGGTCGATGCCGTCGAGCACCTCGGCACTGCCGCTGACGCCGCCCGCGACTCCCCCTGACGCGGCGCCCGCGAGACCTCCCGCTGCCAGGTCGAACTCGGCGTCGAGGCCGTCGACTGCGTCGGGCAGGGCTGCGATGCCGTACCGCTGTTCGACCCAGCGGTGGAACACCGTGCCGAGCCGCGTCGCGCGGAATGGCCGCTGCGGCATCGGGCGCCGCAGGCGCTCGGCGACCTCCGCAGGCTCGGTGATGAAGTCTTTGAACGACGAGGCGGGCACGCGCAACGGCACAGTGACGCGACCGGGCGCGGCGAGGCGCTCCGCACGCTCGGCCAGCAGCAGGTCGATCTCGCGCTGCCAGCCGCGGCGGTCATCCCCCCGCACAGTCGGGTCGGCGGCGCGCACCCGCTCGGCCGCGGCGACCACGCCGGCGCGGCGCGCTCCGAAAGGATCGACCGGCCACCAGGGCTCATCGCTCTCGTCGTCGACGATCGGATTCTCTTCGTTGTCAGGCTTCGTGGGCAGGACCCCGATGAGGCCGCGCTCTTCGAGCGGCAGCAAGAACGGGCTCGGGCCGCGAGGCTTCGTCTGCCCCGCCCAGAATGACCCCGTGAGCAGCAGCCGGTGCCGAGCACGCGTCACCGCGACGTAGGCGAGCCGACGCTCTTCGCGCTCGAGGTGCGCCCCGACCTCGTCGCTGAAGACCTCGCGGCGCTGCAGCAGCTCTTTGCGCGTCTCGGCGCCGCGCCACGCGAAGACGGGCAGCTCGGCCGCATCGCCGCGCAGCTCGTAGGGAAGCACGCCGAGCTTGAGCCAGCCGGTCGTGCCGTCGCGCGGCTTGCTCGGCAGCTCGTCGACGACGAGGCGCGGCGTGACGACGTGATCCCACTCGAGACCCTTCGAGCCGTGGATCGTGAGCACCTGCACCGTTCCGGGCTCGGGGTCGTCAGACCGCGGTGAGAGGTTGTCGCGCCACTCGGCCTCGCGCAGCCAGCCCAGAAAGCCGCCGAGCGTCGCATGATCGGCGAGCGCGAGATAGCCGTCGAGCGCCTCGTGAAAAGCCTCGCGCGGAGCCTCGCCCATCGTGCGCGACGGGTTCGCCGCGACTTCGATGTCGAGCATGAGCTCGTGCTCGACCGTGAGCACGAGGTCGGGCAGATCGAGCGCCGTGCGGGTGCGCAGGGTGGCGAACAAGCGGCCAGCATCCTGCAGCCTCTCGAGGCCGGCCGGGCTCAAGGCCGCCAGCTGCGAGTGACCGTCTGAGGCAGTCGCCACGAAGTCGAGAGCATCGACGAGCGAGACCCCATCAGTGCGGGCGACGGATGCGCGCAGTCGCGCCTTCACCTCGTCGCTGAAAGCGCGCTGCGCCAGGTCGCGGTCGCGCAGCCACGAGGCGATGCGGCTGAGGGCGTGCAGGTCGGCCACGCCGATGCGCCATCGCGGGCCAGCCAGCAGGCGCACGAGCTCAGTGCCCGCGGCCGGGTCGTCGATGACCGCGAGCGCGCTCACGAGGTCGGCGATCTCTGGCTGCTCGAGCAGACCGCCGATGCCGAGCACGTGCACGGGCACCTTCGCCTCGCGCAGGGCGGCGAGGAAGACGGGCTGAGTCGCGCGGTTGCGCATGAGCAGGGCAGCGCTCGCCTTGAGCGGGCGGCCCTCGGCGTCGACCGCGCCGGGCTTCGCGCCGGGCGGCGGCTCGGCGACCCGCTCGGCGAGCCACGCGGCGACGACGCGCGCCTCATCGTGCAGGGTCTCTTCGAAGGCCACGTCGATCGGCTCAGAGCTCGCGACCGGCGACGGCCGCAGGGTCTCGACGGCGACTCCCCCGCGGGCATTGAGCGGCTCGACCATGACGTTCGCGGCCTGCAGAATCGTCGTGCCGTTGCGCCACGAGGTGCTGAGAGAGTAGCGGCCGACGGGCTCGCCGCCCGCGCTCGTGAAGCGCGCGGCGAAGTCGTCGAGGTTCGAGGCGCTCGCTCCGCGCCAGCCGTAGATCGACTGGTGCGGGTCGCCCACGGCCATGACGGGCGTGCCGCCGAAGAGCTCGGCGAGCAGCCAGGTCTGCGCGACGTTGGTGTCTTGGTACTCGTCGAGCAGCACGACGCGGTACCGGTCGCGCAGCTGCTCGGCGACCGAGGCATGACGCCGCACGATCGAGAGCGCGAGGCTCACCTGATCGGCGAACTCGACGTAGCCGTCGCGGTGCTTCACCTGCTGCAGCTGCTCGACGAGGTCGACGATCGGCAGGGTGGCGCCGAGCTCCATGAGCGCGTCGAACGCGGATTGTCGTGGGTACCGGTCGCCGAGCGGCAGGTCGGCAACGGCCAGGAAGTCGGTGATGACACGACGCACGTCGGCGATGTCGGCGTCGTGCTCGGCCACCGCGTGCGCGAGCTGCAGAACCGAGGCGGTGATCTTGTCGACGCTCAGATCGAGCTCGGCGAGACGTTCGTCCCGCGACGACGTGACGAGTTCGCGCGCGAGCTGCCAGGCGCTCGCCTCGCGCAGCAGCACTCCGTCGGGGTCGCGGCCGATGAGCACGGCGTGGTCGCGGTAGAGGCTCGAGGCGAACGAGTTGTACGTCGCGACGGTCGGCTGCGTGAACGCGTCGACGAGGGCGCGGGAGGCGCTCGAGTCGCCGGGCGCGCTGGCCGCATCCGTCGACCGCGACACCGTTGCCGCGCCCAACAGGCCCGACGCCCCCAGCTGCACGAGCCGCTCGCGGATGCGCGCCGCGAGCTCGCCCGCCGCTTTGCGCGTGAACGTGAGGCCGAGCACCTCGTCGGGTGCGACGTGCCCGTTGGCGACGAGCCACAGCACGCGCGCCGCCATGGTCTCGGTCTTGCCCGAGCCGGCTCCCGCGACGACGAGCGCCGGACCCAGCGGAGCTTCGATGATGGCGCGCTGCTCGTCGGTCGGTCGATGCTGGCCGAGTTTCTCGGCGATCTCGACGGCGCTGAACTCGCGGCGGTTCGGCTCACTCATCGCCCGTCACCGGCCCCACGCGGTGGATGCGGTGCGCGCCCAGCGCGAAATCGAAGCGGTCGATCGTGCGCACGCCCGTGAGCTGCGCGACGGCGATGGCCTCGACGGCCTGGCGCAGCCGCTCGCGAAAGCCCTCGAGCTGGTCGTCATCGAGCGGCTCTTGCACGGCCTCTCGGTAGTCGTCGCCGCCCTTGCCCTCGCGCACGTAGAGCAGTCGCGCGCCGCCGGGATGGTGCGGCAGCCCCTCGAGCACCTCGTCGAGCACGGCGTCGAAGGCGCCGTCGGCATAGGCGAGCTGATACGCCCCGAGTTGCGCGTGCTCATCGATCTCAGACTGCTTCGTCAACGGCTTGCCGGTCTTGAGGTCGATGATGCGCACGCCGCCGTCGCCGTCGACTTCGAGCCGGTCGACGACGCCACTCACGCGGGCACGATCGACCGTCACCTCGAACCGCTGCTCGGCCGCGACGAGCCCGCGCGACTCGGCCTCGGCGTCGCGCAGATAGGCCGCGACACCCAGGGCGTAGCGGCGGGCGAGCCGACGCTGCTGCTCGGCGAGCCAGGACGACTCGAAGACGAGCTCGTTCCACCGGCTCTCGATCGCGGCCCAGATGGCGTCGACCTCGGGCTCGGTCGCGGTCTCCATCGCCCAGTGCACGATCGTGCCGATGCCCATCGCCGGGCTCGTCTCGCTCGGAGCGATGCGGTCGAGAAACCAGTCAAGGGGCGACTTCTCGATGGCCTCGAGCTTCGACGGCGAGAGGCTCACGGTCTCATCGTCGGCGAAGAGCTCGGCATCGGTGCTCGGCGCCAGCAGACCCCACCACGACGGCGGGTTCGCCCCGGGTACGCGCTCGGCGGCGAGGCGGGCGAGCGCGCGGGCGGCCTCGGCACGATCGCCGTCGCGCGCGAGTCGGCCGTCGTCGACGAGCTCGCGCCGCAAGCGGCCGACGAGCCGACGCAACGACCGAGCCCGCACGGGGCGAGCGCCCGATGCCGCGATCGCCGCGTCGAGCGCGGCGACGCCCTCGTCGCCGGCCGCCGCAGCGTCGAACCCGAAGGTCTGCGCCCGCTCGCGCCGCGCATGTTCACGCACGAGCGCGAAGAGCGCGCTCGGCTGATCGTCATCGCCCGCGGTCGCCGTGACGACGAGCTGCCGCCGCGCGCGCGTCGCGGCGAGAGCGAACATGCGCAGCTCGTCGTCGAGCACGAGGCGCCGCTCGTCGAGATCGTCGACCGGCAGCCCGCGGGCGAGCCTGCTGATGAGCGGGGCGCCGAGCAGAGAGCCGCGCATGCGCGTGTTGGGCCACACCCCTTCGGTGAGCCCGGCGATGACGACGACGTCGGCCTCGAGCCCCGCGACCGCCGAGGGGGTCGCCACGAGCACGGCATCGCCCCCGCGCAGCGGAGCGAGCAGGTCGTCGCCGACATCGCTGTCGAGCACGCGCGCGAGAAATGACTCGACCGTCGCATCGGGCACCGTGTCGACGATGGTCGCAGCAGCCGTGAACAGGGCGACGACGGCGTCGAGCGCGCGGTTCGCCTCGGCCGCCGCGACCCCGAACCCGGCCGCATCGCGGCGCCAGACCTCGGCGACGTGCGACTCGCTCCACGCGAGCCAGAGCAGCTCGTCGACCGTGGCTCCGGCCGCGTGCCGCTCGCTGATCGACTGCAGCGTGCGGGCCAGTCGCGCGGCGCGGCGGGCGATGCGGTGGTCGATCGTCGCCAGCCGGTCGGGCGCGGTGAGGGCATCCACGAGCAGGTCGTCGGCCGAGCGGTCGCCCTCGCCCGCAAGTTCTTCAGCACGCAGCGCGCGGCGCAGACGGCGCAGGCTCACGCGGTCGAGCCCGCCGAGCGGGCCGAGCAGCAGCTCGGTCGCGGCCGCGGCGTCGAGGGGCGAGCGCCCGACCCCGATATCGACGTGGCGGATGAGCGCCCGGGCCGCCGGATGCTCACGCAGCGGCCGCCCGGCGGCCGTCGACTGCACCGGCACCTCGGCCTGGCCGAGCGCGCGCACGATGCCCGGAACCATGGGTCCGCTGCGCACGATCACGGCCATGCGGCCGTAGGGCACGCCGTCGAGGAGGTGCCGCTCGCGCAGCAGGTCGGCGACGAGCGTGCGCTCGCGCGTCGGGTTGGGCGCCTCGAGCGCGACGAGCGGGCCGCCCCACTCGGGCGGGATCGCGCGCGGATCGGCAAACCATGGCGCATCGCAGCGAATCCACTGATTGCAATGGTGAGATGAAACCGGCGCTCGGCGTCGAAAATGTGTATCGTTGACCTCGGCGTGTAGTTGGAAA
>SXGT01936873.1_pt1 | contig 31405 bp, 23 predicted proteins | sample 3176221 | NCBI WGS metagenome assembly SXGT01 (sample SAMN11356862, study PRJNA531348) | freshwater metagenome | isolation source: freshwater sample F1-120 | place: China: Fuxian Lake, Yuxi | collected 2017-12-25
CCCCCCCCCCCCCCCACCGCGGGGGCAGCGGGCACTGCCAGCGCCGACTGGCGTCTCGACCTGCCTCCGAGCCGCTGGCACCGACCGCTGCTCGCCTTGGGAATCTTGCTCGCGGTGCTGACGGTCGCGACCGCGATCGGCTGGCTCGTCGACGACCGCGAACTGCTCGGCGTGAACCTGTGGGAGAAGCCGCTGAAGTTCGCGATCTCCGGCGCGATCTACGCGATCACCTGGGCGTGGATCATCGGCCACTTCACGCGCTGGACTCGCGCGGCGTGGTGGGCGGGCACGGTCATCACGATCACGCTCGCGATCGAGCTCGTCATCATCACCGGTGCCGCCGTGGCGGGCATCACGAGCCACTTCAACGTCTCCACGCCGCTCGCCACGACGCTCTGGTCGATCATGGCCGGGGCGATCACGACGCTGTGGGTCGCCACCTTTGTCGCGGCCGTCGCGCTCTGGCGTAACCCAGGCGCCGACCCTGCGCGTCAGGCTGCCATTCGCACCGGGGTCGCGATCTCGCTGCTCGGCATGGGCCTCGCCTTCCTCATGACCGGCCCGACGGCCGAGCAGCTCAACGACTGGCAGGGCATTGCCGGCGCTCACGCTGTAGGCGTCGCCGACGGCGGCCCTGGCCTGCCACTGCTCGGCTGGAGCACGCTCGGAGGCGACCTGCGCATTCCGCACTTCATCGGCATGCACGCGCTGCAGGCGCTGCCCTTGCTCGCGCTGCTGCTTGAACTCGCGGCGAGGCGAGTGCCGGTGCTGCGAGACTCGCTCACGCGGCGCGGCCTGGTGCTCACGGGTGCGGGCGCCTACCTCGCTGTGGTCGGTCTCGTGACGATGCAGGCTCTGCGCGGCCAGTCGATCGTGGCTCCGGATGCCCTTACCCTTTCGATTGGCATCGCCATCGCCGCGCTCTCGCTCGCCGCGGCGCTCGCGGTGCTCGCGGCCGGTGCGCGTCGTCATTCCCCGCGCGCGGCCGTGCCGACAGGCGAGCAAAGCCTGTGAATGCGCGCCATGCTTGCTGAGCCCCCGTAGGTTCGAAGGCATGGCTTCTCCCACCGCTGCCGTCGTTGGCTCGGGCCCGAACGGTCTTGCCGCCGCTGTGCTGCTCGCCCGAGCGGGCGTCGCGACGACGGTCTACGAGCGCGCAAGCACGATCGGCGGGGGCGCCCGCACAGCCGAGTTGACGCTGCCGGGCTTTCACCACGACATGGGTTCGGCAGTGCATCCGCTCGCTGTCGCCTCGGGCTTCTTCCGCCGCTTCGAGTTGCACAAACGCATCGAGCTCGTCACCCCCGAGATCTCCTACGGTCACCCGCTCGACGGGCGCCCTGCGGCGATCGCCTATCGCGATCTCGACCGCACCGTCGAACACTTGGGCATCGACGGGGAAGCGTGGGGAGCACTCATGCGTCCGCTCGTCGACCGGGCGCACGAGGTCGCGCAGTTCACGCTGAGTCCGTTGTTGCGTGTTCCCGCTCATCCGGTGACGACGGCACTCTTCGGGCTTCGCGCGCTCGAGCAAGGTGGCCCCGCGTGGAACCTCCGCTGGCGGGATGAGGCCGCACCTGCGCTGCTCGCCGGCTCGGCTGCCCACACCGTGCGCCCCATGCCCTCGCTCGTGACGTCGGGTGCCGGACTCGCGCTGGCGACGACGGGGCACGCGGGCGGTTGGCCCATTCCGGTGGGCGGCAGTCAAGCCATCATCGATGCGTTGGCAGCAGACCTGCTCGCGCACGGCGGCACGATCGAGACGGACACCGAGATCGACTCGCTCGCCGAACTGCGACGCATGGATGCCGTACTGCTCGATCTGGCGCCCCGCGACGTCGTGCGGCTCGCCGCCGCTGACCTGCCCAACGGATACCGTCGTCGCTTGCTCAACTATCGCCATGGCGACGGTGTGGCGAAGGTCGACTTCGCCTTGAGCGGCCCCGTGCCGTGGAGCGACCCCGCATTGCGCCGCACGCCCACCCTGCACCTCGGCGGCACGCGCGATCGCATAGCGGCCGCCGAGGCGACGGTCGCGCGCGGCGAGCACTCTGACGACCCGTTCGTGCTCGTCTCGCAGCCCTCGGTGGTCGACAGCACTCGGGCGCCCGCTGGCCAGCACGTGCTCTGGACGTACACGCACGTGCCCGGCGGCTCGACGCTCGACCAGACGGAGGTGATCATCCGCCAGATCGAGCGCTGGGCGCCCGGCTTCCGCGACCTGATTCTGGCGAGCACGAGTGCCACTGCCATGCAGATGCAGCAGCAGAACCCGAACTACGTCGGCGGCGACATCGCGACGGGTGCGGCGACGATGCGGCAGCTCATCGCGCGGCCGACTCTCGCCTTCGACCCGTGGCGCACGCCGGTTCCCGGGCTCTACATCTGCTCCTCCGCGACACCACCGGGCCCTGGGGTCCATGGACTCGCAGGCGCCTACGCGGCACGCTCGGCCCTTCGGCACGAGTTCGGCATGACGACCTTGCCCGCCTTGGGCCTGATAGAGAGGCCCGCCTGATGGCACGCACGACGAAGCTCTTCCACTGCCCACCCGAGGCGGTCTTCGCCGTACTCGCCGATGGTTGGACCTACCCCTCGTGGGTCGTCGGCGCATCACGCATGAGAGGGGTCGACGAGGAGTGGCCCGAACCAGGATCAGTGATTCGTCATTCGGTGGGCGTGTGGCCGGCGCTCATTGATGACGAAACCGAAGTCATCGAGTGGGATGCCCCGCACCGGGCCGTGTTCCTCGCGCGCGGATGGCCCATCGGCGAGGCCCGCATCGTCATGGAGGTGCAGCCCCATGCCGAGGGTTGCGTTGTGCGCATGCACGAGTACGCGGTGCGCGGACCCCTGCAGTACGTGCCGCAGTGGCTGACAGACCCGCCGCTCGACCTTCGCAATCGTGAAGCACTCACTCGCCTCGCGTATCTCGCCGAAGGCCAGTGGGAGAACGATGAGACCGACGAGCGCTCGACGCCGGAGGACCGGGGCGAAGAATGAGGTCGGTCAGCCGACGCTAATCGATTCGCCAGGCGCGAGCACGGTCACGGTGCCGCCGAACGATTCGACAACATGGGTGATGCGCGCATTCGCCATCGCCTGACCGCGCTCGGAGTTCACGAGCTCGTGAATCGGAAACGCGCGCTTCGGCCGCACGATCTCGAGCCAATCCATCACGTCGCCAATCTTGAGCCACGGGGCGCTCGAGGGCACGGCGACAAGATCGACCTCGTGCGGGGGAACGGTGAACGAGTCGCCCGGATGAAAGAGCATCCCGTTGATGGTGACGGCGACGTTGTCGATGACGGGAATGGATCGATGGATGACCGCGTGCCGGCCGCCCGCAAACGAGAGCTCGAACGGGCCTGCCGCGCGCTCGTCTGCCGGCTCGACAACCTGCCAGTCATAGTCGGGCAGCGCGGCGGCAACTCCCGCGGGAGCAAAGAGCGGCACCGGGCCAGGGGCAAGAAGTCGATCGAGGTGCTCGCCGGTGACGTGATCGGCGTGCTCATGCGTGACGACGATGGCGGCCAGAGCGTTCACCTCGAACGCGTCGGTGAACCCACCGGGATCGATCACGAGCGTCGACCCCTCGTGCTCGACGACGAGGCAGGCGTGGGCGTGTTTGGTGACGATCATGCGGCCACTGTAGTCAGGTGTGCTGCGAGGGGGACACCCCCAGGGGGTATCATCTGCGCATGATCGACGACATCAAGAAGCGGGCGCTGCACCGGTCGCGCATTCTGCAGGGCCAACTGCGCGGCATCGAAAAGATGATCGAGAACGAGGAGTACTGCGTCGACATCATCACGCAGTCACTCGCCGTGCAGAAGAGCCTGCGCAGCCTCAACAAGCTGCTCGTCGAGAACCACTTGCGCACGCACGTCACCGACATGCTCGACGAGGGCGGCGACGAGCGCGAGAAGGCGATCGCCGAGTTGCTCGCCGTCTTCGAACTGCAGCAGAACCGCGGCAACTGAATCGTCGTCACGCGCGACCGGGGCGTGACATGATCGCCGCATGACATCGTCGTCAACGCCATCGCCGAAGCGGGTGGTCGTCGCGATCAACCCGAATGCCTCGTTCGGTCGAGGCCGTGAGGTAGGTCCGGCGGTTGTCACCACCCTGCGCGGTCTCGGACACGAGGTGACGAGCCTGACTGAGCCCGACTTTCTGCAGCTGCTCGACGCCGCGCGCGCGGCGGTGCGCGAGAAGCCCGACGCTCTCGTCGTGGTCGGCGGCGACGGCATGGTCAACCTCGGCGTGGCCGCAGTGCAGGGCACGCGCGTGCCCCTCGGCCTGGTGCCGAGCGGCACCGGCAACGACATGGCACGTGGTCTGGGCATCCCCGTCGACGACACAGAAGCGGCGATCGAGGCGCTCGCCGCAGCATTGCACCGAGAACCTCGCCGCATCGACGCGGGCGATCTCACGTTCGACGGCGGCGAGGCTCGCTTCGCGTGCATCCTCTCGGCTGGCTTCGATGCTCTCGTCAACGAGCGCGCGAACCGCATGACCCGGCCGCGCGGTCGCAGCCGATACACGATCGCGCTGCTCGTAGAACTGGCCCGCCTGAAGCCGATCGAGTACACGCTCAAACTCGACGGTGTCGAACACGTCGAGAAAGCCCTGCTCGTCGCGGTCGCCAACAACTTGTCATTCGGCGGGGGAATGAAGGTGGCACCGAACGCGAGCCTCGATGACGGGCTCTTCGATGTCGTGCTCGTGCGACCGCTCAGTCGCTTCAACTTCTTGCGCATCTACCCCCGAGTCTTCGCCGGCACGCACATCGACGACCCGCGGGTGGTCGTGCACCGCGCGCGTTCGGTGCGCATCGAAGCGAGCGGCGTGGTGGCCTACGCCGACGGCGAGCGCATCGCGCCGCTGCCGATTACCGCAACGATGGATGCTCGCTCACTGCGTGTGCTCGCCTAGCCTTCGCGGCGCACGGGGAGGGGTGCGCGGCCGAGGTCGCCCGGTTTGGACCGGGCATCGCGGCTGTGGCATACTCGTGTGGTTGCAGCCGCGGCCCCATCGTATAGCGGCCTAGTACGCCGCCCTCTCACGGCGGTAACGCGGGTTCGAATCCCGCTGGGGTCACCAACCAAGAACCGCCCGGAGTCATCTGGGCGGTTTTCTTGTGTGACGCGCGAAGCAGATGCGAGAAGCCCCCTCACGAGCGCCCGCGCTACGCTTCACGCATGGCTCGCTCGCGCATCTTCGCCTCGGTCGCCCTGGTCTCTGCTCTTCTGCTGAGCACGACCGGCTGCTCGACCTTCCAGCAGATCCTCTCCGGTCCCGCCACGGGCGACCCGCTCATCGGCACCAGTTGGTCTGGCACCGATTCCGACGGCGACGAGTGGGGCTTCGTCTTCGAAGAAGACAAGACGGTGCAGCTCACCTTCAACGGTCAAGAGTTCGATGACGCGACCGACAGCTGGAACGTCGCCGACGACGTGATCACCATCATCATCACCTTCGACAACGGCATCGCGACGATGGCGGGCCCCTACATCGACGGCGACACCGAGATCGAACTCGAGGGCAAGCAAGACGACTTCAGCTGGACTCTCACGCTCACGCAAGACTGAGTGGCAGTCGCGGGATGCTCTGCGCGAGCATCCACCCTTCAGCAGGCTAGGCTGACGACCGCGAAGGGGAGTATCCCGATTCGCCGCGTTCGTCATCACGGAGCCCGCCGCCGCGCTCCCGGACGCGGCGCCGCTCACACAGCGGGGGAGAGACTTTCGACGTTCTCCCACCCCTGCTGAAAGGCCCCCGTGAGCGACTTCGTCATTCCCGTCTGGTTCGAGATCGGCTCGTTCGTCGTGCTGAGTCTCATCTTGCTTTTCGATCTGCTGCTCGTCGTTCGTCGACCTCACGTGCCGAGCCCCAAAGAGTCGGGGCTGTGGGTGGCGTTCTATGTGACGCTCGCCCTCATCTTCGCGGGGCTCATGTTCGTGGTCGTCGGGCCGCAAGCGGGTGGCGAGTTCGTGGCGGGCTGGCTCACCGAGTACAGCCTCTCGATCGACAACCTCTTCGTCTTCGTCATCATCATGGCTCAGTTCGCGGTGCCCAAGAAGATGCAGCAAGAGGTGCTCATGATCGGCATCATTCTGGCCCTGCTCTTCCGCGGCATCTTCATCTTGCTCGGCGCGACGCTCATCGAGAACTTCAGCTGGATCTTCTACATCTTCGGCCTCTTCCTGCTCATCACCGCGGCGCAGCAGGCCTTCTCGGGTCGCGAAGACGATGAAGCTCGCGAGAACGCGCTCATCCGCTTCTTGCGCAAGCGCATTGCGATCAGCGACGACTACGACGGCATGAAGCTGCGCACGACGATCGACGGCAAGCGCTTCTTCACTCCGCTGCTCATTGTGCTCATCGCCATCGGCACGACTGACGTCATTTTCGCGCTCGACTCGATTCCCGCGATCTTCGGCATCACGCAGAGCCCGTTCATCGTCTTCACGGCCAACGTCTTCGCGCTCATGGGCTTGCGGCAGCTCTACTTCTTGCTCGGCCACCTCGTCGACAAGCTCGAGTACCTCAAGTACGGCATCGCTTTCATCCTCGCGTTCATCGGCGTCAAGCTCGTTTTCCACGCCCTCCACGAGAACGAGGTCTGGTTCATCAACGGCGGCGAGCACGTCGAGTGGGTGCCCGACATCGACACCTGGACCTCGCTCGCGGTCATCATCGCAGCGATGGCCGTCTCGGTAGCGGCAAGCCTCATCAAACTGCGCATCGAGAACCGCTACCTGCCGACCGCGCTCGCGGCGCCGACCGACGACCCCGAGGTGCAGGCGGCTGTGGATGCTGATGCCGAGCACGGCGACGGCGCGACGTCCGCCCCCGCCGGTGCTTCCACGACTGAGGGCTCGGGTTCTTCGAGTCGCGACACCTAAGCCCGTCACCACGGCGACGGGGAGTTCTCCCCGTCGCCGTGGTGCGGTCATGACTGCGAGCATTGCTAGCGTTGGCATGATCGATGGGAGTGCGTGTGCCGGAGGAGTCTCAGCAAGAGCTCGTCGTGCAGGGCGCCGCCGTGCGTCTGCGACACAGTGCCCACTCTGATCGTGGCGCCATTCGAGCGATCAACGAAGACAGCATTCTCGCGGCCCCACCCGTCTGGCTCGTCGCCGACGGCATGGGCGGTCACGAACGCGGTGACCTCGCCAGCCAGACGGTCATCGAGACTTTCGCCTCGCTTGCCGGCTCGCCCGCGGTCACGCCGCACGACGTGCTCGATGTGGTTCGGGCAGCCAATGAGGCCGTTCGTGCCCTGCCCGGCACGGGTATCTCAGGCACCACCCTGACAGGCCTCGTGCTCGTCGAGATCGACGGCGGTGGTCCGCATTGGATGGCCGTGAACATCGGAGACTCACGCACCTACCGGTGGGATGGTCGTTCGCTCGAGCAACAGAGTGTCGACCACTCGGTGACGCAAGAGCTTCTCGACCAGGGCCTCTTGAGCCCTGAAGAAGCGCTACTTCCGCACCCACATCGCAATGTCGTCACGCGTGCGCTGGGTGCCGACGACGAAGTCGAGGCCGACGTCTGGTTGCTGCCTCTGCGCTCAACGCAGGTCTTCTTGCTCTGTTCTGACGGGCTGACGAAAGAGCTCCCCGACGACGAGATCGCACGCATCATCGTGTTTCACGATCAACAGATTGCCCGCAACGTCGACGGTCCAACGTTGGCTGAGCGACTCGTGGGGGCCGCCATTGCTGCCGGCGGCAGCGACAACGTCAGCGTGGTCGTCGTCGAGTCGCACCTTGTCAGCGATGTGCTCACGCTCTCTGAAGACACCATTGATCGCGATTTCGCGCTCGTCGAAGACACCCGCCCAAGGAACTGACCATGAGTTTTCGCTACACGCCCGCCCACGAGTCGTGGGTCGCACTCGTGCTCGACCGTCGAGCACTCTTGCTCGGTGGAACGTTCGACGAGGCACTCATCGACGGAGCATGGTCGCGGCTGCACGAGGGGGCACCCGCTCTGCTCGAGTTGCTGACATCACGCGGGCTCCAGGCAACGCCCCCTTTTGCGCTCGTTGAGCCAACCGAGGGCGGGGTGCGCATCATCGTGCGCGGCGATGCCACCGTCACGATCGGTGGAGAGTCGGTGACAGGGGCGGGAGCCGCAACCTGGATCGAGCGCGTGCTGCCCGAGGGCGCGCTCGACGTACGGGTGCTCGGTGCTGAGCCCACAGCACTGCCGTTGCCCATCGCGCACGGCGTCGTGCGCACCGCTCGACTCGAGAGCCTCGACGCAGCGAGCATGCCGCGCCGGCACGAGGCCGTGCCCGTCGCCGTGTCTGCTGGAGCGCCCCCCGCGGCTCCGGTTGCTGCACCTGCCGTCGTGCCAGCCGCGGTGCCGGCAGCAGCGCACGTATCTGCGCCGAGCATCCCGTCGTCCTCTCCCGCTGAGAGCACGATCATGCACGACGAGATACCGCCCGCGGCCGACACCGGTCGCGAAGCAGAACGCGAGTCAGCGGAGGTGGCAGACACCGTGTCGCCTCCCGCGCCAGACGCAGAACCCGACGGCTACGACTATCTGTTTGGCGCGACGATGTATCGCTCGGTGAGCGACGCCGCCGTCGCGACCGAGTCGGTCGATCCAGAGTCCGGTGGTGAGTTGCCGAGTGGTGAGCCAGCGAAGGGCGATCCCGAGACCGCGGGCGACCACGATGGCGCCACAATGCTTGTCTCGAAACTCAACCGGCCCCGCGGTCGCGGCAAGCGCGAGCCAGCCGCAGCGCCCGAGTCGACGGCCCGCCCGCTGCCCGTGCTCACGCTGCCGAGCGGCACCCGCGAAACGCTTGAAGCTCCACTCGTGCTCGGCAGAGCTCCGAGTGTCGCCGGAGTTCCCGCGGGAGCACTGCCACGACTCGTTCCACTGTCGGGTGGCGATCAAGACTTGTCGCGCAATCACCTCCGCGTCGAGGTGCAAGGCGAAACGGTGGTCGTGACCGATCTGCACTCGAAGAACGGCACGATCGTCACGTTGCCAGGGGCCGCACCCGTGAGGCTTCGAGGTGGCGAGCCCACTCCGGTGATCACGGGTACCGTCATCGAGCTCGGCGGCGTTGTGACACTCTCGATTGAGGACATCTGATGCGCCGCACGACCTCAACGCCCCCCGATCTGCCCGGCTACACCCACGTAGGCCTGCTGGGGTCGGGTGGCTTCTCTGACGTCTTCCTCTACGACCAAGCGTTGCCCAAGCGCCGCGTCGCCGTCAAAGTGCTCCTGCTCGAAGAGCTCACGCCCGCGACGCAAGCCGCTTTCGTCGCCGAGGCGAACCTCATGGCGCAGCTCTCGACGCACCCCTACATCGTCACGATCTATCAAGCAGATGTCGCGGCAGACGGTCGACCCTACTTCGTCATGGAGTACTGCTCGGGCCCGAGCCTCGCTGACCGCTATAAGCAAGCTCCGCTCCCCGTCGTCGACGCAATACGCACCGGAGTGCGGTTGTCGAGCGCGGTCGCGGTCGCGCACCAGGCGGGCATCCTGCATCGCGATATCAAGCCAGCGAACGTGCTCAGCAACGACTACGGATGGCCGGCGCTGACCGACTTCGGTATCTCGTCTGCGGTGGAAGAAGAGTTGCCCGTGCACACCACGACGCTCTCGCGCGGTGGCGACACCGGCACGGCGGGCACGACAGGGCAGGTTGGCCTTTCGGTGCCGTGGTCGCCGCCGGAGATGTTCGACGACGAACCACAGCCTGATGTGCGCAGCGACGTGTTTTCGCTCGCCGCGACGATCTGGACGGTGCTTGCTGGCCAGACACCCTTCGAGGTAAGGGGTCGCGCGAACGGCACTCTCGACCTCATTGGCCGCATCGAGCGCGGAGCCATCACTCCGATGGATCGACAGGATGTTCCGCGCTCGCTGCTCGCCGTGTTGCAGAAGGGCATGGCCACTGATCCGTCGCAGCGTTTCGCCACTGCCGTCGAGTTCGCACGCGCCTTGCAGCGCGTCGAGCTCGAGCTCGGGTACTCGCGCACCGAGCTCGAGATTCCGAACCTGTCACTCACCGCACCGGTGCGCGATGAAGGCGGGGCTGCCGAAGACGAGACGCGCGTGCGCCAGGTTGCGACGATTGACGCGCAGTCGGCACCTGCCTCGGCAGACGAGACTCAGGTGCGGTCGGTGCGACCCATCGATGCGCAAGCGCCGGCTGTCGCCGCCAGCAGCGCCCCGCTGACATCGCGCGCGACTGAAGCCTCGGTGGCTGAACACACGGTGGTGCGCAAGCCCACTGCCGCAGCGACAGCGGCCGAGCCAGCAGTCGAGCCCAGGGCTGAGCAGACCGCGCCCAGTCGCTCACGACGTGGCATGGCTATCGCCATTTCTGTCATCAGCGTGATCGTCGTCGCGGCGGCGGCGGTCGGTATCGTGCTCGGCGGCACGAGCGGTGAGCCCGACCCGGGAGCGTCGAGCACTCCGAGCTCGACCGGTCAGGCTGCCGTCGTTCCCGAAGCCATTCCGGTACCCGAACTCGCTGCAGAGCCATCCGTCGCCGACGGCGCTCTGCGCGTCGAAGTCGTCAACCCTGACCCGGACGAGTCAGACCAGTTCGTCTGGCGCATCAGCAACGGTGCGTCGTCAGAGCCCCTGCGCGCTGCCGAGAGTGACACGATCGTGGCTGACTATGACGGAGACGGCACGATCTGCATCGAGGTGTCGGTGCGCCGCGCGGGCAAGCTCTCGGCGCCCCTTGAGGTCTGTTCACCGTGACGGCCGCCCTGCGCATCGAATTTTGCGGCGAATGGTACGAGTCGACACCAGGTCAGCCCTTCGTCGTAGGGCGAGAGGGTGACCTCATCGTCGACGACAATCCTTACCTTCACCGCCGATTTCTCGTGCTGACAGAGGAGCGCGGTCTTTGGTGGCTCGTCAACGAGGGCTCGCTGTTGGCGGCGACAGTGTCTGACGGCACCGGGGGAGTGCAAGCGTGGTTGCCGCCGGGTGGCCGCTTGCCCGTGGTGTTTCCGCGGCTCACGGTGCTCTTCTCGGCGGGCTCGACGACGTACGACATGACCATTCATGCTCCCGGCGACTACTACTCCACGTCGGGGTTACAGGCCGATCGCGACGGCACGACGACCATCGGTGTCGTGCCTCTCACGAGCTCTCAGCGACTCATGATCGTGGCCCTCGCCGAGCGCGTGTTGCGACAAGATTCGCCCGGGCGCGGCACCATCCCGTCGTCTGCCGAAGCAGCGGAGCGACTCGGGTGGCCACTGACGACCTTCAACCGCAAGCTCGACAACGTGTGCGAGAAGCTCGACAAAATCGGCGTGCAAGGGCTCCGCGGGGGCCGGGGAAAACTTGCTACCGGTCGGCGGCAGCGACTCGTCGAATATGCCGTGGCGAGCCGTCTCGTGAGCATCGACGATGTTCGCTTGCTCGAGACGAAACGTGACGACGTCAGTGATGGGCAGAGCTCCCCATAGACCGGTCGATTCACGCGCCTCGCTGCGTGCTAGCGTGAGAACAACTCGACGCTTGCTCGGGTGACACCGACTGACGACGGGTATTGGGGCCTCTCAGTGACCTTTAGCGTGCCGCGACCACCACGCCGAACGATTGCCAGCGCACTGGCCATCGCTCTGGTCGCAGGCGGCACGGTCACCGTGGCTGCGATGCACCCCGGTTTTCCCGTCGCCGACGTCGATCTCACTGCTCGCGACGTGTGGGTGACCAACGGCGCGCAATTGCTCGGTGGTCGGCTCAACCGCCAGATTGAAGAGCTCAACGGTTCGGTGGTGGCGTCGTCTCCGTCGTTCGACGTGCTGCAAGGCGGAGACTCGCTCTTCTTGCACGACCCCGACAACGAGAGGCTCGAGTCGGTTGATGCCGCCACCACTCAGGTGACGAGTTCGATCGACCTTCCTCCCGAGGCCGAGGTCGCGTTCGGCGGTGACCTCATTGCAATCGTCGGTGATGGCAAGCTTTGGGCGATTCCGGCTGCGGGAGACCTGCAGTTCAACTACATCTCGCAACCACCTCTTGCGGAGGTCGGCGACGGTGCTCGGGTAGCGGTGTCGGCTGAGGGCGTCGTGCTCGTCGTGAGCCCAGCGCTTGAGCAGCTTCTGCGCCTCGAGAACATCGCCGAAGAACCTCAACTCAGCGATTTCCCTGCCGTCGGCGACTTTCAACTCGCGGCCCTCGGCAACCGCGCGGTCGTGCTCGACCGCTCGACCAACGAAGTCGTGGTCGAGGGTGGACGAGTCATCGCGCTCGGCGACGACCCGGCGCTCGAGTTGCAGCAGACGGGCCCCGAATCTGATCGCGCTGTGCTGGCGACGGGTGACGCACTGCTGCACGTGGGGCTCGACTCTGGTTCTGTCGAGCGCATCGAGGCTGACGTGTCGACGACGACCACCGACCTCGACGCGGTCGCCGCACCTGTCGTGCTCGATGGATGCGCGCACGGAGCCTGGGCGCAAAGCCAGCGATACGTGCTCGCGTGCGACGGGGTGGCGCCCGAGCCCTACGACATCGTCGAGCCGACCGCCGGCGCTCGCCTCGAGTTCCGCGTGAATGGTTCGGTCATCGCGCTGAACGATGTGACGAGCGGCAACGCGTGGATCCCGAGCGACGACATGCGACTCGTCGACAACTGGGAGGACGTAACGCCCCCGGTGCAAGAAGACTCACCCGAAGAGGGTGAGGAAGAGAGCGCAAACCAGTCGTTCGAAGACACCCTTGCCGAGCGCACTGACGTCAACCGGGAGCCCACGGCGGTCGACGACGAATTCGGCATTCGGCCGGGGCGCACCACCATTCTCTCGGTGCTCGACAACGACAGCGACCCTGATGGCGACGTCCTCGTCATCAGCTCGGTCGGTTCGGTGGCTGAGAGCACCGGGCTGCTCGACCTCATCGACGGCGGTCGTGCGCTGCAGTTCACGCCCTCGGAAGGGTTCGTCGGCACGATTGCCTTTGACTACACCGTCGACGATGGCCGAGATGGCACCGCGTCGGCGCGCGTCACGGCTCGTGTCGTGCCCGACACGAGCAACGAGCTTCCGGTCGAACTGCGCACTTCGGGCGTCGCGGTCGAGGCCGACCAGACTGTCGAGTACAACGTGCTCGCGAACTGGCGTGACCCCGACGGCGATGAGCTCTACCTGCAGGGCGCGACACCCACGTCGGGCGACCTCGTGCGGTTCAGCCCCGATGGCGCCATCACGTTCACGCACCAGACCTCTGAGCTCGGCGAGAAGACTGTGCAGTTTCTCGTCACTGACGGCCGCGACGACCCGGTGGTCGGCACCCTCACTGTGACCGTCGAGCCGCCGAACTCCCTCAACCCCGTGGGCACCCCTGACTTCGCGACCATGCTCGTCAATGAGTCGATCATCATCGAGCCTCTCGCCAATGACATTTCACCGTCAGGAGCCGAGCTCGCCCTCGCCGCCATCTCGGAGCCGGGGGAGGGCGCCGCCGCGACGCTCGACACCGACCGTGACGAAGTGCGGTTCTCGGCCTCCGAGCCCGGCATCTACTACTTCACCTATACGTTGCAGGCGGGCGGAGCATCCAGCGTCGGCATCGTGCGCGTTGACGTGCTCGAGCCGCCGACCGACGACGATTCCCCGCCCATTGCCGTGAAAGACACGGCGTACTTGCGCGGTGAAGAACCTGTGACCGTCTCGGTTCTCGCGAACGATGTGAGCCCCAGCGGACGCATTCTGGCCGTGCAGTCAGTGGATGTTCCTGCCGAAACCCGCGCCAAGGGCGTCACGGTCGAACTGCTCGCCTCGACCTTGGTGCGCGTGACGTCGAGCTCTGCACTCACCGAACAGGTTGACTTCACCTACACCGTCTCTGACGGGCTCGGGTCGGCGACGGCGGGTGTGACGATCGTTCCGGTGCCCCCGCTCACGAAGCACCAGCCTCCCGTCGCACGCAATGATTCGGTGACGGTGCGCGCGGGCGACATCGTCACGGTCGACGTTCTCGACAACGACGTTCACCCCGACGGCGTGACGATGATCGTCGCTGATGACCTCATCTCCGAGCCCGATGCTGGAATCGCCTTCGTCTCGGCCAACGAGGTACGCTTCCAGGCGCCAGACGAGCCAGGCCAGTATCGCGCCGACTACCTCGTGACTGACCCCTTCGGCGAGACGGCCGCGGCGACAGTGACCTTCACCGTGACGCCCGTGAGCGAGTCGGGCAATGGCGACCCGCGACCGGTCGACATCGTCGGCCGAGTGCTCGCCGGCAACAATGTGCGCATCGACCTGCCGCTCGATCGAATTGATCCCGACGGTGACTCGGTGCAGCTCTTGCGCTCGCCGTCGGGAGCCGCGCTCGGCACGATCGTGGAATCGGGCGTCGACTACTTCGTCTACGAGGCCAACGAGAACGCCGTCGGCACCGACGTGTTCCGGTACCAAGTCTTCGATGCGTTTGGCGCGACCGGTGACGCCGAGGCGCGCATCGCGGTCATTCCCCCGCCCGACAGCACGCGCAACCCGAATGCCGTTCCCGACTCGGTGTCAGTGCGACCGGGGCGCGTTTCGCAACTCGATCTGCTCGCCAACGACTCTGACCCGCAGGGCGCCAAGATCGAGGCCTCAGAAGAACTCATCGATGTGCCCGAGGGCATTGATGCCCGAGTCGTCGGCGGCCAATATCTCGTGCTCACCGCCCCTGACACCGAGCAGTCGTTCTCGTTGCGCTACTCGATCACGAATGATCGCGGTGGCCAAGACGAGGGCTACGTACTGGTGCAGGTCACCGAAGACGCTCCACTCTTGCCGCCTACGGCGACAGACATTGCGCTAGGACTTGCCGACATCGCTGGTCAGAGTTCGATCGAGGTCGACGTTTTCGATGGCTCGGCCTTTAACCCCTCGGGTCCGAACGACGAACTCGTCGTTGCTGTCGAGGGGCCCAACGCCAGCAGTGCGGCGCTCGACCCCGAGCGCCCCGGGATCATTACGGTGACGCCTGCTGAGCGGCGCCAGGCCATCACGTACCGGGTGACGAATGAGGCCGACGAGCTGTCAGCGCTCGCCTTCATCATCGTTCCAGCAGCGGTCGATGAAGGCTTCGACGAACCGCCCTTCATCGACCCCGATCTTCCGGTGCAGTACGTGCCGATGAACGAATCGCGCGAGTGGAATCTCTCTGAGCTGCTCGTCGTGCCCTCCGAGCGCGAGGCCTGGATTCCCGATGTCGACGAGGTCACGTCGACGCAGAGCGATGGCTCGGCCAACGGTGTCGATCGCGACACCATTCGCTACCAGGGCGCTCTCGACTATCGCGGGCCGGCCTCGATCACCTTCACCGTCACAGACGGGGCATCCGTCGACGACCCCAAGGGCAACACCACGACGTTGACCCTGCCCATCGTGGTCGGAGACCCGGAGTTCCGCGATACCCCTCCCGAGTTCACGACGCCCAGCATCGACGTCGAGGTCGGCGAGCAGGTATCGATCGACCTCCGGTCGTCGACGGCGCACCCGAACCCCCAGATTTTGCAGCAGGTCGGCTACTCCGATCTCTCGGGGGGCGGCGCAAACCTCGAGGCATCCTTGTCGGGCTCGCAGCTGACCGTGTCGACTCCGCGTGACACCCCGAAGGGCTCCACTTTCACACTCAACGTGGTCTTGCGCTGGGACTCGTTCACCGTGCCGGGCACGATCAACGTGACGGTCGTGGGTTCGAGCCGCCCGCCGGCAGTGGCCGTCGCTGACGAATATGAGTCGCAGCGTGGTGACGGCACGATCACAACGAACCCGCTCACGAACGACTCCAACCCGTATCAATCAACGGGGGAGCCGCTCACGATCGTCGACGCGCAAGTGCAGAACACGGGCGAGCCGGCTGGCATCTCGTTCACGGGCACCACGGTCAGCGTCACGCCGAGCCCCGCCCTCAAGTCGGGCACGATCGTCGTGGTCTACACGATTGAAGACGCCACTCGAGACCCCGATCGTCGAGTGAATGGCACTGTCACGCTCGTGGTGAGCGACGTTCCCGATCAAGTGCTGCGACCCACCGTGCCGCCACAGGGCGACGAGGGCGAAGTCACGATCGGATTCCAAGCGCCGGCGAGCAACGGCAAGCCCATCACGGCGTACGAGGTCGTCACATCACCGTCGGTGCCGACTCCGAGCGATTGCATGCCGCCGTCGTGCACCATCAGTGGCCTCACAAATGGCACGTCGTACACCTTCTCGGTGCGCGCAATCAATGAGCACGGACCCGGAGCGTGGTCGCCCACGAGCAACCCCGTAATTCCCTATGGCACTCCGGGCACGCCTGCAGTCTCGCTCACGGTCAATGACCAGTGGGCGCCGGGCGCCACTGTCAGCGCCACGTGGGGTGGTGTCTCCGCGAATGGCGGCAGTCTCACGTACCACTGGGAGCTACTGCGTGGCGCGACGAGTGTGCGTACGGGCACGACGACGGGCACGTCGACGGGAAGTCTCGGCAGCCTCAACGATGGCGGCAGTTACACCGTTCGGGTCTACGCGGTGAACTCGGGCGGCAAGCAGGGCGCTACGGGCACCTCGAACGCCGGCACGGTGACGGTGCAAGGCACTCCAGGAACCCCGAACGTGAGTGCCAACGTCACGGGCGGGCAGCAGCCGGGCTCGATCACGTGGAGCTGGGGCGCTGTCACCGCGAGCCCGGGTGGCGGAGCCAACATCACCTATGAGGTCAGCCTCAACGGTGGGGGCTGGACGGGCAACGGTGCGAGCACGAGCTACTCGCGTTCTGGTCTCAACCAGGGCTCGTACGAGTTGCGCGTGCGAGCGGTCAACAAGTCGGGCGCGGGCAACGCTGGTTCAGCATCCGCCAATATCGCTGCGCCTCCGCCGCCACCGCCCTCTGTCACGCTGAGCCGAGGCGGCTACCAATCGGGCACCGTGGCTTCGTACCGCTACTACGTGACGCTCAACAACTTCCCCGCGGGTGCGAACGTGACGATTCAGTGCCACGACGCCGGCGGAGCATTCGCGAGCTCGTACAGCAGGCCGTACAACTTCTCAGGCGAGCTCACGTGCTACTCGGGTTATGGCCCGTATCGCGTGCTCGTCAACGGCTCGATCTGGTCGAACTCTGTCGCGGCTTGGTAGCTGCACCCACCACCCCTACGAAAGGCACACACAGTGGCAGTGACACAGGAGCAAGCGACGTGGTTTGAAGACGCGTTTCAGAAACTCGTGGCGAACGTCGACAAGGCGATCGTGGGTAAAGACCACGTCATTCGACTCGTGCTGACCGCTCTCATTTCTGACGGTCACGTGCTGCTTGAAGACTTTCCTGGCACTGGCAAGACGGTGCTCGCGAAGTCGCTGGCCAACACTCTCGACGGGTCGACGAGCCGCATTCAGTTCACACCCGACCTCTTGCCTTCCGACGTTACTGGCGTGCAGATCTACGACCAGTCGAAGGGCCGCTTTGAGTTTCACCCTGGGCCGATCTTCGCGTCGATCGTGCTCGCCGATGAGATCAACCGAGCGAGCCCGAAGACGCAGTCTGCCCTGCTGGAGGTGATGGAGGAAGGAGTCGTGACGATCGATGGTGAAGGCCACGCGGTCGGTGCTCCCTTCCTCGTCATCGCGACGCAGAACCCTGTAGAGCAGGCCGGTACCTACAAACTGCCCGAGGCGCAGCTCGATCGATTCCTCATCAAGACGAGTCTCGGTTACCCCGACTCGAAGACCTCAGTCGCCCTGCTGATGGATTCGGCGTCGCGCGCCCGTGCCACGCTCGTGACGCCGATCATCAAGCCCGAATCGATCGTCGCGATGGCGCAGCTCGCGAGCGAAGTGCACGTCGACGAGTCAGTGATGCAGTACCTCTCTGACATTGTCGAAGCCACGCGCTCGAACCGCGACGTGCTGCTCGGCGTGAGCATGCGCGGAGCCCTCGCGCTGTCGCGTGCCATCAAGACCTGGGCGATTTCGCGCGGTCGCACGTATGCCACTCCCGACGACGTGCGTGAACTCGCGGTGCCGGTGCTCGCGCACCGTCTGGTCGTCGACCCCGAGTCAGACTTCGCCGGAGTCAAGGCCGAAGAGATCATCGAGCGCGTTCTCGTCGAGATCGAACCTCCGGCCTACCGGGCTGCTTGACCCCATGACGAGAGTCGAGTCGGCTGACCGCGACCGCAGTCAACCCCTGAGTGAACGTGGTGGCCAAGCACTTCGACGCCTCGGCGCCCTTGTCGCTCCGCTGTGGGTCGTCGTACGCCGGGCGTTCGCCGTCGCGCTTGCTCCTGTGCTGCGGGTCGTGGGACCCGCGGGCTGGATCGTGCTTGCTCTCGCTGCTCTCTCGCTCGTGCTTTCCACAGCGTTCGGCTGGGCCGAGTTCGCCTTTCTGGGGTGGGTCTTGCTCGCAGCTCTCGTCGTCGCGGTGATCTTCCTGTTCGGTAGGGCTTCGTATGCCGTGCTCATCGAACTGAACCCGCGTCGTGTGGTCGTCGGCGATCGCGCCATGGGCCGGATGCTCGTCTCGAACTCGGGGCAGCGCAAACTTCCTCCCAATCGACTCGAACTGCCGGTTGGCGCTGGCACCGCCGAGTTTCAGTTGCCCTCCATGACGCCGGGTCAGCAGCAAGAAGAGCTCTTTCAAGTGCCGACTCACCGTCGTGCCGTCATCGTTGCTGGGCCGGCCCGGTCGGTGCGCGGTGACCAGTTGGGGCTCCTGCGCCGCACCCTTCAGTGGTCTGAGCCCGTCGAGCTTTTCGTGCACCCGAAGACGGTGCCCTTGCACGCGACTGCGGCCGGACTCGTGCGCGACCTCGAAGGTCAAGTCTCGAATCGCATCACCAACAACGACCTCGCTTTTCACGCTCTGCGGCCTTACGTGCCGGGCGATGATCGCCGCTACGTGCACTGGCGAACCTCGGCACGCATTGGGCAACTCATGGTGCGGCAGTTTCAAGAGACCCGCCGATCGCAGATCGTGCTCGCCATAGCGACGAGGCAGAGCGCCTACGCGAGTGAGGCAGAGTTCGAACTGGCGGTCTCGGTTGCCGCCTCGATTGCTACCCAAGTCATTCTCGATGGCACGCAACTCACTGTCGTGAGCGAGCAGGGAATCTGGCGCACTGCCACGGTCACGTCGATGCTCGACGCTTCGAGCCGTCTGCTCTTCGGGCGCGATCACGGTTTCGCAAGCATGCGCAGCTTCGTGCGCGAACACACCAAGCGGATGCCCGCCCCGAGTGTTCTCGTTGCCGTGGGAGGTTCGACGACAGATGTCGCCGAGTTCCGCGCACTGCAAACGCTCTACGGTGCCGACACACAACAACTGGGTGTGCGCGCCGACCTGTCAGAACAAAGCCGTCTGGGCATTCTCGGGGGCACGACGATGTTGACCGTCGGTGAACTCGACGACCTTCCTGGCATGCTCAAGGGGGTCGGAGCATGACCGCCACAGAGTCGACGCACGCGAGCGAGAGGGTGTCGCTGGCATGGCCGAGCGCTCGAGCGTGGACCGACGTCGTGGTGCTGCTGTCGCTCGCGATGCTCGGCATCGTGGGGTTCGCGCCGAGCTTCGGTGGAGCATCCTTTCTCGTCGCTGGTATTGGCGGACTTGTTCTCGGTGCGCTGACGGCCATCGCTTCGCGCCTTCTGCGCCTGTCGGCGATCACGACGACAGCGGTCGCGATCGTGCTGTATCTCGTTGCTGGCCCAGCGATCGCCGTGCCGTCGCAGACGATTGTTGGAGTGTTGCCGACCCTGCAAGGGCTCGCGAGCGTCGCGCTGGGCTCGGTCTACGGTTGGGCCGACGTCGTCACGCTCGGAACTCCTGTGGGCGCTCCGGTGTACATCGGCGTCGTGCCGTACGCGGCAAGCTGGATCGTCGCTCTCGTGGCGACGATTCTCGCTGTGCGGTGGCTGCCCGAACGGCCACGCACAGCATGGAGACTCGCGATCGCAGCGCTAGGGCCCGTCGTGCTCTACCTGGGCGCGATTCTGCTGGGCACCGATGAGGCTTTTCAGGCGGGAGTGCGCGGCGTAGTTTTCGCCGTGATTCTGCTCGTCTGGCTGGGCTGGCGAGCGCCTCTCGGCGGCGCTGCGGCAGGCTCTGTCTCGGCTCTGCGCTCGCGCAAGCTTGCCGGCACCACTGTTCTCGTGCTGCTTGCCGTCGTTCTGGGGGGAGCAGCGGCGCTGTTCACGTCTCCGCCACCCGAACAGCGCTTCGTGTTGCGTGAAGAGATCACTCCGCCGTTTGATCCGCTCGACTATCCGAGCCCACTCGCCGGGTTTCGGCACTTCACGAAGCAAGTGACTGATGAGGTGCTCTTCGAGGTCAGCGGACTCGAGCCCGGAGATCGACTGCGCATGGCTGTGCTCGACTCCTTCACAGGCAAGCTCTGGAACGTCGCGGGTTCTGACACGAGCGTCGACGGCTCGGGCAGCTTTGCGTTGGTCGGGCGCTCACTCCCCGAACCGCCGCTTGCCACGACCGAACGCCATGATCCCGTCACGGTGACAGTCGTTGAGTATGACGACGTGTGGGTGCCAGGTGTCGGCTACCCCGACGACTTCCAGTTGCTCGGCGCGAGCGCTGAACGGTCTGATGACTTGCGATACAACGCGGGCACGGGGTCGATGGTGCTGACGAGCGGCTTGAGTGAAGGCGACTCCTACGTCGTGACCTCGTCGGTGCAGGTTGTGCCGCCGGTCGAAGACCTCGGGGCCGTGCCCATGGCGGCGGTCGAGTTGCCTCCGGTTGAGAGCGTGCCCGACATCGTTGCCGCCACCGCACAAGAACTGACGGCGGGAGCGACCGATCCGGTCGATCAACTCGAAGCGATTCGAGTGGCCTTCGTGCGCGACGGTTTCTTGTCACACGGCCGAGCTTCCGACTCCGTGCCCTCGCGAGCTGGCCATGGTGCCGATCGCGTGCTCGAGTTGCTCGAGCGCCCGCAGATGGTCGGTGACGAAGAGCAATATGCTTCGGCCTTCGCGCTCATGGCTCGAAGCCTGGGTTATCCCGCCCGTGTTGTCATGGGCTTTGCTCCTGACGTGCAAGAGGGAGCCACCTCTGTGCAGGTCACGGGTGACGATGTCACCGCGTGGGTCGAGGTGGCTTTCGACGATGTCGGATGGGTGCCGTTCGACCCCACTCCCGACGAGACCGACATTCCTCAAGACCAAGAGCCCGCGCCGCAGAGTGAGCCGCAGCCTCAAGTGCGGCAACCGCCGCGAGCCGAGAGCGACGACGACGAATTGTTGTCTCCTGTTGAACTCGAAGAGCAAGAAGACGACGAGCAGGGCCCGCCCTTTGTGATTCCCGGCTGGGTCGTGACCCTGGCCCTGTCGATTCTTGTTCCAGTGGCGATCGCCCTTGCCCCCATGCTGCTCATCGCAGCACTGAAGTCGAGGCGAGTGCGTCAGAGAAGGTCGACCTCAGCGCCGCACGATCAGGCGGCGGGAGCATGGGACGAGCTCGCCGATCGCTACGCCGAACTGGGTTTCGACGTGAAGTCGAAGCACACCCGACTCACCGTCGCCGCTGATCTCGAGCGCCAGCTCATTGCGTTGCCTGGCGAGGAGGCGCGGCCGCGACTTCGGTCGCTCGCGGCTCAGGCAGATGACGTTGTCTTCTCTGGCCGCGACATCGAAGCCGCTGAGAGCGATGAGTTGTGGGAGACAGCGCTCGGCGCGATCGCGAGCGCTGATGCGGCTGTGCCGCGATCACGACGGGTGCTGAGCCGTTATCGCATCCGACGTCGGCGTTCATCATTCGCGAGGTTCGCCTCGCCTGGAGGAAGAGGCGAGCGATGAAGCTGAAGCTCACACTGCTGCGCGCACACGGACCAGAGTCCGACGTCGTCGTCACCACTGACGCCTCGGCGTCTGTGGGCGATGTCGCCGCGACCCTCGCTGAACGCGATCCCTACCGGGCGAAACTTGGCCTCGCTGTGTCGGGTGTGCCCACTGTGGCGATCGTCGACACGGCGAGTGGGCGGCGTCGCACGCTCGACCGAGAGATGGCGATCTCTGAAGCCGAATTGGGCTCGGGCGCAACGGTGGTGCTCACGTCGCCCGGCGACGTCGAACCTCAGAAGAGGGCAGCGGCCGTCACCTTGCACGTCGTCGAAGGCCCTGACGCTGGCGCGGTGTTTCCCTTGCACATCGGCACGCATGTGCTGGGTCGAGACACGAACACCGACGTCACTCTGAGCGATCCGCTGGTGTCGAAGCGGCACGCACGCGTCGACGTGTTCTCGCAGGCCGTGCGGCTGGTCGACCTGAACTCAGCCAATGGACTCGAAGTCGATGGCGGCGTGGTGACTCGCGTTGACCTCGAAGATGGTTCGACGGTGCGGGTGGGCGACACTCTTCTGCAAGCACACATCACGCCGACGACCGAGACGGTCGAGGCCGACTTCAGCGCTCCTGTCGCCTTCAACCGCTCACCTCGCGTTGAGTCCCGATACCCCGGTCAAGAGTTCGTGGCGCCCTCGCCACCCACCGAGCAAGAATCGCAGCCGTTCCCGTGGGTGATCTTGCTCGCCCCCGTGCTCATCGGCGGCATCATGGTGCTGCTGCTTCCCGAGCGTGGCCTTCAGATGCTCATCTTCGTTGCGGCGGCACCCCTGCTCATGATCGGCACCTGGCTCACCACCCGCGCCCAACGCAAGCGCAAACACAAGCTCGACGTCGAACGCTTCGAAGCCCGAGCCGCGCAGCTCGAAAGCGCCTTGACCGCGGAAGTTCCGCGTGAGCGCGATGTTCGCCGCCGCGAGAGCCCGACGACGCTCGAAGTGGTCGAACAGTCGATGCAACTCGGCCCGTTGCTCTGGACTCGCCGACCTGAACACTGGCAATTTCTGTCTCTCAATCTCGGCATCGGCACCATGGCCTCGCGCAACTCGGTGCGCATCTCCAACGAAGACACCGGCATCGCCGAGTACCTCGATCGGGTGAAGCGAACTCGCGCTGACTTCCGCGACATCAGTGACGTACCGGTCACCGAGAATCTCTACTTCTCGGGGGCGCTCGGCATCGCCGGAGAGCACCGCTTGGCGGCCGACTGCGCGCGCGGACTGCTCGTGCAGCTCGCAGGCTTGCACTCTCCTGCCGAGCTCGTCATCGGCGCGATCGTCGGCACGGCCTGGACACCGGAGTTCGAATGGCTCAAGTGGCTTCCGCATACAGGGTCGCCGCACAGTCCGCTCGCTGCCGTGCACCTCGCCAATAGTCAGGCCACGGGCGGCGCACTGCTGTCGGCCATCGAAGATCTCATCGTGGCGCGAAAACTGAGCCCCGAGGTTCGAGGCGCGGTGATGGAAGAGCGTTCAGCCCTTGTTGCTGGCGCCTCCGCAGGCGACGGTGCAGATGTCGCCACGCCCCCACCCGCCGCCACGCCCGCAGTTGTCGTGCTGATTGCTGAAGACGCGCCGGTCGATCGCGCTCGACTCGTGCAAATGGCCGAGCGCGCCGCAGACGCCGGCATCTACCCGATCTGGGTCGCATCACAACTGTCGTCGATACCGGCCGTCGCTCGCACGTTCATCACCCCGCTTTCTGACGATTCCGCATCCGTGGGTCTCGTGCGTCTCGGCAGCGAAATCGTGAACGTGAGATCTGACCTCGTCTCGCGCGATGAGGCGTTGCGCTTCGCGCGTCGGCTCGCTCCTGTGGTGGATGCCGGCGCTCTCGTCGAAGATGCGAGTGACTTGCCCCGCTCCACGATGCTGCTGTCCCTCATCGGTCCTGAGCTGGCGGCCTCGCCGGAGACCGCAGTCGGCCGCTGGCGCGAAAACGACTCCATCCACGACCGCTCAGGAAAAGCTCCCGCGCGTCGCCGTGCCGGGAAGCTGCGCGCGATCGTCGGTTCCGCGGGTGTGGACGCCATGCACCTCGACTTGCGCACTCAAGGACCGCACGCGCTCGTGGGCGGCACGACCGGCTCCGGCAAGAGCGAGTTCTTGCAGGCATGGGTGCTCGGCATGGCGGCCGAATACAGTCCCGACCGAGTGACGTTTCTCTTCGTCGACTACAAGGGCGGCTCGGCTTTCGCAGACTGCGTCAACTTGCCGCATTGCGTTGGCCTCGTCACCGACCTGAGCCCGCACCTCGTGCGCCGAGCGCTCACGAGCCTGAGGGCAGAGCTGCACCACCGCGAGCACCTCTTCAACCGCAAGAAAGCGAAAGATCTGCTCGAACTCGAGAAGCGCGGCGACCCCGAAGCTCCTCCCGCGCTCGTGATCGTCATTGACGAGTTCGCGGCGCTCGCCAGCGAGGTTCCAGAGTTCGTCGACGGTGTGGTTGACGTCGCGCAGCGCGGGCGTTCGTTGGGCATCCACCTCATCATGGCTACTCAGCGCCCGGCCGGTGTCATCAAAGACAATCTCCGCGCGAACACCAACTTGCGCATCGCGCTGCGCATGGCAGACGAGTCGGACTCGATGGACGTCGTCGGCGACAAGATCGCGGGCACCTTCGACCCGTCGATTCCGGGTCGCGGCATCGCCAAGACCGGCCCCGGTCGACTGACGCCGTTCCAGTCTGCCTACGCGGGTGGGTGGACGAGCGACACTCCTGCGCCACCGAGCATCGATGTCGCAGAGCTGCGTTTCGGCACCGAACAGGCTTGGGAACGCCCGGGCACGGATGCCGAGCCCACCGCCGAGGCGAGCGAGCAAGGCCCTACCGACCAAGCGCGCCTCGTCGCGAACCTTGTCGCCGCCGCCAAGTCGGTGCCGTTGCCCGCACCGAGACGACCGTGGCTCGACGAGCTCGCTCCCGCGTATGACCTCACCAAGTTGCGGCAACGCACCGACACCGAGATCGTGCTCGGCGTCAGCGACCTCCCGCAGCGTCAGCAACAGAACGAGATCTACTTTCGCCCCGATACCGACGGCAACATCGTCGTCTACGGCGCTGGGGGCACCGGCAAGACGGTCACACTCCGGTCGATCGCCGCTGCAGCCGGCATCACGCCGCGGGGTGGCCCCGTCGACGTGTACGGCCTCGATTTCGGCACGGGCGGGCTCAAGATGCTCGAAGCGCTGCCGCACGTCGGCTCTATCGTGAGCGGCGACGACCCTGAGCGCGTGGTTCGACTACTCCGCAAGCTCAAGGGCATTCTCGAAGATCGCGGCAACCGCTTTGCCGAGGCTGACGCGGGCACCATCGTCGACTACCGGCGCCTTGCCGGTGCTGCCGATGAACGCCGCATTCTGCTGCTCGTCGACAACTTCCCGTCCTTCCGCAACGACTTCGAAGTCGGAGCAGCGCGCGCCCCCTGGTACGCCGCGTTCCAGCAGCTGCTCGTTGAAGGACGTGGGTTGGGCATCCATGTCGCGATGACGGCCGACCGGCCCGGCAGCGTGCCGACAGGCATCGCCTCGGCCTTCCAGCGCCGCGTCGTGCACCGTCTTGCCGATGACGGCGGCTACATGATGGTGGATGCTCCCGCCGACATTCTCTCGACGACCTCACCTCCCGGCCGAGCCATCGTCGACGGTGTCGAAACTCAGATCGCGATCGTCGGCGGCAAGCCGTCGACGGCTGATCAAGCCAAGGCACTGACGGTTCTCGGCCAGGCCATTGAGCGAGCGGGTCGCACGCCAGCCGAGCCGATCGGGGCGCTCGCGGTGCAGTACTCCGCCTCCGAACTGCCTCCGTCGATCAACGGCCTGCCCGTGCTCGGCATCGCAGAAGACACGCTCGCGCCGATCGGCTTCGAGGCTTCGGGGGCCTTCGTGCTCGCCGGTGCGCCAGCGTCGGGTCGCAGCAACGCCCTCGCCTGGTTCGTGCGGTCGATCGAATCGGCGATTCCCTCCGTCACGCGGTACTACATCGGCTCTGCTCGGTCGTCGCTCGGCCAATCGGCCGGTTGGGAGGCGACGGCGGTCACGATCGACGACGCTGGCGCGCTCGCGAAAGAGATTGCTGCGGTCGTGGCCGACCCGGCAACCACGGGCAAAGTGGTCGTCGTGATCGAGCAGCTCGCTGACTTCCTCAGCAGCAGCGCCGATGGTGCGATGGTCGAGATGATCAAAGCCGTCAAGCGCACCGAGCACTTCGTGCTGGCCGAATCTGAGACGGGGGGCTGGGGGTCATCATGGCCTCTGCTGGCCGAAGTCAAGGCCGCTCGCACGGGTTTCCTGCTGCAGCCCGAGAGCATCGAAGGCGACACGATTCTCAAGACCTCGCTGCCCCGCGTTTCTCGTGCAGAGTTTCCGCCGGGTCGTGGCTACTTCATCGCGCGTGGCAAAGCCATGCGCGTGCAGTTGCCCTGGCTGGGGGAGTAGATGGGGAGCCCTGCCCATCGACCGACGAATTCTCAGCCCTTAGGTTGAGATCACTAGCCCGCTCCTGCAGCGGGACACCGAAGAGAAGGAGCACACCATGGCGAACCTCAACGTTACCTACGACGAACTTCGCGACGCAGCCAACCGCCTGCGCGCTGGCAAAGACGAGATGCAGCAGAAGCTCGCTGAGTTGAGCAACCTCGTTCAGACGCTCACGGCGAGCGGCTTCCAGGCCGAGCAGTCGTCCGCGGCGTACCGCGACTCGTTCGAGCAGTTCCGCACCGGCACCTCGCAGGCCGTCGACGGCCTCGAAGGTCTCGCGAGCTTCCTCGTCTCGGCTGCCGACACGTTGCAGCAGACCGACGAGGGCCTCGCCAACGCCATCCGGGGCTAGTGACGTCGGCCGGCCCACGCTTCGGTATGGGCCGGCCGCGATTGCTCCCTTCAACCGCTACCCCAGGAAGGACGCCACGTGTCCGGTGAGCAGATGCGCGTCGATTACGACCGCCTCGCAGACCTCGAGCAGAACCTCAGCACGGCCGTTCGAGTCGTCGGCCGCGAGTTCGAGAACATGGCAGCGCTGTCATTCGCCGTCGGCGACAACCAGCTCGCGCATCGCACGAACCAGTTCCGCGATTCCTGGGACAAGAAGCGCATCGAGATCGTCGACAACCTCGAGTGGTTGCGCGACTCGGTGATGAACATTCGTACGCAACTGGCCGACACCGACGCCGCTCTCGCGAGCGGTTTGACCGCTCCGGCCACGGGCGGCGGTTCCACCGACACCGAGGCGGTCTGAGATGTGCTTCCTGTGTGATGATCCCGTTCCCGATGAGATTCCGGGCGACCCCCAGACAGTACGCGGGTTCGCGAACACATTCCATCAGACTGCCGTCGCGCTCCGCGAGGCGGCGATCGAGCTTCGTAATGTCGCCAACGAGAACATCACCATCAGCCTCGCCATCGACGAGGTGCGCGACCGCGCCGACGAAGTGACGGCAAACACCGATCGTGTTGCGACCCGATATGAAGACGCCGGCACCACCTTCACCCGCTACGCGAACTCGCTCGAAGACGCCCGCAACCAGGGCAACGGGGCTCGCAACCAGATCATTGCGAACAACGAGAGCGGCCGATACTGGCGGCACCGTGAGCGCGAATTGCGTGCGCTCGTGCGCTTCGGCAACACCGACCCCGAAGTTCTCGCTGACCTTCAAGAAGCCACGCTGCGGGCCAACAGCTTCGACGGGCAATACGGCACGCTCATCGGCCGCTACAGCGTGGCCTCTGACAACTTTCAGCGGGCGGTCGCGGCGGCGATCCAGGGGCTCAACGACGCTGAAGCCGCTGCCGGTCTCAATGACGAGTGGTACGAGGCTCTGGTCGGCGACTTCGCCCTCGCGTGGGAGCTCATCTCTGAATACCTCGGCCCCGTCATCGAGATATTGCGCGATGTTCTCGAGATCATCAAACAGATCGTCGACGTGCTCGCGCTCATCGTCGCCATCGCGGCGATCTTCTTCCCTGCCCTCGCTGTCATCGCGACGGGCCTGGCTGCCCTGTCTGCCATTCTCGGAGTGGCCATCTTCGCGTGCTCGGCGTTGCTGTTTCTCATGGGCCGCGAGACCCTCGGGCGGGTGCTGGCCGACGGCATCATGGCCGTCGTCGGTGTCGTTACTGCCAAACTCGGTGTGAACGGCGTGGCTCAGGAGTCGCTCGGCCAGATGGTGGGGGCCGGAGTGACTTCGACCCGCGCGGTCGCTTCAGGCGCTACATCAGTGACCCTGGCGACGAGCCTCGGCGCTGAGGCCATGGAGTTCATCGCGACGAGCGGACTCCATTCTGTCGTCGAGGCCGGTGGTGAGGTGTTCAGCTTCGTTGCCGGAGAAGGCATCGATCTCGAGATCGGCGGCATGCCGTGGGGCGAAGAGCCGTTCGACATGACGGGCGCAGACCCGACCGACCTGATTCTCGCCACGGTCAACCCCATGACCCTCGGTACCTTAGGCATGGTTGAGACGATTGTCGTCGATGGGGTTATGCCGATCGTTGACGGCGTGCAGTTCCTGGTCGAGGCTGGCGCGAGCCCGTTCCCCGATCTCGTGCACCCCGCCGTCTGCGCGACCGGCTCATGAGCGGGGGAGATCGGGCATGAGTCGTGGCCTCGCGGAGACCGAGCGCCAAGAGCTCGCGGCAGGCATCGTCGAGCATCTTCGGTTTCACAGTGACCGCTTGTCTCTGCCGGTGATGTACCAGTTCCGGCTGCCCGGAGACTGTTTTCTCTCGATTGAAGACGCGGTTATTCGACAACGTCGTGTGCTCACGTGCTGGGTCGCGACCGGCACGCAGTTGGCTATGGCGGTGGCGTTCATCACTCGCGCCCGCGGTGCCTCGGTCGAAGCGCGATGGTTCGAGGGAGCATCCACCAAAGAGCTTGCTCGCGCCATGAAAGAACTCGGGCGCGGAATCGACTACGCCTACCGCAACCGCACGTTGAACACGGTGCAGCGGCCATTCGCTGCTGTTCTTGATCCGCTCGCGGCACCTCACCCGATCGATCAGCCGCCGCCCAAAGACCCCGGAAGCTGGCCATGACACCACCCACGCCTACGCCTTCCGAGGTCTTGCGCATCGAGTTGCCGATCGAGTGGATCCCGCTTCCCGACCGCGACGCCGGCATCGACGTTGACGAATGGGTCGACACCACGGTCTCCGAGCGAACGCTGAGTGAGGAAGTCGGCACTCGGCTTCGGCAGAACTTGCGTCGCGTGATCGAGGTCGCACATGGTCTGTCTGCCGGAAGCCGACGTGCGCATGCGCTTGTGACGCGCCCCGAACTCGGGCGAGTGGATGCTCTGCTGAGCCTTCGCCTCGCGAAAGTCACCGATGCCGCGTACGGCAACTACCTCGAGGCTGTCCAAGCGCTGACATCGGGCCCTCGGGGCGAACTGCTCAATCGCCGCGTCGACGAGGTTGTGCTGCCGAAAGGCCCCGCGATCGTCACGTCAGACATCGTCATCCCACTGGGCGGGGGTGGTCCGACTTCTCCCATCACTGAGCGTGCCGTCGTCGCGCTGTTTCCGACGGGGTGGGCGAGCATGGCCGAGTTCACGCTCTTGACTCAAGATCTCGCCGTATTCGATGACGCGCGTGACTACCTTCTGACGATTGCGTCGGAAGAGGTGCCTTCTGTGCCAGGACGGGGTGATAACGAATGAGCGCCACAACTCGACTGCGCTTCGAGCTGCCCGGCACGTGGGGTCGTATCGATCTTGAGACTGAGGCGACCCTGCAACGCTCGATTCGCAAGGTGCTCGGCACGGTGACCCATCGCCGCGACGACCTTGCCGATGTTCGTGCTGATTTGCGTCGACGCATCGAGAGCGCCGCGGGCGAGGCTCGCAAGGGCGGCGCGACCGACTTCTACTTGGCTTTCAGTCTCATGCCGGGTGTTCCCCTTCCCGCCTGGATCTCCGTGTTTTCGCCCGAGATCGACTCGGTCGACTTCGCGAAGCTCGGTCTCGATGAGATTCACCAGTATCTCGAGCACGGCACCCGCGATTGGGGCGACAGCGATGCAGTGAGGCGGAGCGCAACGGCTGAGGCAGGTGCCCAGAGCATCCGCATCGTGCGTCACTCGTGGCGCCGGGTCAGAGATGTCGTCGAGGGCAATGTCGCGCAGCGCTTCGAATTCGTCGAGGCCGACTACTGGGTTGCGGCTACCGCGCCGAACCGGCTCGCACTGCTGACCTTTTCGACAGCGCTGGCCGAGTACGAGGAAGAGATGCTCGCGCTCTTCGACGCCGTCGTGGGCACGATTCGCTGGCCAGCGCCACAGACGGCGACGACGCCGTCGCTCACGTAGCGACTAGCATCGACCCCGAGTGAGAACCTCGGGAGGTGGCTGCGGTGGCAGACGACGATTTCATCGGCCTGCCGCCGGGCATGGTCGATTCCGGCACCTTCAAGACGCCGCCGCGCACTGAACGTCGGGCGAATGAGCAGAAGCCCGTCGTCTTCGTACCCGTCGTGCCAGGTGCGCCGTTGCCTCCCATCGTCAGCGACGAGGCACCGGAGGCCGGCAACCCCGAGGCGACCGTCGACGCGCACAGTGTCGCGGCCGAACCGGTACTCGACACTCGACGTGAACTCGACGACGACTTCACGCCACCGACTCTCGGCCGCCACGCTCTCGCGGGCTGGTCACTCGAACTCGCCGACGGCAGCCGTGCGACTGTCGCGTCGGCGTTGCTCGTCGGTCGCAACCCCTCACGACTTGACGGCTGGCACGATGCCGAATTGCTGTCGATCGACGACACGACTCAGTCGGTGTCGAAGACTCATGCAGCCTTCGAAGTCGATGACAGCGGCCTGTGGGTGCACGACCTTGCTTCGACGAACGGCGTCTGGGTCGTCGTCGGTGACAGTGCCACAGAAGTGTCGCCCGGCCGCCGCGTTGCCGTGCCTGAGGGCGCGACGGTCGAGCTCGGCGACTACCACGTGCGCGCTACCTCGCAGTGACCGACGACGTGAACGCCCGAGAGCCGGGTGGTATCGTCAAAGAGTGCAGCTCGATCGGCTCCTTCTTCTTCGTCGCCGCGACGAGGCCTAGTCACCCAGACGGCCTCCCTCGTCGCGGAGTCCGTCGTGCACCGACAGTCGGCCGAATCGACAGAGCGTAGAAGGAACTGAATCGTCATGAGCGGAAAGACCCTGGCCGAGAAGGTCTGGCAGTCACACTTGGTGAGCAAGGGTGAGAACGGCGAGCCCGACCTCATCTATATCGACCTGCACCTCGTGCACGAGGTGACGAGCCCGCAGGCCTTTGATGGTTTGCGCATGGCCGGTCGCCCGGTGCGGCGGCCCGATCTCACGATCGCGACCGAAGACCACAACACGCCGACGCTCGCGATCGACAAGCCCATCGCCGAGCCGACCAGCCGCAAGCAGATCGAGACGCTGCGAGCCAACTGCGCCGAGTTCGGCGTGCGTCTGCACTCGCTTGGCGACATCGAGCAGGGCATCGTGCACGTCGTCGGCCCGCAGCTGGGCTTGACCATGCCGGGCATCACTGTTGTCTGCGGTGACTCGCACACGAGCACTCACGGCGCTTTCGGCGCGATGGCCTTCG
>SXGT01371772.1_pt1 | contig 31404 bp, 23 predicted proteins | sample 3176221 | NCBI WGS metagenome assembly SXGT01 (sample SAMN11356862, study PRJNA531348) | freshwater metagenome | isolation source: freshwater sample F1-120 | place: China: Fuxian Lake, Yuxi | collected 2017-12-25
GCGGGGCCGGGGGTGTGGGTGCTGAGTATCTTGTTTTTGTCAGCACCGGAAAAGTGGATGCCGTGAGATACCTGGCGTTACCCCATGCCAAGCGCCTTCACCCAGCGCCCGACTCCCGGAGGGAGAGGGGCGCAAACTATTTCCCCCCCTCCGAAATCGCGTACAGCGCCTCGAAGCCGCGCAGGTAAATGCGGCCGCCGGAGACTGCGGGCGATGCGGTGAACACATCGTTGAAGCGGTTGGTGCCCAGCACTTCGAGCTTTGGGCCCGCCTTGAGAACGCTGACGGTGCCCGAGTCGCGGCCGATGGTGTAGATCTTGCCGTCGGCGTAGATCGGCGACCCGCGATAACGTCCGTCGGTCAGGCGTTCCGCGTAGAGTTGCTTGCCGGTCTTGGCATCGAGGCAGATCATCACGCCATTCTCACGTTGCAGATAGACCAGGCCGTCATGAATGAGCGGCGACGGCACGTCGGGTGAGCCCGACTTGTTGCGCCATTGCTCCAGATCGCTGCCCGCTTTGATGGTTCCCGTTGCTCCCTGCTTGAGCGCAACGACTACCTCGCCGCGGCAAGTGGGCACAATGAGCGCGTCGCCTGAAGCGACCGGGGAAGCGATGATGCGATGGGCGCCGCTGTTCGTCGGGTTGAGGTCCGCAAGCCGCCAGACCTCCTTGCCGTCGCTAATTCGATGCCCTGTCGTGTAGTCGCATCCGAGGATGACCAGGTTGAGTTCCTTGCCATTTTGCCAGAGGACCGGAGAAGTGTAGGCTTCGCGGCTCTCGGATTTCGCGTCGGTGGGACGAGCGACCTTCCATGCTTCTTTGCCGGTGGCCTTGTCGATGGCGATGACCCAGTGGCCGCCGTTCGTCAACAGCGCAAGGTAAAGGTTGTCCCCGTGCAAGAGGGGCGTGACGTGCATGCCATGTTGAATGGAGAATTTGCCGTATCGCTTTTGGGCGTTGAAGCTCCAAACTTGATTGCCCTCGAAGTCGAAGCAAGCCATATCGCCGGAGCCGACATAAACGAAAACGTGCTTTCCATCGGTGCTGGGGGTGCCGGAGGCGTCGTTGCCTTCGTCTTTGCGAATGAGCGATCGGAAGATATTGGCGATCTTGCTTTTCCACAGCAATTTACCATCGGTGGTGATACACCACAGAGCGACGTCCTTGCCTTCTGCGCCGGTGAGGAATATCCGATTGCCCCAAATGATGGGGGTAGAGCTTCCTTTGCCCGGCAATTTCAAGGTCCAGGCGATATTCTTGGTGGGGCCGAACGTTGCCGGCAGCCCGGTTTCCTTGGAGATGCCGTCATTCGTGGGACCACGCCAGTTAGCCCAGTTGTCGGCAAGGGTGAGCGGTGTGACGAAGGCGAGAAGGCCAAGGGCCACGAGTTTGGTGAGAAGGAAAGTGCGCACGAGATTGGTCCTTATGTCAGGGGTGGTGGGGTGAGTGTTCATCTTTGCCCGAAGCGCCAGCGAGGGATCGCCGAATTTACTCGCTGGCGCTTCGGGCTAAGTTATCGACGCTTGGAAGCACTGGATTATTCTGTTGCTGGTCACGGCTATTTGTCGCGCACAAACTGCAAGATCCCGCGGCCCGAGATCGTGGCCGTCAAGAGGTACACCTCGCCGTGTTCGTCCTCACCGAAGGAGAGGATCGGCACGTTCGAATCACGGATCGGGCGATTGGCGACCACGCGTTTCTTGGTCTCGTCGTACTTCAGACCCCAGATCTTGGTGGTGATGTAGTCGCCATAGAGATAATGCCCATCAAGTTCAGGCAACTTCTTGCCGCGATAAACATGGCCACCGGTGACCGACTTGCCGACGTGGTGGTGATACTCCCAGATCGGGTCGACCATGTTCTTATTCACATCGACGCCCTTGGCGCTGAAGGGGTGCAACCCCTCGCGCAGGCTCCAACCGTAGTTGCCGCCTTTCTCGATAAGCATGATTTCCTCGTACAAGTTTTGTCCGACCTCGCCGGCCCAGAGTCTGCCTGTCTTGCGGTCGAATGACATGCGCCAGATGTTGCGGATGCCATAGGCCCAGATTTCCGGCAGGGCGTCCTTTTTGCGGACAAAGGGGTTGTCCTTGGGGATGCCATAATTTCGCCGGGGGCTGCTGCCGCCCGGTTCGCCTGGATCCCGTGTATCAATGTCGATGCGAAGGACCTTGGCGAGAAGCGTCTTGAGATTCTGGCCCGCCTTGAACGGATCGTCCGCCGCGCCGCCGTCCCCGAGGGCGATGTAGAGGTAGCCGTCGGGGCCGAAGCAGATGGTACCGCCGTCGTGGTTCCAGAAGGGACGCTTGATCCTGAGCAGAACTTCCTCGGACGCGGGATCAGCTTTACTGGGGTCGTCCTTGCTGACCTTGAAACGCGATAGCACATTGATCGCCTTGTCTTTCTTGAGCGTGTAGAAGACGAAGAACTCGCCGGTCTTCTTGTACTGTGGATGAAACGCCAGGCCGAGCATGCCCTGTTCGTTCTCATTGTCGGCGTAGAAAACCTGTTTCTGTATGTCGAGAAAGATCGTGGTCTTGTCGGCTTCCGGATCGTTGGGGAAGGTGTGGATGATTCCTTGTTGAATGCCGACAAAAACACGATTGGAGCCGTCGCCTGCATGAGTGAGCATCAGTGGGCGAAGCGGGTACTGCTTGCCCGCGTCGGTGATGCCTTGCCAACCTGTCCATTGCAGCTTAGGGAAAGCAACTTCAGTCTTGAGTGGCAGCGGCGCGTGATTGACTTCCCAGCCAGGGATCGATGTCGGCAGCTTGGTCAACGTACCAGCCTTCATATCGGGAATCAGCATGAATTGCCCAGTTGCATCGAGGCACAAATCGGCCGCCGAGGCGAAGCCCGATGCGATCAGAATTGGCGCGATCCCCGGCTTCGGAATGCCCCAGACCTTGCCCGTCTTCCAGCTCGTGACGAAGAGTTGGCCGAAGTGGTCCCATGCAAGCCCATCGCCGCCGTCGAAGCCGTCGGCAATTTTCTTCGCCTGCCCGTCAGTGACGCGGATGCGCAGCAACTCGCCGGACGTGAAATCGAGCATGAGCAAATGGTTCATGCCATCCATGACCAGACCGTTGGGAGTCTTGAGTTGGGGATTGGTTTTGCCATCGGTGACCGTCGTGACGATTACCTTGGTCTTGCCCTTGATCTTCGGATCGGGAACGATCTGGATGCGGTAAATGGCGCCGCCGTTCCCCTTGAGGTCTCCTGAATCCGACACATACAGGGTGCCCTTTTCGTCAACACAGATGTCATTGAGAAATAGGGGTGGAGTCGGAAACGCCTTCTCGTCGGCCACCACCGTGACCATTCCCTTCGGATCGATGCGTACGACTCGCTTGTTGTCGTTGACGAAGAGCATATTGGTCCAGGCGACGATGCCCTTGGGATCGTCAAGCCCGATGGCGAAGGGAACCGCATGCCCGGATTTATCGATCACCATCACTCGGCCATCACCATCCTTGCCAAACTCACCGATTTCGGTGATGTAGGTGCGTCCATCGCTGCCGACGCAGACCGATTCGGGATTCTTGAGGCCCGAGATCATTGGCTTCGGCTTTTCATTCCCCGCGTTAGCGAAGGGAGTAATGTGAATCAAGCAAACAAGTGCGAACATGCGTTTCACGGTGGCAGGTCCTTTCAAGAATTCCTTGGGACAGGATTTCAATCCCGTCGTCCTTGAGCCAAAGGACAGAATGGGAATGCTGTCCCACGATCAATTAACTGGCGTCGATTCCTATTTACGATTACACTGAACAAGATTGATCTACGCCGCCGCCCCAACTGCGCCAAGGGACGTTCCATGCGATATCGCGCCATCCTCTCAATTATGCTTCCTTTGCTTACGGCGTCTCACGCCCAGGCCCAGAGTTCAGGGATCGAATTCTTCGAGAAAAAGATTCGCCCTGTCCTCGTCGAGCACTGTTACGAATGCCATGCCGCTACTTCCAAAAAGATTCGCGGGGGCTTGATGCTCGATAGCCGCGACGGCGTACGCAAGGGAGGTTTCTCCGGTCCTTCGATCGTGCCGGGGGACCCGGACAAGAGCCTGCTCATTCTCGCAGTGCGTTACAACGATCCGGACACCAAGATGCCGAAGAAGGGGAAGCTTCCCTTGGCTATCATTGCCGACCTCGAAGCCTGGGTGAAGATGGGCGCGCCCGATCCTCGCGACAAGGCCCCGGTCATCAAGGCCGCCAAGTCGTGGGACGAGACCGTGGCTGAGCGGCGCAAGTGGTGGAGCTTGCAGCCTGTCAAGAAGCTGAGCGTACCGACGCCCAAGAATGCCGGCTGGTCGAACGATCCGATCGATCGTTTTTTGCTAACAGCGATCGAGGCGCAGGGGTTGACGCCAGCGAAGGACGCCGACCCGCGCACGTTGGTGCGGCGTCTGAGCCTGGTGCTCACGGGGTTGCCGGGGACGGCAGAAGAAATGGACGATTTTGTCAAGGCATGCGACGGAGCGAGCGCAAAGCCGCAAGCGGCAATAGAAAAACTCGTCGATCGCCTGCTAGCCAGTCCGCACTTCGGCGAACGCTGGGCGCGCCATTGGATGGACGTCGTTCGGTACACGGAGACGCACGGGAATGAGTGGAACTACGAGGTCCACCACGCCTGGCGCTATCGGGACTACCTCATCCGCGCGTACAACGAGGATGTGCCCTACGATCAATTCATTCGTGAGCACCTCGCCGGCGATTTGCTACCGAAACAACGATTGAATCAAAAAGAACGCTTCAACGAGTCGATCATCGGCACAGCGTTTTACCGCTTCGGCGAAGTCAATCACGACGATTGCATCGATCTGCGTTCGATCGGCTACGATCTTGTGGACAACCAGATCGACACGCTGTCGAAGGCGTTCCAGGCGATGACGATTGCCTGTGCGCGTTGCCACGATCACAAGCTGGACGCGATTTCCTTGCGCGACTATCACGGATTACTTGGTGTTCTGCGCAGCTCCCGGCAGGTCGCGCATACGATTGATGGGCCGGAGGTGAACGCCGAATCGATTCGCAAGATGCACGGAATCAAGAAGGCGATACGCGGCGAGCTAGCAGGAGTCTGGCTCAAAGAGATCGAACCAACGAAGCTGGCCAAGGCGATGTCCGCGCTCAAGAACGACAAACTGGCGAGGGAGAATCCATTGTCCGTGTGGCGGCGCCTAACATCGGCACAACCCAGCGAAAAACAGGCTTTCGCCAACGCCTGGCGAATCGTCGCCGACGAATACGCCAAGGAGAACCTCGAACGCACCACCTTCAACGCCACTGACTTCACCAAGAGCCTGATGGGACACTTATCAGGAAAAGTTCCCAAGACCATGAATTGGCATTTTGACGGACAGGGCCTGCGCGGAGGTCCTACCGGCAGCGGCGACTTCACCGTGGCTACCAGCGGCGATCAAGCGGTGTCGGCGGTATTGCCAGCCGGCGCGTACACGCATGCGATCTCCGAAAAATTGAACGGCGCCATTCGCTCGCCGAACCTGTCCGCGGACAAGAAATACATCAGCTTCCAGGTGCTCGGCGACCGTGCCAGTGCCGTGCGGCTCGTCTCGAATAACTGCCAGCTTAACTATCGCAACTATCGCTACCTGACAAAGAACGAGCTGCACTGGATCACGTTCCCAATTCCCACGGAGGCTGACAGGCTGCGCGTGTACGCGGAGCTAATGACGAAGTTCGACAACCCGAAGTTCCCCGATCAGCTCGGCGCCCTCGGCAGCGGCAAAGATTACCGCGTGCCCTGGGAGCAAGCGGCCACCGACCCGCGCTCCCACTTCGGCGTTACGCAGGTTGTCTTGCACGATCACCCCGCGACGCCGAAAACGCAGCTCGACCACCTTCGTGACATCTTTAAACCGTCCGCAAATCCCGTCGAGTTGTCGCACCATTTCACCATTCGACTACGTGAGGCGATCCGTGCCTGGCAAGACGACAAGGCCACCGACGAGGACGTAGTATGGCTCGACGCATTCCTCCGCGCCGGCATTCTTCCCAATCGCACAACCCTGACACCTAACCTGAATACGCTGATCGTTGACTATCGCAAGCTCGATGCCGAGTTGGTGCTGCCGCGCGTCGTGCCGGGGTTGGCAGATGGCGGCTCAGGATTTGACCAGCCGATCTTCGCTCGCGGCGATTGCATGAAACCTGGCGAGAAAACGCCGCGCCGCTATGTCGAGGTCCTGGCGCCGAAGCCTTTCTTTCTCCCTGCTCCTTCCGGCAAAGGGGCAGGGGGTGAGGGGAGCGGTCGCTTGCAACTCGCGAATCACATTGCGTCGGCTGAAAATCCGCTGACGGCGCGAGTCATGGTAAATCGAGTGTGGCATCATCTGTTCGGCGCCGGCTTGGTTCGCACCGTCGATGATTTCGGTCACGTCGGCGAATTGCCGTCGCATCCGGAGTTGCTCGATTATTTGGCAGCCGAGTTTTCCTCCCCTCTCCCCACCGGGAGTGAGAGGCCGGGGGTGAGGGGGGGGCTCGGCTGGTCGATGAAGAAGCTCATTCGCGCCATGGTGTTGACGCGTACCTTTCAACTCTCGCACACACCGAATGCCGCGATGCTGGAAGCCGACCCGGAGAATCGGCTGTTTGCTCGCTATCCAGCGAGGCGCATGGAAGCCGAGGCGATCCGCGACTCGCTGCTCGCCACTTCGGGCCGGCTCGACCGCACGCTCTATGGGCACAGCATTCCCGCTTATCGGGAAAAGGAGTACGCCGACCGCCGACTCTTCAAGGGCCCGCTCGATGGCAACGGCCGACGCAGCATCTACATCAAGGTGACGCTGATGGAGCCGCCCAAGTTCCTGGAGGTCTTCAACTTTCCCGGCAGCAAGGTCTGCCAGGGCCGCCGCGACGTTGTCAACACGCCGGCGCAAGCCCTCGCGATGTTGAACGATCCGTTCGTCCACGGCCAGGCCGACGTGTGGGCAAAACGCCTGATCGAACGCAAGGGCGATACGATCGAGACGCGTGTTGATGCGATGTTCCGCATCGCGCTCGGTCGCGAGCCGCGGAAGGAGGAGCGCGAGCGTTTCACGCGCTTCGTGTCGCAGGTGGCGGAGTTGCAGGGGGTATCGCGCGACGGCGTGATGGGGAGTGCGGCGGTGTGGGGCGAGGCGGGGCATGCGGTGTTCAATTTGTCGGAGTTTATCACGATACCATGAGCGCGTGTAGAATGGCCTCAGCGAGGGATGCCACTCCCTCGCTGGCGCTAAGCTAGGAGGGTAATCCATGAAAACAAATCCGTGTTCCGGGTGTGCACCGATGCCGCTCTCACGCCGCGAGATGCTGCGGGCGTCGGCGCTTGGCTTTGGATCGATTGCGCTGTCGGGCATGCTGGCGGAGGCACAGGAGCGCACTCATCATCGGCCGCGCGCCAAGAATGTCATCTTCTGCTTCATGGACGGAGGCGTCTCGCATGTCGATTCGTTTGATCCGAAGCCGGTGCTGGATCGCAACGACGGTCGGCCATTTCGCGATTCGCGCAATCCGACCGCGATGGGCAATCGCCAATGGCTGAAGAGTCCGTGGGCCTTTCAGCAGCGAGGGCAGTCGGGGATGCCGATCAGCGATCTATTCCCGCACATCGCGTCGTGTGCCGACGAGTTGGCAGTGATCCGCTCAATGAAGGCCGACCTGCCGATCCATTCGACCGGCGTCCTCTTCCTGCACACCGGCTCCAATAACGCGGGCCGGCCGAGCCTGGGCTCGTGGGTCAACTATGGCCTCGGCAGCGAGAACCGCAATCTGCCGGGCTTCGTCGTCTTGAGCTTCGGCGTGGTGCCATGCGGTGGGCTCGAGACGTTTTCGAGCGGCTTTCTGCCGGCGAATCATCAGGCGACGATGTTTCACGCGGAGGGGGTGCCGATTGATAATATCAGACCACCGCTCCCTAACGGTCGCGGCTCGTCACAGTCCACGATGCTCGATCTGCTGCGCGGTCAAGATGCCGCTTTCGCACGCTCTACCGGCGGCGAACGCGCCATCAGCTCCGCCATTCGCAATTACGAGCTGGCTTATCGTATGCAGTCGCTCGTCCCCGATGTGCTCGATCTGTCGCGCGAAACGCAAGCAACGCAGGGGCTCTACGGCCTCGACTCGAACATCGCGAGCAAACGGACCTACGGCATCCAGTGCTTGCGTGCACGGCGTCTGATCGAATCGGGCGTCCGCTTCGTGGAGATCACCTGCCCGCCGGGCGCGTCCAACGGCACCTGGGACCAGCACGGAAACCTGAAGGCGGGGCATGAGAAGAATGCGATGGACACGGACCAGGCGATCGCTGGCCTCATTAAAGATCTGAAGCAGCGAGGCCTTCTCGACGAGACGCTCATCCTGTGGGCGGGCGAGTTTGGCCGCACACCGCACTCGGCAGGACGCGATGGCCGCGACCATCATCCGGAAGGCTTCTCGATCTGGATGGCGGGCGGCGGCATCAAAGGGGGCACCGTCTACGGCGCCACCGACGACTTCGGCATCCACGCCGAAGAAAACATCACCACCATGCACGATCTGCACGCTACCATTCTTCACTTGCTGGGATTGGATCACGAGCGGTTGACGTACCGATTCGGCGGCCGCGACTTTCGGCTAACGGATGTACATGGAAATGTTGTGCACGAAATCCTGGCGTAGCATGACGTGCCCCCGGGGCTACTGTCACTTCAACACAATCACGCACGGGTCAAAGTCGTCCTGCTTCGAGTTCAACCCTGGCGTCGGCAGCAGCTTTTGGGTGATGCGGTCAAACAGATAAATATCGCGCTCCCCGGCACCCGATAAGCGCTCCGACACGATTGCCAGATATCGGCCATCCGCCGAGAGAGACGGCGATTGCTCGGCCGCAATTGAATTGACGCCGGGCAGCGGCAGAAACCTCTTGTCGATCCGATCATACAGATAGATATCGCGGTTGCCGACTCCGCCGGGACGGTCCGAGGCAAACGCAATTAGCCGGCCATCGCCCGAGAGAGCGGGCTGGAAGTCGGTGCTCTTCGAGTTCATCTCGGGCAACGCGATCGTCGCCTTCTCTTTGAGATCGTAAAGGTAGATGTCCGTGAGGCCTTGACCGCCTTTCATGTTCGATGCGAAGGCAAGAAACCGACCGTCAGCCGACAGGGCCGGCATTCGCTGATCGAACGATTCGCGATTGAGCTTGGGTAGGTCGAGAACTTTCTTGTTCGGCACATCGTAGAGGAATACATTCCAGCGCCCACTCGTGCCTGGCCAGGCCCAGGCGGTGAAGGCGACCAGCTTGCCGTCGGCGGCTTGGGTAGCGCCCATCTGATGCGTCTTGAGCAAGCCGTGCACGCCAGGCAGCGGCAACAGCTTCTTTTCCTTGCGGTCCCAGATTTCCGTCTGCCCGCCGTTGGCGATGCCGATCTGCGATGCAAAGGCGCAATAGCGCCCGTCGGCAGAAAGCGACGGGTGCATATCGCCGCGTGAGTTATTGACCCCCTTGGAGATGGTGTCGATCGATTCGAGCATTTTGCCCTTGGAGATGCCGTCGTGCTCGTAGAAATGGATCTTCGGATATGGCGGATCCCATCGCTCGCGCGTGGAGGCGAAGGCGATCAGCAACTTGACGGGCGACGCATCCTGGCGAGCCGTGCCCCGTAACGGGCCGGGTTGTGTGGAGGCAAATATCACTGTGGCGGCCGCAAACAGCAATACGCAAGCGAAGCGGTACATGATTTCTTTCAACGACTATGCCAGCGCGGCCACCGGCGCCGCATTTCCAATAAACGGCCGGATGCGAGGATCGAGGTTGGTGTCGATGCCGAGCGAGCGGTAGATTGTTGCGGCGAACTCGTCTGGCTGGACAGGGAATGTCGCGGGTGCAGCGCCATGGGCGTCGCTGGAGCCCACCACCGTGCCGCCGGGAACGCCGCCGCCTGCCAGGAGCGCGAACAGCAGGTTGCCCCAGTGATCGCGGCCGCCCCAGTGGTTGATCCTTGGCGTGCGGCCCATTTCGCCGACCACCACTACGAGAGTCGAAGCCAGCAGACCGCGGTCGCGCAGATCATCGAGTAGCGTCGAGAGCCCTTGATCGAAGCGTGGCATGAGTTCCTCGTCCATGCGTTCGATGCCGGTGGAGTTGAAGCCGTGGATGTCCCATGGGCCGTCCCAGTCGTACCACTTGAGCTGCACGAAGCGTGTGCCAGCTTCGACGAGCCGCCGGGCCATCAAGAGCGATTGGCCGAAGTGGCTGGCGCCGTAGCGATCGCGGAGCGAGTCGCGTTCTTGTGAAAGGTCGAAAGCGTTGCGCACGACCGGCGAGGTCAGGATATTCGCTGCGCGCTGATGGAACGTATCCATGCGTTCGATCGCGGCCCCGGTGTTTGCCTTGGCGCGTGCCTGATCGACGGCGTTGAGTAACTCACGGCGTTGATGGAATCGCTGCGGAGTCACGTCGGCGGTGAGCGCGAATTGCTGCAGGTTTACCTGTCGGCCAAACGGATCGCGGATCTCGATAGGATCGCATGCCGAGCCGAGGACGCCGCCGCCGATGCCGGGTGTATTGAAAATACGACCGCCGAGATGGACATAAGGCGGCATATTGCCGATCGCCCCCTTCAGGCGTGTGATGACCGCGCCGAATGTTGTCAGGCTGGAGAGCGAGCCGGTGAGGGCGGGCCGGGCGGTGTGCCCGCCGCTAAAACCCGTTAGAGAGCGGATCAGCGCGCAACGGTCCATGCGCTCCGCCATCATCGGCAGCAGTTCGCAGATTTGCGTGCCGGGGACGTTGGTAGAGCAGGCGCCGTAAGGGCCGCGGATGTCCATCGGCGCGTTCGGCTTGGGATCGAACGTCTCGAACTGGCTCGGGCCACCTTCGAGGAAGATGAAGATGCACGATTTCTCGGTGCGTGGCCTTCTCCCCTCTCCACTCAGAAGAGCCGTCGGCAGTGAGGATGCTGCTTCCGAGCGCAAAAGATTCGCCAGGCTGATACCCAGCACGCTCAAGCCGCCGACCTGCAGCAACTCACGCCGTGTGACTCCCTGGCAATTTTTGCTGATCGACTGGCCGACGTTGAACATGATCGCCCCCAACGTAACAACGACAATTGAATATCGGCAGGAATGCCCTGGCAGTATTGGATAATAACACGGGCCACGGTTTTCTCGCCAGCTTATTCCCGGCAAAAAGCGATCTTTGCCTTGGACCGTCTGACGCCAGAATGGGTGCGCGAGAAAGTCCTTGCCAGCCGATAATACGATATGATAATCTTCGTGTAGCCGAAATCAGCTGCACCAATGCCGCCGTTTCCCTCCGTCTGGGTGTATTTATGCCTCAGAAGCCCTTCCACCGCCGCGAATTCCTCCGCATCGGCGGCCTCGCGCTCGGCGGTCTCAGTCTGGCCGACGTGCTTGCCGCCCAGACGCGACCGGCCCATCCCGACACGTCGGTCATCATGATCTATTGCAGCGGCGGGGCGAGCCATCTCGAAACCTACGACATCAAGCCCGATGGCCCCGAGCAGATGCGGAGCGTCTTCGACCCGATTCCGACGCGCGTCCCCGGCATGTCGATCTGCGAACTGTTGCCCCAGCAGGCCGCGGTCGCCGACAAGTTCACGCTGATCCGTTCGCTGCATCACAAGATCAACATCCACAACGACGGCTCGATCTTCACGCTTACGGGCAAGGAGCCAAGCGTCGCCGATCCGACCTCCACCGCTCGGAGCGAGCATCCCGATTTCGGCATGATCACAAGCCGGCTGCGCGGCGCGCACCCGCTTTCGCTGCCACAGTATGTTGCGACGCCGTACCCATTCCACATGACGCGGCCGATGTACCTCGGCTCCGCCCATCAGCCCGTGAGCACGGGCGATCCGTCGCGCGCCGGCTGGACGATGCCGCAGATCTCGCTGCGTGGCCAGAGCGTGCGCGACCTCGAGAATCGCCGCCGGCTGCTCAGCCAGTTCGACAGCCTGCGCAGCGAGCACGCCCGCCATGAAGCGCACACCTCGCTCGATCAATTCCACAATCAAGCGTTTGAAGTATTGACGAGCCCGGCCGTCGCCCGCGCGTTTGACTTGCAGCAAGAAACGCCGAGCGTGCGCGATCGCTATGGCCGAAACATGTGGGGCCAATCGTGCTTGCTGGCACGGCGGCTTGCCGAGGCGGGGACCGCGGTCATCAGCGTTGTCCTCAATACTCCCGAGAATGGCGAGAAATTCACCAACTGGGACGATCACCCCGGCAACGCTATGAAGCCGGGCCACTTCGCCTATTACATGAGCGTGCGGCTCCCGTACTTCGATCAGTCGGTCGCCGCCCTTATCGACGACATTCACCTGCGCGGCCTCGATCGCAAGATTCTCGTCGTCGTCATCGGCGAGTTTGGCCGTACGCCGCGGATTCGCACCGGCCCGCCGGACAACTCGATTGGCCGCGACCATTGGCCCGATGCATACAGCGCCCTCATCTCCGGCGGCGGTCTGCGCATGGGCCAGGTGATCGGCTCAACCAACAATCGCGGCGAATTCCCGACCGACTCCGCCTGCACCCCGCAAGACCTGCTCGCCACCATCTACCGCCACCTGGGCGTCGATGTGCACCACACTTTCATTGATGGGACGGGCCGGCCTATTCCAATTTTGCAGCACGGGGAGCCGATTCGGCAGTTGTAGGCCGGTCTGTGCATACTCAGAACTTGCTCGATCTGATGGGATCGGTTAACATTACGTAGGTGAACCCACGCCTACCCTGCAAGCAGAAAGTCGGCATCCCATGTCCATTGAAACCGCGCAGATCGAACAACGCCTCTCCACGGTCGAGGCCGCGCTGACTCAGGTACAGCAAAAACTTGGGATTGCGCCTCCCCCAGCCAATTGGGTGGAGCAGTTTTCCGGATCGTTGGCGGATATTCCTGAAGAAGAATATCAACGGTTCCTTGATTGCTGCCGCGCTGTCCGTAAGGGGGACCCGATCCCCGATGCGAAGGATCCATCGGCATGAAGTATCTGCTGGATACGGATCACCTCAGCATTCTCCAGCGCAAAGCCGGTCGTGAATATCTTCAGTTGTCGGCATGGATGACTCAACTTGTCCCCCTAGATTTTGCCTGCTGCGTCGTCAGCCTGCACGAACAGGTCGTCGGTGCTCATGCCTATCTGAATCAGGCGAAAAACTCCGCCGGCCTGATTCGCGGCTACGAACTCTTGGAACGGCTACCCCGCGATTATCTGGCGTTCACTCTTCTACCCTTCGACGCTGCCGCAGTTGTGATCTACGATCAGTTGCTTGCGCAAAACCTGCGTGTCGGAACCATGGACTTGCGTCTCGCGTCGATCGCGCTGTCGCGCAATCTGACTGTGCTGACGCGAAACCTGCGCGATTTCGGCCGCGTGCCTGGGTTGAGTATTGCGGATAGGACGGTGTGATGGCGAATCTGTCGCGGCCGACACCGGCCGGCCGATCCCGATCCTGCAGCACGGGGGAGCCGATTCGGCAGTTGTAGGTCCGGCCTGCGGATGGCGAACTCTGAAACTTTGCTGGCGATCTAGTAGGCATCGTGATATCATCCAGTCATCGAATCGCCCAACCGGAGCCAAATGATGCCAATCACCGTTACGATCGCCGACGATTTGGCGAAGCAGCTCAAGCCATATGAGGCCCAGTTCCCAGAAATCGTGGCGTTAGGCCTGCGCGAGCTGCGCGCCCGCAGCGAGGCCGGCTACCACGGCGTTCGCGGCGTTCTCGAACGGCTGGCCGGGCTGCCTACGCCGGAGGAAGTTCTCGCACTTCGCCCTGCGCCGGCGCTCCAGGAACGGATTGACGCCCTTCTGGAGAAAAACCGCACGACTGGCTTCTCCGCCGACGATCAGCGTGAATGGGACCACTACCAGGACCTTGAACATCTCGTCCGCTTGGCAAAAACGACGGCAACGCGGAAGCTCAAGGAAAGCAAAGCCCCATGACCCAGACTTACACTTCGCACCGCACTTCATTGCTTAGGGATCACGTCTGATTGGGCCGTGGCCCATTCCAGAACCAAGAGCGAATCCAAAGCCATGCTCGCTGCCAGATTCTGAGCCGGCACCTGTCACCTACAAATACCAGGCGGCCTAAAATCAAGATGTAATCGCTGTGCTCCGCTGTGTTGCCAAGGCGGCGGATGATTGCGGGATCTGTGCCACCGTACCGAAGCGCCAAAACACAACAAACGGTAATCGCGCGGCACGCGCGCTCTACCTCAGCTTCTGTCTCTGGCTGCTTTAGAAAATACGTATTGTAGTTTCCACATGTCAGAGGAGCCAAGAGGTCAGGTGCTTCTGCCTCCGGAGCTTCACACGCCAGGCACTCGCCGCCCCAGGTGCCGCACGAGTTCACGTAGCCGAGCGTATAAAATGGTCCCGGAACGTTGCCAGGAAAACGGCTTGGATGCTGGTACACCATAGAAGCAACTAAGAATCCGTCGTATCGGCGCGCTCAAAACAGCTCTGCGATCGACCTTCCCCCCTCCGTCACGATCGGAATCGGCCGACCCTGCGGGCTCATCCAGTTCGTGTCGAGCGGGATGTCGAGATGGCGGAAGACGGTGGCGGCGAGGTCGGAGGGGCCGACGCGGCGGGTGCGGATTTCGCCGCCGCGCGGGTCGGTGCTGCCGAGCGCCTGGCCGTGGCGCAGACCGCCGCCGGCGAGGAGCATCGACATGACGTTGGTCCAGTGGTTGCGGCCCCTGTCCGCGGTCATCACCGGCGAACGGCCGAACTCGCCCATCATCAGGATCAGCGTCGAGTCGAGCAAGCCGCGGCCTTCGAGATCGTGAATGAGGGCGGACAGGGCCATGTCGATGGTCGGCAGGATCGGCGTCAAGCCGCGCTCGATGCCGCCCCACGGTGGCACATCGTCGCCGTGATGATCGAAGTAGCCCCACCGGCCACTGACGAGAACGAACGTTGTCCCCGCCTCGACGAGCCGCCGCGCCAGCAATGCCTTCTCGCCGACGCTGGTTCGGCCATAGGCGTCGCGCAGTCGGTCGGGCTCGCGGTCGATGGCGAAGGCCTCCTCGACGCGGCGCGATACGACCATGTCGTAAGCTTGCGTGCCGAGATCGGGAGAGCGATCAGCCGAGCGGCGCAGTTGATCGAATTGCCGACGCAACTCGGCCCGTTCCTGCAAACGCGGCACATTCAGCCCGGCCGGCAGCGCAAGTCGGCCAGGGAGCTCATCGCCTTTGACCGGCTCGTATTCATGGCCCATGTGGCCGGCGCCCCAGACGTCCGCACGCCACGACGGCGCGAGGCCGACGAATGCCGGCATAGGAAAGCTATTGGTGCCGCGGAAACGGGCGGCGATCGAGCCCATCGACGGATAGCCGCCGCCGTCATTGCCGCTGTCGGTGCGCCGCGCCAGCGGGTTGCCTGCCTGCATCGTGATCGGCGTGTGATTGCTGGCCGAGCAATCGACGGCACGGAGCACCGTCAACTTGTCCATGAGCCGCGCTTGCAAGGGCAAATGCTCGCAGAAACGCACGCCCGGTACGATGGTCGGAATCGTGCGATAGGGCCCGCGGATTTCCTGCGGCGCATCCGGTTTCGGGTCCCACGTGTCGATCTGGCTCGGGCCGCCCGAAAGCCAGAATAGGATTACCGATTTGCGATCGCGCGTGGGGCTGGGGTTTGCGCGCGTGACATCGGCAAGCGTCAAGCCAGCAAGTCCCGCGAGGCCGGTTTGCAGGAACCAGCGGCGCGAGCCGACGCGCAGGAGATCGGGTTGCAGTGGATTGTGGTGATTGCCCGGGCAGTTAGATTGCATGATGAGCCCCCCCTATTTCAAGAAAGCCCAGGGACGGCCGTCCCTGGGCTTGTGGACATCCTACCTTATCGGCCAGGTGACGAGAAGTTCTTTTTCCAACATTCCCGCCTAAAATAGATCGCCATGAGCAACCAACCCGCTGCTCCGCGCATCAGCGTCTTCCCGAAATGCTGGTTTGACGAACTCTACTCCGGCAAGATGGATTACCTCGATTGGCTCCGCCAGGCTGCCACGCTCGGGGCCGAGGGGGTCGAGCACTACGACGGCTTCATCAAGCACGGCGTCGAACCGGTCAATCGCGTGCTGAAGGAAACCGGGCAGATTTCGTCGATGCTATGCTTCTCGCCTAACTTCACGCATCCGGACGCCAACGAACGGCAGCGCCAGATCGAGCGCCAGTGCGCCGCCATCGACCTCAGTGTCGCGCTCGGCGTTCGCCATTGTCGCACGCTCAGTGGCCAGCGTTATCCCGATATGTCTCGAAAGGACGGCGTCGCACGCACTGTGCACTGCATTCGCCGCTCGCTGGACTACGCGGAAAAACGCAACGTCATCCTTTGCCTCGAAAACCACTACAAGGACGGCACCTGGCAATATCCGGAGTTTGCGCAGCAGGAAGACATTTTTCTCGAAATCCTGGGGCAGATCGATTCGCCGAATTTGGGGGTGCAATTCGATCCATCGAATGCGGTGGTCGGCGGCTTCGATCCAGTGCCGTTTTTGGAAAAGGTCAGGCACCGCGTGGTGACGATGCACGCCTCCGACCGCTCGCTGGTAGCCGGCGCGACCCTGGAAGAGTTGCGGCAATCCGACGGCATGACCGGCTACTCGACCAAGCTGTTGCACGGCGAAATCGGCAAAGGGCTCAACGATTACGACGGAATCTTTCGCATCCTCAAGAGCGTCAACTTCACCGGCTGGATCTCCGTCGAGGACGGCATGAACGGGCTCGATGAATTGGGACGGTCGGTGGAGTTTCTGAAGGTAAAACGCCGGCAATACTACAAACACATCTAGCCGCTTGCGGCGTAGCACGCGTCCGACGCTGCTACGCCGCAAGCGGCATCGGTCACGCCGAGCAAAAATCCGTAATCACCTCCACAAACTCCGCCTCCTTCTCCAGCATCGGCAGATGCCCGCAGTCCTTGATCAGCTTCAACTCGGAGCCGGCGATGAGCTTCTGGTAGGCTTCGCCATACGCGGGCGGCACCAGCTTGTCGTGATCGCCCCAGACCAGAAGCGTCGGACAGGCGATTCGCCGCAAGCGCGCGGCCAGTTTCGGATCGTAAGGGCGTGTCCAGATCATGCGTGCCAGTACGGTCATCGCCTGGTAAGCGTTGAGCATGGTTGCTTCGTCCACCTGATCCTTGATGACCATCGTCGCCATCGCGCCTGCGGGGTCGTTGAAGAGCATCTCGCGCAGCTTGTCGCGGTTCTGCGAAATACGAAAGAGATCGCCTAGCGAAGTACCTTCGACCCAAAGGCCCGGCGCGTCGGCGATCCACAGTTTCTTAACTCGCTCCGGCCAGCGCACCGCGATCTCGGCCGCGATCCAGCCGCCCAGACTGACGCCGCCCAGGCAAATTTGTTCCAGGCCGAGCGAATCGAGCATGTCGATGTAGTGGAAAGCCATGTCCTCGATGTCAGCAATCTGCTCGAACCCACCAGAACGCCCGAAGCCCGGATGGAGCGGCGCAAAGACCTTGAACTTCTTCGCGAATGCCTGATGAAAGGGCAACCAAAGCATCGATTCGCCCAGGGCGCTGTGCAGATAGAGGAACGGCTCTCCCTGGCCGCCGTGAGTCATCACGGTGGCACGGCCGCAGATATCGATGGTTTCCGGTTGGCCACCGGATTTCGACAGCATCACGCGGGCACCGTAGTGGAGTTTTTTGAGGAAATTCAGCATATCGATGATTCCTGTTGGTCCGGTCTCCGTTTAGCGCCCGCCGTGAAACGCCAAGCGGCTCGGCGCTTCAACGTGGGCGCGATCCGGGGATCGGGTCAGCGGACTTTGGGTAGTACCTCGCGCGCCAGCAGTTCCATACTTTTGCGCGCCAGATGGTGCGGCAACGTCCCGGTCTGGCAGCCGGTCAGCACGAAGCCGACGCCGAGTTCCTTTTGGTAGCGTTCCAGCTTTTGCCGTACGGTCTCGGGGCTTCCAACAATGGCGAAGACGCCGTTCTCGATGTCGGCCCAGGTTTCCTGCTTGTAGAGAAAGTACTTCTGGTTCTTGAGGATCGCCGCTGCGGATTTGGGGCTGGTGTAACCCGGCGGCGTCATGCCGATGCCCTTGAGCAGGTTCTTGATGAAGTACCAAAGGGCCGGCTCGAATTCTTCGCGCGCCTGCTTGTCGGTCTCGGCGACGTAGATTGGCACGCCCCAGCCCATTTGCGCCGGGTCGGCGGTGTAGCCAACCCTCTGGCACGCCTCATGGAACTGGCCGAACACGCGGCGGAAGACGTCGATGTGGAAGTACGGAATCCCCATGTAGGCGTAGCGGCGCTGTGCGACAAAGTCGATCGTTTCCTGGCTACCGACGCCCGGAATCCAGATCGGTGGGTGCGGCTTCTGCATCGGTGTCGGCCAGGGGTTGACGTAGCGATAGTAGTAATGTTTCGAGTGCCATTCGAATGGCCCCGGCGTGGTCCAGGCCTTGACGATGAGGTCAAGCGCCTCGCGAAACTTCTCACGTGCCGTGGTCGGTTCGATCTGATAGGAGAAGTACTCCGGCCCGCCTCCGACCACCATACCGGTAATGAGCCTGCCATTCGACATCACGTCGAGCATGGCGAATTCTTCAGCCACGCGCAGGGGCGGATCGTAAAGCGGCAGCGCGTTGCCGATGACGGCGATCTTGCACTTCTGCGTCCGCTGCGTTAGCGCCCCGGCGATGACATTCGGCGACGGCATCAAGCCATACGCGTTCTGATGGTGCTCGTTGACGCAGATGCCGTCGAAACCCAGTTCGTCGGCATACGCAAGCGTGTTGATGTATTCGCGATAGAGGTCGTGGCCCTTGACGGGATCGTAATGCGAATTCGACAGCCAGATCCAGGCGGAGTCGTTCGTCTCACTAAAATCTGCGGGCAGGTACGGCCACGACATGAGGTGGAAGAAGAAGTATTTCATGTGGGTCGATATATGGACGCACGTCGCTGCCGGCGCGAACCACTTGTATCTGTCTGATGATCAAGTATGGTAGCGGGAACACGCCTGCTTCGTCATGATTTGAGGACACAGCCATGGCCGCCGATTTGCCGTCGCACGAACCATCGCCATCGGACCTCAAAGTCTTGTGGACTCGTGGCGCGCTATTCTTCGCCGTCGTTGGCGTACTGGGCAGTCTGCATTTGAGCCTTAGCATGGAGCTTAAGGCTTGTCCGCTCTGCTTCTATCAGCGTGCCTTCATGATGGCGACAGCAGGCGTGCTAGCGTTCGGGATGTTCCTGCCGGGGATGCCGTCGGCTGCGCAGGCCGTCCTCGCCTTGGTACCTGCCCTGGCCGGAGCCGGCATCGCCCTCTGGCATACCTACCTCGATTGGGCCGGCGTTCTGGAATGCCCCAAGGGAATCACGGGCGTCCTCGTGGCGCCGCAGGAGAGCCTGATCATCTTCGCGCTGGTGACCCTTTGCTTGCTGGGTGATTTGATACTTCAGGGAAAATATGTGCTACAGGGCATAGGCGCGATTCTGCTTGGCATCGTCTTTTGCACCACCAGCATCCGGGCAACGCCCGCCAAGATGACCGAGCCAGCGCCAGCACCGCTCGATGGTTGCCGCAAGGTGATGCAGACGAAAACCTAACTCATCTGGGACAGGTTCGGAATCCGGTACCAAACCCTACTGGCCACAAACGCTCCGCGAATCGACTTGAAAGCGGGTGGATTCGACTTTATATTTGCAGGAGCGAGGTATAATGAAACAAACCGCCACCTGACCTTGCAATAGTCATCTCGGCGAGGGGACACCGATGGGACTGTTTGACTGGCTTAAATTTAAGAAATCGACACCCGATGCTACGGGCAACACCTGGAGGCCCGGCGAGCGCGTACTGGCGAAAAAGCCCGATTCCTACTTCTATCCCGGCGTCGTGCGCGAAATCTCGGACAGCGGCTGCATGGTCGTGTTCGACGACGGCGAGGCCTACTGGGTTCACCATGCCCATGTCCTGACGCAGGACATCAAGATCGGCAGCCGGGTGTTTTGCAGGAACAAGAACGCCCAGGTGTTCGCGGCAGGGACCGTGAATCAGCTGAAAGGCGAAACGGTTCGGGTCCACCTCGATCAAGGCGAGGAGGAATGGACTTCGATCAGCATGCTGCGCGTCCAGCGTCCGATCGCACCCGTCAGCCTCGACGCCCTGGCCAGCGCCAATGTGCCCGTCAAGCAATCGCTCGATCTCGGCGAGCCGGTCAAGGATTCCAACTGGAAGGTCGGCGACCGCGTTCTGGCACGCTGGCTTGATTTCTACTGGTATCCCGCCTCTATACTCGCCATGGGCGAGCGCGGCATTCACGTTTTCTTCGATGACGGCGATCAGCTGGTCGTCCAGGACAGCAGCATTGCTCCCCTGATCGTCGAGGAAGGGGAGCACATCTACATTCGGCCCAAGAATGAGCCGCAGAAACTTTACTCACCGGCCGTGGTGACACGCGTCCATGGGGAATCGCTCGATGTCGAGTTTGAGGACGCGACCATGGAGAACAACACGCGTGTGAGCCGGGCGCGCTTCTGGCGCTGCCCGGTCGGCGTGGCGACGTTCCCGTTTGAGGAGGGGGACCGCGTGCTTGCCCAGGACTGCGATCAGTGCATTTACCCGGCCGAGATCGTGGCAATCGAGGACGAGGAACGCATCATCGTACAGTACCTCGATGGACCGGAGCGCATGCTGACTCCCGAGTTGATCAAGCGTTTCGATGTGAGGCCAGGCCTGAAGGTCGAGTGCCGCTGGAGCGGCGGGCCGCATTACTTCCCCGGTACACTCGCCAAGGTTGAATCCGAACGTATCCATGTCAAGTACGACGACGGCGACGACGAATGGACGAGCATCCGCCTGTTTCGCATCCCGGCAAAACGGCCGATGTGATCCGTATCTTCGTTTAGCGTCCGCCCGGGTGCTAAACGAAAACCAGGGTTTGCATTTCATGATCCGCCCTGATACATTCGCTTCATGACTTCCAACGAACGTCCGACGCGAATCCGTTTCATCATCCTTGCGCTTACGGTCTCCGTCGCGGTGCTTCTTTATCTCGATCGCTTCTGCCTCGGCTTCGTACTTCCTTTTGTGCGCGAAAATTTTCGGCTCACCGATCGCGAGACTAATTTCCTGGTAGGCGCATTCTTCTACACCTATGCCTTTGGACAAATCGCGGGGGGCTACTTGAGCGACCGATTCGGGACGCGCATCATGCTAGCCCTGTACCTCGCCATCTGGTCGGCTTTGACGGGCTTGACCGGTCTGGCCACGGGATTTTTCACGCTGGTTCTGCTGCGATTTGGCTGTGGGCTCTTTGAAGCCGGAGCGTATCCGGCCTGCGCCGGCCTGATCCGACGCTGGTTCCCGTATGAGCGGCGCGGTTTGGCCAGCGGCATCGTGTCGATCGGCGGCCGCATCGGCGGTACGGTCGCCCCGCTGATGACGGGCTACCTGATGTTGGTGTTTCTGCCACTTGATCATCCCTCGGCGATCACGGACAACGATTTGCTCAACCCAAGCAAGCTTGTTCGCGATGCCTTGCTGAAAACTGATCCGGGCCGAAAGCTCTCGCCGGTTCTTCTTCACGTCGCTCCCCACCTTCAGGCCAATCTGCCTGAAGAAAACCGCCGGACCTTCGATGAGGTAGTCGCACTCTCACCCGAAACGGCTCCGACGGCACAGCATCGCGCTCAACTCGTGGCAGCGCTCAACGCCTGGCTCAAGGATCCGAACTTGATGAAGGGAGTCGACTTGACGCCGATCCAGGCGGAACTCACCACGGAAATGCAATCCTGGTTCGAGCCGGCCGATTCCGCCCGCTCTGTGGAAAAACTCGAACGCGACAATCGCCTGCTCCTCGAGTTCTTGTTCACGGGGAGCCTACGCCAACTTCACGGCGACGCCTGGCAGCCGGTGCTGATGATCTACGGCGCGATTGGTGTAGCGTTGGCAGTCGTGTTCTTCCTTTTCTTCCGCGACACGCCGCGCGAGCACTTTCTGTGCAATGAGGCGGAAGCCAAGTTGGCCGAGGCTCATGAAAAAACGGCCGCCGGCCAAACGCCGGCAATGCCGGCGGGAGTCCTTTGGGGCGGCATCCTGTCGAATCGCGGGCTGTGGGCCAGTTCTCTTGTGCAGTTCGGCACCAATTTCGGGTGGATATTTCTCGGCAGCATGATGCCACTTTATTTACAGCGCATCTTTCCGAAGGTTTCGCTGGTCGAGCGCGGTTGGATGGCAATGCTCCCGTTTTTGGTCAGCATCCCGGTGATGATTCTGGGGGGACTTTGGACCGATTGGATCGCCAAGCACTACGGTACCTACTGGGGCCGGGCCTTTCCGGTTGCGTCAACGCGTTTCGCGGCCGCGGCCGCGTTTTTTGCCTGCTGTTTTCTCGACTCGCCCTGGGCCGTTACTGGAGTCCTTTGCGTGTTCTCCGTAACTAATGACGTCGGCATTCCCGCCTTGTGGGCCTACAACCTCGACGTCGGTAAACGCAACGTCGGCCTCGTGCTCGGCTGGGGAAACATGTGGGGGAACCTCGGCGCTGCCGTCGCCCCCACCGTGCTCGGGGAATATGTGCTGAAGCGCTTTGTGAATTTTGACGGCAACTACACACTCGACGAGGCCAAGGCGGGCTACAACGCCGTCTTCTTGACCTGCGCTGCCGTGTTCGTCTTCATCGGCATCGTGTCATTCTTCATCGACGCGACCAAGCCGATCGGCATGTCTGAAAACAAGGCATAGTCGGCGAGCGGGGTCTCGTAAGCGCCCCGTGGCCAATCTTCCAATTCTACAGGGCCCTTACTTGACCAGCCCCACGGAGGCATTTCCCCTCTTTTTCCTCTCTTCCCTAGATTGCAACCGTTTTACATGCTACAACAAGATTCTCAGCAATAGTTAGCTCTCCATCTTTGACTCTAGTGTATAGGTGTATCCATGCTCAAACGCCTTCTCGTCGTCGCGTTGCTAGTCGCATTCGCGGCTTTGCCGATGTCGGCATTGCAGGCTCAGAAGCAGAAGACCGACAAGTCTCCTCCTGAGATCAAAACTCCTCCCGATATCAAAGCGCCGCCGAAGCCTGGCGAACTCAAGAAGTACGACGACGTCATCCCCAAGACGGCCAAGAGCCTGCCGGGCGTCTTCACTGTCCACAAGGTCGATGAGAAGATCTTCTTTGAAATCCCGCAGGAAGGCTTCAATAAGCTCATGCTCTGGCAGACCGAAGTTGCCAAGGGCCCGGCGAACGTCACCTGGGGCGGCTACTCGCTTGGCAGCCAATACCTCCGCTTTGATCGCCGTGGCAACAAGGTGTTCCTCTGGCGCGTCTCCTTTGAAAAACGTGGCGATGGCAAGGCGATTCAGATTGCCGTCGATTCCGCCAACATGGACTCCATCATCTACAGCTTCAATGTCGAAGCCGAAGGCAAGGACCGTACCGCTGTCATCAACGCCACGGCACTCTACACCACCGATATCATGGACCTGTCCGTAAAGGGCGCCGTCGGCTCGGGTGGCGGGATCGATCCGAATCGCTCCTACATCGATGATATCAAGGCTTTCCCCACTAACATCGAAGCTCGCTCGCTCCTCACCTTCACTGGCGGCGGTGGCGGCGGCATGTTCGGCGGCAAAGGCTTCGGCGGCGGTGGCCCCAAGAGCTATACCGCGCTCGTGCACTACAGTCTCGTCATGCTCCCTGAACGCCCGATGATGGGCCGCTTCTTCGACCCACGCGTCGGGTACTTCACCCGCTCCTTCGAAAACTACGCCACGCCGAAGACCTGGATGGAAAAGCAGCAATACATTACCCGCTTTCGCCTGGAAAAGAAGGACCCGACGGCAGCCGTATCCGAAGTGGTGAAGCCGATCGTGTTCTACGTGAGCCGTGAGATTCCGGAGAAATACAAGCCGTATATGATGAAAGGGATCGAGGACTGGAAGCCGGCGTTCGAGAAGGCGGGCTTCAAGAACGCAATCATCGCCAAGGAAGCGCCGGACCCGCGCACCGATCCGAGCTGGGACCCAGAAGACGCCCGGCATTCGGTGATCCGCTGGGTGGCCGACCCGTTCCAGAACGCCATGGGCCCGCACGTCCATGATCCTCGTTCCGGTGAGATCATCAGCGCCCATATCATCTTTTGGCATGACGTCGTCAAACTGGCCCAGGCCTGGTACTTCGTGCAGTGCTCCGCCCAGGATCCTCGGGCCCGCACCCTGCCGTTGCCCGACGACATCACCGGCGAACTGTTGCGTTACATCTGCGCCCACGAAGTTGGCCACACCCTTGGCCTGCGCCACAACCATCGCGCCAGCGGCGCTTACTCGATCGCACAGTTGCGCGATCCCAAGTTCACGGAAAAGAATGGCAGCGTCGCCTCGATCATGTCCTACGGTCGATTTAATTACGTTGCGCAGCCAGAGGACAAGGTGAAGCGTCTCATCCCCCTGCTCGCCCCGTATGACTACTTTGCGATCGACTGGGGCTATCGTCCCATTGCCGGTGTCAAGAATGCGGAAGACGAACGCCCGACGCTCGACAAGTGGGCCTCGCGCCAGATCAACGAGCCGTTTCTCCGCTTCGGCGGCGAGGACGGTCCGGCGACAGTCGATCCGACCGTCAAGACCGAGAACATCGGTGACGACTCGATCAAGGCGACCGAACTTGGCCTGAAGAACCTCGACCGCGTGCTCGATCACCTGGTCGCGGGCACCACGTCCCTGGGTGAGGATTTCTCGCTGCTCGAAGACACCTACAAGACGCTCGTGGGCCATCGCGCCCGGTGGTTCAGCGCCGTCGCCCTCAACGTCGGCGGCGTCGTCGAAAGCCGCACGCTCGGCGGACGCGGCGCGGAGACGTTTAGCCGGGTGTCAAAAGAAAAGCAGAAGGAAGCCGTCAGGTTCCTCACCGACCACGCGTTCACGACGCCGACGAAGTTGCTCAACCCGGCGATTGTCAATCGCTTCAAGTATACAGGGGTCGCCAATGACGTAAGCAGCATGCAAAAGGGTTTGATGCAGAGTTTGCTCGCAGGCGGCCGCATCCGCCGCCTGGCCGACGAGGAATTGCTACAAGGCGACAAGGCTTATAGCGTGATGGAACTGGTGGACGACGTACAGAACGGCATCTTCAGCGAGTTGAAAGCGGAGAAGCCGCAAATCGACGTGCTGCGCCGTCAATTGCAACGGGCCTACCTTGACCATCTCAAGAGCGAACTCGCGCCCAGCAAGGACGGCAGCGCGGTATTCTTCGATGTCGGCGGTAGCACCGACTTCCGCGCGGTGGCGCGCGTTGCCGTGCGCCGGCTGCACGGGCAGGTGATCTCGGCAATCAACCGTTCGCCGAATTCGATCACCTCCGCGCACCTGCAAGACTGCGAGCGTGAGATAGACGCTATGCTCTACCAGAAAAAGTAACCAGGCGTGGCCACAGACGGCAGACAGATCACGACGGGGCCTTCAGGCTCCGTCGTTTCATTTCAACTCGGCGCTTGTATCGCCGGATTCTTGCATTATGATGGTGCTGAAATCGGGCCACCCTCTTCATCAATGGACACTACCATGAAAAAATTCGCGATCCTACTCCTCGCCTTCTCCGCCGGCCTACTGTGCACGTCGCAATCGGACGCGCGCATTGCCCCGCTGCGTGTCGTCTTCATCTCCGGCTCGGCAGAATACGATTCGGACAAGACGATGCCGATCCTCAAGAAGTACCTCGAATCGAAATACCCGTCACTGGTAACGATGCTCTCCGCTAAAGGAGATGATCTGCCCGGTCTGGAATCGCTCGACAAGTGTGATGTTGCCGTTCTCTTTACACGCCGTCTGAAGCTTCAAGGCGAGCAACTAGCCCGCCTCAGGAAATACTGCACCTCGGGCAAGCCGCTCGTCGGCATTCGCACCGCCAGCCATGCAATCCAGACCTGGCTCGATCTCGATAAGGAAGTACTCGGCGGCAACTACAAAGGGCACTATAATGTCGGACCGCTCTGCGAGATCAACTTCCCCGATGACGCCAGGAAACACCCGATCCTCGACGGCGTCAAGTCGTTCAGATCCAAGGGGAGCCTTTACAAGAACACCGGCCTGGCGAAAGACGCGAACGTCCTCCTCGCAGGCAGCATCCCGGGCCACATTGAGCCGATTGCCTGGACACGCATGTACAAGGAGGGGCGCATCTTCTACACGTCCCTTGGCGCTCAAAGCGATTTTCAGGAAGAGAGTTTCCTGCGACTGATGACCAACGGCATTCTGTGGGCGGGTAATCGGGCGCCGCGGGCCAAGTAAACCAGGTTATCGTTGGGCGCTCGCATTGCGTCGTGCGAGCGCTAAATGTAAACAGGACTTGGTAATGGGCATCGACTTGAAATTGAACTACTTGCCCCGTCTGCCTCGCCGTATGGACTGGCGCATTGGTTGCATTGGCGCCGGGTTCATCATGCGCGACTGCCACCTTGTCGCCTATCGCCAGGCCGGCTTCAATCCGACGGCAATCACGTCGCGCACACTGGCGAACGCCCAGGCGACCGCAGTTCAGCATAGCATCTCGACGGTCCATTGCAGCATCGACGAAATGCTTGCCGACAAATCAATCGAGATTCTCGACGTCGCAGTTCCGCCTGACATGCAGGCTGATGTGCTGCGCCGGGCCGCCGAGCAAGGCGATCACTTGCGCGGTATTCTCGCCCAGAAGCCGCTCGCGATGTCAGTCAATGACGCCAAAGTTGTCGTCGAACGCTGCCAAAAGGCCGGAATCACACTCGCGGTCAATCAAAACATGCGCTACGATCAATCGATCCGGGCGATGAAGGACATTCTTCAACGTGGCTGGATCGGCGAGCCAATTCTCGGCACCATTGAAATGCGTGCCATCCCACATTGGATGCCGTGGGCAGAGAACCAGCGCTCACTGTCCACATTCATCATGAGCATCCATCATCTCGATACGTTCCGATACTGGTTCGGCACGCCGGACCGCGTGCTTGCCAGCACGCGCCCGGACCCACGCACGAAGTTTCCGCACACCGACGGCATCAACCTCTACATTCTCGAATACGAGAGCGGTTGCCGAGCGACGAGTTGGGACGATGTCTGGACCGGCCCGGCGCGCGAAGGCGCCGCGAGCGATATCTATATCCGCTGGCGCGTCGAAGGCACGGACGGCCTGGCCCGCGGCAACATCGGCTGGCCAAGCTATCCCGCCAGGACACCGAGCACGCTCGATTTCACGACGAAGGGACAGCCCACTTCCTGGCGGTCCCCACGCTGGCAGGAAGTGTGGTTCCCTGACGCCTTCGCCGGCACCATGGCGCAACTTCTCTGTGCGGTGGAAGAAGGCACGGAGCCGGAGATTGGCGGACGTGATAACCTGGAGACCATTGCGCTGTGCGAGGCGGTCTATGCCGCGGCCAAGGAGCACCGCGTGACGACTGTGCGCGAATTTCTTGTGTAACCTTTGCGAGGCACTCGGCGTGGCCATGCGTAGGGCCTCCTCAAGCCAATCTGGATTTGCATAATACTCTGCACGCGCCACGCGGGCGTCAAAAACTAGTCCCCACATGGAACCCGTCATGAAAATCCAAGGCATCATCCCGCCCGTTGCCACGCCGATGCTGGCTAACGAAGATCTCGATCTGCCCCGGCTCAAATGGTTTCTCGATCACCTCATCACGAGCGGCGTGCATGGGGTGTTTGTCCTCGGCACGAACAGCGAGTTTTACGCACTCGATGAGAACGAGAAACAGCAGGTGATCGCGACCGCCGTCCAGCACGTGCGCGGTCGGGTCCCTGTCTACGCAGGCACGGGGGCGGAAACGACGCGCGAGGCAGTGCGCCTGACGAAAATGGCCGAGAAGGAAGGCGCCGACGGCGTCTCCGTCATTACGCCGTACTTTGTGCTCCCCAACCAGCAGGAAATCTACGATCACTATCGTCGCATCGCCGACGCCACCACGTTGCCCGTTGTGCTTTACAACAATCCGGCTACCTGCGGCGGCGTCAAGATCGACGTTGACACGGTCGCCCGGCTTGCGGAAGTCCCTAATATCCTCGGCGTCAAGGATTCGTCAGGGGATTTGCAGAATACCATTGAGTACCTTCGCGTCGTTCCTGAACGATTCAGCGTCATGATGGGCCGCGACACGCTCATCTACCCGGCGATGATTTTCGGTGCCCGCGGCGCCGTCCCCGCAACAGGGAATATCGCGCCGAAACTGCTGGTGGATATCTATGAATCGTTCGTACGGGGGGATCACGCTGCTTCCCTGGCGGCACAGCGCAAGCTGCATCACGTGCGCATGGCGCTGACGCTCGGCACCGCGCCGGGCGGCGTCAAGGCAGCGTTGCAGCTTCTCGGGCTGTCCATCGGGCCGTGCCGGGCGCCGGTGGCGCCGCTGCCGGCAGACAAGTTGCAAAAGATGCGTGCCGCCCTTCAATCAGCAGGCCTGATAGTGCCTGAGTAGCCGCAACGGGCGGCAAATATGCGTTTCTTGGTTGTCACGGCGCTGACATTGTGGTATCCTCATTGGAGGATTAGGTATTGGTAATTTTTCTTATGCAGGAGCTGACGATGCTTCCGCTTCGGATTGCTCTGGCAGTTTTCTTGAGCTTTAGTGCTTTGCTTTTGCAATCAGGCTGTCAACAATCCCAGAAGCCTGCGGAGGAAGCACGCCCATCGCAGCTAGCTATTTTCTACGGCCGATATATCAGCATGAACAAGGGACAGTCCCCCGCCAATGAGAGGGAACTCAAGGAATTCATCAAGAAAATCGACGCCACGATCAATGTGGACGATATATTCGTGTCGCCGCGCGACAAGGAACCCTATGTGGTGCGCTACAAGATTGGCGCAGCCATGCCGGGCGCAGCCGTGGTGACCGTTCATGAGACTACAGGCGCGAATGGCAAAAAGATGGTAGGCCTGACAACCGGCGAGGTCAAACTCGTTGACGACGCGGAATTTCAACAACTTTTGCGAGGATCGCCCTGATTGTGACGACTGGATTTCCTGCGGCTCTGCTGCATTGTTTTTTTTTCTGTTTTCCCGTTTCTTGGAGGTCTTCATCATGTTCCAACGTAAGCGTCAGGGTTTTACCCTGATCGAATTGCTGGTGGTGATAGCCATTATCGCCATTCTGATCGCACTTCTCGTGCCTGCGGTGCAGAAGGTGCGCGAGTCCGCCAACAGGATTCAGTGCTCCAACAATCTGAAGCAGATCGGTGTCGCGCTGCACAATCACCATGACAGCTACAAGGTCTTGCCGACCGGCGGCACAACGCCGTGGGCCGGGTTGACAACCGTGAATGGCGTCCCGGCCGGCGCCAAAGACCAGGGCTTGAGTTGGGGCTTTCAAATCCTGACCTTCATCGAGCAAACCGCAGTGTACAAGAACGCAAATCCGTGGACCCTGGCGGTGCCCACTTACAACTGTCCATCTCGCCGCTCGCCGGTGCTTGGTCCGTGGGGCCGGTTCCTGGGCGACTACGCGTCTGTGACCCCTGGCGACGCCAATGCGCTCTGGGGCGGGAGTATCTGGTCCGTGCCGACCGGGTACCGCTACAACGGCGTCATCGTCCGAACCTACACAGCTCAAGCCCCGATCGGGTTCGCCCACATCACCGACGGCACGTCCAACGCCTTGACCATCTCCGAGAAGCGGCTCGACGCACGCAATTATTACTCAGGCGATTGGCATGATGACTCTGGCTGGTGCGACGGCTGGGATCCTGATGTTGTCCGCGCGACCGCCTATGGCTGTCTCCGGGATTCGGCCGGCGGGGTCAATGGCTACGAACTGGGGTCCGCCCATGACGCAGGCGCTCAAGGCCTCTTCGCCGACGGCAGCGTGCGTTTGATCGGTTACAATGTCAGCGCCACTGTCCTCGGCCAGCTGGCCGACCGCCAAGATAACCAGTCTCCCAATTTTGGCAACTGATAGGCGCGCTGCGACAGTTTTTGCAAGCTCCTCGTCGGCACGGCGAGGGGCTTGCTTTTTGCGTGTTACTTCCCGAACAGGTACTCGATCAACCAGTCGACGTGGCGATAGTCGCCTATCACCAGGTCGGCCCCCGCGTTGACCAGGCGATCGCGTTTCCAGGCGTGAATTCCCTGTCGATTGACCTCGTCGCTAGCAACAGCCACAGCAACGCCGCCGACGCGTTTCACTTCCTCAATCTCCACGAACCCGTCGCCGAAGCCGAGCAATTCGTCACCGCGCAAGTTATTTTCGTTCAGAATTCGTTCGATGATCATCCTCTTGGAGAAGTTCTGATAGTCATCGAGTGCACCGTAAATAAGTTCGCCGAAGAACGGCGCCAGCCCTAGCAGTCCCACTTCATGGCGGACAAAGGCCACGTCGGTTCCGCTGGCGAGGTAGAGAGTCAGGCCGCGCTCCTTCAAACGCGCCAGCATGGCATGGCTGCCGGGCACGGTCCAGTCGTCCGGCTTCGCCTGTGCGGACGCCAGCCCATCGAGCCGCCCCTGGATGCGTTTCATGAGGCGATTGTGATATTCGTGTTTGTAGGTGAGGGGTTCCAGCGGTTTGGCGCCACGTTTCTGGACTTCCTCGGCAAGCTGCATCATCTGGTAGATCGTCTGCCGGCCGTTGAGCCGCATGACAAAGTCCTCGACGTGCGTGGTCAGCGTGATGTCATCCTCGGACGTGCCCGTTGCCCGAAGCACCTCGACCATCATCGGAATCATGACCTGCGGCCAACCTTCGCGGATGAGAGACAATGTGCCGTCAAAGTCGAACAGCACGAAGCGAAAACGGCCCCGGGCGAAGTCGGGGCGTACGATTTCAATATCAGTCACGGCGTGATCCTTCTGGTTGCGGTAGTAGGCGTGGTGCCCTACATCATACTGACAGATGCTCTCAAATCTTGGCTGCAGCGCAGAGCAATTAGGCGCTGGGTCGGTGCTAAACTTGAGCCAGCGCGTCGTAATCCACCGCCTGATTCTTGTCAATCCGAGGCAACTCCAAAGTCACCGTCTCGATGTACTTCTGGGCCGCCCCGGTATTGAAGACTACTATTTCCTCATCGCGGCCGATACAGCTGTCGCCAACCAGTTTTTCAAGAGCATCGAAGCAGACCGCCGTCTCCGGGCAAATCGCGATTCCTTCCAGGGAGGCAACCCGGCGCATCCACGGCACGATCGTCTCTTCACGCCCGGCGATGGCGCAGCCGCCTGAGGCCTTGATGGCATCGAGCATCATGAAATCGCCGACGGCCATCGGCACACGCAGGCCGCTGGCGACCGTTTTCGCATTCGGGAAGAGCTGCGCAAATCGCTGGCTTTCTTCGAACGCTTTCACGATTGGCGCGCAGCCGTCGCTCTGGCAGCTCACTAGCTTTGGCAACTTTGGCTCTTTCAGCCAATCGAGCGTTTGCAATTCGTGAAACGCCTTCCACATGCCGATGAGTCC
>SXGT01179464.1_pt1 | contig 31403 bp, 26 predicted proteins | sample 3176221 | NCBI WGS metagenome assembly SXGT01 (sample SAMN11356862, study PRJNA531348) | freshwater metagenome | isolation source: freshwater sample F1-120 | place: China: Fuxian Lake, Yuxi | collected 2017-12-25
CGGGCACCGCCAGGAGGAGTCTTGAGGTGAGCCAGACGGCGATCGCGAGCAGGATTCGACTTGTGTTGAGATCTTGGAATGCGGTTGGCATGGGTGTTCAAGACGATACTCCGCGCGGCCATGATAGGGCCATCCTGCCCGGCGCTCACCCACAATCGGCGCCGGACGCGCCCCGGTGCAGGGGAGGTCTTCCCCCCCCGGGAAGAATATATACCGCACGCGGGCAGTGATGAGACCTTTTGCAGCCTGCGAAAGGATGTGGCTGCTCGCGCCAGAGGCGCCCGGCGCCCCTCAGGCGCCGAGGAGGGGGAGGTACGCCGCCAGGCGACCGGTGCGGGGGAGGTCTTCCTCCCCCGTGAAGGATACAACAAAGATTTGTGTGGCGAACTGGTCACACTGGATCAGCTTCCTTCCAAGGTCTCGTGACACTTTGTGACAGGGGGCTTGAAGGCCTGCTGGGATACAAGGACCGTCGCGCGTTTCTCTGAAGCGAAACTGGCGACGAAAGGTCTACTTTTTCACCGAGAAGCGATGGGCCGTGGTCGAGCGGTAAGTCTGACCTGGCCGCAGGATCGTCGACGGAAAGCTTGGCTGGTTGACCGAATCTGGATAACGCTGCGTCTCGAGGCAAAGCGCGGCTCGCCTGGGATACGTCTTGCCGCCCTTGCCGACCACCGATCCGTCGAGGTAGTTGCCGGTGTAGAGTTGAAGGCCAGGCTCTGTTGTGAGGACGTCCATCACGCGGCCGGTTGTCGGCTCGTATACCCTGGCCGCCAGTGCGAGCGATCCGTCCTGATTGTTGAGGACGAAGTTGTGATCGTAGCCGCCAGGTGGGCCCTTGATTTGCTCGATGCGGGCGCCCAGCGCCGTGGGTCTTGTAAAGTCGAGGGGTGTCCCCTGAACAGGCGCGATTTCGCCTGTTGGGATGTCGGTCGCGTCGGCTGGCGTGTACTTGTTCGCTGACAGGGTGAGCTCATGATCGAGAATCGTCCCGTTGCCGGCGCCCGCGAGATTAAAGTAGGAGTGGTTGGTCAAATTGACAGGCGTGGGCTTGTTGGTGGTGGCCTTGTAGTCGATTCTGAGCTCGTCCTGAAAGGTCAAGGTGTAGGTCACCTCGATGTCGAGATTTCCCGGGTAGCCCTCTTCTCCGTCGGGGCTCTGGTAGCTGAAAGTGACGGCCCGCCCCAAATCTGAAGGAATGATTCTAGACTTCCACACTCGCTTGTCGAGGCCGACCTTGCCGCCGTGCAGGTGATTCGGCCCGTTGTTCGTCGCCAGCGTGTAGTGCGCTCCATCGAGGGTGAACTTCCCCTTGGCGATGCGATTCGCAACGCGTCCCGTGGTGCAGCCGAAATAAGGGTGGCCCTTCAGGTAGCCAGCGAGGCTGTCGAAGCCGAGGACAATGTCGTCCAGCTTGCCGTTGCGATCCGGCACCTTCAGCGACGTCAACAGGGCGCCGTAACTGGTGATGCTCGCAACAATGCCGTTCTGGTTGACCAGCGTATAGAGGTCGACGGTTTGGCCGTCCTCAGTCTTGCCCCAGATATCCTTCTTGATGCTTTCCATATTTAAACCTGCGCCACTTGGGCCCCCGTGGCAGCCAGCAACGCCTGCTGCCAAAGTGAGCACAAGCCAGAGAAAAGGTTGGGTGTTGCTTGAAATCACAGCGAGCTCCCTTCATCAGGGTTTTTAGAGCTGGGCGCCTTCAACGCGTGTTGACGAAGCCGTTGATGGACCGGAAGAGTTTTTGAGGAGCGAGAAATCATAACAAGTTCAAGATTCGTTGGAAGCCTGGCGTCGAGCGCAAGCGAGAATTCTTCTCAGTGTCGGTTGTGCGAAATCTGCAGCCTGGATGAAGCCACACCAGGGCTCGTAAACGGCGAGCAAATGGTTGCTGGCAAGCCGCTGCCGTTGATCGGCGCACCTCACGGCGGAGACCTCCTGCCTTTCCCGGGCTTGGGACGTGCAGGGCCGGGCCCAGTCACTGGCCTCTGGCCACGGTTGGCCGCGACGGCTGTTGGGTGCAGCTCCAGGATTTTGTCGAGCGAGGTGAAGGCGTCCACTGGCCAGCGCAGGAATGCGTGGGAGCGCTTCGCGGATCTGCGGGCGGCGGTTTCGGCCTGCCGGAAGGGTTTGTCGTTCTGGACGTACAAGCGAAGGAGGTGACGACGTGCGTGGGCAGGACTGGTGTAGTCGGCCTGCTCGAAGGTGACCGGCCCGGCCCGACCGTACTGCTGCGATCAAGTTCGTCTTTCCACCGGCGGAAGAAGGAGTTGAACTTCCCCCATCACCACCCGCGCTTCGACTTCGACGAGCGGGCGATGGTGGTGGGCGCGGATCTGACGGCGCGTGCGGCGACGGATTACGTGATGAATTGAGTGGTAGTTGAAATCGAAAGTGCACCCCGTCGGGTGCGCTTTTCCATGACGAGCCAGTTACTCACCGCGCCCACACGAAAAGCCACTGGGCCATACTTGTCCAACTGCCTTCTCCTTCCGCCTGATTGCGCGCATCGGTGGGGGCAAATTCTGATGCGAGAAGCTTGACTTTCGAGCCAACTTTTTTCCATGGCCGACATGCCCGTCCGAGCTTCGAGACGAAGTTGAGGCCGGTCCCGATTGCACCGAGGACGGACTGAGAGTGTGAGCAATAATCGACCTGCCGCTGCAGGGTGCTCCAGCGCCGGAGGCGCCCGGCGCCCATCAGGCGCCGAGGAGGGGGAGGACGCCGCCAGGCGGCCGATGTGGGGGAGGTCTTCCTCTCCCACGAGCAAGAAAACTCAGAGCCTGAGGGATTTTTGCTCAGGCTCTGAGCGGTGGGGACGCTTTTCTGCGCCGCTCTCGAGGGCTCGCACCACCCAGTGTGCGTCTCAGGGACCTTGTAAGTCGTGCAGCACCGCGGCGAGTCGCTGGAGCGCTCCCGCTGAGAAGCCGCGGTCATGGAAGAACACCACCCGGGCGGCCGCGTCGATGAGGACGATGCGGCCCGGGAGTGGATCCTCGGACCCGACGAATTGCTCGAGCACCTTGGCGTCGCCGTAAATGGTGACGACCGAGGGCCAATCTTCTCTCGGAATCCCCCTCCGCATGCCCCCATCGATGGTCGCCGCGAAGAGACCCGGCAGTAGCCCGGGGAGGGTCGGCAACTCGAGGATCTTGACCTTCAGACCGACCTGCTGCGCGCCGAGGATCCAGCGGTCGAGATCGAACTGGGTCTCCATCTTGAAGCCAATGAGGAGGAGAGCCGGCGCGCCTATCAGGTCCCCAGGAAGCTGGCGTTCCACCCCGTCGAGCGACTGCCCGCGCAGGGCGGGGAAGGTTTCGCCCGTCGGGTCACGGCGGGGCGGCCGTCCAGAGCAGGAGGCCATCCCTGTCACAGTGAGCGCCTTGGTGAGGGCAAGGGGGCATGTTCGAGCGGGCATCACAATCTCCATCGACTTGGTCAACGATCAGAACGTCCGGATCCTGGCCTTGAACCCGACGCTGAGTTCGAGGGCCTTCTCCCCGCTCGGCTTGGTCCGCGCCCCGTGGGGGAACGACGCCTCGCTCCAACGCTGGAGGGGTCAGGGAAAGTTTCAGGGAGTCCAGCCGCGAGGAGGCCATCGAAGCCTCCCCCTCACCGCGGTGCGGCCCAGGCCGTGCCGCAGAAAGCTCGCGGTCGAGCCAGGCGACGCGCCGGGGTTGCCAGCGTCGTCAGTGGGCATCTTCTCCAGGGCTCCCACGGTGTCCAGAGGTTTTGAGGGCTGGCGCCAGTGACTGGACACCAGGGTCAACTCCCGCCGTGGGCAGCCCTCCTCAGAGGCAGAATGGGCCAACCTCGCTTGTGTAGCCGCAGAGCGCCCAGGCCACAAGGGTTGCGAGGCAGCAACCCTTACGGAATCGGGTTGATTCGTAAGTCGCCGACAAGAAATAGGAGGTCACAAGAACAAACCAGCTCCCGAAGATTCGGAGCGAGAACAGAGCTACGAGGGGAGAAAAGAGGACCGCATCGAACACATCTCGTGGATTCACGAGCCCACCGTGTTGGACCGAAAAGCCCACGTAGGCTCCCGAGAGGGCGCACAGGGTCAACACCACCATCCGACCGATGAGGCTCCTCTGCGCGTCCCGGAAAATGGCCAGAGGGTAGTCTTCAAGCCAGTTCGACACAGAGCCCTCCTGGAACTGTTGCCCATTGTTAATAATAGCCGACTCGCTCGGTCCGTTAAAGAGGCAACTCCAACATCGCCGTGGACGGGTCCGGGCGGGAGGGCGCTCCATGTCCGCGGCTCCTTCGGCCGTAAGACAACGCTCGACATGGCCGGCGTGGCATCCCACGAGCTCCTTGTCAGGGCAACCCGCCCGAGCCGCTCACGAAGGGGAAGCAGATCGCATGGCTCCAGGGCCAGAAGCTCAACGGCTTCGCGCCGCAGCACCTTCAACGCCACGCCTGCGGTTGAGGGCGACTCGCTCCTGATTCGCTCGGAGAAAGCGCTGTATCGGATCGGAACGCGGAAAGAGGGCGCGAAGGAGCTCGTTTACAGCCCGACGCACCGAGCCGCGGCAAGAGCATCCCCACGCGCCGGCGTTAATCGTGGCTACACCGCGAAGACGCCGAGGAGCGCCGCGTTGATTGCAAGCGCCTCTCCGACCGGCCCCGAGTCGATCGACTTCGGCACAGCGAAGTTCCCGAGTTCGTCCGGCGCTCGCGAGAATTCGCGAAACGGAAGCGCGACTCCCGCTCCGAACGCGGCTCCCTCGACGCGGCCGGCGGATCCCCAGCGCCCTCATGTGCGAGGGCAACGTCGAGGGGTTCATGGCGAGGAGTTTCGCCGCGCCGTCGTCGCCAGGGCTGCGCCAGCCGGCGGCTTCGAGCGCCAGAAGAATGTTGTGCCGCTCGAGGTCCTCGAGTTCCGCGACCGTGAGCACGCGGGGAGGCTCCGGCGTGTTTCACGTCGCGTTCGCCTCCTGTGGTGTGGCGGCGCTTCGGGATGCGCGCGATTGAGATTCAGCTTCTTCCCCTGGGCGGCAATTGCCGCTCGTTCGGTCACGTTTTCCAGCTCGCGCACGGTCCCCGGCCAGTGGTGGGCCGCAAGCCGCCGCACACAGTCTGCACCGAGTGGCTCGAAATGGCGCTCGAGTTTCTGCGCTAACCGCCTGGCGAAGCTCTCCGCCAGAAGGCCCACGTCCTCGCCGCGCTCGCGCAGCGGAGGCAGACGATTCGGGAAGACGTTGAGGCGGTAATAGAGGTCCTCGCGAAAGCGCCGCTCGCGGATCTCCTTCCGCGACCACTTTCCCCGCTGGCGCGGCTTGCCGGCCATGGCGCCGTCGGGGGTGGGCGTCCGCGGGCAACGTGAACGGGGCATCACGGAGCTCACCGTACCGTGACGCGCCAGAGGACACTTACGGAGTTGGGCCGTACGGAAAGTACCTGGCGAAGAATAGCGACCGCACGACCTGGACGACGATGCCCGAGGCGTCGAGGTCGTCAAATGTGGTCTCGTTCGCTTCGCCGGCGCCGAAGACGATGTCCGGCCCCGTGCGCAAGGCCGCCCTCCCGGTCCCCAGAGCCCCGGTGAGTAGAGCGCTTCCATCCGGCAGGGCGGCGACCGACTGGCCGGCGTCCTGGCCGCCGCCGCCCGCGCCGCGGGCGAAGACTAGCGTACCGGCGGGGTCGTAGCGGGCGAGGAAGATATCGGTGTGAAGCGACACTCGCGGGTGATTCACGACGGACAGCGTGGTCTGCGCGTCCCCCTCGCCGAAGGCGGCCTCGAGGGCGAAGGACCCGGTCACCAGCGCGCTGCCGTCCGGGAGCGCAGCGATGCCGAGCCCAGCGTCGTCCGCCTGGCCGCCGGCCCGTGTCACGTCGGCGAGCGAGGCATCGAGACGGAAGCGGGCGACGAAGATGTCGCGTCCGCCAGCCGACGTGAGCGTCAGGCTCTCGTCCAGCGGACCGCCGAAGACGGCCTCGCCGCTGAAGGAGCCGGTTACGAGGACACCGCCATCGCTTCTGGCCGCGACCGACGCCCCGACATCGGTCCCGGGGCCGCCGAAGATCCTGGCGTGGAGGAGTGCTCCGTCCTTGTCGTAGTGGGCGAGGACTCCCTGGATGCCGAGGGCGGCCGACGCCAGGACGACCGTTCCGCTACCGGCCTCGTCGAACGCGACGAGCGACCCGGCCGTGTCGACCTGCCCGGTCACCCACAGGCTCTGGTCGGGACCGATGGCGGCTCCGGCACCGCGATCTTCGCCGGGACCGCCAGCGAGGAGGACCGAGAGCGGTTCACCGTCGCGAGTGAACCGGGCGATGAACATGTCCTGTGCTCGGTTGCGCGCCGCGAGACTGATGTTGACGAGGGCTCCGGTGAAGTTGAGGGCCGAGCTGGTGTCGACGTGGCCCGTCACCACGATCTCCTCGTCATCCGACAGGACGGCCACGCTCGTGCCGCTGTCCGCGCCCAAGCCCGCGCCGCCACCCCGCACGGCAAAGACCAGCGTGCCGTCGGCCGGTAGCGCGCGAGGAACATGTCCGAGCCGCCGCTGGCCGTGAGGGTAACGCCCGCGGCGAAGGTCGCCGCGCCCTTGAACGTGCCCGTGACGACGGCGCCGCCGTCGGGCAGGGCGGCGACTCCCTGGCCCGTCGCGGCGCCGACCTGGTCGCCGATCTGGCGAGCTCGGTCCACGGTGCCGTCTGGCAGCACGTGGGCGAGGTAGGCGTCCTGATTGCCACTCGCCGTCAGGGCGACGCGCCGGGCTGGATCGCGAGGGTCATCCTGCAGGAGGAGCTCCCCCTGAAAGGAGCCGGCAACCCAGGAGCTGCCGTCGTTCGACGCCGCGATGGAACTCCCCACGTGGTTGGGGTTCTGACCCGTTCCCGGAACCCTCACGAACGACAGGCCCTCGGGCCGCACCTCGACGAGGCGGAAATTGACCGGGTCATGCCGTGCGATGAACCCATCCTGAAGTCCTTGCGCGGTCACTGCCGTCTCGCCGGCCTCGCCGGCGCCGAAGGTGGCGGTCTCGGCGAAGCGCCCTGCGACGAGCATGGTGCCATCTGCGAGCGCGGACGTCGCCGTACCCTCGTCGTCGCCGGCGCCGCCGGTGGCGACCGCCTGCTCGAGCGCGATCCGGCGATTGTAGCGCGCGAGAAAGACATCCGTGCCGCCGGCGGAGACCAGCTCCACGGCCTCCGGTCCTGCGCCGAAGCGAGCCGTTCCGGCGAAGAAGCCCGTCACGGCGATGCTGCCGTCCCCGAGCGCGGCGACACCGAGGCCGCCATCCGGCGCGGGACCGCCGGCCCGCGCGCCCGATGTGATCTCGCCCCTCGAGCCGTAGCGGATGACGAAGACGTCGTCGTCGGCCTCGCCGCCGGCCGCCGCAAGGGTCAGATCCGTCGTGGTGCCGCTGGCCTGAGCCTCGCCGCGGAACCTGCCGGTGACAGCTGCGCTGCCGTCGGCAAGGGCCGCTACCCCAAACGCGACGTCATCACCCCGGCCTCCGATCTGGTGTGCGAAGGTGAAGGCGCCGCCACGGTCGATACGGGCGATGAAAGCATCGCGCTCGCCCCTCGCCGTGAGGACGAAATTGCCAAAGGTCGCGGTTTGCTCGAAGAATCCGGCGATGACCGCGCTGCCATCGGGGAACGTGGCTACTGCAGTGGGTTGATCGTTGCCGGGTCCGCCTGCCTCGCTGTTGAAGGTGGTTTCGACCTTGGTGCCCCGTGCGCCCGGGATCACTCGCGCGAAGCTGATCTCGTTGCCGAGACCCGGCTGCGGGTTGAAACCGGCAACCAGGAAGCCGCCATCGAGGTACGACGCCACGGCGGTGCCACTCTCCTCGGCCCCGCCCCGCCCGGCGAGGCGAAGGCGAACAACGTTCCGCCTTCCCGGGAGTAGCCCGCCACGAAGAGATCGAGCCCGGCGCCGCCCGGGAAGGAGAAGGCCGGCGACGAGGGAGGGTCGTCGAAGGAGCTCGCGCCCTTCACCGCGCCCGTGATGACAACCCCGCCGTCGGGCAGTGCGGTCACGGCGCGCGGCGTGTCGCCGCCGCCCGCGCTGCGGATCTGCGCCACGAAACCGAGTGTCCTGTCGGCGTTGAAGCGCGCGAGGTACATGTCGGTACCGCCAACAGCCGTGAGGGTTCGCACGTTGAGCCCCCCGGCCCCGAACGTCACGGTCCCCGAGAAGGTGCCGAGCACGACGATGCCGCCGTCGGGGAGCGGTGTCATCGCCGTGACCGCATCGCGATCGACGCCGCCGGCTCCCGGCCCGCCGATCGACTGTACTCCGGCAAAACGCGCGACCTCCGTGGTCGTCACCAGGTCCCTCGCCACGACCTTGAAGACCGTGCGTGGATCGACCGCATCTGGAGCCGCGGCGAAGGGCACGACGATTGCCGTGAGCGCTCCGGTCACATCCTGCGCTCCCGGATCGAGCGTGACGGACGTCGGCGCGCCGCGCAACGTCCAGTCGAGCCGCGCGCTGCCGCTTTTCTGGGCGCGTTCCGTGTCGCTTGTGAGGCTGGTCACCGCGACGGTGGGGTTGAAGCGAAGGAGGAATCCGACCGGCAAGGAATAGCCCTTGAAAGTCTCCTTCGCCGGCGGCGTGCTCAGTTTCAAGGTGCCGACGAAGAAGTCTCCTTGCCGTACACCCTTGAAAGAGAGCTTCTGTCGTTCATTCCTGAAGCGAAAGGAGATCTTCGCCCCCTTCTTGATCTTGCCCGTGAGCGTCCCCTCGCCGGCAGGGTCGTTGCCGAGACTGCTGAAGAAGCGTCCGGCGGCCGTGAGCTTCCCCTTCGCGTCCTCGCTGCCGACGACGTCGAGAGTGCCGGGAGAAGCCCCCAGCGTCGCGGCGAGGCTGACCGGCGTCGCGACGCGTTTGATCTTGCCCTTGGGGCCCTTGTAGCTGACCAGGGCGGTCCCCAAGCCGACGACGCCGCGGACCTTGACCGTCACTGCTTCCGAGACGCCGCGGAAGGCAATTGAGACGAAGAACCTGCCGCCGCGTCTCGAGAGGTAGCCGAGGGCGGTGGCGGCGGCACCGTCGATGGTGGCCTCGCCGACGATCTTGCCGCGAGCGTCATAGCCCAGCTTCGATGAGAGCTTCACGGCCTCCTGGCCAATCGACAGTTCGAGGTCCAGGCCATCGAGGCGCGGCGTCGAGTGTGGCACGGCAACCTCGGAGGCGAGGGCGCCCGACGCCAGGGCCAGGAGGGCGACCAGCAGCGAAGCAAGGGACGTGGTCTGCGAACCATGCGAATTCAACATGCGAACTCCAGGGAATCGGCGAGTGGAGGAAATCGGTGAGCCCAACGACATCAAGATGGAAGCATACCGCATCGCCATCGCCAGGATTTGCTGCGCGACCCCAAGATTTGTCATACTTTTCCCTTCCACCCGGGCCCAGGGCGATTGTGCGATCGTCCCCCTCGGAAGTTGCAGCTACAGACTTCAGCACGAGCGCTCGCTCCAAGGCGAGGAGAGGCGGCACGACGGTGACCGCGCCCTCGGCGTCAAACGCGCGTATGTAGAGCGGAGTGTACAGCCAGCCTTCGCCCTCCCCGGAGTCGAAGCGGTGGCCGTGGAGCGGTAAGAGCAAGAACCTTCGCTCGCCCCGGAGGACGGGCGGGAGAACTTACTTGCTCGTCTGCTCGAAGTCGAGGTGCACGAGAGTCCAGAGGAGAGGAGCGCCTCAGGCACAGCCGCCGCCAGGTTGCTCCCGATCGCCCGTGCAACGTGACCTGGGCCGTTCCTGCCGCCTGGCGGGAATTCTGACCGCAACGGCGGAAAGAGGAATGGTCGCCGCAAACCTCTGGAGCAGTGGTACGGTGTGCTTCTTGAAAAGCCCCAGATCTTCGGAGGTCACGCTGGCGAACCACGGTCACGCTCCGAGGGTTGACGGTGCCGTCGGCCGTCGAGTCGCTTCTGGTGAAGAGTGCGGCGCCGGGAAGGATCTTGATCACGCCATGCGTGATGGCGAGCAGGGTGATCTCGGTCGTGAAGGGAAAATCGCCCGCGGAGGGGACCCTTTCCCCTTCAGCGCCGAGGCGCCTCGGCGATCTCTGGAGGATGATTCAAGGGGCCTGGGCGAACACGCTCACTCGTACTCCCCCATATCTTCCTCGCCGAGGCCGAAGTGGTGGGCGATCTCGTGGATAACCGTCTTTCGAATCTCCTCCCTCAGCTCGGCGGGCTCGAGGCACATGAGCTCATGAATGCGTTTGAAGATGAAGACCGTATCGAGGTGGTCTCGGTCGTCGTGAGAGCGCTCCGTGCGGGGGAGGCCAGAGTAGAGCCCCAGAATCGAAGGCGAGGGAGCATCGCGGGGAGGGTAGTCCTCCACGACCACCGTGACTTGCAGGAGGTAAGGTGCAAGCTCCCTCGGAATGGAGTCGACCGCTTTCGTAACAGCTGCCGTGAATTCCTCCGCGGCCATGCAAGGCGGCACGGAGAAGTCCTCGGGGTCGAGCTTCGCTGCTTTTTCAAACTCGCGCAGGGCCCCCTTCGGGTCTCCCTGGCGGTCGAGGAGTGAGCCCAGCTCGAAGCGAGCGTCAGCTTCGTCCTCGCGGGTCCATTCATCCGGCAGGGGATCGAGCAGCCGCAGGAGCTGATCGCGCGCCTCCTCGAAGCGCCAGAGCTCGGTGAGCACCTGCGCGCGTTCTCGCGCCGCCAGCGGCCGGAGCGGATCGGCGGCGAGCACCTGGTCCAGGATCCGGAGCGCCTCCTCGAAGCGCTCCTCGTCGGCGGCCACGATGGCCTCCCACTCCATGGGCTCGGGAGCCCCGGGATACAGCTTCAGGGCCCGCCTCACCTCTCTCTTGAGCTGCTCCAAGTCTTCTGCCTCGTAGAGGGCTTCCATCCGGTCCAACAACGAGTCGAGGTCGTCAGTGCTGTTCTTCACATCCGCTCCAGAGCTGGAATTCCCAGGATGCCGAGGCCGCTTGCCAGCACATTCTTCACGACGCTGAGAAGTAGGAGGCGCGCCTTCGCGACCTTCGGCTCCTCGTCCTTCACCCGGAGCACGTTGTAGCCCGAGTGGAGCGCGTGGGCCAGCTCGAGCAGGTACTGCGCCAGGATCGACGGCTCGTGGACCTTCGCAGCCTCCCGCAGCACGTCCTGATAGCGGCTCACGAGGCTCACGAGCAGGTGAGCCTCGGGCTCGACCAGGGCCGCAAGGTCGGCCCTCGGGTCGATCTCGACCCCGCACTTGCGGATGATTCCAGCGATCCGCGCATGCGCGTTCATGAGGTAAGGGCCGGTGTCGCCTTCAAAGGACAAGGCGCGCTTCCAGTCGAAGTCATAGTCCTTGATCCGCTGCTTCGAGAGGTCCGCAAAGAATATCGCACCGATGCCGACGGCCTCCGCGACGGCCTCCTCGTCGTCGATCTCCGCTCTCTTCTCGATTGTCTCCCGCATGGCTTTCAGGGCCCGCGACCTGGCTTCGTTGAGCAGCTCCTCGAGGTAGATCACCTCGCCCTTGCGCGTCGACATGCCCTTGACGAGGCCGAAATTGACATGCGCGCAGTCCTTCGCCCACTCGTGCCCGAGGAGTTTCAGGACTTCGAAGAGCTGCTGGAAGTGGAGCGACTGGCCGGTGCCGACGACATAGAGGAGCTTGTGAAACTTGTAGGTCGCGTGGCGGTACTCGGCTGCGGCGAGATCCCGGGTGAGGTAGAGCGTGGCGCCGTCCGCTTTTTTCAGGAGAGCAGGAGTCTTGATACCGACTCGCTCGAGATCGATGACGAGGGCACCGTCAGAAATGCTCGTTAGACCCCTCGCCTTCGCCGCGTCCACCACGGCTTCCATCTTGTCGTTGAAGAACGACTCGCCGGTGTAGGTGTCGAACTGGACGCCAAGGCGCGAATAAATCCTCTTGAAGTAATCGAGGCTGGTGTCGCGGATGGCCCTCCAGAGATCGAGCGCCTCCCTGTCGCCCGCTTCCTGCTTCCGGAACCACTCCCTGGCCTCATTCGCAAGCTCCGGGTGCGTCTCCTCCTCCTTGTGGTATTTCACGTAAAGTTGGTTCAGCGCCATGAGGTCGCTCAGGTCCTCCGGCTTTCCCCAGTGTTTGACACCCACGATCTGCTTTCCGAATTGAGTGCCCCAGTCCCCGAGGTGATTGATGCCCACGCACCCATACCCGAGCTTCTCGAAGAGTCGATAGAGAGCGCCGCCGATGATGGTCGAGCGCAGGTGGCCGACATGAAACGGCTTGGCGATGTTGGGGGAGGAGTAATCGATCGCGACAACCTTGCCGGCACCTTCACTCGATCGCCCATATTCGGCGCCGGCAACGGCTGCTTCCCGGAGCACAGCCCCGGCAAACTGGAGCTTGTTGAGTCGGAAGTTGACGTACGGCCCGGTGGCTTCGACCCGCTCGACGCCGAAAATGCCGATCGAGAGCTTGCCAGCAAGCTCCGCGGCGATTGCCGGTGGCACCTTCTTGAGCTTCTTTGAAAGCAGGAAGCAGGGAAACGCAAAATCGCCCATCTCGGGTCTTGGCGGCGCCACGAGCTGCTCGGCGGCTTCCTCGCGATCGATCTCTGCGGCCCGCGAGACTGCGTCGGCAATGGCGGCCCGGAACGTGGCCCGGCTCACAGAGACTGCACGACCAGGTCGCCGACTTCAGTGGTGGAGTAGCCCATCTTGCCGGCCGCCATGCTCTTGAGGTTCTTCGCAACCTTCATGACGGCTTTCTCGACCTGGTCGGCGGCCGTCTCCTGCCTTGCACTGTGGCGGAGCATCAAGGAAAGCGCCCCAATGGCCGCGAGCGGGTTGATCACGTTCTTCCCGGTGTACTTCGGAGCGGAGCCACCGATCGGCTCGTACATGCTGACGCCCCTGGGATGGATGTTGCCGCCGGCCGCGATGCCCATGCCGCCCTGAATGATGGCGCCCAGGTCCGTGATGATGTCGCCGAACATGTTGGGCGTGATGATCACGTCGTAGAACTCGGGGTTCTTCACCATCCACATGCAGCAGGCATCGACGTGGTTGTAGTCGGTCTTGACGTCGGGGAACTCCTTCGCGACCTGATGGAAGACCCGCCACCAGAGGTCGCTCGCGTAAGTGAGTACGTTCGTCTTGGCGACGAGCGTGAGCAGCTTCCGCTGATTCCGCTTTTGCGTCAGCTCGAAGGCGTAACGGACGCACCGCTCGACGCCCTCGTAAGTGGCGAGCATGATCTGGGTCGCCACCTCCATCCTGGTGTTCTTGTGAGCGAACCCTCCGGAACCCACATAGAGATCCTCCGTGTTCTCGCGGACGATCACGAAGTCGATGTCCTTTGGACCCTTGTCCTTGAGCGGGCAGTCGACGCCCTCGTAAAGTCGCACAGGGCGGAGATTGATGTACTGATCGAGCTGGAAGCGCATCTCGAGGAGGAGGCCCTTCTCGAGGATCCCGGGGGCCACGTCGGGGTGACCGATGGCGCCCAGATAGATCGCGTTGAACTTCTTGAGTTCCTCCACCGCGCCGGCGGGAAGCACCTCACCCGTCTTCAGGTAACGCGCGCCGCCGAAGTCAAAGTGCTTGAGCGAATACTCGAAGCGGTTTTTCTTCGCCACTGCTTCGAGTACCTTCAAGCCTTCGGCCACAACTTCGGGGCCAGTACCATCACCACCGATGACTGCGATCTTGAACACGGGAAAATGTCCTTTCGTGGGGGCTATTTCGGATCAGTTGCTGGGGAGGATTGGAAAACGAGAAAGCATAGCAAGCTGGAGACGGGAGTGGGAAGAGGGAAGGTGTTGTGGGGTGGGCCAGTCACCTGGACTTTTTCCTGTGGAGCAGGAGCGTGGAGTGCAAGTCTTCACGCCTGTGGGACGTGAGAACCTGAACCAGTCGCTGCGCCATGCCGTCGCGCACCGAGGTCTGGGCGTGCTCGAGCGCCTCGGAGCCTGCTCGTGTACACAGGCGCTCGAGGATCACGAGGCCGGGAAGGAACACCGCCTGTCTCTCCGGCCTGAGTCGAGCGGGTGGTCCCTCCGCGATCGTGCGATCGATCATCTCTCGAAGCTCGCTGATCGGCAGCAGGTTCTTCTCGGAGATGTCCGCCGCGGCCTTGGCCGTGCCCCCGGTGCCCATCACCTGCGTGGGGCAGTCGAGCGGAAGGGTGGAGATCGCGGCATCACAAAAGTGCTGGCTCTCCCGCAGGTATATCCTGGCGTCGCGCTTGAGTTGTCGGAGCTTGTAAGCGTTTCGGATCGCGCCCAGGGGAAGACTGCCCCAGCCGCGATCAGCACCGTCCACCAGCCAGGCCCACTCCGTCGTCGCTCCACCGACGTCGCACAGGAGATGGGAGCCACGCCTGTCCACGGGAAAGCCCTTGGCCATGAGGCGAGCCTCGTCCTCGCCAGAGATGACCCGCACGCGCACCCCGGCCTCATTTTGCACGCGGACGGCGAGCCCGGCGATATCGGGGAGCTCACGGAAAACACCCGTCGCCACCGCCAACATGCTCCGGAGAGGCACGCCCCCCGACACGGCCTCGACTCCCCGGATCGTGGCGATCAGTTCCTGGATCGACTCTTCGCCGAGGTGTCCCCTTGCGAAAAAATGATAGCCCACACGCCAGGGAAATTTCTGGGTCTTGACGGAAAATTTCTTGTTGCCTGCAAGCTCGACGAGATAGAGCTTCAGTGAGTTGGACCCCAGCTCAAGGAGTCCAAACGGTTTTTCAGCCATGGAAGGGAATATAACTCGGAAAGAACGGGAGTGGGAGACTGTGACTGCGCTCCGGTAAAGCTCGAGTACAGTCCTGGCGCACGTGTTCGCCTTGGCCGGGCTGAATCCGTGCGCCGAGAGTATGCGTATAGCAGGTTCTTCTTTTTTCCCGGAGCTCCATCTGCGTGCCTCATTCCCGGAGCCGACGCGTATTCCTCCGCAAAGTCTCCAGGCAATGGGTGGCGGCACCCATTGCCTGCCGTCAGAATCTCCTCGCCATGACGGCGCCTGAAGCTTTTGATCCGCAGTCGACGGTTGCAACCCACTACTGGCACAAGCTGGAGGATGGGCGTGTGCAATGCGATGTTTGTCCGCGCTTCTGCAAGATGCACGAGGGCCAGCGTGGGCTCTGTTTCGTGCGCGCCAACCAGGACGGCGCCGTGGTGCTGACATCCCACGGACGCTCGAGCGGGTACTGCATCGACCCGATCGAGAAGAAGCCGCTCAACCACTATCTCCCGGGCACTCCGATCCTGTCCTTTGGCACCGCGGGTTGCAACCTCGCCTGCAAGTTCTGCCAGAACTGGGACATCAGCAAGTCGCGCGAGTGGGACACTCTGGCTGACGCTGCCGCCCCGGAAGCCGTCGCGTTCGCGGCGCTCAGGCTTGGCTGTCGCAGCGTGGCCTATACCTACAACGATCCGGTCGTCTTCCTGGAGTATGCGATCGACGTCGCCAGGGCCTGCCACAAGCACGACATCAAGTCCGTTGCCGTGACGGCGGGCTACATGACGCCGGAGCCGCGCCGGGAGCTCTACCAGTACATGGATGCAGCCAACGTCGACCTGAAGGGTTTCACCGAGGATTTCTACTTCAAGATCTGCGGCGGTCACCTCCAGCCGGTGCTCGATACGCTGGTTTACCTCAAGCACGAGACCCGAGTCTGGCTTGAAATTACTACCCTGTTGATACCGGGGCAGAACGACTCCGACGAAGAAATCGATCGCATGACCCGGTGGGGAGTGACCCACCTGGGTCCTGACGTTCCGTGGCATTTCACCGCGTTCCACCCGGACTGGAAGATGCTCGATCTGCCGCCCACGCCGCCCGCCACCCTCACGCGTGCACGCAGGATCGCCATGGACAACGGCGTGCGCTACGCCTATACGGGCAATGTCCGCGACGAGGAAGGTGGCAGCACTTACTGTCACCACTGCGGCGAGAAACTCATCGGGCGTGACGGGTACAAGATCACCGCCTGGAGTCTCGACTCGGGCGGTAAGTGCCGCACTTGCGGCACTGGCTGCGCTGGCCTGTTCGAGGCCAGCGCCGGGACCTGGGGCGCGCGCCGCCAGCCGGTACGCCTGAAGGACTTCGTCGCCTGAGGGTCGCTCGAGCAGCGGCCAACGTGGAGAAGCGCAAGTGGCTCGCAGGATCGACCGACGACGAGGAAAGGCCCGGGACTGCGCAGAACGAGCAGGCTATCCGCACGCTCGTCCTCTTTCGGGCGAGCCGAGGTGACCGTAGCGACGAACAACTGCGCCTCGATTCCGGTGGTCCCGCCCGCCATTGTCATGGCTGACTTGCCGGAGACTCGCGTCCTTTTCAGCCGTCAGGCTCCCTGCCGGATGAGGTTTCTTGATGGCACGGCGTCGAGACAGTGAGCCTATTCATCAAAACGGCGCGCCTTCACCGGCACGCCCTTGATGCGCACTTTCCTGAAGGCCTCGACTATGGCGTCAAACTTGTCCTCGGGGACTTCCACCACGCTATGTTTGGACTGGATATTGATATTGCCGAAGAACTTACCGGAAATCCCCGTCTCGCCCGCCAAGGCACCCAGGATATCCTTGGGCAGCACGCCCTGCAATCGGCCCACATTGAGAAAAAGCTTGGCCGGGACGCCGCCGACCCTGAAGCTGTGCGACTCCTTGGCGCGGTGTTTGAAGTCGGGCCTGTCCTCGGCACCGTCGGACCTTTTTTTGCCTTTGAACTTGCTCCCGCCTGCAAACCGCTTTTCCTTCCCGTATTTCCGGTCCGACCTTGAAGTGCCCGCACCCTCGAAGCCTCGATCCTTCTGGAACGGCTCTTCCTCGCGGACCATGGTTTCCGGCAGGGTCATCTTGAGCAGGGCGCTGGCCACTTCGGAGGCGGTGACATCCCCTTCGATGAGGGTGTCGATCAGGACGGAGTAACGTTCCAATCCGCCTGCGGAAATGGTCTCGCGGACCTTGTCGAGAAGCACGGTATGCTGCGCCGTCTCCACCTGGTCGAAAGTTGGCACGGGGCGACGCGGGATCTTGGTCCTGGAGAAGCTTTCGATATTGCGTAGCCGGAAAATGTCGCGGCCGGAGGCGAAACTCAAGGCAAGCCCCTTCTTGCCGGCGCGGCCGGTACGGCCGAGTCGGTGGACGTAGTCTTCCGTGTCCTTGGGTAGGTCGTAGTTGACCACCATTTCCACATCCTTGACGTCGATGCCACGCGAGGCCACATCCGTTGCCACGAGAATTTCTACCGCGCGGGAGCGGAACTTGCCCATGATGCGATCGCGAACGAATTGCTTGTGCTCGCCGTGCAAACCCTCCGCCGAATAGCCGCGGGCCTGCAGGTGCTCGACGAGCTCATCGACGCCCAGGCGAGTATTGCAAAAGACGATGCCCAGCTTGACGCGGTGGAAATCCAGAACACGGGTCAAGGCCTCGAGCTTCATGGGGCCGCGCACTTCCATGTAGGCCTGTTCGATGGCGGGTACCGACATGGCTTCGGTCGAGGTCTTGATGGTGAGCGGATTCCTGAGAAATCTTGTCGCCAGACGGCGAATGCCGGGCTGCATCGTCGCAGCGAAGAGTACGGTCTGATGGTCGCCGGGTACGTGGCTGAGGATTTTTTCCAGGTCTTCCTGGAAACCCATGTCCAGCATTTCATCGGCCTCATCGAGGACCACCATTTTGACTTGATCGAGCTTGAGGCTACCGCGCTCCAGATGGTCAATGAGACGCCCGGGAGTTCCGATCACGATTTGCGCGCCGCGCTTGAGCCCATGAAGCTGGCGGTCATAGGCCTGTCCGCCGTAAATGGGCAGGGCATGCAGGTTGCGCTTGTGCTTTCCGATCTTGCCCACCTGCTCTGCCACCTGGATGCAAAGCTCACGGGTGGGGCAAAGGATGAGGGCTTGGCAGACGTTCTTGCTCGCGTCAATTTTTTCCACCGCGGGCACCGCGAAGGCAATGGTCTTGCCCGTGCCGGTGCTCGATTGCCCGATGACGTCCCGGCCTCCCATGATGGGCGGAATGGCATCGCCCTGGATGGCGGTGGCGATTTCGAACCCCATTTCCTCGATGCTCTTGAGAGTTTCCTTGGAAAGAGGAAGTGCGGTGAACAGGACTTTGGACATGATTCTCCTAAATGAATCTTTCGGGCCCACGATCGGCGGGGCCCCTGGCGAAACGTTCAAAATAGCGTTCTATCACGAAACTGCCGATAGGTGCAGGGCCAAGCAGGGAGCCTGAATGGCAGAACCTCGCCGGATGGTGAGCCTGTCGCCGGGCCGAACAACGTGAACGGGGTGGCTCGTCGTGGCAACTGGAGCCCTCGGTTGAGCTCCGGGGATCCCGTGGGGGCGATGCGTTCGCGCCCGCTCACTCTTGCGGAGCCTCGAGGCTCGCCGGGGCGTTGGCAGGGCTCGCTTGCGCCTGCGCGTAGGCTTGCATCACGGCGGCGAGCTCCCGGTCGACGGAGTGCTCCCGGCGGACATACTCCCGGGCATTGGCGCCGATTTGGTGCCGGAGCTCTCGATCGAGGATGAGCCGTCGAGCCTTCGCGAAAAAGTCCTCCGGATCGTGGCGCCGCAAGATCTTGCCGGAAGTGAGTGGAGGTTCGGTCCGGTACAGAATGCCCGTGGATGATTCCCAGTGGTCGGGGGCGAACCGGATGAACTCGCGGTTACCCTCGATATCGGAGGCCAGCACCGCTCTTGCATGCGCCATCGCCTCGAGCACCGCGTTGGCGCCCCCCTCGGCGTGAGACGTGTTGAGCGCTATCGATGCCCTGGCGTACTCCTCCGGCATGGCTTCCGGCGCGATCACCCCGACGTTCTCCGCGAACGGGAAGCGGTCGCGGTGCTGGCGCCACTCATCGAGGTAGGCAGACTCCAGCGCGGGCCCCACGAAGCGCAGGCGGATCGCAGGCTGCTCTCGGTGGAGCCTCTCGAGCGGTTCCAGCGAGAAGAGGGGGTTCTTGATCGTGCGCCATCCCGCGACGAGCAAGAAGCTTCCGCGCTCGTCTCCGGAAGGCTCGGGAGGCGTCTCCGCTGGAATCTCCACGCCCTTGGGAATATGGAGGCACGGGGTTTTGATCCGCAGATCGGTGTTGAGACGCAGGGCTGTTTCCTTCGCGGCGCAGAGGATCAACGCCGCGTCGGTGAGCACTGCGAGGATCTGGGCCCGCCGGCTGGGTTGCTGCAAATCTCCGTTCACGTCACTGCCCGTGATGGAAACGACGTAGGGCACCTTGAGCTTGAGTGCAAGCTTCCGTGCCTCGACCCCCGATTTGAAGGCATGGAGCGCATGGATGAGGTCGACACCGCGAAGTGAGTCCCTTCGCCCCCTTGCCTGCGCGACAGGGATCTCCTCGACCTCGTGGCCCGATTTCCTCAGGCCGCTTGCCAGCCTGCGGCGCGAGGTATTGTTGCCGCTCACGCAGTCGAGATTCTGCGGCGCGATGATCACGATCTTGCTCACGGCAGGCCACCAAAGCCCACAAGGCAAATCCCGAGAGCCTGCGCCCTTGCGAGCACTCGCGGATCCGTCAACGCCTTGAGCTCTCGCGTCCGCGCGGGCATGGCCGTGAACCCGGTCGTGTGTGAGGAGGCGTCGCCCGGGTGGGTCATGAGCTCCACGATTTCCTCTCCGTCCCCGCTCCAGTGCTGAAGCCAGGTGAGGAGGTCGTCCGCGTCGTATCCGTTGAGCGATGCCGTGCCCTCGAATCGCTGGACTCGCCGAAAACGATCCCAGCCGAGTGCCAGCGCGCTCTGCGTCAGAAGAGAAAGTAGGGCTCCGAGCTGGCGCGGATCGGCGTAGCAGTCGGCAGCATTGAGAGTTTCCGCCAGCGGTGTCTCGGTGGTCCACGCGCGGACCCAGGTTCCTGGTGGAACGACCCTCGCGACGGCCTCGGCTGCACCGGGGAAGAGGTGGGCGTGGTTGTGCCCATCGAGGTGGGCCGGTGGTTTCCCGAGGAGCTCTTCGACCCGTACCCATTGAGCCTCGAGCTCCTGTTCAGCTTCGCGAGGCTCCAGGAGTCCCAGGCGTGCGCGCCGGAGAAGCTCTTGCTTCCCGAGAAATCGGCCGTCGGGGCCAGAGAGGCTTCTTGCGCCAGGGACCATCGGCTCGCCTTCGGTAAGGTTCCAGTGCAGGCCCACCGATAGTTGAGGCAGGGCCTTCGACTCCCGTGCAAACTCCGTCGCGGCCGGGTGAGTCACGAGCAGTGAGGCGCTGCGAACAATGCCCTCCCGGACGGAACGTAGGATCCCACGGTTGCGAGCCGCATCGGCTCCGGCGTCATCGGCGTTGACGACGAGGATCACGATCTGTGCCTCTCTCTCAAGCCCTGCACAAGATGCTCGAGCCTCCCGTCCCCGTGCCGCCGCGCGGCATTTTCCATGATAGTGGCGACGAGCGCCTCGAGGTCAAGGCCCGCGAGCTCCCCCGAGAGTCGGAGCTCGGTCCCGTCCTCGATGCTGGGCCGGGCGTTGGCCTCAAGGAAGCAGGGGATTCCGTCCCCCGGCAGGCGTATGTCGAAGCGGCCACAGTCCCTGAGACCCAGGACCCGGAAGGCTCGAAGCGCCGCGCCCTCGATTCTCTTCGTCTCGCCACGCGAGAGCTGCGCCTCGCAAATCGGGAGGGGTCCTCTTCCCCACTTCGCGCGCTCCGAATAGGTTCTCTCGCGAAGTTGCACCTCGACGATCGGCAGTGCCTTGGGGCCACCAGCGGTCTCCAGCACGCTCACGGCGAGCTCTCGCCCCTCGACGAACTCCTCGACGAGAATTGCGTGCTCGCCCTTCGACCTCCAGGCCTTGAAGGCGCGGCTTGCCTGTGCGGCATTCTCCACGAGCGATACTCCCCGGCTCCCGTGCTCAAAGGGACGTTTGAGCACCGCGGGGAAGGCGGCGCGGCAAAGCTCGGCCGGATCGGAGACAACACTGGAGGCCGGCACGCGCAGCCCCGCTGCCAGAAGGCGCCTGCCAGATTCGACCTTGTCGTCAGACACGTGCGCTGCCGAGGCAGGAGATCCGGCGAGTCGGCCGCCCCAGGCCTCAACGGTGTGCCTCACAACAGCTCGTAACTCTCCGGAGCCCCGGTAGGTGTCGGTGAGCTCGAAGACTAGGGGGGCCGCAGAGATCGCGTCTCGCCACGCTCCAAGCTCCTCAACACAGATCTCGATGCCTTCAAGCCCCAACCCGCGCAACGCGCGAAGCACGTGCCGGTGTCAGAGGCAGCGAGATTTCCGTGTGTGGATGACGGCTATCGGTGCTCTTGGCTTCTTCACGGATCGTTTCTCGCCTCTTTCCTTGCGGTTTCAAGCGTGCTGTCGGTGCCCGGTTCTTCAACCTCGAGGTTGAGGACCGTGAAAGAATGGAGGTTGTGACCTGAAAAAACAGCGGCGGATGACAGCGCCGAGCCCGAGGAGCGCCGCGATCCAGGCAACGCCTGGCAGGCTGGTCGTCGAGCCGTCGCCCGAGCGCGAGCAGCCGCCTCCTCCGCTCGAGGCCCTTTTCACAGTAAACACCGCAGGCCCTGTAGCGGTGCCCTCGGTGTTTGTCAGGCGGACCGTGTAAGTTGCGGGCTCGAGGCCACCGGGCACCGTCACCAGGACCTCTGTCAGCGTCGTGGAACGAATTACCAGGGGTACGGCGTTTCCGTTGGCAAGGAGCTCGACGCCGGTTGTGCCAGCCAGGTTGGCGCCAAGCACGCGGACCTCTCTCGAGCGGGAGTTGCGAGCGGAGGGTGGGGAGATCTCAGTTGAGATGACGGGTGCCAGTTCCAGCACGAAGAGTTGGAGCTCGCTCGGCTTGCCATCGCCGGCGGTATTGGTTGTGACGATCGAGTAGCTTCCCGGAAGCAAGCCGGAGGGCACTTCGGCCAGGGCCTGGCTGGAGCTCTCCGGGTTGCCCACGAGCTTGAGCGGAAAATCGGGTGAGTCTGAGTTTTGGAGCCGAAACGCGAAAGCGCCGAGGAGGTGCTGTCCCTGGATTGTGATCGTGCGAGCCCGATCGTTTTCGATTGCGTCCGGTACCACCCCTGTGACGACGGGTAGCGGCTCCGTCACCGTGAACTCCGCCGGGCCCGGGGCGCTCGAGCCCTGCAAATTGGTGACAATCACGCTGTACTTGCCCGGGATCACGCCAGCAGGGAGCCTGGCGTGCAAGAGATTTGCGCTGAGGACCTTTACGTCGGCGAGCTGAAAGTCCAGTGGACTTTTCCAAAACGTGACGCCTGTCGCGCCAATGAAGTTCGCTCCCTTCACCGCGATCTGTGTTGGGAGCTGGTAGCTTTCCGAGCTCGGTGTTACGCTCGAGACGCGAGGGACCACGCCGTTGAATATGAAGTCAGTCCTCGCGGCGGTGGCACCAGCGGCAAGACGCAGAGATGATGCCTCAAGCGGGTCGTCGGGGGGGTTACTGGAGGATTCCTCCGACCCATTCCAGAACTCGAGGAATCCCACGGATTCTGTCGGAATCAAGTCCAGTGGCGGGTCCAGCGGCCCGACGCGGGCTCCCGACCTGAAGAATTTCGCGACCTCCTCCATGTAGACGAAATAGGTGGCGTTCGGAGTCAGCCCCGGGAGCTCGTAAGCGCCCTTGAGGCTGGGCGCTGCGCTCGAAGGGCTCGAACCGTACAGCAGCCCCGAGACGGAGGACACTGCATCTCCAAACGGGTCATCGACGTTGCGCGCGACCACGTTCACGCCCTGAAGGGCTGTTGAGCCGTCGACGTCGAAAACATTGCCGCTGATGGACGCCGCCCTGGCCTGGAATTCAGGGGTTGGGTAGAGTGCCGAGAAGGCGGCGATGTCGTCCGTGTGAAGGCTCGACATCGGATGTGGCTGCGTGTCCGCCTGGACGAGCAATGGAAACATCGTCTCGACGTCGATCGTGGTGATGGTGCCGTTGAAGCCAGGGACCGTCTCGTCGATCCGCGTGCCGTTGACTTGCGAGTGCTCCAAGTTCACGAAATGCCCCAGCTCGTGAGTCATGGCGGCCTGGATGAGATCGGCCGAGGCCTGGGTCACCTCGGCGCCGTTGAACATCGCGAATCCCTTGACGATGATTCCTTCGTTTGTCTGGATCAGGCTGGGCCCTGCCACGCCCACGATGCCATTTTGCGCTCCGTAGATACCCTCGAAGATGTCGCCGTCAGAGTCGAAGATGATCGGGTTGGTGTTGTCTCTCCGGGTGATGAGTGAGTTGAACTCGGATTCACTGAGGTCTTCGACGTCTTTCAGAAGAGGCTCACCGATGGCAAGCTTGAGAGAGGAGGTCTCCACGGAATTCCACGCGGCGATGGCGTTTCGCATGAGGTCGCCCGGACTTGCGAGCTTGCCGAGGGAGCCCCGGTCCAGGTTGAGCTGGATGGGCTCACTCGTGCTCCAGCGGCGCGGCTTTCCGTCCCTCGAGATGAGCAGTGGCCCGCCGGCGTCTAGCGGCACGGGCAGAAGGGCAAAGCTCGCCAGGAAGCCGAGCCAAACCCTTGCGGCGGTGGAGGCCTTTCCCTGAGCGGTCACTTTGTTGTTACCTTGCCGCAGAGCCCAAGGAAACACTTGAGCTCGATCGTGGGTTCGCCCGGCCCGTGTGCGCCACCGTCGTCTGCTCCTGATTGGAGCGCGTTGGCCTCCTCGACACTCAAGCCTCTGAAGGATGCCTTGCTGATGCCTTCAAAGAGCTTCTTGCCGCGAGAGTTGGCCACCCACGCGCGTCCCTCCTTGCGTTGGACCGTGAACTTGCCGAGCGTGAGCCCTACCGGCGCGCAGAGTCCGGCCTTTGACTCCCTGGTGAGAAAGAGCACGTACTCCTTGCCCAGCTCATACGATGGGAGGCCCAGGTTGAGGGGTACGGCCTCGGTCCCATCGGCCCGGGCCGTTCCGCGGAGAGTCCCCGCATGTCGAAAGGTGATTCTTTCGAGCGTCTTCTTGTTCGCGTCCTGGCATCCCTTCACAGCCTCGAGGACCTCGAAGGTGTACTCGGTGTAAGGCAGCGGCTGGCCGTCCGGAACGTCCCTCCTTGCGAAACATCGGCCATGGACGATGGCTCCCGCCCTGTCCTGCAGCTGGACGAGGTTGAGCTCTAGCACCAGCGAGCCCGCCAGGGGCCTCGCGGTTGGCGCGACGAGGGCGAGGGCCCAGAGAACGGGTGCCGTGTGGAGCTTGCGTCGTTTTCCTGAGCACGTTTTCACTGTTGAGTCTTTCGGGCAAGCGAGGGTCCAGAGCCGGAGATGCAAAGCACCTGGAGGCACAAGTTTATTGGGTTTCGGAGCCTTCGCCTCGATCATTTTCGGGGCTGCGTGCCCCCACGCCCAGCCTTGAGCATGACGGGGCCATATTTCAAGGGCAGAAACCAGGGTTCTGATGATGGAGACGCATGCGACGAGAATGCGCTTCTGGCCTGGTACCGCCACTTGCTATACCATAGACGGAGCGTGTCCTTGCGCCAGTGTCTTCCCGGGAGGTTCCTTCATGTCGCAGCATCTACCGTCTCGGCCTCGTGTTGAAATCTGCTCTGAGTGTGCGGGCTTGAGTCGCCGTGGCTTCATCAAGTCCGTCAGCGGCGCCGCGCTTCTGGGCGCGGCTGGAACAATGGCTGGCGTGGCGCCGCTCCTGGCTGCCCGGACGGTCCAGCCGGCGGGCTCAAGACCCGCCGAGACGGCTGTCAAGGCGCTCTTTGACAGTCTCAATCCCGAGCAGCGGAAGATTATGTGTTTTCCGTTCGATCACAAGCTCAGAAGTTTCATCTCGAACAACTGGCATGTGGTCGATGAGAACGTGGGCGCGATCGGCAAGCTCTACAACCCCGAGCAGCGAGAGCTTATTCGCCAGGCATTCAAGGGTGTGACGTCTCCCGAGGGGTACGAGAAGTTCGAAAAGCAGATGAAGGATGACGGCGGCGGATTCGAGAACTACACCTGCGCGATCTTCGGCGAGCCGGGCACGGGCAAGTTCGAGTGGGTGCTCACGGGTCGTCACCTCACGATGCGGGCTGACGGGGATTCAGTCGAGAGCACAGTGTTTGGAGGGCCGATCTTTTACGGCCACGCGGTCGAGTTCAACGAGCGCCCGAACCACCCGGGCAACCTCTGGTGGCATCAGGCGCGCCTGGCGAACGAGGTCTTCCAGTCGCTCGATGGCAAACAACGTGACCGGGCGCTCCTCGAGACGTCGCCGGCGGACGAAGATACCGTGGTGCGATTGATGGGCACGACCGAGGGTATTCCCGGCCTGCCCGTCGGAGAGCTCGCCCCCGACCAGAAGGGTGTGATCGAGAAAGTGCTGCGAGACATGCTCGGCATGTACCGCGCGTCGGACGTCGAGGAGGCGCTTCTTTGCGTCCAGAAGAGCGGCAGCTTCGATTCGCTGCGCCTCAGCTTTTACAAGGAGGGGGACCTTGGGAGCGATGGGATCTGGGACCGATGGATGGTCCAGGGCCCCAGTCTGGTGTGGTACTTCCGTGGATCACCCCACGTGCACGCCTGGGTGAATATCGCTCATGCGGTGACGGAACGCCGGGCGCGCATCTGAGGGTAGTGCTCCTGTCCGCGCGGATTTCTCGTCAGTTTTTCGATCGACCAACACTGGACGTTGCGCGTTCTTTGCTGGGTTGCCGGTTAATTCGTCGCTTCGCCGGGGGCGGCGGCGAGGCGGGCGGCCGGATTGTGGAGGTTGAGGCCTATGTTGGGGAGGAAGACACCGCTTGCCATGCTTCGAGAGGCCGCACCGAGCGCAATCGGGTCCTGTACGGCCCACCTGGTCTGGCCTATGTCTACTTCACTTACGGGATGCACTGGATGTTGAACGTCGTGACCGAGAGGGAGGGATTTCCGGCGGCCGTCCTCATCCGGGCGATAGAGCCCGAGCTGGGGCTCGAGGCGATTCGCGAGCGGAGGCCCGGTCGCGCCGATGTCGAGCTCACAAGCGGCCCAGCCCGCCTGTGCCAGGCGCTTGGGATCGACCGCCTGCTGAATGAGGCGGACTTTGTCTTGGGAGAGGACTTGTTCATCGAGGAGTGGCAGGCTGTCCCGGACTTGGCCATTCTCCGTACACCACGGATTGGCATCGATTACGCCAGTCGCAAGGATCGAATCGCTCCGTGGCGACTCCTCATTCGTTCTAGCCATCACACGACTGGCACCCGCCGGTCCCGAGCCTACAATCGTATTTCATGAAATCGCTCAAGGGCTCTCTACTCATCGCTTCTCCTGGTCTCATTGACCCCAACTTCTTGAGGACGGTCGTCATTGTTGCCGAGCATGGCGAGGAAGGGGCCATCGGGCTCGTCTTGAATCGTCCCGGGCAACTGAAAGTGGCCGACCTCTGGGAGTCGATCGGGGGAGTGCCGTTGGACACGAAGCTCAATGCTTTCGTGGGCGGACCTGTGCAGAAGAATGCGCTCATTCTCTTGCATGGTCACGCCGACCTTGCCGGTGAGAGCGAGCCGATTGTGCCTGGAGTCTACATGTCGAGCGAGGTGGAGGCCTTCGGCGAGCTCCTCACCCGCGGGGCGGAGAAGGGCCAGGCGGGCCTCCTGCGAGTCTTTTGTGGATATTCGGGGTGGGGGGCTGGCCAGCTGGACAAAGAAATGGAGGAGGGCGGTTGGCTCACCTGCGAGGCGACGAGCGAGCAAGTCTTTCGCGAGCCCCCCGAGCGCCTCTGGATGAATGCCCTTGGTGCTCTGGGCGGCGTCTACAAGTTCTTCTCGCTCATGCCACCGAATCCGGAGATGAATTGAGAGCATGATCATCGTCCCACCGTCGGCGCTTGCGACACAACTGTGGGGACTCTTTCGACAGGCTCTTCTTGAGCTATACGTTCTTGAGCGGTGGTGGCAGCAGGAACGTCAGGCCCAGCGGTAGCAAGAGCAGCACGGCCGCAGCAAGGTAGGCGGCCTGGGCTTCAAGTTGCCAGTAGACCGTGCAGCCGAGGATCGGGCCGACGGCTCGTGCCAGCGCGCCGAGCGATCGAAAAATGCCGAGCACGCTGCCTTGTCGGTCCGATGGCGTGTAAAGGGACACCAGCGCGCTGGCGCTCGGAGTTACAAAGGCGCTACCGAGCGCCATGAGGCCGAGCCCGAGGTAGAGGGCGCCCTCCCTCGGCGCCCATCCGACCAGCGCGAATCCCGGAATCACCAGGGCGAGGCCCAGGATCAGGAGCGCCTTCTCCCCGTACAGGGGGGCGAGCTGGCGGACCATGCCACCTTGAACGACGGCAATGATGAGACCCGAGAAGAGAAAGAGATAGGTGATCTGGCGCGTCGTGTACTGAAACCGGTCGGTGGCGAGGAACGTGAGCGTGAACTCCATGCCGCTGAAGGCCGTCAGGTAGAAGAACCAGATCAGGTTTCCGGCATTGACACCCTTGAGATCGAGTGGTTTGAAGAGACGAATGGGGTTGATCGTGCGGCGCTCCTCTCGAGCCTTCCCCCGATCCTCATCACGGAGGGTTTCCCTGAAGCTGCGGTAAACCCAGAGGAAGTTTGCTGTGCTCAGGATCGCTGCCGCCCCGGCCACGGCGCTGAAGGGGTTGAGCCCGAGAGGCAAAAGAGACGGCCAATAGACCCTCAAATCGACATGGCTCAGCGCTCCGCCCAGGGCCGGGCCCAGAATGAACCCAAGTCCGAAGGCCACGCCGATGATTGCCATGCCCTTCGAGCGGTTTTCCCGCGTGGTGCAGTCGGCCACGGCCGCAGTTGCAACCGAGATATTCCCGCCCATCATGCCGCCGAGGAACCGCGCGACCAAGAGCAGTGTGAAGCTCGAGCTGAAAAACCAGAGCACGTAGCTCACGGTGATTCCCAGGATTGTCACGAGCAGCACCGGTCGGCGGCCCACGCGATCCGACAGGCCTCCCCAGAACGGCGCGAAGAGGAACTGAAGGATGGAGTAGAGAGAGCCCAGGATCCCGCCGAACAGAACGGCTTGACGAGTAGCGCTACCAGACGACTCTGTATTCGAGACGCTCGTGATCCAGTCGCGCATCTCGCCGAGGAGGCTCGCGCTTGATTCATTGCCCAGGTAGTACCCGAGCATCGCGGGGAAGAGCGGGAAAACGATCGAGAAGCTCATCAGATCGACAAAGATCGTGAGAAAAATTACGGGTATCGGGCTCTTCTGCGCACGCTCGTTCAAGGCGGTTCCCTTCGTTCAGGCTTTCTTCGGCTCTGCCGGGCGGAGCAGGATGAGTCGTTTTTGGGCATCGATGGAGGTAATGGCGGCCTTCAGGATGGCGCCAGGGCGTCCCTCGTTCCCAAGGAGATGCACGTAACCCTCGGGGATCACTCCCTCGAGCCCATCCTCAATGGTGACGACAATCTCTGTCGGGCTCGCCCTCGAGACCCAGCCAGTCACCTCCTCACCCACAGAGTAGCCCTCGATGACTCGCTTCCACGTGTCTGCCGCGAGCTGCTTCAACTCCAGGCTCACACGCCCCTTTTCCGGATCGACCCGCACCACTTGTACCGTGACTTGCTGCCCTTCCTCGAGCGGTCCATCCAGTAACTTCGACTTCAACTGCGCATAAATCTTGCTGGCCGGGATGAGGCCGTCTGCGCCGCCCAGATCGACAAACGCGCCGAACTCGTTGACTCGCACGACCCTTCCGGTGAGCACTTCGCCCTCGCTCAGGCGCGCAAGCACGTTCACTTTCTCCTCCTCGGACTCGCGCTCGAGGATCTTGCGGCGGCTGAGTACGACGTCCCGGGTCGCACGGTTGATGTCGGTCACCTCGCAACGGAGCTTCTGCCCGACGAGCGCGCTCAGGTCCTCGATCCGTTCCCGCGCGACCTGGGAGGCGGGCATGAAGGCGCGCAGTCCCTTGAGGTCGAGCGTCAAACCGCCCTTGTTCACAGCGGTGACCGTTCCTTCGACGATGCTGCCGAGTCGAAGCTCCTCCCAGATGACCTCGCGTCGCACGCCGCCGACCGAGAGAATCGCAAGGTCCTTCCTCCTGTCGTAGCGCTCGAACTGGGCCTGGATGCGTTCGCCGATCGCCGGCAGATCGCCGGTGAACTCGATCTCATTGACGACGCCCATCGTCTTGCCGTCGAGCTCGATGAGCAGCTCTCCTCCGCGGAATTCGATCACAACGCCCTCCACCCGACTGCCGGGCACCAGGGATTCGACACTTGGGGGGTCGCCATCGCGCGTGGCCGGGCCGCCCGACATCATGAGCCGCTCGAGGTCCGCGTCGCTGAGGGTCGAAGCCTCTTTCGAGAGGTCGTCGAAACTATCCGGGAATCCACCGCCTTTGGCCATGCGCGCATTCTACGCTGGAGGTGTCTCCAAGCCAAGAGAGGCGACAATTGCGTAAATTACCGGGCTCGCCGCAAATCGGCGAGGGGATAGAAAGAGTCCCGCCAGTGCACCCCGCCATGGCGGGTTACGTGGATCGCGGAGTTGAAGCCCGGGAGAATTGCGATCGCGACCACGATGGGGTGAAGCACGAAATAGAAGGGGCTCAGTTGGGTGTGAGGCGAAACAAGACGATACGTCTCCGCAATCGCGAGCCACACGACAAGCGACTGCGGCCAGAGGCGGAGGTCAAGCGTGAAGAGGAGGGGCGCAAGAATGTTGCCTGCGAAAAGAAGAGTGGAAGCCGCGAACAGTGCCAGATAGCTGTATTCGAAGACCGCGAAGCCGTTCTTCTGCGTGACCTTGAAGAGGTCTCTGAGGGTCTGGCCCCAGGGGACGAGGATCCAGTTGACGGCCACATCGATCTCGGTGCGGCCGCCGGCCTTGCGGACCGCCATGGCGAGTGAAATGTCGTCAACCATGCGCATTCGGATCGCCTCGTGGCCGCCGGCTCGAGCGTAAGCGGAGCGTCGGACGAGAACAAAAGCGCCAGCGCCCATGGCAACCAGGCTCTGTCGACGACGCGTGTGGGCCCACAAACCGAGGAAGAGTACGGCGCCGACGACGGACGCGCAGAAGAACCCGCGCATCCAGGGGCTCCTCGAGTCAAGGCGGGGGAGGAGGCTCAGGAGGTCGCACTTGCGATCGAGGGCGCGCCTCATGGCGAGTCTGAGCGTCTTTGGGTGGAAACGAACGTCGCCGTCTGTGAAGAGAATCCACTCGCCAGTGGATACTTCGACACCCCGGCAGAGGGCGTGATGCTTGCCAATCCAGCCCTCTGGAAGCTCGGTTATGTGCACGACTCGCAGCCGGTCAGACCGTTTTCGCAGCTTTTCCAGATGCTCTCCCGTCCTGTCGCGGCTGCGGTCATTGATGGCCACTACTTCGTAGTCGGGGTAGTCGAGCTCGAGCAGAGAGCCCACGGCCTGGACCACGTCCTTCTCCTCGTCGCGGGACGCCACCACGATGGAGACTCGCGGCCAGGCCGGAGAGGAGCGTGCCTCGTCGGGTTGGGGGCCGTCTCCGGGCTCTTCGAGCGGTCGCAGCGCTCCCACGCCCCGGCGGGTGAGCGCTGCGACCAGCGCCCAAAGTGCCGCGGCTGTCCAGGCGAGGGTGTCGATCCAGGGGTTTTCGGTCATTTCTTGTTATATTCCGCGCGGCCATGATGGGGACATCCTGACCAACGCTCATTGACCCTCGGCGCCGCCAGGCGGCCGGTCCGGGGGAGGTCTACCTCTCCCGCGAGGAGGCCATGGCCTATCGCGGGACTTGCTCCGTCGGCCAGAGACCGAGCCCCGAGTCGAAGTTGTTGTTGCGGTCCACACCCCGTCAAGTGTGCGGCGCGCCTGCCGCCAGAACGCTCGCATAGAGCGGACGATCGATGTTGCCGCCGGAGAGGATCAGTGCCACGCGCTTTCCGGCCATGCCCCCTCGGTCCTTGAGGAGCGCCGCCAGCGGCCCGGCGCCAGCGCCCTCGGCGACGTTGTGCGTGTCCGAGAAGTAGTGGCGCATGGCCGTCTTGATCTCGTCCTCGCTGACGGTGACGAGGCGATCGGCGCCCCTGAAGATGAATCCGAGAGCGTCGTTGTCCGGCACGCGGCAGGCAATGCCGTCGGCGATTGTGTTCGTGCTGGTGGTGGAGACCGGAGCTTTCCTGGCAAAGGAGAGGGCGTAGGCGGGGGCGTTTTCGGCAACCACGCCGACTACCCTGGTCTTCAGGCCGAGGGCGTCGCGCGCGGCGATGGTGCCGCAGATGCCGGAACCGAGTCCGATCGGGACATATACGGTGTCAATCTCTAGCACGGCGTGGAACAGCTCGAGCGCATAGCTGGCGACGCCCAGAAACAGCCAGGGATGAAAGGAGCGCAGCGGATGCAGCCCGCGCTCGGCGGCCAGGCCCGTGGAGTGCTCGTGGGCGGCCTGGAAATCGTGGCCATGCTCGATGAGCTCGGCACCAAGCGCGCGCATGGCGGCGTTCTTCTCGGTGCTGTTGCCGTGGGGTACGACGATGAAGGCCGCCAGTCCCGTCCGTCTGGCGGCGAAGGCCACGCTCTGACCGTGGTTGCCGGTGCTGGCAGCGACGACCCCGGCGACATCCGGCTGCTGCCGCTTCAGCTCGCGCATGTAGGTCAGGCCGCCGCGCACCTTGAAGGC
>SXGT01902721.1_pt1 | contig 31402 bp, 32 predicted proteins | sample 3176221 | NCBI WGS metagenome assembly SXGT01 (sample SAMN11356862, study PRJNA531348) | freshwater metagenome | isolation source: freshwater sample F1-120 | place: China: Fuxian Lake, Yuxi | collected 2017-12-25
GCAATAGCTGAATGACAATCAATCACTTTTGTTAGATTATCCAAAATTTTGGGGCCGCATAACATACACAGATTGCACATTGTGTTCAATCCGGTACTGCCTTCCGTAAATATTGGGTGCACTCTGCAAGCGGCCGCACGAGCATGCTCGCGCTGCGCCGCGTGTGCCATTCCTACAGCACAGAATTACCAGCCCGCACTCCGTTTTGGCTGCCGGCGTACCTACACCGCGGTGCGCTTCAGTAGGGGCTGAGCCGGACCCCGCACGCTCAGTCGAGGGCTTCCCAGATGAAGCCATCCGCGATTCGTACCGGAAAGGGCTTCAGCGGCGCACGATTCTTGCTCACGTTTCCAAGGATTTCCATACCCTTGGCAGTACCGTCGGGATTGAGCGCGGCGCACCAGGCACGGATTTCACCGGTTTTCAGGTAAAACTGGCTTTCGTGCCATCGGCAGACGATGACATCGTGCTCATTGACCTCGCTGTCCTTGAGCGGAAGGTGGACGTGAGGGCAAGCATTGTTCATCGCGTAAATCGCCCGGGCTGTGCGGATCAGAAGCAGGTCGAAATCATCGCGCTCGATAATTCTTCGCTCGCCCACCGGCAGTACGGCCTCGGGCAGCACGCGCAGCCAATCGAGGCCTCCCTAATGCAATCGTGTCCGGTCCGCCTCCCGCTGTCCCGAGACTTTGGCCAGCGCCTAGGCGTGGATGCCCGAGATCTCGTACAACGTGATGCGATCGCTGGTCCCACGCAGTTTGACGCGATCGCAGTCCTTGACGGCGGCCGACTCCTTCACGCGCTCATAAAGATTCTCGAAGATGAGCAGCCGCGTTCCCGCCTCCTTGTTCGCCCGTTCGGTGCGGTTCGCGACATTGACGGTATCGCCAATGGCGGAAAGCTTTTCGCGCTTTTGCGAACCGATGGAACCGATAACTGCCTCGCCATAGTGGATGCCGATGCCAGCGTCGAAATGCCGGCCATACACGGCGTCCATGTACGGCTTGGGTCGGTCGATCGCGGCCAACATCTCCAGTGCCGCCTTGACCGCCCGCAGCGGCGCCAGCGGATCGTCGTCGATGCCGAAAAGGGTCATGACTTCGTCGCCGATGAAGTTATCGATGTGGCCCTAGTTGCGCTCGATGATCTCTCCCACCTGGTGGAAATACCTATTCACGACGAACACTACATCGTAGGACGAAAGCGTCTGGGAAAACGCCGTGAAATCACGGAGGTCACAGAACAGGACGGCGATTGCCTTGTTTTCCAAACAGCGCCCGAGCCGGTCCTTGGCAAGCTGTCTAGTGATCTCGATATCGGCCGCGTCCCGAACAAGCCGGCGCATTTTCACGTCGCCGCGCAGACTCGTCTGGCACGCAAGGCGGACCTCCGGCCCAAATCCTAGCGCCGTGGAGAGCGCTTTTTCGTTCTCGTTCCGGTCCTCGCACTGGTCGAGTCCGTCCAATATACAGATCCGGCACGTGGAGCATTTGACATGGCCACCGCAGGCATGAGCGTGCGGGATGCCAGCGCGCAACGCCGCCGCGAGCACGGTTTCACCTCGCCCGACATCGAACTCGCGCTTATCAGGAAGAAAAACGATTTTCGCTTTGCACGCCTAGAAGGTTGGGCCGGCTTACTTTCAACCGCTCGCTAAAATCGCGCTCCGAAGGCAGTAAATCGTTAAGTTTTAAGTGATTCGACTCAATACTGACAATGATTGCCTCGTGTACCTGGCCCTAAAGTGGCTCTGCGCTGTTTCGGTTGATGGTAGTGGACACTTCCCCGCCGGGCTCACCTAGAAATGTTTTCTTAATACCAGTTTAGGCCATCCACTTTGTCCGAGTCAAGATAGAGATACTTATAGTTTTTTAGATTCAATAGGTCGGATTCAACGATTTGATAAAAACATTCGATATTTGTAGTGAATTTCGCAAGATTAGAAACCACCCTGCGGGGTAAAGGGCAGCATACCCAGTCCATACCAGCGGGCGGCCACCACACAGGCTGCCGTAATAGCAATCAAAATCAGGCAGAATGAGGTATCAGCGGCCTGCCACTTTACTTCGCGCACAAAGGTGCGGTTTTCGGTGGCCCCAAAGGCACGGGTTTCCAGTGCAATCGTTAAATCTTGGGCGTGCACCAGTGAACTGGTAATAATCGGCACAAACAGCGGCACCACCGCCCTCAGTTGATTGAGCACGTTATAACCTTCAAACTCAACACCCCGGGCACGTTGGGCATCAATGGTGTGGTCAAACTCGCGGCTAATGGAGGGGATGTAGCGCAGGGCCGAGGCAAACACAAAAATAAGGTTGTAGGGCAGCCGCCACGAGCCAATTCGAATCTCGGCCAGAGCAATTACCAAATCACTGGGATGGGTAGACATGATGGAGATGGGAAACGCCAGCGCGATTCCAGTCATGCGCAGACCCAACGACAAGCCCCACACCGCCCCTTCCAGCGTCAACGGAATCTTAGGCCCACCCGGCAGCCACCCCGGCCACAGGTGAACCAACGTGCGCCATTCAAACGCGGTTTCAACCCCGCCAAAATTTCCAAAGCTGGTAAACCAGATGCCTTGGGTAAAGATCAAAAATGTCACAATGTAGGCCACGACCCACATGTACTTAAACTTGCGCGCCGGCACCTTTGCCAACGCCGCCACGGCGATGATCGCCAGGATCAATCCAGCCAAGTACAGTGGCGAGTTGAATGCGCCCGCCATGACAAAGACGCAGAGTTGGAAAAACATCTTCGTCAGCGGGTGCAGCCGGTGCACCGGTGTACTGGCTTTGAAATACTCAATCTCAATAACGGGCATGTGTTGGACCCAAATAGTTCTGTGGTGAACGCATCCTTCGACTTCGCACGGAGGCCAAAAAGCGGCGCCGTGCTGCGCTCTGGATGCTTGTTAGGTTGTAAAAGGTTTGTCGCCGGTTTAGATTTACGGCAATCCTTTATGCTATTACTAATTAGGTAATACTCTTAACTCTTGCGCCCTGCCCTATCGCCTTACACAATTCATCAAGGGTAATGACATGATTGGGAATGACCACACCGGCTGCCCGCAGGCGCTGAGCCAGTTCAAGGGCCGGTGGCAGTTTGAGGCCCGTGGCGCTCAGAATATCGTCGCGGGCAAAAAGATCCGCAGGGGCGGAATCGAGTATCACCTGCCCAAGTTTCATTACAACGGCGCGAGTAGCGTATTCGGCTACCAGGGCCATGTCGTGCGTAATAATTACAATCGTCCGACCACGCTGGTGAAGTGAGGCCGCCAGATCCATAATCTGGCGGCGCGAAGTGTAGTCCTGGCCGGTGGTGGGTTCGTCCAACATCAGCACATCGGTTTCCATGGCCAACACCGAGGCGGTGGCCAGGCGCTGGCGCTGCCCACGGCTGAGTTCGCGCGGGTGGGCCTCACGCTTTTCATACAGCCCCACAGTTTGCAGGGCACGGCTGGCGCGGTCCCCGGCCTCATCTTTGGGCAAACGCTGTTGGTTGAGGCCAAACAAAATTTCTTCCCAAACCGAAAACGCGAAAATTTGATGATCAGGATTTTGAAATACAAACCCTACTGTACGCGAAAGCTGCGACACCGTGGCCCGGCGGGTATCTTTGCCATTCACCCGTACCATGCCTTTGGTGGGTTTCAATAATCCGTTAAAGTGTTTAATCAGGGTGGTCTTGCCTGAACCGTTGGAGCCCACAAAGGCAATAAACTCGGCGGGTTGGATACTCAGGCTCACACCGCGCACGGCCTGCAGGCCGCCATCGTAATTATGCCCAACATCGTGCAGTTCAATCACCGGAGTGGTTTCAGACATTCTCCTCCTGCCCCAAACCTTACTGGCTAAACAAGTCCACACCTTCATCCATCGTCAGGGGCAGCGGCCCATCCCAGGCAACGCCCTGCTGGCGCAGCTTGTAGGCCAGTTCGGCGGCAATCGGCCCCACCAGCCCCAGCGCATGCAGTTCATCCAACTGGCTAAAGACTTCACGCGGGGTGCCGTCCATTACAATTTTCCCGGCGCTCATCACCAGCACATGGTCGGCCAGGTGGGCCACTTCATCAATTTTGTGCTCAGCAATCAGAATGGTTTTGCCGTAATCGCGGTTAAGTTTTTGAATCAAACTTAACACGTGCAGGCCGCCCTCTGGATCTAAATTCGAGGTCGGCTCATCCATAATTAGCACATCCGGCAGCATGGACCACACCGAACCAATGGCCACCGTTTGCTGCTGCCCCCCCGAAAGGCGAGCCGGTTCGCGTTCGAGTAAGTGGGTTAAGTGAACGGTAGTGGCGGCGTCTTTCATCCGCTGCAAAATTGTTTCGCGGGGTAAACCTAGGTTTTCAGGCCCGAAAGCCAGCTCATCCTCAACCGTTAACGAGAAGAGCTGAACTTCCGGGTCCTGAAAAACAATGCCAACTTTTTGAGCCAGTTCTGGAACCGAATGCTCGGCTGTATTTAACTCGGCCAGCAACACCGTGCCAGTAAAATGCCCGCGAATTAAATTCGGGATCAAGCCGTTGAGGCACAAGTAGAGGGTGCTTTTACCAGCCCCAGTAGGGCCAATCAAAAGCGTAATCTCACCCTTGCGAATATTTAGATTCACATTGCGCAGGGTGGGTTCGTCGGCGCCCGTGTATCTAAAGCTCAGGTTGTCTACTTCCAGAATATTGTCAGTCACTAGGGAGTGACGGTGGTTTCATCCAAAGCCGAGCCGCTGCCGGCCGGAAAGCGTATCCGGGCGCGGTGAAGGCCAATGACCAAGGCTGAGCCTATAATAACCGAGATAACGGTCAGCAAAATGCGCTGCCCCGGCACAATGCCAGACCAGAAGGCGAATACCCACTGCTCGGGACCTTCGGGGTACATAATTGAATAACCTAGGCTGATCCAGATGTGATTAATCATGTAGGCTGTCCACGACAGGATGGCAATACCCCGCGGTACGCGCTTGGGGTCAAAGGTGCGAATTTGCTTTACGGCCCAAGGCGACAGCCACACGCCAATGATGGCCGTGAGGTGCATGGGCCAATAGGCACCATGCATAAACACATACGCGCCAATGTTGGAGAACAAGGGAAGCAGCGGCCAGGCCAGCAGCGACAGGATGAGGATCACCAGCACAATGATGCGCGAGGTGCGGGTGTTCTGCATCAGCAGGCCGGTAGTGAGTGCGCCGACCATGTGCGGCAGAAATGTAAACAGACCCAACACCGCAGTGGCCGGGCCAACAAAGGTGGCCACAATGGCCCCCACCCCAGCCGCAACCGCGCCGCCGATCGGTCCAAACAAAATACCGGCCAGAGTCACAATAAATTCCTGGCCGCCAAATGTGCCGCCGCCTACCAGCGGAATGGCAGGCAAAATGGAGGCAACCGCATAAATAGCCGCCCAAATTGCAAGATAGGTAACCGGAACGCCTGCAATAGCGCCGCCGCTAAACAGACCCGGTTTCTTTGCTTCAGTTCGCGTAGTGGACATGGCGATTTCCTTTTTGATTAACGAGGTGTAACACAACAGTATAATCAGTACGTACAGACGTTCAACCGCATTTCAATTCCCCGGCCCCTCCTGTCTGCAGCTACGCCCGGCCCTGAAGCCAGCAGCATTACTATAAAACTAACTTAACCATGCAATTCTCTACAACCACTTTATACGTCCGCAGCTTAAACCCGTAACCTATAGCTTCACCGGTCTTCACATGAAATTCCATCGCGTGCCCAGGGCAGGTTAAGATCTCGCCATCATAGGCCCACTCGGTTTCCCAGTTGGTTTGTTCGTTGCAAATTACCGTGCCCTGCAAGCGCCCCTGGCTTAGCAGCGCAAACTGGTGCGGGCAGCGGCCATAAATGGCGCGGTACTCGCCGTTGATGTTAAACACCGCAATAATGGCCGCCCCCACCTTTACCTGCCTTCGGTCGCCGGGCGGAAAATCTTCAACCGTTGAGAGGGTGATCTTGCCCTTCTCGGTATTCACCGGCTCGGTGGAAATAGTGAGCTGTTCGCTTGTTGGGCTGGTCACTATCTATCCTCGAGTCCAAAGAACTTACTGGCGTTCTTGCCCAGTACTTTGGCGCGCAGGGTGTCGTTCATGTCGTAGCGCATAAACCCGGCAATCAGGTCACGCTCCAGGTGCGGCCAGTCTGAGGCCCACATGGTGGTGTCTTCACCCTGATACAGGTCAATCAATTTTGCCAGGTCGCCGCGCTTGGGTAGGGCTTCCAATTCATGGGTGCCCCAATACCATTCGCGAATGTAGTCGCTGGGTTTGGCTTCAAGCGCGGGCAGTTCGGTGCGGTACTGTCGGTAGGCCGTATCCAGCCGGTACATAATGAACGGGATCCAGGCAAGACCGGCTTCGAGCACACAGAACTTAAGCTTCGGAAAGCGAACCGGCACCCCTTCACAAACCACCGACATCACTTGCAGCATGGAGGTGAACGGGAAGCCCATGCTGTGAACTTGCATCAACGTGGGGAAGCGCGAAACGCGTAGCGGATAATTATCGTGTACCAGCGCTTCAATGCCGTGGAACGAAATGGGCAGGTTGTAATGCTGGGCGGCTTCATACATGGCCCAATACTGTTGGTTGCCAATGGGCGGGTTCACACCCACATCCGGGATGCAGACCGAAACCACATCTTTGTTACCGGCATGTTTGGCAATTTCTTTGGCGGCCAGTTCGGGCAATTGGGGGGCAACCACCAGGGCTATTTTTACGCCGGGCAGGTTGCTGTAGGCTTCCACCATGTAGCTGTTGTAGGCGGTGGCCAGGGCGGCGGCCCACTTGGGATCGGGCAGGTAGGCAATGGGCAGCAGTTCGCTGGGGAAGAGAATGCTGTAGTCAATAATGCCCTTGCCCATCCGCTCCATCAGCTCGGTTTTGGTGGCCAGTTTGGCGCGGGGTGGTTTATCGTACGAGGAGCCTAGCCAGCCAATGTGGGCAATCATGTTACGCAGCGAATTCCCTGGTTCACCGCGGAAATCGGCCTGCAAAATGGCCTCAAGCCGCTTTTTGTAGTGGCCCTCCATGTGGTTCATCATCTGAATCAGTGTGTCATCCACATGAACATCAACATCAACAATTGTCATGGCATCGAGTTCTTTGCCATACAGGCCCAAATCCTGATCCTGCGCTGGGTTAAAGGCCGCCTCAGCCCGCATAATCTCAATTTCCTGGTCAGTCCAGTGTACGGTCATAATAACTGTATATTGAAAATTTAATTATCCATGCTCTGGTTAATTATATGTGCTACGTCGCTTTTGTCAAGCACCAATTTGCGCTAACATCCACCCCGCCTTTGCTTAGTGGTCAACGATCACTCTTGTTGGATATTCCGAGGGGTACGCTCAACGCAAAAAGCGGAATTTACCCAGCTTGTTCCGGCCAGCATCAGCAGCCCCAAACAATCGGTGCGCACCGCCAGCGGCCACACCACGCCTGCTCACGCTGCGCCGGGTGTGCCATTACTGCAGCGCAGAATTGACAGCCCGCACTCCGTTCCGGCCGCCGGCATTGATACACCGCGGACCGCTTCAACTTGAAATTACTGCCTGTGCTTGTCGCCGTTACACCAGCAGCGCTGCTCTTAATCAAGGACCAATCTGAAATTCCAGCAGCCGGGCGCGATCCTCAATAACCTCACCCGCGCCCGCTGCCACGGCAACGCGCTCCTGCGTTGCCGGCGAGTACAGACCCATCCAAACTGCGTACCTGTCCGCTTGCAGATTCGCAGCACCAATCTGCACCTGATCCTCCACCACCTCGCCGGCAGACCACACCGTCGGCGGGTAGGTGTGGGCGGTGATTGCCTGGTCCATTTGCCCGAGCAACTCGCGATCATTGCTTAGTGGTGTGAGGTGAAAGACAGCCGTCCAATCCCCTGCTGCCGGCCGCACGCCCCGCCAACACAACGTCAGCTGCAGCGGCCGGCTGACAGTCGGCAATGCATCCACCCGGTAGCCAATCAGCTCCAGCTGCCCCGCCAGCAAGATCTTCACCGGCACAAAGTCGGCTGGCAGCTTTACAGCCGGGCGCGCCACCTTCACCAGGAATTAGAGACATTTCTCGCGAATGCGGGCTTGCGCAACTATTTGTTTATTCGCCTGCGTACCGATACCGGAATGCATGGCATTGGGGAAGCATCGCTGGAATGGCAAGAAAAAACGGTCGAGACCCTGTGTCACGAATGGTTCAAGGACCGTGTGCTTGGCTGTGACCCGTTTGAGATTGAAGCGGTGATCGGCGGAATGATTTGCGATCAGTATCAGGTCGGCGCGACGGTTATGACGACAATCAGCGGCGTCGACATTGCCATGTGGGACATTATCGGCAAAGCATGCAATTAACCGTTATATTGCTTGCTAGGTGGATCGGTGGATCGGTGCATCACCGGATTCCTGCCTATGCCAATGGCGGGTACGGCGGCGCACGCACGGCGCACGAGTATGCGGAACGGACACGCCAGGTGGTCGCGCGGCTCTCGTGCATTAAAACTCGATCCCTTTGGCACCGCGTGAAAAGACTTCGCCGATGGAAAATGGGAGGCGGCGCTGGAATTGGTCGCGGCGGTACGCGAGGCGGTGAGTCCGAGAATTGCAATGATTATCGAATTTCACGGACGCCTCTCTGCGCCGAGCGCGCTCAAAATGACGCGCGCGCTAGAGCCATTTGATCCGCTCTGGTGCGAAGAACCCGTTGCGCCGGAAAATATCGGCCTGCTCGCCAAGGTCAAAGCCGGGACGCGGATACCGATTTCCACAAGGGAACGTCTCTATACTCTCGTGGATATTTATTTCTTGACACGTTTGCGCGCAGCCGATGTGGTGCCAATGGACATTGCGCATTGCGGCGGCATTGGCGCGAGCAAAATGATTGCATCGCTTGCCGCCGTGCAGGACATGCGCGTCGCCCCGCATTTTTCTATTGGTCCCGGGGCTCTGGCGGCCGCGCTACATTTTGACAAAAGCACGCCCAATTTCATGATTCAAGAAGCGTTCGGGGAATTCGATGTGCCGTGGCGCGATGCGCTGATGAGCGGCTGGAATCCGCTGCGCGACGGCGAATTGGTCCATACGAGGCGCCGGGCCTCGGTTTGGACAGTGACGAACGTGTAATTGCACAGCACCCGTATGTTCCAAGTCCTTTTTTCAGCCTGTGGGACCGGCAGTGGAGGACAAAGTTTACTCAGATACAGAGAGAGCCGTAGGCAGCAGCTGGTTTATCTTACTGCAGCGCACCCCGCGCGACGACGGGCCACACGACTTCGACCCGGTCCCTTCGCACGCTTACAATTGCATTGAACAAGTTACTCACGACACAACAGTGATTGGGAATGACCGTCAGCCGATCCCTAATGACCGGGGGTGATTCGCGCTCCGAAAAATCCACAAACCCATGTTCTTCAGACTGGGCGTAAAAACGCGCAGTGGGATATTCGAGCAGCAAACCATGTCCCTCAAGCCCCAAGAGGTCCAAAGAAAAAGTCTTGCTCCCGCCGTCCACAAACCCGCGTTCTGCGGTGGGGCGGCTAACCACGGTGGTGATGATCGTGAACGCACATTCTTCCAGCTGCATTGCGCCTGACTTGAGAATACACCGATCGCCGCACACATAGGTTCCGGCTAGATGTTTGTTGACTTGCGGGAGCAGGTGTGCTTGCCACATCCCCGGCGTCCCCCCGCTGACACGTTCTATCGTAATTCCCGCGGGCTCCACCAGTTCCCGCATTTCACTCACAAATGTGTCTGTTGCCGCGCTCGTAGGATAGGTCTTCACGCCGTCAAATTGCAGCCTGGGCAAATCGGCTGTCTTAAACGCCAGCTCCGCCGCCTGAGGAGATTGGACCCAGCAGCGCTTGAGCCCCGTGTCTATTTCCACCAACACCGAACAGGCTACCCCTGCAGCCTGCGCGGCATTGGACAGACCACTCACGGTTAAGGACGAATCTACCGTCACAGAGAGATTCGTGCGGTGTGCCAACCGCATGAGCCGTTGGAGTTTGGTTGCGCCGAAAATATTGTAAGGCAGAAAAATATCGCGGATGCCCGCATCAGCCATCGCCTAAGCTTCGCCGTTTTTTTGGCACGTGACCCCAACAGCCCCCGCCTTGAGTTGCATCCGTGAGACTGCAGGAATCTTTTGCGTTTTACTATGCGGACGGTTTGCGATACCGTGCAGGTCAAGATAGCTCTGTAACCGCGTAATGTTGGATTCCATTCGGTCCAGATCTAGAATCGCAACCGGGGTATCAAGGTCAGAGATGTGCATAGGTGTTGCCTCCCTGTTATTCGGAACGTGTGGGACGGCAATGGAAGCAAAGTTTATGCGCGAATTCTCATAATTCCATACAAGCGTTGTTCATGGAGCCGCGGGGGGGGCAATGTGAGTGGCAATGCAGGGAAAATTTATTTTGAACCTCGCAAGTCATGCGGCGGTTTGGTGAACGCTCAGTCCACAATCGAATTTCTTGCAAGATTCGCCGCGTCCATAAACACTGCCAGCCGGGCAGAGTCCACTTTGCCGACAAAAGTTCCCGTATCCTTGATTGTCGAGCCAACAATTACTCCATCTCCGTACTCGAAGAAACGATGCACATTTTCGGCGGTGGTCCCGCCACCGGCGAGCACAACCGTCCGGGGCATGGCAACCTTGATTTGCCGAATGCGGTCAAGCGAGTCCTGAACGGATTGTCCCGTAAGCACGAGGGCATCGGCAAACCCCATCCGCGCTGCCATATCACAGGCAAGTTCAAGCGACAGGTTGCCAAGTGCGGCGCTTGTGCGGTCATACACATCCGCCGCAATCGCAATTTGCGGCGCCTCGATATGACGGCGAAAGGCCAGCGCCACGGGGGCGCTGCCGTGAATGACTCCCCCGACGCTGATGACTGCGCCCACATAAATTTTGATGCGAACAAAGTCTGCGCCGATGGCATGCGCCACACTCAATGCAGACGCAGTACCATTTGCCATAATATTGATGCCGAGGGAACACTTGACGGCATTTCGCATCTCTCTGCCAATAGCCGCCATGTAGGCAACTGTCTCTATGCGCTCCTCCGCGCGCGGGGGCAGGTCGCCGGTGTTTTGCAGCAAGATGGCGTCTACGCCACCTGCATCGAGAAGGCGCGCTTCTTCCAGCGCTCGATCCAAAACCGGTCCGAGTCCCTGCCGAGCATAGGCTTCGGTACCCGGTAAGGGGAGCAGGTGCACCATGCCAATGACGGGTTTTCGCCATTTTTGGAAAACAGATTCATGCGGTCGCATAGAGTTTACTTGGCACCGTTTCCAACAATTTTCCATAACCCCTAATGGGCGACGGGTATCGGATGGCATTTAGAGCGGCCCAGACCGTCGCCTGGTTGCTCGTGATAATTGGCTTGTTCAGTTCCTGTTCCAGCTCGGCAATCACTTCAATCGTGCGGAAATTCGTGCAGCTGATGACGATTGCTTGCGCATCAGCGGAATCCACGTGCCGCGCCAGTTCGGCGGCCGCCTGTGGTGCAAGCCGTCCTTTGGGAAGATTTCCCACGATGCCAAGCCCTTGCATTGAAACCACCTGTATCCCCGCCTGTTCAAAATAAATCTGCTCCCGTTCGTTGACCGCATCTATATACGGAGTTGCCATGGCGACGCGCGTAATTCCGAGCGCATGGACGGCGGCGACGACCGCAGAGGACGTGGTGATAAAAGGCATCCCCGCAACCGCAGACATTTTTTCGCACATGGCGCGGTCTTCGGCCTGCCCTTTGATAAAACTGCCTGCCGTACAGCCATAACAAATGACGCCGGGACCAAAACTCACCAGCTCGCACGTCGCACCATCCATGCGTTCGAGCATCGCGAGAATGGTCTCGATTTTTTTCGCCGGATCGTCGGTTTCCGGTTGATAAAGCCGCGTGGAATGAACTGAAACTCCTGAAGGCGCGAGGCGGTGAAACTCCATTTCCACCGTCGTATTTGTCGAGGGCACAAGGAGACCGATGCGGCCAAACTCACCGTACATTTTCTACCTCGTAAATGGGAACGCCCCGGCGGCACACCAGTTCGTTATACTGTTTTGACAATGCAACCGTAATCGGTCCCGCTCGTCCTTCACCGATCTTGCGGCCATCCACCTCGATGACCGGTGTAATCTCTGCGCCCGTGCCGCACAAGAATACTTCTTGTGACAAATAGACTTCCGCCGGAGTAATATCACGTTCGAGCACAGCGAGCTCCATCTCTTGCCCGAGCTGCATCACAAGCGACCGCGTGATCCCTTCCAAACAGGATTTTGGAAAAGGCGTGAGCAATCGTTCGTGCCGCACCAGAAATACATTGGACGCGCTGGCTTCGGCGAGCAGGCCGTGTGTGTCATACATGAGCGCATCGTCCGCGCCTTGCCGAATGGCTTCCAAACGCGCGAGGACATTGTTCAAATAGTTGCCGCTCTTGATTTTCGAGTCCAGAGCTTCGGGAGGAATGCGCCGTACGCTCGCCGTGATCATTCTCAAGCCCTTGAGCGAGGTGGCGGAAATCGGACCGCCGACAAAGACCACATTCGGCGGGGTCGTGCAAAAGCGTGGGTCTACGCGCGGGGGATGGCGCTCGCCGCGGGTGACGATGGGACGGAAATGGAAATTGTCGCGAATGTTGTTGGCGCGCAGCCATTCCAGGATTGCCGTGCGCATTTCCGCTTTGTAAAGTGGTACCTGAATCGCCACAGCGTTTGCGGAATCATAAAGACGGTCAAGGTGCTCGTCCAGTGCCTGGACCCGGCCATCGTACACGCGTATTCCTTCAAAGACAGAGTCCCCAAAGTTAAACCCACTGTCAAACACAGAAATCGTTGCTTGGGATGCCGGGACGTATTTGCCGTTGATATAGATCAAAAGTTCGTTCATATTGCCTCGCTGTAGAGTTCGGAAATGGGTATGCCATTGTCCATGATGAGCTGTCCATCCAATTCAATGCGAGGGCACAAGATGACGCCGTCCATGTGAATATTGCTGTCCACCGTGCCACCCAATGTCACATTGTGTCCCAAAGCGATATGCACAGTGCCGAGCAATTTATCATCCTTGTGCCCGGTAATGCCGCCCCGCGGAACGGTCCCGATGCCAAATTCGGCAATGTTGCGCGCTCCTCGATCAGCTCCCTCGAGAATCGATTGCAGGCGTTTGGCTTCGCGCCCTCCTTCGATACGCGCTACGCGCCCTCGGTCAACGGTCAGCCGAATGGGGGTTTTGATTTTGCCGATAAAGGTCATGCTGCCATCAATCACGACCCTGCCCAGGCTCGTGCCTTCATCCGGTGAAATTTCCGCATCCCCCCAATCGGGAATCGTGGCGGTATCGCCTTTTTGATGAAGCAAACTGTAGCACGCAAAAGCAGGATGGGTTGTGAGGTCCATCCACAAGTCTGTTCCCCCCGGCGAGGTCAAATGAGCCTGTTGCGCCGCATCCAATGCGCGCGCCAAATTCCGAGTGAGAATACGTGTTTCGGTCAGGTCCTTTGCCGTAATGTTCCATGTGGCAGGGGGAAAAAGCAACCCAACGCGCGCCCCTGCGCATGAAGCTTCAAGGCGCGCGTTGCTATGCCACAACTGGCAACCGTATTCCGGCGGAACAGTCACCACAATCACATCGGCTTGCTTCATGGCGGCGGCGACGGTTGCCGGCGGATCTTTTTCGTATATCTTGCGGTCGGGCAAAATCAAGATCGCAGGGTCCGCGCCATGTTCGAGCGCCACATCTGACATGGCATGTGCAAAGGCTTGACTGGCGCGGTCGCCAACGATCAATAAATTTTCCCCGGGTTGAATCCCGAGGCACGTTTCGAGGCACAACGTCGCACGTTCGTTCATAAGTTCAGATTTTTTCTTTTGCATCCTCACGTTATGACACGACAGGAGCAATCATTTTGCCCTGCGGCGCACCGACAAATTGACCGTTTTCAAAGATCACGCGGCCGCGCAGGAGCGTCGCAACCACCGCGCCTTGCACCGGAAACTGGGCAAAAGGTGTGACACGCGAACGCGAATGCAATCGCTCGCCTTCGATAGTCCAGCGTTTTTCCATGTCCACCAGCACAAGATCTGCATCCGAGCCAACTTGAATTGCGCCTTTTGTCGGGTAGAGGCCAAACACGCGGGCAGGCATCTCGGCCCGCAATCGGTTGAGGTCATGCAACGATAACTTGCCCGCGTTGACCTGGGTGAGCATGAGCGGCAGAGTGGTTTCTACCCCGACAAAGCCCGATGCCGCCTCGAACACATTCTCTTTGAATTTTTCCTGTTCCGTGTGCGGCGCGTGGTCGGTGGCAAGCATATCTACCGTGCCATCCAATGTCGCCTCCCACAAGGTCACCGCATCAGATCGGGCCCGCACTGGCGGTTTCATTTTGAGGCGCGTCGCCAGACGCTCATAGTCATCCGCGCTCAGCAGCAAATTGTGTGGTCCCGTTTCGGCGGTCACATGAATCCCGCGCGCTTTGGCAGTTCGCACAAGGTCTGCCCCTGCGCCCGACGAAAGATGGCAGATATGCAGATGTGCGCCGGTATCAGCGGCAACTAGAATGGCGCGCTGACACGCATCCGTTTCGCATATGGTTGGGCGCGCAGCGAGATGGGTGCGCGCATCATGAGGGTCGGCGGAACGAGCTCGCGCCGTGAAAAATTTTACCAGGTCCTGGCTTTCGGCATGGACGCAAACGGGGCGTCCCGTTTCTGCAATAATGGAAAACGCTTGCCACAACACGCCCGTATCCAAAATTGACTGCGGAGGCGGGTGAGCCGGGTCTGAAAGAAAAACTTTAAAGGCAATCGCACCCGCATTGGCAAGGTCACGCAGGGCATCCAGATTTGTCGGGGCAGCGGCGGCATACAAACCAAAATCCACGTATGCTTTTCGCTCTACAATTCTCCGTTTGTCCTTAAGTATTTCGACGGAAAGGACAGCCGGATGGGTATTGGGCATGTCAAAGATAGTGGTAACGCCCCCCGCAGCCGCTGCCGCCGTGCCTGTGCCAAAATCTTCTTTGTAGGTAAAGCCGGGATCGCGCAAATGGACGTGCGGATCAATGCCGCCGGGCAAGACAATATGTCCGTTTGCATCCAAGGTGTGGTTGGCATGGGGAGGAGCATCCATGCCTAGGGCAGCAATTTTACCCCTTTCAATGCCCAACCAGCCGGTGAAATCCCCCTCCGGCGTAACAAAGCGCCCGTTCGATAAAACCAAATCAAACATTGCGCGCCCGTTTCCAAATGGCGGGGTCAGGATTGGAACGCGCGAGAAATTTGCCGCGTCCACTGTTGCTGGTGAACTCGTCGTCACGCACAATGCACTCTCCGCGCGCAATTGTAGCGACCACGCGTCCCGGCAACACAAAATCATTGTAAACAGAATATTCAATCCCGCTGTGCATGGATTTGGCATCCAGAGCGGTAATTCCCTGAGGGTCCAAAATGATAATGTCAGCATCCGAACCGACGCGCAGCACCCCCTTGCGCGGGTACATTCCAAACAGCCGCGCCGGATTTTCCGCTGTCACTGCCACCATCTGCGGCAAGGTCAGCCGTTTTCGAGCTACACCCAGCCCATAGACGATGGGCACAATCGCCTCGGTGCCCGGCACGCCGTTGGGTATGATGGAAAAGTCATCTTTGCCTTTTTGCTTCATCTCGTCAGAATAAGGGCAGTGGTCGCTGCCGACCGATACAATGTCGCCTGCCGCGAGTCCCGCCCACAATTCATCCTGGTCCTGCTGCATTTTGATGGGTGGAGACATGACAAAGTGTGCGGCATCCGCACGCGTATAGACCTCATCCGTGAGGGAAAGAAACTGCGGGCACGTTTCGGCAACCACACGAACGCCGCGCGCTTGTGCTTCGTTCAAAGCGACCCGACCTGCGCCCGACGACATGTGCGGGATATAGAGATTGCAGCTTGTCGCTTCGGCAAGGGTTGCGACGCGGCGGATCGCTTCCGCTTCGACAAATGGCGGTCGGCTCAGCCGGTGATAGAGCGGACCGGTCTTGCCTGCCTTGAGGAAATTTTGAATCAGAAGGCGCATCGCGGGGTCGTTTTCACAATGCAGCCCCACCAGCGCGCCCACTTGCGCGGCAACATCCATCACTTGATAAATCACCGCGTCGTCCACACCCAGCCCCCCGCTGTGACTAGAGGTCATCCACATCTTGAAACTTGTGATACCGTCGGCGGCAAGCGTTTTCAGCTCGCCTGCCGTGTCCGCATTAAAACTGCTGACGACAATGTGGAGTCCATAGTCAATCACAACTTTTGGGTCAGCACGGGAACGCCAATCCATAATGGTCTCTTGAAGCGTTTTACCGCGATACTGGACCGCGAAATCTACAATGGTTGTGACGCCTCCATGGGCAGCAGCACGCGTGCCGGTTTCAAAATCATCGGCCGAGCCGGGCCATTCCATGTGCGTATGCGCGTCAATCGCCCCCGGCAGCACAAAACGCTCGCGCGCGTCAACCACCTGCTTGCCCTCCGTTGGCAGGTCAAGCGCAATGTGTGAAATTTTCTCGCCGGTGATCCCAAGATCGGCGCGATACAGCCCGCCGAGTGTGACCAACGTTCCGTTTTTGATAATCGTGTCCATTTCAATCCGTCAAAAGTTTGTACGTCTCGGGCCGACGGTCGCGCATAAAGCCGCGCTCGACGCGCGTAGAACGCACGACGTCGAGATCAAGGTCCGCGCAGACGATGCCCTCTTCCAAATCAGCCATTGCAACCACATCCCCACCCGGATTTATGATGGCACTGTGTCCGAGAAATTGCTCCCCTTGTTCTATGCCCACGCGATTGACCGCCCCAACAAAGTACATGTTAGAGATCGCATGCGCCCGCGATTCGATGAGCCACACATCCACCGGATTGCCTACTGCGGGGATACCGCGCGAGGCAGAAGAAATGAGAACGATCTCGGCGCCTTGTAAACCGAGGGCACGCGCCGCTTCGGGAAAATGCCGGTCGTGACAAATCAAGACACCAATTCGTCCGAGCAGAGTCTCAAAGACCGGATACTGACCCGTGCCTGGCTCGAAATAGTGTTTTTCATCAATCTCTCCCCAGATCGGATGATGAATATGGACGCGCGGAATGTGATTTTTCCGAACCACGCCGACCGTGCTGCCATCGGCGGCAAGGAGCACAGCGGAATTGAAGAAGCGGCCCACCCCCGCTTCTTCATAAATGGGCGCAAGGATATACAACCCCAACTCGGCGGCCAGCTGCGACATCCGCCGTATCGATGGACCGGTAATGGGTTCAGCTAGGTCAAAGTATGCCGAGTCGGTCGGACAGAGGGGAAAGTAGCGCGTCGTAAATAACTCTTGCAAACAGACCAGCTGTGCGCCTACCGCCGCCGCCCGGCGCAAGAGTGTTTCGGCGCGCTCTAGATTGAGAGACTTGGTTTCGCTTGCCGCGAATTGGACGAGACCCAACCGCACGTTACGCATGAACTTTCTCCGTGAGAGATACAATGGTTTCGAGTAATAGCTGGGTGGCCAGCGCCAAATCGTCCCACTCGACGCACTCGGCGGGTGAGTGGCTCTTGCCACCGGGGTTGCGTACAAAAATCATTCCCGAGTCCGTAATCGCTGACATACTGATTGCATCATGTCCCGTATGACTGGGAACCAGAGCTGTGGGAATACCGGCACGCGCACCCGCCTCACGCATCGCATCGCAGAGATGAGGTGCAAGTTTGATCGGCGCGGTCTCACGCAGAACCGTTATCGTGGCAGCAACCCCGCGCTGTTGTGCGACGGAATCAACCGACTCGAATAACGCGAGGGTTGCACGGTCCAACGCATCACAATGAATGTCGCGCATATCCACGCCCAAAACGACCTTGCCCGGCACGATATTCATCGCATTCGGTTCCACGCTCAGAGTGGTGACGGTTTCCACAAGTGAACCGCCAATTTCGTTCGCCGCGCGCTCGATCTCGAGAATGATTTGCGATGCAGCAGCGAGGGCATCTTGGCGCGCGTGCATCGGCGTCCCGCCCGAGTGGTCGGCGCGCCCCCAGACCTCAATTTGATAACGCCGTGTGCCCGCGACACGGGTGACCACCCCGACCGGAATACCCAGTGCTTGCAGTTCCGTGCCCTGTTCGATATGCAGTTCCAGAAAAGCTTTAATAGCGCCGTGTCTTTGCTGCGCGGTTGGCAGCAACGCAGGATCCAGCTCGAGCGCGCACATCGCCTGTGCCAGCGTGATCCCATTTTCATCTGTCAAAAGCTCGGCGTCAGCCGGACCGACCTGGCCCACAAGGGCGCGGCTGCCAAAGCGATTGCCCGCTTTGAAGCGGGGCGATTCTTCAGCGGCAAATACCGCAAACTCGATGGAATTAACCGGCTTGAACCCTGCTTCTCGAAGCGTGTTGCCGACTTCGAGCGCCGCCAACGTGCCCGCCGCACCGTCAAAGTGTCCGCCATTGGGCACGGTATCAACGTGCGACCCCGTCATTACCAGAGGCAAAGGAAAGCGGCCCCTGAGGTGTGCAAACAAATTGCCTGCCGCATCAAGTCGGACCGGCAGACCACACTCTTGAAACCGGGCGGCGACCCACTCGCGCGCTTGTTTTTCCTGAATGCTGTACGCAAGGCGCGTGACCCCACCGTTGGGCTGTCCGCCAATTTCCGACAGGGCGATAATGTTTCTTTTGAGCCGCACGGCGTTAATTTGCATTGTCATGAGGACCTTGAGGCACTGCTGCCCCCAAGGCGTGGGAGATCGTCTCTAAATAATTTCGCACGCCGCGTTCCAAATCAAATTCCGGCACAAAGCCAAGCTCTGTCTGCGCGCGTTGTGCATCCATCGCGGGGGGTTGGCGCTCGGCAGGCTGAGTACCACTTTCCAATTCGATAGGTGCTTGAGAAAACGACGCCTGTACGGCGCGAACGGCATCCCGTACCGGTCGCCAATCGCCCGAGATATTGAATAAACGATGCGCCGGTGATTGCACCTGCAGGGCCAAGTCAATCGCGCGTGCAAAATCGTTCACGTACAGCCAATCAAGCAATTGATCCCCATACGGGACACGTACGGGTTGATTGTACACGGCGTTCTCGAACAAATCACGTGACCAAATTTTGAATTCGCCCAGTCCGCGCACGCGTCCGGGTCCATAGACCAGATTTGCGCGTAATCCAATCACATCCAATCCAAACTGTTTGAAATAATGTCGGGCAAGCGATTCCGCCATGACCTTGGTTGCGCCATACAGTCCGGTTGGATAGGTTGGCGCATCTTCATTGACCGGTTGGGTAGGATACTGCGCGGAAGAACCATACACCGACATGGAGCTGGTCCACACCACTCGCTTGACATCATTCAGCCGCGCGGCTTGAACGATATGCAGCAGACCTTGCACGTTTACCTGGATGGCACGTTCGGGATTGGTTTCCGTTTCGGGAGGGAGCAAAAAGGCAAGGTGCGCGATATGCGAGGGACGATATTGGCCAATGAGAGTGTGTATAGCGGCGCCGTCCGCCAAGTCCGCCTGCACAAAAGTGATGCGCGTGCCGAATTCGTCAAGCAGTATCTGGTTTGGAGCAACGTCGAGCGCAACGATGGTGTGATTCCCAGTCAGCAAGCGACGGACCAGATGCTGCCCGATAAAACCGGTGGCGCCCGTAATAAAAATTTTCATGGGATCACTCGGTCAGCTTGTTTGGGCCTTTGTTGTAATTCTGCAGACCTTCACCGAAAAAATTGAATGCCAACACCATCAACACAAGAGCAAGTCCCGGAAAGAGCGGATACCACGGCGCAACTGCAATATAGCCGCGTCCATCACTGATAATCGAGCCGAGACTGGGCGTCGGTGGCTGGATGCCAAAGCCGAAAAAAGAGAGACCTGCTTCGTACATGACTGCGCCCGGGATCCCGATCGAGAATGCCACAATCAGAATTTCGCGAAGATTGGGCAGGATATGTCGCTGCAGGATGCGAAAATCCGTTGCACCAATACTGCGCGCCGCTTCAATAAAGTCCATCTCGCGCGTGACAAGGACCTGACCGTAAATGAGACGCACAACGTCGGGCCAGCCAACCAAAATCAAAGCGACCGTGACGGTAAAGAGACTGGGACCCAGGGCTGCGGTCAGTGCCATCGCAATCAACAAGGGCGGGAATGCGAGCATGATTTCCGTAAAGCGCAAAATCCCACCGCGTAACAGTCCAACCCACTGACCAGCCAAAAGCGCCAAGATAATGCCAACGATCATCACCCCGCCGCGGACAATCACCCCAATAAACAAAGAGGTACGAATTCCAGACAAGATGCGGCTGAAAATATCACGCCCCAATTGGTCTGTGCCCAACCAGTATTCGGCGCTGGGCGGATAGGGTGGCCGAAGCACCTTGCCGTCCACCAGCTGACCGGCCATGTGAATCGCCGTGGGGTCATACGGCGCCAAATGGTCCGCAAACGACGCCACCAGGACAAGGAGGAGGATGGCGATCGAACTCACAACCAGCATCGGGTTTCGCCGGACGTTCCCCAAAAATGGCGCACTCGAGGTCACGCGGGAGGCTGGTCCGGGGGCAGGTTGTTTTATCGAAGAAACGATGCCATCGGCGCTCACTTGTAACGAATCCTCGGGTTCACAACCCCATAAAAAACATCTACTGCCAAATTTACAAGCAAAACGCTTGCGCCAAAGAACAAAACGGCGCCGATGAGCGCAGGAATATCCCGGTGAGACAGAGCATCATAGGCATATTTGCCAATCCCGGGCCAGCCAAAGATCGCTTCAACAATCAGAATGCCTGCAAAGAGGCGCGAAAGGTCGGTCCCTGCGGCAGAGGCAATCGAAATGGCGGCGTGGGGCAGGACGTGGCGAAAAATGATCCGGCGACTCTTGAGCCCCTTGCCGCGCGCAGTCCGCACAAAAGTAGAGTTTAGAAAGGTCGCCAAAGACGCATTCGTGACCCGCGCGAGATAGCCCGCCGTAGGGATGGCAAGCGTAATGGCAGGCAAGATAATATAGATGTCAAGCCCATTCTTGTAGCCCGACGGGGGTAACAGGCGAAGGTCCACCGAGAATAAAAGCTGCAGGAGCAGTGCCAGCCAGAAAAGGGGGAGTGAGAGACTGAGCACCGACAAGACCATCAGGGCGTAATTTACCGAAGCTTGCCGCGTGGCAGCAAGAATGCCCAGGAGGACGCCCACCAGAACGGCGATCAATTCGGCGACGAGCGCAAGCAGGATGGTCTTGGGGTACAGGATCAAGATTTCGCTGAGCACCGGGCGGCGCGATTGAAATGAGCGCCCCAAATCGCCGCGCGCAAGGTTTGACAGGTAATTGACGAATTGAACCGGAATTGGCCGGTCAAAGCCCATTTGTTGTCGAATGGACTCGACCACTTGCGCGCTCGCGCCCGGACCCGCCATGAGACGCGCAGGATCTCCCGGTAAAAGTAGCAACAGGCAGAAAATAACCGATGCCATTCCCAGAAGAATAAATGGAAAGGCAAGCAGACGACGCACAATATATTCAAACATAACAAGGAGGCGGACAGAAGGGTAGGGCGGAGCAATTGCTCCGCCCTACGTGATTATTTATTTGTCGAGCCAGACGCGCTGGTACATATGCATATCCATCGGCGAGTCAACATAATTCATTACATAGGGCTGCCGAATATCCACATAGATGTTGTGAAACAACGGGAGATAGGGCAGAGACTTGGCAACGCTGGCTTCGATATTCTGATAGTCCTTGATACGCTGCGCATCGTCAAGCGAGGCACGCCCATCTTCAATCAGTTTGTCGATTTCGGGGTCCTTGACGCGGGCAATGTTCCCACCCCCGTCAACGCTCGTCGAATGCAGCAGTGGATAATAAAATCCGTCAGGGTCCGCATAGTCAGGCACACGATAGATCCACGCGATATCAAAATCGCCTTTGTTCAACTGCTCTTGATATTGCGCAAACTCTGTCGGCTTGAGATTGATATTGACGCCAATGTCCTTGAGGTTTGCCTGATAGATTTCGTGAAGCTTAACCTCATTGTCCCACGGCGGAAGAATCACATCAATCGCATTGGGAAGCCCATTCGGAAAGCCGGCCTCGGTCATCAGCGCTTTGGCTTTGGCGACATCATGCGGACATGCTTGCGAGTCTTTGTTATAGCCGAGCAGCCCGGGCGAGAGGATTGTCCCGGCAGCCGCCGCGCGGCCCTGCAAACTTGCAACCACCGCTTCACGATCCATGGCGTAACAAAGCGCCTGGCGCAGTACCGCATTCTTGCCGAACGGTTCGCGGTCGGAATTGAATGCCCAAAATTCGGTGTGGAACGTGCGGGCCCAGTTCAAGAGCTTTTGCGTGTCGGGATTGTCGTTAAAGCGGTCCCAATGCGCGGGCGGGACCCAGGTGATATCCAGCGCACCCGCATCGTATTCGACAATGCGCGTATTTTCGTCCTGAATCACGCGCCACTTGATAGAGTCGAGGCACGGGCGGCCATTCCAGTAATCTGTAAACGCAGTGCCCGTCAGGTCCTGGTTCAAATTCCATGTGCCGAGTTTAAACGGACCCGCAGTTACAATCTGCTGCCCAAAGTCCGCACCCGATTTTTCCACGGCCGCTTTGGACACGACAGCGAGATTGGGGCTAACAAGCATGGATTTGAACGCTGCCATTGGCTTGCTGATCGTGATTTCCAGAGTTTGGGGATCCGCGACTTTGATACCGCTTACTTGTGTCGCTTTGCCGGAGGTGAAATCCTCGGAGCCTGCAATGTTTTGCAGCATCCATGCTTTGGGCGATTTGGTCGCGGGATTCAAGACCCGCTCAAAGCTGAATTTGAAATCATCGGCAGTGACGGTGGTGCCATCATGGAACTTGGCGTCGCGCAGTTTGAACGTCCACGTTAATCCGTCAGGGGAAACTTGCATGGTCTCGGCAAGGCCCGGTTCGATGGTCTGGCCATCGGGGGACAATCGCAGCAAGCCTTCGACGAAATTGGGCGCGGTAATGGTTTGGTCCCAATTGGCAATGACAGCAGGGTCAAGACTTCCCGGATCGGAGGATATGAACGGCACCAGTTCGCCACCCGTTTTAGGGCAGGTAATGGGACCGGAAGTGGATGCCTCGACGGGGGCCGGTGCAGTGGTCGCTTGGACAGCCGGCACAGGTGTTGGTTGGGCAGCGGGCAGTACGGCGGCCGGCGCGCTGCACGCGGCAAGCGACAAAAGGACCGCAATGGCAACGAAATATTTAGTTGAACTCATGAAACTTTTTCTCCTTTTTAGAAATGGAAACAATCGGAATCGGCTGATTGGACTAGATGATCTTGTTAGTATTTCTTCAGTGCGCGCAATCGGCCCGGATCGGGGCGAGGGTCATCTCGCCGCGGGTGCAGCGCGCTTTCTGGGATTGCACTCCTTTGGGCCCAGCGCTACACCATTCTGTTATGGAATTCAATGACTTGGCTTTCTTGAATGGTGCGCATGTTCATTTCATACTGGACGTCGCTGTCAAATTCAAATGCGTTTCTACCGCGCGCTTTAGCCAGATAGGTAGCAAATAATTCTCCGGGCACGCAAAACACCAGAGGCGAAAAATACTCGGGGATTTTGCCGGCGACGGGCAGTACGACATCGGCGGCGGCACGCACTGTAGTGTTTTCCTCATCCGCGACGACCACCGTAGTCGCGTCCAATCGTTTTGCAGTATAGATCAATTCGAGAGCGCGGCTGTTCCCGCGCCCGCTTGGGGAAATGAACATGACCTGACTTTTTGCCCCCGTCAAGAAAAATTGCTCGTGCGCCCACTCTTCCAATTCTTGCGAGACTCCGTTGACCCGTGCCAATTCAAAGGTTTTGGCGGCATAAAAGAGAGAGGTCGCATAGCTGGGTCCACCGCCGAGAATGGCAAAGTGATAGACATCGCGCACCTGGTGGGCATACGCTTCAGCCGCCGGGCTGCATACCTTGACCGTTTCATCAATTACCATGGTTGCCCCGCGCAATTCGTCGTACAACACCTGTGCCTGTGCTTCCGTGACCCGGCCCCTGACGCGTCCGATATGAATGGCAGTCATATAAAGCGTAGTCAGACTCGCCAGATAGTTTGCCAGCCCAAACGAACCCTTTTGGGGTTTGCCGCCGTCGAGATTGCTCGGCATCGTCAGCCACAAGTCATCCAAACGAACACTCTGGTCGAGGATCAAGTTTGCTTCGGACCCGAGCCAACCTTTTGCATTTCCCGTAATGGCAATGGTGGTCGCGCCATTGACATTGCCATTGATTATCGCTTCGACAGCACGGGCCGCTTTGCCGGAATTGGAAATACCAAGCACCAGTGAATTTTCGGGCATAAATTCAGCCACATAGCGTCCAAATTCAAGCGCTTCCAGCGGCTCGGTGACAACGCGCGTAAATTTTTCAAAAGCAAACCGCGCGGCGAGCCCCGCAAAATAGGAATCGCCACAGCCGGTAATATAGATATGTTGGACCTCTGCAAATGGTTTTTGGTCCATCGCTTCCAGCTGCGGTTTTATCTTGTTCATCACCATCGCAATCACCCGCGACTGCGAGGCGATTTCGTGGAGCATGTCATCAATCGTAACAGGGATTGCTTTGCCATATTGGGCCTGGCGAAGCGGTCGGGCAATGGTCGTCACAGGAGATCCTTGTTCTGATTAGTCAAGCGCATTGACGGGCATTGGGTTTCAAGCACTTCAAGGCGAGCACGCGCTTGTGTGCCGTGAATACGGAGGGAATCTATAAAACCGAAATTTTCAATAATAAAGGAGGCAGAGACTGCGCCATAGAGCGCTGCGCGCAGCGGGTCGCCGGTTTCTGCCATTCCGACGATAAAACCTCCACAAAAGGAATCTCCGGCTCCGGTCGGGTCGATTGCCGTGGTGGGAAAGACAGGAATGTGAGCCCAATCTGCGTTCCCGGGCAGTAGCACTTGTGCACCCCGGCTGGACATTTTGATTGCCAGCACACGCGGTCCCAGCGCAAGCAAGGCATTCCCGACCAGAGTCCAATCAGGAGTGGCAAGGGCGTCGGCATGCATGGCAAATTCTTCTTTGCTGGGCAAGAGAAAATCAATATTGGCTAGGAGCGCGGGGTCTGCAATGGCTTCCCGGTCCCAGTCCCACCAAGGCCAATCCATCGAGATTTGCATTCGGCGGTTTGAACCTTGCTTGAGCGCGGTAGCATTGCCGCGATTATTGTTCAAGGGTCCCGGGGAAAGGTGCGTATAGCGCGCCTTGAAATGTTCCCGGCGCAAGAGTTCAGGATGTGGCGCAAAAATGGGCCAATAACGCCGGTGGAGCGCGCTCCCCATCTCGGTATACTCGCTGACAAGGTCGATCACCTCACCTGCATGGGGCGACAATATGGATGCGGCCTCCTGCACGCGGTCAGTGCGTGTGCCGTCGAGTAAATAAAACACGCGCGAGCGAAGAAAATGCGGCATGTCTACCTTGTGAATGCCATCCACGTTTACACCGGCGCTTTCCAACAAGCCGAGCAGCTCCCGCGGGAAATCGTTTCCAATCACTCCGACGAGACTGACCGGATGATCCCACAGCCTAACACCGGCGGCGGCATAAACACCATTTCCGCCTAACTGTGTCGGCGAGATTTTGCCGTCGGCCGTAACGACGTCGTCAATGGTAATGTTACCAAGTACGAGAAGGTCTGACATGGTACAGATAGGAAATTCAACCTTACAAGTACTTGAATAGTAAGCTCTACTCCTGAGTTTGTCAAGTCCGACTCTGCGCTAACCTGCACCCCGCCATTGCTTAGAGGTAAACGATCACACTTGTTGGATATTCTGAGGGGTACGCTCAGCGCAACAGGCGGAAATTGCCCGATTTGGACCGACCAGCATCGGCAGCCCTGAATATTCAGTGCGCTCCACCAGCAGCTGGACCACGGTTACTTATGCTCCGCCGCCCGTGCGATAACTGCAGCCTAGGATTACTACGCCGCACTGCCGCCTGCACCCTTTCTACAGCCTATGAATGCCGCGAAGCCTAGTGCCCGGCGTGAACTTAGCATGACTGAGATTTGCGTATTCATTTCGCGGCATGGCTTTTGCAAAGTCTCTTGTAATGGAACGCGACTCTGCAAAAGCCATTCAAACGACAAACAGCTGACCGGAACGCTACCCCGGCAATAGGGAGCCGACACAGGGACAGGAAATCAGCTCGTTTGACGGAAATTGGCTCAACATTCTCACGCCATCCTTGGTAACGACAAACTGTTCCTCAATCCGTGCGCCATCATTGCCTTGACCGCAGTAGGTCTCGAACGCCATAACCATTCCTTCTTCATAGATCTCGGGGTGCTCGAACGAGAAAAAGCGGCTGGTGACCGGTTTGCCCCAATGGGTGATGCCGATACCGTGCCCCACCTGGAGCGCAAAGGCTTCCGCCTCATTGGACAGTCCCAACTCTTTTGCCCCGGGCCAAAGCGCCGCTACTTCTGCCGTGCTGACCCCCGGCTTGACCATGTTGATGGCGTCAAACAGCCAGTCATAGCACTGCTTGTATACCGTCTGTTGTAGTTTCGAGGGCTTGCCGACGCAAAATGTCTGGTAATAACAAGTCTTGTATCCGTTGAACACACTCACCACGTCGATAAACAACATATCGCCCATGCGGAGCATCCGATCGGAAAAGTCATGCGGATGCGGGTGCGAACGGTTGCCGGAAATCACGTTGATGTTGAGCATTTCCTCCGCGCCATACCGATACATGACGTCACGCATCATGGCGGCAATGTCCAATTCCCGGATGCCCGGTTTGGTGGTGTTCACAACTTCCCAAAATGCCGCCTCTACGATAGCGATGGAGGTTTCGATCAGTTCAACCTCTTCGGGAGTTTTGATCTTGGAGGCGTTCAAAAGAGTTTGTTGGCCATCGACTACTTTGACCCCTTCCGCTTCCAATGCCCGCAGAATGGGCACATCGGTAATATCGACACCGATTGGTTCATTGGCGACACCCCATTCTTGCAGCTGTCTCTTGACCATTACTGCAAACTTTTTCGCGTTGCCGGTGACCACATCCGTCGGAAAGGCGCCTCGCCATGTCCCGATTGAGGGATACATTCGGTCGGCGATCCAGGGGCAGAGCTCTTTTTTTGCCGCGATCGCGCTGCCCAATTCATAAAGGATCGGGGCCTCGTCAACGGTCACAAGCGTGCTGCGCAGCAATTTGTTATTCGCCCAATCGTTGACTTTGGTGCTGGTGATGTACCGAATCCAATCCTGATCAAAGCAGAGCAGGGTTGCCAGCCCGTCTTGCTTCATTTGATCTTTGGTTTTTCGCAAGCGGTCTTTTCTCAACTTGTCATAGTCAATGCGAATCTCACAGTCCTTTGCCATCAAGCCCAGTGTCATTTCCGTTTCTCCTTTTGAGATGCCCCAGCATGCCGGGGTAGGTCGGGTCGGCTAACGTCAGGCAAAATATAAACCGCCGTTGATGTTGATGAGCTGCCCCGTGACATACGACCCGGATTCGGAAGCCAGCCAAAGAATCGCTCCCGCCGAATCACGCCCCTCGCCATAGCGTCCGAGAGGGATGGTTGTCAATTCTTCTTTTCGCAGGTCATCAAAGGTCATGCCGCGGTCTTGCGCTTCTGCATTCATAAAACTCCAATGCATTTCTGTGCCTGCCAAACCCGGGCAGAGCGCGTTGACGTTGACATGGTAGGGGGCCATTTCGCGCGCGAGCGCAATCGTGAGCGTGTGGACGGCTCCCTTTGAGGCGCAGTACGCTGCATATCCGGGAAAGCCCACCTTGCCACCATACGACCCAAGATTGATGATGCTTCCCGATTTTTGTTTCATCATTTGGCGCGCTGCGTGCTTGCAGCCAAAGAATTCGCCGTAGAAATTCACGCCAAAAATCTTGTCTAGTGTTTCTTTTGGCATGTCGGCGACCAGACCTTCATGCATATGCATGCCGGCGTTGTTGACCATAATGTCCAAGCGCCCCAGCTTGGCGACGACCCCTTCCACCAGCTGCTTGACCTGGTTTTCATCCGAGACATCCGTAATCTCGGCATACCCTTGATTGTCAGGATGTTCTTCTTGAATTTGGGCAAACGTCTCTCTGACTTGCGGCAGGATATCCGATACGACGACATGCACGCCCGCGTCGGCAAGCGCTTCCGCAGTGCCCTTGCCAAGACCTCGCCCGGCGCCGGTGACGATGGCAATCTTGCCGGCCACTGCGCGCAATGGTTCAACTTGCATGGTGGTTACTCCAGGTAATGGTTTGATATGAGACATACTCACTCCGGATCAATCGACGAGTTTGAGCACCGCCCGGCGAATATCAGCGCGATTTGGGCGGTAACGCTCCTCCAACTTGGGTGAAAACGGGACCGGGATGTCGGGTGACGCGACGCGAGTCACCGGCGCGGTGAGATACTCGCTCATTTTGGAGCCCAGCGAAGCTGCGATTTCCGCGCCCCACCCCCCTGTCTTGGGTCCTTCTTCAACGATGACAGCCCGCGTCGTTTTCATGAGGGATTCTTCTACCAGTTCCCAGTCAAACGGGCTGAGAGAGCGCGGATCGATCACTTCGGCGCTCACGCCTTCTGCCTGCAATTCCTCCGCGGCATTCATGGCGACGTGCATCATCAAGAGCGTGGCGATGATTGTGACGTCAGAGCCGGGGCGGCGGACGATGCCCTTGCCAATGGGGACGGTATAGTCTTCCAGGGGAATGTCGCTGGAAGCGTCTACTGCACCTGACGCTTGACCAAGCCCTTTGGAGCCGTAAAGCAATTTGTGCTCAAACATGATAACCGGGTTGTCGTCCCGGATTGCGGACTTGAGCAGTCCTTTGGCGTCGTACGCGGTGGCAGGGCAAACCACTTTGAGGCCGGGCACTCCCACAAAGAACCGCTCGAGATTCTGGGCGTGCTGTGCCCCACGGCCCGTCGCACCGACCGGAGCACGGACGACCATCGGTACCTTGGCTTTGCCGCCGGACATGTAGCGCATTTTGGCCGCCTGGTTGACGATCTGATCCATGGCGAGAAACATAAAGTCCCCATATTGGACGTCGACAACCGGACGCATGCCCATGATCGCGGCACCGACAGCCACCCCGAAATAGCCCAGCTCCGAGATAGGGGTGTCCAGCAGCTGGCTGCGGAATTCATTCTCCAGTCCCAGGGTGACTGTAAAGACACCTCCCCAGCCACCCGGGATGCCAATGTCCTCGCCCATGCAAAAGACATTGGGGTCTCGCGACATTTCATCTGCCAGCCCATCGCGCAGTGCCTGTACAATGGACTGTCTGGTTGTTGTGGTAATCAAGGCATCACCTAAGCGAATACATCCTTGAACGCGTCTTCCGGATTGGCATCGGCCGCCGCCAATGCTGTTTGCACTGCTTGCTCAACGAGCTGTTCGATTTCTTTTTTTGTTTCCGCTGCCTCGGCCCAACTGAGATATCCACCAGCGACGAGCTCTGCTTCGAACCGCCGGACCGGATCGTTTGCCTCGGCTTGTTCCCGTTCTGCCGACGGCATATAGTTGCGCGGGTCTCGGCGGTTATGGCCGGTCAGCCGATAGGTCATGGCTTCCAAAATCGTGGGTCCGCCACCGCTGCGAGCGCGCTCTATCGCTTCACTCGAAGCTTGATATACCGCAACCACATCGTTTCCATCGATTGAGATACCGGGAATCCCATACGCCGCCGCCAGCCCCGCGAGGCTCTTGAGTTTCGTGTTCCTGGAGTAATGCGTGGAGGCAGCATAATAATTGTTCTCGATGACATACACCACGGGAAGATTCCATACGGCGGCGATGTTCACGCCTTCATGAAACGCGCCTTCGGCAACGCCGCCGTCGCCCGTAAAGCAAACTGCGACGCGCGGTTCGCGTCTCATTTTGAACGCAAGCCCGGCGCCTGTCCCCACAGGAATGTTTGCTCCGACAATGGCGAGGGATGGGATCATGCCGACGGACAGGTCACCCACATGCATCGAACCGCCTTTTCCGCCGCAACATCCACCGGGTTTTCCAAACAGCTCGAGGATAAACGCGGTCAGGTCCACGCCCTTGGCAATTGCATGCCCATGCGGACGATGGCCGCTGGTAATCACATCATCCTTGTTCATGGCTGAACACACGCCGACTGCCACGGCCTCCTGGCCCAGGGACTGATGGAGCGTGCCCGGAATGATCCCTTCCAGAAACAGATAGCCGATCCGCTCCTCCAGAATGCGAATGAGAAGCATGTCGTGAAAAAACTCGAGTAATTTTTCCTTAGAATTCATGGGTTTGGGCATGTCCGCTGTGTGGTCGCCGGAATTTCGGTCCGCGGCTGCCACACCAAGCATCGCCTTAATGCTCACTTTTTTGACTGGCGGCGGCAGCGAGAATATCCTCTCTGGTAATCATAAGATCGTGGCCTGTTCCAAAGACCCGGTCGATGTCGACGCCTTTCTGGCTGGCGAGATTCCGCAGGATGGCCGACACGCGAGGTTTTGAGATGAAACGGGGTTCTGATTTTGGAAAGGGCTCCGGGGAAAGCGGGGCACTCGGCGCACCCTCCCAGTTTTGGGGAACTGTGTCTGTCGGGTCTCCTGCGAATGCAATGACCTCGCCGGTGGAAACCTGCGCGCCTTCGGAGGCGACGATTTTCAACAAGACGCCTGAGGCTACGGACTCGAGTATCACTACGGCCTTGTCTGCTTCAATCTCGGCGATTGTTTGTCCTCTGACGACTTCAGTGCCCTCGGCGACAAACCATTTGTAAAGGGTCACTGTGTCCACAGTGACCCCAAAATCCGGAACCTTGATCGCAACAATCAATGTTGTCTACTTTAAATGGATAGGAAATTCAAGCCAACAACAAGCAAAGATTAAGCGCTAAGCCCGAACTTGTCAAGTACCAATTTGCGCCAACCTGCACTCCGCCATTACCTAATGGTCAATGATCACTTTTGTTGGATATTCCGAGAAATATGAGCTAAGTAAACAGCGGAAATTACGCTACTTGGACAATCCAGCATTGGCAGCCCTAGACATTCAGTGCGCTCTGCCAGCAGCCGCACCACGCCTACCCACACTGCGCCGCGTGTGCCAATACTACAGCGCAGAATTACCAAGCCGACGTCTGATCAAACTCCAGTGCTGTAATACGATACGTATCCGCACCTGCGGGGAGCAAAAATTAAGCTAGGCTCGCGCTGGCGGCGCAAACCCAAAACACCAGTTGTCTGCGCTCAGCCTACAGCGGGCCACCACACCAGCAGCCAGCCCCTGCCGCCCCTGCGCCACCACCCCGTCCAGCATGCACAAATGCAAATGCACGTGTGCGTTCAGCGTCGCGCCAAAGCGGTGCACAAACAACACCCCGCCGCTACGGCCTGCC
>SXGT01205949.1_pt1 | contig 31391 bp, 29 predicted proteins | sample 3176221 | NCBI WGS metagenome assembly SXGT01 (sample SAMN11356862, study PRJNA531348) | freshwater metagenome | isolation source: freshwater sample F1-120 | place: China: Fuxian Lake, Yuxi | collected 2017-12-25
CCCTCGCGCCCGCCGCGCCGGCCGTCGCGCCCGCCGCGCCGGCCGTGCCGGCCGCGCCGACGCTTCATCCCTCGCGCCACGCCCACGTCCTCACCCGCACGGAGCACGACGCCGAGCCGGACGGTCCCACCGGCCGTGTCCTCGCGTCCCCCCACGTGCGCCAGACGGCGCGTGCGCTCGGCCTCGATCTCTCCCTCGCGCGAGGCACGGGCAAGAACGGCCGCGTCCTTCCGGAGGATCTCGAGCGCCTGCGCACGGTCCCGTCCGCCCCCGCGCCGACCGCGCTCGCGCGTTCGGACGTTCCGGCCCGCGGCGCACGCCTCCGCGAGCCCGAGGCGCGACCGCTCTCTCCCATGCGCAAGACGATCGCGCGTCGCCTCACGCAGGCGAAGTCCACCGTCCCTCACTTCTACCTCCAGATCGATGTCGACGCGGCGCCGCTCGTGGAGCTCCGGGAGGGGGTCAACGCCGAGCTCGCACGAGGCGCTCCGAAGGCCGAGGGCGACAAGCCGCTGAAGGTGAGCCTCAACGATCTCCTGATCAAGGCGGTGGCGACGGCCCTCGTCCGCGTGCCCGAGTGCAACGCCCAGTACACCGAGACGCACCTGCTCGTCTTCGACCGCGTCGACATCTCCGTCGCGGTGGCGGTGCCGGACGGCCTGGTCACGCCGGTCGTGCGCGACGCCGACCGGAAGAGCGTGGTCGCCATCGCGCGGGAGGTACGCGATCTCGCGGCGCGGGCGCGCGCGAAGAAGCTTGCGCCCGAGGAGATGACGGATGGGACCTTCTCCATCTCGAACCTCGGGATGTTCGGCGTGGACGCCTTCTCCGCGGTGATCAACCCGCCGGAGGGCGCGATCCTGGCCGTGGGCCAGGTGCGGAGCGAGCCCGTCGTGCGCGACCTTGCCGTGATCCCCGGCAAGCGCCTGGCGATGACGCTCTCGTGTGACCACCGCGTCATCGACGGCGCGGTGGGCGCGAGCTTCCTCGCCGAGCTCCGCGCCTTGGTCGAGCGGCCCATGCGCATCCTCACCGGCTGAGATGCGCACCCGCGTGACCCACGTCGGCCTGCCTCTCTTTCTCGCGGCGAGCACCACGCTCGCGGCGGGCAAGGCGCCCCAGCCGATCGACCGCTTCTGGTCGGGCCTCGGCCCGCCGCGCGCGACGGCCGAGGTGGCGCCCATCGTCGCGCTCAGACCGCCGGCGCCCGACCGCGTCCGGATCCCGGGCGGTCACTTCATGATGGGATCTACGCCGGTCTCCATGCAGAAGGCGCTCACGCTCTGCCGCAAGGAGACGTTGCGATCCTTCTGCGACGATCGGAGGATCACGTCCCGCTTCCGGGCCGAAGGCGAGTCGCACTCGGTGGGGCTCGATCCCTACGAGATCGACCGGACGGAGGTCACCGTCGAGGCCTACGGCCGGTGCGTCTCGAGCGGCGCGTGCTCGCCACCTGGTTACACGCCCGGCGACGCCCGCTTCGACGCCCCGACGTTGCCCGTCGTCCTCGTCCGGTGGGAGGACGCCCAGGCCTTCTGTGCCTTCGCGCAGGGACGGCTCCCGACCGAGGCCGAGTGGGAGTTCGCCGCGCGGGGGCCGAGACTGCGCGAGTTCCCGTGGGGCGACACGTACAACCCGCGCCTCGCCAACCACGGCTCCTTCGCGCCCGACACCGACGACCTCACGGACGGCTTCGCCGCCGTGGCCCCGGTGGGGTCGTTCCCCGACGGCCGGACGCCGCAAGGTTTGCTCGACCTGGCGGGCAATGCCGCCGAATGGGTCGCCGACTTCTACGACGTGACGGACGCGGGCTTCGGCTACGCGCCCATCTCCATCATGAACCCGAAGGGACCGGCCACGGGTTCGCACCACGTCGTCCGGGGTGGATCGTACGCGGACGGCGCGGCGTGGCTCCGCACGGCCGCGCGCGGCACCATCTCGGAGCTCCGATCGCCTCACGTCGGCTTCCGTTGCGCGTACGACCCGGGCCGCGCACGCTGAGCGCGCCCTTTACGCGAGGGGTCGGTCGGCCTACGTTCTCCCCATGAGGGTGGCCCACATCTCGGACCTACACGTCCTCGACATGGCGGGCGTGCCGTTCACGCGGTTCCTGAACAAGCGCGCCACCGGCTGGGCCAACCTGCGCCTCAAGCGGGAGCACAAGCACAAGACGGCCCACGTCGGCGAGCTCCTGCGGGAGATCCGCCGCATGGAGATCGATCACGTCGTCATCACCGGGGATCTCACGAACCTCGCGCTCGAGACCGAGTTCGTCGCGGTCAAGCGCCTGTTCGAGCGCGAGCTCGGCCTGTCCCCCGCGGAGGTGAGCGTCGTCCCCGGCAACCACGATCTCTACACGCGCGGCTCGCTGGTCGCGCGCCGCTTCGTCACGTACTTCTCGGACTACGTCGTGAGCGACCTCCCGGAGCTCGCGCATGCGCTCCCGCTCGGCCCGTTCCCGTTTGTGCGCCTCCGCGGTCCGATCGCGCTCATCGGACTGTCGAGCGCCGTGCCGCGGCTGCCGCTCGTGGCAGCCGGGGTCCTCGGCCGGGGGCAACGCGAGGCGCTCGCGCGCGTGCTCGCGCACGAGGAGGTCCGTCGCAGGACCCCCGTGCTTCTCCTGCACCACCCGCCACACCACCCGGAGCGCCTCGCGAAGGCGATCGTCGAGGGGCTGCACGACGCAGCGCCGCTCGTGCGGGGCCTCGCGCTCGACCGCCCGGCGTACCTCCTGCATGGGCATCTCCACCGCCGGATGCGCACGCCGCTCGCGGGCAGCATCGTGTCGTTCGGCGCCACGAGCGCGTCGCTCGAGCACGAGGATCCCGACCGCATGGCCGGCATCAACCTCTACGTCTTCGATGACGCGACCGGCGCCCTGTCGAGCGCCGACTCACGCGTCCTCGACTCGACGGCCCGCACGTTCCACACGCGGACCCTCCCCCTCACCACCTGGCTGTAGCCACGGCCGCCGAACGGGGCGAGCGAGGGGGCCTCCCGGGCCCCCTCCTTCCCGCTAGCTGGCCTCGGCCTGAGCCCGGATGACGTTGATCGCCTGGAGGCCCTTCGGGCCCTCCTTGATCTCGAACTCGACCATCTCGTCCTCGAACAGGCGCCGACGGCCCTCGCCGCTGATCTGAGAATAGTGAACGAACACGTCAGGGCCGTTGTCCTGCTTGATGAACCCCCAGCCCTTCTCGTCGTTGAACCACTTCACCTTGCCCACTGCCATCGGATGCCTCCACTTCCACGAACTGCAACTTCGACTGCTTCAGCGGGCCCGACTGCCTCCCGGCGAACGGCGCCACCATATTGGGAGGCGAAAGGGAGGGTCAAGGGCGATCGTTGAATCGTACACGGATCGCAGATCCGGTCTTGACACCCGTGGATCGCGCCGTCAAAGCGGCGGCGGCTTCGCGGATGCGCTCGACGCCGGCTTCCTCAGGTCCACGCCCTTCTCGAGCGCGTCGAGCTCCTCCAGGTTCGACTTCACGCGCGGGTCGGTCGGATCGAGCCCCTCGGCCCTCTTGAGCGCGGCACGCGCCTCGGCGCGCGTCTTCGGATCGCGCGAGAGCGCCGTCGCGAGGTTGATCCACGCCGCGGCGAGGCGCGGGTCGAGCTTGACGGCCTCGCGGTACTGCACGATGGCGCGATCGGTGCGACCCGAGAGCTGGAGCGCGTACCCGAGGTTCGAGTGGAAGGTCGCCCGGGTCGGCTCGAGCGCGATCGCCCGCTCGAGCTCGGGGATGGCCTTCTGGTAGTTCCCATCGGCGAGCATCGCCGTTCCGAGGTCGGAGTGGGCCCGCGCGTCGTCGCCCGCGAGCTCCACGCGCACCTGGTACTCCGCGATGGCGTCCGTCACGCGGCCGCGCATGAGGAGCACCGTGCCAAGGTTGCCGCGACGCGCGGGGCTGCCGGGATCGATCTCCACCGCCCGCTGCAGCGCACCCACGGCCTCGTCCGCAGCACCCGTGGCGAGGCACGCCACGCCATAGGCGGAGTGCACCTCGGCCACGCTCGGCAGGAGCTCGCGTGCGCGGGCGAGCGCCTCCTTGGCCGCCGGTGCCTCCCCGAGGAGCAAGAGCGCCCTGCCCAGCTCGGCGTGCGCGGGCCCGTAGTCCTTGTCGGCCTGCGCGGCCTTCCGGAGCTCGCCGGCGAGCGCCTTCACGTCGGCCCGGCCCTTGGCCGCCGCGTGATCGAGACCAAGCCCGAGCATCGCGATGCGCACCCGGACGACGCCGACCTGCGGCGCCGGGTGCTTCGGCATCACGACGCGCGCCGCCTCGTAGCTCCTGAGCGCCTGTTCGAGCTTGCCCGCCTCGAACTCGGCGTCGCCCTGGTCGAGCTTGTCGTCACCCGGTACCCCGGCGCGGAGCGGGATGGTCGTTGGTTTGGGAGGCCCGAGATCGCGCTTCCGCGAAGGCGCCTCGGTCGGTCGAGCGGACGCCGTCGTGGAGGCGACCTCGGCCACGGGCGGGGCGGGCACCGTCGCCGACGCGCTGCCGGCGCCCGCGCGCGCCCCATCCCCGTCGACCCGCGCCTGTGACCCGGCGGGTGACGGCGATCGCGACGGCGACGCCGGCTCGGGCGGGCCGCCGCACGCGACGGCGAGCGGGACCCCCGCCGCGAGCGCCGAGAGGAGGACGCCGAGGAGGCCGTCGCGGCTCCTCACGCGGACTCGCTCTCCTGCCCGTGGGGCGCGTGGAGCAGCACCATGGCGTAAGCGTGCGCCATCACGTCGCGCGCCGCCTCGAAGAACGGCGTGTTCCTCGCGCGCAGCACGATCAGGGAGCCGCCAGGCGGCGGGGCGTCGAGGAGCAGCCTGCACGCAGCGCGTACCGCGTCGGGCACGCTCGCGTCCGCGGAGAGCCCCTCGAGGTGCTCGACGTAGGTGCGCCCGTACGCCTTCTCGGGCATCGCGCGCAGGATCGCGTTGACCGCCATGCCCGCGGCGCGCCTGCACCCCGATAGACCGCCGCGCGCGTCGCGGCGCCGGTAGGCCGCCTCCGCGCGGCCGAGCTCGGCCATCGACGCGTTCATCCACTCGCGCGGCGAGAACCGCGTGAGCCAGTCCATGTCTCCCGCGACGTCGGCCATCACGTCAACCCGGGCGCCCGGGCGGCGCGCCGCCCGCACGACTGGAGTGCTCCTTGCCGTCGTACCTCAAGACCGTCGCCTTCCCCTCGACGATCGTGGTCACGTTGACGGGCCGCTTCCACACGCGCGCGAGGCTCCGCATGACCTCCTTCGCGTAGTCGGTGCGCAGATCCATCCCCTGGTGATCGTGCCGGAGGAGGAGCTCGCCACGGTTCTCGAAGTTCCCGTCCTCGACGTAGATGAAGGGGCTCCCCGCGTTCGTGAGCTGGAAGAGGAGCTTCTCCTTGATCTGCTTGAACTCGCGCGACTCGATCTCGAAGCGCTCGTTGCGGTTCGACCACGAGAAGCTGAACAGCTTGTGGTCGCGGCAGAAGTCGGGCGTGAGGAACTCGTCGATGAAGGTGACGTCGCTGTAGAGGGCGCGCACCTCCTTGATCTTCTTCTTCCCGAGGCCGAGGCGGAGGTTCCAGTTGCGCTTGTCGTCGAGGTCGTCGCACTCCTCCCACTCCTTGCCGAACTGCCCCTTGTCCCACCGCTCCTCGATGTTGCGGTAGAGCTCGACGCCGAGCTTGTAGGGGTTCAGGCGCCCGCCCGACGTCGCGAGCACGCCCGCCGCGTTGTCGGCGTAGTCGATGATCTCCGATGCGTCGAGGATCTTCTCGGTCATGAGCTTCGAGTGCCAGTACGTGGCCCACCCCTCGTTCATGATCTTGGTCTGCATCTGGGGGATGAAGTAGAGCGCCTCCTCGCGGACGACCTCGAGCACGTCGCGCTCCCACCGCTCGAGGGGCGCGTGGTCGAGCAGGAAGCGGAGGACGTCGCGCTCGGCGTGCTCGGGGAACTTCTTCGCGCGCTCCTTTCGCTCCTGGATCTTCTGCTTCTGTTCCTCGAGGAACTCCTCCGGGTTGATGAAGGACTCCATGTAGTCCTTCGCGCGCAGGCGCGGGACCTCCTCGGCCTTCTCCGTCGCGTCCGGGTCGACGGGGACGCGCCTCCCGGAGAAGGCCGCGTGCGGATCGACGAGGTTCTCGAGCGAGAGGCAGTGGTCGACGAACTCCTCGACCCGGTTGACGCCGAGGAGCTCGACGTGGCGGCGGAGGCGCGCGCCGTGGTTCGCCATCTTGTCGATCCAGCGCCGGTTCGGATCGTACGCGGCGGGCCTCGCGCCCGGGTTGGTGGTGTGGCCGCCGGTGTCGAGGTCGGTGGAGCGGAAGCAGTAGTTGTTCTTGAAGAAGTCGACGTGTGCGAACACGTGCGCCATGACGAGCTTCTGGTCGGTGAGCGAGTTTCCCTCGAGGAGGTACGCGTACGACGGGTTGTTGTTGATGACCATCTCGTAGATCTTGGAGAGGCCGTACTCGTAGCTCTTCGCGAGGCGCTCGTACTCCATGCCGAAGCGCCAGTGGGGGTACCGGTTCGGGAAGCCACCGTACGCCGCGATCTCGTTCATCTGGTCGTACGTGAGGATCTCGAACACCGTGGGGAAGAAGTCGAGGCCCGCCTCGGCCGCGTAGCCGGCGATCGTCGCCTGCCAGTCCTGGAGGTACGTGGGCAGCGACGTCTTGAGGGCGAACTCGCTCATCTACTTTCCCTTGCCGAGGAAATCCTTGATGCTGCCCACGATGGCGTCTTTGTCGCGGATCTCGCTCGTGACGACGCGATCGTCCTTGCCGAAGTGGTCGCGCAGGTCCTTGATGAACTGGCCCGAGCCATAGGGGCTCTCGACCTGGCCGTACGCGAACATGTTCACGCGCGGCAGGAGCTTCTGCTTCATGAGGTCGACGCAGCTCAGGGTGTCGTCCATGGACCAGTTGTCGCCGTCGGAGAAGTGGAACGGGTAGATGTTCCACTCCTCGGGAGGGTAGTGGTCGTCGATGAGCGTGTTGCAGAGCTTGTACGCGCTCGAGATCATCGTGCCGCCGCTCTCGCGTGTGTGGAAGAACGTGTCGCGGTCCACCTCGCGCGCGACCGCGTCGTGGATGATGTAGCGGCTCTCGAGGCCCTTGTACTGGCGCTGGAGCCACGCGTCGATCCAGAAGCTCTCGATGCGGACGATCTCCTTCTGCTCGTCCCCCATCGAGCCGGACACGTCCATCATGTAGATGATGACGGCGTTGGCGACGGGCTCGGCCTCCGTCTTCCAGCTGCGGTAGCGCTTGTCGTCGGGGATGGGGACGACGACCGGCGAGTCGGGCGAGTATGCGCCCATCGAGATCTGGCGCTTGAGGGCCTCGCGGTACGTGCGGCGGAAGTGACGAAGCGACTCGGGGCCGACGCGCCGCACGCCGGTGTAGCGGTCCTTGGCGTTGATGAGCTTGGATTTCCCCTTGTCCTGGATGTCCGGGAGCTCGAGCTCCTCGCCGAGGATGCTGGCGAGCTCGTCGAGCGACACGTCCACCTCGAGCGAGTGCTCGCCCGCGTCGGAGCCGGCCTGCTTTCCCTCGCCACCCTCCTCGCCGTCGCCGCCGACCGGATCGCCGACGTCACCGTCCCCCTGCCCGGCACCGCCCTGCTGTTTGTCCCCGTACCGGAAGCGGGGGATGTCGATCTGGGGGATGGGGATGGACACGAGGTCCTTGCCCTTTCGACCGAGGAGCTCGCCGTGCGAGATGTACTTCTTCAGGTTCTCCCGGATCTTGCCGCGGACGATGGCGCGGAAGCGGGAGTGATCCTGGTCGATCTTGAGGGACATTCCTCCCTCCAGACTACACCCCGTCGTGCGGGGCGGGGCATCAAAACGGAGCGCTACGACTTCTTGCCGTCGAGCGACATCCTCGCGACGAAGGCGCAGACGAGGATGTTCGCGACCGCGAACAGCCGCAGCGCGAAGGGCCCGAGCGCGAACGCGACGTCCCCCGAGAGCGCGACCTGCGCGAGGAGCGCCGCTGTGCCGAGGGCCAGTCCGCCCGTGAAGGTGCGGAGGGGCTTGAAGCCGAAGAACAGGGCCGTCAGGATGGCGACGGGCGCTGCGCTCGCGAGCGGGAGCCACCTGTGCAGGTTCGCGGAGAGGACCATGTCCCACTCGCCGAGCGGGCGCATCAGGATCTCGCCGACCGGGCGGAGGGAGCCGAGGCGCGCCGTGAGGCCGAGGAGGGGCGCGAACGGGAGCAGACCGATCGATCCGAGGAGGGCGCCGCCGACGGCGCCGGGGCCGATCTGGACCGCGCCGTTCATCTTTCGGATGCGGGCGAGGACGAGGCCGACGAGCCCGAAGAGCGCGACCAGGCGGAGACCGATGTGCGACCAGTGCGTCGCCGACACCGCCTTCCTCGCGTCGAGCACGCCCGCCCCGAAGAGGTTCTTGTCCTCCTTCCGCGTGGCCGAGCCCTGGAGGGCGGCGAGCACGTGGTCCGGATCCGTGACGCCCATGCCGACCACGAGGGCCGCCGCCCCCGCCACGTGCGGGGACGCCATGCTGGTGCCGTTGAAGACGCCGAACGTCTCGCACTTGTTCTTGCCGCTCTCGCAGACCGTCTGCTGGGTGATGCCCACGCCAGGCGCGCCGATCGCGATCTGCGGGCCGCGCGAGGAGAACCACGCGATGTTGTCGTTCTTGTCCGTGGCCGAGACGGCGATCGCGCCCTTGTAGGCCGCCGGGTACCCCACGGAGCGGCCCGAGTTGCCGGCCGCGCAGACGACCGTCACGCCCTTCTTGTACGCGTGCGTGACGGCGTCCTCCACGATCTTGCTCTTCTGCGAGCTGCCGAGCGACAGGTTGATGACCTGCGCCCCGTGGTCCGCCGCCCAGCGGATGCCCTCCGCGACGTCCGCCATCGTGCCGTAGCCCTGCTTCGTGAGGACCTTGACCGGCATGAGCTTGGCGCAGTGCGCGAGGCCCGCCACGCCGAGGCCGTTGTTCGTGGTCTGCGCGATGGTGCCCGCCACGTGCGTGCCGTGGCCGTGATCGTCCGCCGCAAGGTCGTTGTCCCCCGTGAAGTTCCAGCCGCCCACGCAGGACGTTCCCGCGAGGTCCGTGCCCTTCATGAAGCCGCCCTTGTCGTAACAGGCGACCCCCGTGTCGATGACGGCGACGGTGACGCCGGTGCCGCAGGCGTACTCCCACGCCGTCTCCGCGCCGACCTTCTTCATGTGCCACTGCTCGGCGTACCGCGGATCGTTCGGCACGAAGGACGCGTGCACGAGGGTGATGCGCTCCGCGTGCTCGACGCGGCGGTCTCGCGAGAGGCGCTCGAGGATCGAGCGCTCCTCGCTGGGGCTCACGTCGGCGAGCTCGATCTTGGCGTCGTCCTTGATGTGGGGGCTGTTGTCGCGGAGGGTGATCCCGTACTCCGCCCCGAGCGCGGCGATTTCCTCCTCCGAGAGGTCGTCCTTGACGTCGACGGCGATGCGTCCGGGGATCGTCTCGGCCACGTCATCCGCGAACGTCGGGCCCGCGAGGTCCACGTCGGGCATGTAGGGCGGGATCCACTCGGCCCGGGCGTCCGAGGTGGTGCTAGCCGAGAGGGCGACGGCGCCGAGGAGTCCGAGGGTCGCAGCGGCGCGTACGGGGATCTTTCGCATGTGTCGTCCTCTTACGGGGCAAGATGCCCGGAGTTTCCTGTGTCAAGCGGGAGCGCGCGAGGGCCGGCCCCATCTCGGGGTAATCACGAAGCTGAGCGTGCGTAAGGTGGTCCGAGGTGCGATGATGCGCGCTGCGGCCTGACGCGGCCTAACGCGGGCCGGCGTCAGCTTGTTCCGCGAGGAGCTTGAAGCGCTGCTCCGGACCCGGAGGATCGTAGATCTGGACGCCCACGAGTGTAGCGCCAGGGTCTGGCTTCCAGGCGTGCTTCGTGTCGGGGGGCACGACGACGATCTCGCGGTCGCCGAGGCGCCGCTCCTTGCCCGCGAGGGTGAAGGTGCCGCGCGCCTCGAGCGCGCAGAGGATCTCCCACGAGGTCGCGTGGACGTGCTCCGCGACGGCTGCGGTGCCCTCGAGGCGGCCCAGATAGACGTCGGGCGAGACCGGCGGCCCGACGTCGAGGTGGGCGCTCATGGTGCCGAAGGCCCAAGAGAGCCTCGGGGCGACCGTCCCCTTGACGACGGTCTTCCCGGGCGTCGTCGGGCACGGCGTGCGCGGCGCGAGGACGACGACGGCGACCCCCGCGCCGCGCAGCGGCACGGAAGGCGTCGCGGACACGACGACGGTATCCCCGGGGGAGAGCGACTCGCCCGCCACGTCGACCTTCCCCCTGGCCACGTGGACGTACACACGATCGCACGGGCCGGCAGCCACGGGCGGCGTGCTCGCTCCGACGTCGACGAACGACGCCTTCACCGGGGGCTCGAACGCGGGCGTCGCCAACCCGGCGTCGGTCGCGGAGGGTCCAGCGTCGTGCGCGATCGTGAGGGGTGGCCCGGCGACCGTGCCGGTCGGCTCCTTCTGGCACGCGGCCAGGGCGAGACCCACGGCGGCCGCGCGGAACGACCTCACGCGCCGCTCCGCGTCGCCCGGAGGAGCCTCGTCGCCGGGACCAGACCGTCGACGGGTGGAGCGACCGGCGCGGGACGCGCCTCGGGGCGGAGGATCCCGCGCAGGAAGACCTCGGCGGCCCTGTACGAGCTTCGCACCAGCGGACCGCTCGCGCAGTAGCGGAAGCCGATGCGGAGCGCCTCTTCCTCGAAGCGGGCGAACGTGGCGGGCTCGACGTAGCGGTCGACGGCCGCATGCTTCGGGGTCGGCCGGAGGTACTGGCCGATCGTGACGATGTCGACGCCGGCGGCGCGTAGATCGGCCAGGGTCTCCAGGACCTCATCGTCACGCTCCCCGATGCCCACCATGATCGAGCTCTTCGTGACGCGCGCGGGATCTCGATGCTTCACGCGACGGAGGACCTCGAGCGAGCGGTCGTATCCGCAGCGGACGTCGCGGATGGTGCGCTGGAGGCGACGCACGACCTCGATGTTGTGGGCCCAAACGTCGGGCCGCGCGTCCACCGTCGTGTGGATGTAGTCGGCGTGGCCCCCGAAGTCGCCGAGGAGCGTCTCGACGAGGATGTCGGGCCGGAGCTCCTTGATGCGCGTCACCGTGAAGGCGACGTGCGCGGCCCCGCCGTCGAGGAGATCGTCGCGGTCGACCATGGTGAGCACGACGTACTGGAGCGCGAGGCCGGCGATCGCGCGCGCGACGTGCTCCGGCTCGCGCGCGTCGACGGCGCCGCGGGGGTTGCCGGTGGTGACGGCGCAGAAGCGGCAGCCGCGCGTGCACGTGTCGCCGAGGAGCATGATCGTGGCCGTGCCCTCGGACCAGCACTCGCCGACGTTGGGGCAGCGGGCCTCCTCGCAGACGGTGTGGAGATCCCGCGCGCGGAGCATCTCCTTGAGGGCCACGTAGCTCGGGCCGCCGGGGGCCTTCACCTTGAGCCACGGCGGCTTGGGGGAGAAGCGGGACGCCTGCATCGCGCTCCGCTCAGATAGCACGGCGCGCGCCGGCCGCGGGGATTTGAGGCCTCACTTGGGCTGTACGAGGGGCGCGCACGTGGAGACCCCCGCGCCGACGATGCGGAAGCCGATCCCCTGCTTCAGCACGGTCGTGGACCGGTCGGAGGGGCGGTACCGCGTGACCGTCGAGCCCGTCTGGTCCTTGGGCAGGCCGCTCCCGCCGCTTGCCGTATAGACGTAGAAATCTCCGCCGTAGAACGAGAACGCCCACGCGACACCGGCGTTCGTGTTGGCGACGACGGTCGCCGACTTGATGTGCCCCGTCGCCTTGTCGATCTCGCCGATCTGCGCGGGAGACGTCGTGAAGAAGCCGTACAGGCGCCCGTCGCCCGTGCCGGTGAGCTCGGCGGCGCGGCCCGCGAGCTCCCCGTTGTACCGGCCGATCGCCCTGAACTTGAGCGTCGTCGTGTCGAACGCCCCGAGCCCGCTGCCGTTGGAGTCGCTGAGGAAGAGCGTCTCCTTGCTGCCGCTCGCGCCGTCGGTGGAGAAGCCCATGCCGAACTTGAGGAAGACGTTGGCGTCGTCGAACGTCGTCTGGGCGCACGTGGCGTCCCGGGTGCTGACCTTCCACACGGTGCCGTCGCTGTGACGTACCCACGCGGTGCCGTGGCGATCGACCGCCATGGAGGTGGGCGACGCGCCCGGGCTGCAGCGGACGATGCCCACGGGGTCGAAGGTGACCGTGGTCGGCTGGAAACGGTAGAGCGTGCCCTCCTCGGAGACGACGTAGATGAGCTTCGTGGAATCGGCGCACTCGCTGGCCGCGGTGGCACCGCCGTCGGCGGCGCCGAGGATGCCGCCGCCGCCGTCCTTAGCCGGGAAGGCGCCCGAGCTCCCCGGATCGGTGCCCGAGGTCTTGGAAGAGCATGCGGCGAGGAAGGCGGCGAGGAGGAGAAACGCGACGGTCGGCGCAGGTTTCGTCATGCTCGGGTGCCAGGCGCCAGGATAGCAGGTGCGAGGGCCGCGAGCGAGGAGGCGAGGACCGGGCGCACCACTCCGCGCTCGGTGACGATCGCGGTGAGGAGCGCGGCGGGGGTGACGTCGAAGGAGGGGTTGCGCACGCCGACGCCCTCGGGGACGAGCGCGAGATCCCCGGCGGGGGTGTGGACGTGCGACAGCTCGCGCGCGCCACGCTCCTCGATCACGATGTCTCCGCCCGTGGGCGTCGCGAGATCCACCGTGCTGAACGGCGCGGCGACGACGAACGGGAGGTCGTGGGCGCGGGCGAGGCACGCGTGCGTGTACGTGCCGATCTTGTTCGCGACGTCGCCGTTGCGAGCGATGCGGTCGGCGCCGACGACCACGAGCCGGATGGCCCCGCTACGCATGAAGTGGCCCGCCATGGAGTCGGTGATGACCTCGACGGGGATCCCGTCCTCGCGGAGCTCCCAGGCGGTGAGGCGCGCGCCCTGCCAGTAAGGCCGCGTCTCGCAGGCGAGGACCTGGATCCTCTTCGTCGCGGCGGCCGCGCGCACGACGCCGAGGGCGGTGCCGTAGCCGCCCGTGGCCAGGGCGCCTGCGTTGCAGTGCGTGAGGATCGTCGCGCCGTCCGGGACGAACGCGGCCCCGTGCTCGCCGATCGCGCGGCACGCCGCGACGTCCTCCTCGTGGATCCTGCGCGCGGCCCGGGCGAGGTGGTCCAGGCGCGAGAGGGGCGCCTGGTCCGCCACGGCGCGCGCGCTCTCGAGCATACGGTCGACGGCCCACGCGAGGTTCACGGCCGTGGGTCGCGTCGCACGGAGGAGCGCGCCGGCGCGCTCGAGCTCGGGGACGAAGGCCTCCGTTCGGGCGCGGGCGGCCAGGACGATCCCGTAGGCGGCGGCGATCCCGATCGCCGGCGCGCCGCGGACGAGCATGTCGCGGATGGCGCGCGCGACGTCGTCGACGGAGCGGAGGATCTCGTAGGCCTCCTCCGCGGGGAGGCGGCGCTGGTCCATCACCACGACATCGAGATCGGGAAGGAGCTCCACCGCCGAGTAGCGGGCACCGGAGAGAGGAGCCGGGTGGGGGAGGCGCATCCGGCGAAGGGTACAGCGGACGGCGGACAGCGGACAGCGACAGGCGCGCGCGGCGCGAGGTGCCCGTCGAGCCGCACGGCCGGCCCAGCTTCGGCTGGAGAACTAGCGGATCAGGAGCCCGCGTTGCTTCTCCACGAACGTCGGCTCGGCCCCGGCCGCGAGCGCGTCGTCGAGCGCCGCCTTCGCCTGGTCGCGGCGCCCCAGCTGGATGAGGCAGTAGGCGCGACCGAGGTGACCCGACGCGAACCGCGGGCGCCGCCGGAGGATCTCGTCGTACGCCCCGAGCGCCCCGTCGAAGTCCTTGCGGCGCAGCGCCAGCGTGGCCAGCCCGAGGAGGTTCTCGACGGCGCCGGGATCCGCGGCGATCCCCGCGCGGTACGCGACCTCGGCGCGATCGAGCTCCTGCTCGTGCGTCAGGGCGAGGCCGAGGGCGTGGTACGTCTCCGCGTCCCTCGCGCCGCGCCGGATCGCCTCCTCCAGCCTCGGCACGGCCACCGCCGTCTCGCCCCATCGCGCCGCCCGCATCCCACCCGCGCGTGGCCCGGCAGGCGAGCTCGGCGCCTTCGCCGCGGCGTCGTCGTACGCGGCCAGGGCCTCCTCGAACCTGTGGGCCAGCTCGTACGCGTGGCCGAGCTCCACGAGCGGCGACGGATCGCCCGCCGGCAAGCGCCTCTCGAGCTCATCCACCTCGCGCTGTGCCCCCGGCAGATCCCCCTCCGCCGCGAGCAACCGGACCAGCAGCCGCCGCTCGGCGATCGCGTCGGGCCGCGCCGCGATCTCGGCGCGCAGGACCGCCACCGCCTCGCGTTCCCGGTGCTGCCGCGCCAGCGACATAGCCCGCTCGGTCGCGGGCCGCGGCGCGCAGGCCGAGGCCAACACGAGCGCGAGGACGAGGAGCAGGCGGGGACCGCGACGGCGCACGGGAACGTGTGGTACACGATGGCACCGAGGCGGTCGAGCGTGGCCGCGAGCGAGGAGAGCAGCGATGGAGATCCGCACGATGGGCGTCCTTGGGGCGGGACAGATGGGCGGCGGCATCGCCCAGGTCGCGGCGACCGCCGGCTACGAGGTGCGCCTCGCCGACGCGTCGCGCGAGCTTGCCGAGCGCGGCAAGGGCAAGATCGAGGCGACGCTGAGGCGGCTCCTCGAGAAGGGAAAGGTCACGGCAGACGACGCCTCGGCCATCGCCGGGCGGATCCAGCCCGCCGCCGGGCCGGAGGGGTTCTCGGACTGCGAGCTGGTGGTGGAGGCCGCGACCGAGAACGTCGAGCTCAAGACCAAGCTGTTCCGCCAGTGCGACGAGGCGATGAAGGCGGGCGCGATCCTCGCGAGCAACACCTCCTCGATCTCCCTCACGAAGCTGGCCGCCGTCACCTCCCGTCCCGAGCGGGTCATCGGTATGCACTTCATGAACCCACCCCCGCTCATGAAGCTGATCGAGGTCATCCGCGCGGTGCAGACGTCGGACGAGACCTACGACACCGTGAAGAAGACCGCCGAGCGCATGGGCAAGACGGTCACGACCAGCCGCGACGCGCCTGGATTCCTGGTGAACCGCATCCTCATCCCGATGCTGTGCGAGGCGTGCTTCGCGCTGCAGGAGGGCGTGGGCACGCCCGAGGACATCGACACCGGCGCGAAGCTGGGCCTGAACCACCCCATGGGTCCCCTCGAGCTGGCCGACCTCATCGGCCTCGACACGGTGCTGGCGATCGCGGACGTGCTGCACGCGGACATCGGGGATCCGAAGTACCGCGCGCCGACCCTGCTGCGGAACCTGGTCGCCGCGGGCTGGGTCGGCAAGAAGAAGGGGCGCGGGTTCTACCAGTACGACGACAAGGGACAGAAGACCGGGCGCTCGGTCTAGGAGGAAACGATGAGCGACACGTTGATCCGCGAGCGCGAGGGGGCGGTGGCCGTCCTCGTGCTGAACCGCCCCGACAAGCTGAACGCGCTGAACCAGGAGCTGATCTCCGCACTCCTCGCGGCCGTGCAGGAACTCGACGCCGACGAGGGCGTGCGCGCGTGCGTGCTCACGGGCGCGGGCGACAGGGCGTTCGCGGCGGGCGCGGACATCGCCGCCATGGCCGAGATGTCGACGACGGACGCGCGGCTGTTCTCCGAGCTCGGACACCGCGCCGGGGCGGCGATGGAGGCTGCCCACTTCCCGATCGTGGGCGCCGTGAACGGCTTCGCGCTCGGCGGAGGGTGCGAGCTCGCGATGGCCTGCGACTTCCTGTACGCGTGCGAGAAGGCGAAGTTCGGGCAGCCCGAGGTGAGCCTCGCCGTGATACCCGGGTTCGGCGGGACGCAGCGGCTCGCGCGGCGGGTCGGCATCGGCCGCGCGCGCGAGATCTGCTACACGGGCGAGGTCATCGGCGCCGAGGAGGCCCTGCGCGTCGGCCTCGTGAACCGCGTGGTCTCCGCCGCGGAGCTGCTCGGGGCCGCGAAGGCGACCGCGCAGAAGATCGCGTCGATGGGGCCGCGCGCCGTCGCGAGCTGCAAGCGGGTGATGCTGAGGGGCGAGGACGTGCCGCTCACGGTGGCGCACGAGCTGGAGATGCAGGCCTTCGGCGGGCTGTTCGGCACGGCCGACCAGCGCGAGGGGATGCGGGCGTTCCTGGAGAAGCGGAAGGCGTCGTTCGTGGGGAGGTGAGGCTCGAGATCGGAAGGCGGTCTCCCACCTCGAGGACGCGGACAACCCCTGGAGGTTCCTCGAACGGGGTGGGGTCGTCCCCCGCATGTCTCGGCCTCCGTCGCGAGCCTCCCTGGACGCTCCGCGGGTGCCCGGACCCTTCCCGCCGGCTTCCCGCGAAGCTCCGCGGATACCCCGCGCCCTCCGGCGAGCTTCGCGCGAAGCTCCGCGGATACCCCGCGCCTACCCGCGGGCTTCCCGCGAAGCTCCGTGGATACCTGCGGCCTTGCCTGGCACCTCGCCGCGCCCCTCGCGCAGGTCCCCCTCCTCGTGGCGACCTTCCGGCGACGGGCCCGGGAACTCTCCTCCCTCCCCGCTACGTCCGCCCGACCGTCGCGGCGAATCCTCACCCTCCCCGCGGCCTCCCCTTCTTCGGCCGCGGAACCCCCCACTCGTCCAGCCGCCTCACGAGCGACCTCAGGGAAATCCCCAGCGTCTTCGCCGCCAGCGTCTGGTTCCCACCGCACTGGCCGAGGACACCCAGGATCCTCGCGCGCTCGGCGTCCTTCGGCGTCGCGGGCAAGGGGTCGTTCGCGCCCCGCCTCGGGCCGAGCTGGAGGTGCGCCGTGTCCACGACGCCGTCCTCCGCCAACATCGCGGCGTGCCGCATCGCGTGCTCGAGCTCGCGGACGTTGCCTGGCCACGCGTACGCCAGCAACGCTTGCCCGGCGGCCTCCGTGAGCTCGAGCGGCTCCCGCCCGGCTTCCTCGCAGTGCTTCGCCAGGAAGCGGCTCGCCAGGGCGACAATCTCGCCCTGGCGCGTCGCGAGCGGGGGCACGGTGATCGTGAACTGACACAGGCGGAAGTACAGGTCCTTCCGGAACGCGCCTCTCGCGACCTCCTCCTCGAGGTCGCGGTTCGTCGCTGCGACCACGCGAAACCGGACCCTGCCGCCGGTCACGGCTCCGAGACGGCGCACCTGGCCGTTCTGGAGGACCGTCAGCAGCTTCGCCTGCGCCGCCATGCTCAGCTCCCCGACCTCGTCGAGGAAGAGCGTGCCGTTCTCCGCGGTCTCGATGAGACCCGGCTTGGCGGCGCTCGCGCCGGTGAACGCGTTCTTCTCGTAGCCGAAGAGCTCGGCCTCGAACATCGAGTCCGGGATCGCGGCGCAGTTCACCGTGACCAAGAGGCCGCGCCGACCAGAGAGGTGGTGGATGGAGGACGCGATGACGTCCTTCCCGGTGCCCGTCTCGCCCAGGATGAGGACGGCGATGCTGCTCAGGGCCGACCGCTCGACGAGGCGGAAGATCGGCCCCATCGGCGCGTCGCGGGTGACGAACACGTCGGGGGGGTACTCCACGTCGCCCGTGAACCTAGCTGGCCGCGCCTCGAGCGCGCCCGCCCCCTGCAGGTACACGGTGACGTTGCCGATGCGGGCGCCGACCTCGACGCGGAGTCGCGCGGGCTTGTGGGGCTCCAGTCTGCGCTCGCGGATCCACGTGCCGTTCCGGCTCCCGAGATCCGTGATCCAGGCGGCGCCACCCTCGGCGTGGATGCGCGCGTGCTCCCGGGACACGCTGCCGTGATCGACCTGGAGCTGGCAGCCTGCACCGCGCCCCGCGACGACGTCGCCCTCGCCCTCGGCGGGGAGCCTCGCGACGACCTCGCGATCGTCCCACAGCGCCACGAGGACGCCGCGCGGTGGCCTGCGCGGCGGCCGCCCGGGGTCGACGGGATCGGTCTCGGCGTCGTGCGACATGCGCGCCGATCGTAACGTGGTCGGCCGGATGGGTCGAGGACCCGGCGCGCGGCACCAGTCGCGCGCGTGACTCGTGCCAGGTGGCGCGACTCGCGCCACCCGAAGCGCGCGAATCCAGCCGTATTGCCGCGATCCGCGCGCGGCATGCCGGTTGCGAAAGGGGTCGTCCGGAGACGGCGCCGGAAGGCGTCGTCGAGACACACGAGACTCCACGGAGAGAGCCATGATGACCGCATCGAAGAAGAACCCCGTCCCCCGAAAGAGCCCCCGCCCCGGAACCGACGCGGACGACTCGCGCCGCGGAGAGAGCGCGACCGTTCGCGGCACCCAGGCCGACTACGTCGCGTTCCTCCCAGCCGCGATGGCCATCCCCGCCGCGCACGTCGTCCGGATGCGCGCGGATGCGCAGCTGGCTGCCCACAACGTGCGGGTCGGCGTGGCGAGCGTGCTCGCCGTGTCGGCGCGCGCGTCGAGGCTGCCCGAGACCGACCTCGACGAGATCACGTCGCTCCCCAGGATCGCGCTCGCGGTGATCTTCGCCTCCACCCTCATCGGTCCGGTGGCCGACGCCGCGATGGCCGATCTCCTGAAGCGGGCGACACCGCTCCGCGCCCGGCTCCTCACGACCGCGGAGTCGCTCGTCGTCACCGGACACCTCCCCGGCGCGGAGGTCGAGCGCATTCGCGCGGGCCGCGGGCGGTTCGACACGGCGCGCGATCTCGTCGCGCTCTCGGCGCTCTACGGCGCACACGCCGCCGAGCTCCACGGCAAGCACCCGTTCCGCGCGCGGGACTTCGAGGAGGCGGCCGAGGTCGGCACCGCGCTGCTCGAGCTGTTGACCCCGAAGCGTGCGCGTCCGGCGAGCTCGCCCGCTGCGGGGCTCGACGAGCGTGACCGGCTCTGGACGCTCCTCGTCGCGGGACACGAGCGCCTCACCCGCGCGGGCGTGTACCTGTTCGGCGCCCAGGATGCGCGGAAGGCCGTCCCCGCCCTCCAGGCGAACCGCGGGGCACGGCCCAAGGGACACGCGCCCGTCGCGGACACGGCGCCTCTGCACACGGATCCGAACGGCCCGGCCAGCCGGGCCGCGTGAAGGAGAGGCGGTCGGCCCGTCGATCGGTGGGTCGGCGGGCCGTTCGGCGGACGGCGGACGGCGGACGGCGGAGGGCGACCGCCCGCGCTCACATCGGCGCGTGGATCCCCACCACCGTCCCCAGGATCGCCACCGTCACCGCCAGCCCCGCGGCGACCACGTACGCAAGCCCCGCCGTCCGGCCGAGCCGCGCGCGCTCCTCCTCGTCGTCGCGCGAGCGCGCCGTCAGCACCAGCACGAGCCCGATCCAGGCGACGATCACCAGCCCGAACGCGAGGTGCTCCTTGCGCTCGAACAACCACCCCACGTGCGGCTCGGTCTGGAACAGGCGCGCCCTCACACGCTCCCGGTACGCAGGGTAGATCCACGCTCCCAGCGCAGCCTGCGCCGTGACGATCCCGGTCGCGAGCGCCGGCGTCCGTGCCCGCGGCGTCCGGCGCGCGCGCATCAGGATCACGGCCGGGTGAACCAGGATCGCCGCGGCGAGCCACCCGAGGTGCCCGTGCACGTGCGCGAGCGCGCGGATGGGATCCACTCGTGTAGGATACAACGCGCGAGCATGTCCGACCCCACATCCTGCAAGCCACACGGGGCGATGCGGATCGCCGTATGCGCCGTTTGCTCCGATTCGCTCTGCGACACCTGCGCGTTCTTCGCGGTCGGAGAGCGCGGGAGCGCGTGCAGGGAGTGCGGAGAGCAGCTCATCCGCCAGGCGCCCTCCGACGGCGCCCTCACCCTGCTCCTGGTCGCGCTGGGCTACCTCGGGATCGTCGCCGCCGGCACGCTGATCGCGAAGGCGTCGGGCGCCGCCGTCGGCGTGGCGTCCCTCGGGGCCGTCTTCCTCTCGCGGGTCCTCCCGCTCAGGCCGGGGCTCGGCAGGCCCGATCTCCGCGTCCGACGACCCGGGTGACGGGGGCCGAGGGTGGGCGGGCCTTGCGCCCCGACGCCGCGTGTTGTTGGATGCGCGCCGTGGGCGAGCTCCTCGGCGAGGTCCTGGCGCAGGACACGGTGATCCGGACGTTACGTCGAGGCCTCGGATCGGGCCGGGTACACCACGCGCTCCTCTTCGACGGACCCCGCGGCGTCGGCAAGGAGCTCGCGGCGTTCGGGCTGGCCCAGGCGCTCGTGTGCGAAGCGCGGGCGGGTGGTGACCGGGCCTGCGGCGACTGCTCGGCGTGCGCGCGCGCGGTGATCCGCGAGAGCGTCGGGCCCAAGGGGGTCGTCCAGCGCGAGAAGATGCCCGTGCACCCGGACGTCGTCGTGATCGAGCGCGGCCTGCACGATCCGGCGCGCATCGGGCGACGGAGCCCGGAGACGCAGGAGATCAGCATCGACCAGATCCGTACGCTCGTGCTCGCACGGGCGCAGTTCGGGCCTCACGAGGGGCACGCGAAGGTGTTCATCGTGCGGCGGGCCGAGGAGCTCAGCATCAGCGCGGCCAACGCCCTCCTCAAGACGCTCGAGGAGCCGGGCCCGCGGACGCACTTCGTGCTGCTCACGGAGGCGCGCGACTGGCTGCTACCCACCATCCGATCGCGGGCCCAGCTCGTCCGCTTCGGCGCCCTCCCCGAGACCGCCCTCCTCCGCCTCCTCGCGGCGCGCGGGATCGACGGGCCGCGCGCGGAGGAGGCCGCGAGGCTCGCGGGGGGCAGCCTCGAGGCAGCCCTCGAGCACGCCGATCCCGACGCGCTCACCGATCGCCGGGAGTTCGCGACCCGCGCCTTCGCGGCCATCGGCGCGAAGGACGCGAGCCAGGCGATGGGCCTCGCAGAGGCGGAGAAGAAGGACAAGGTCGCGCTCCGCGCGAAGCTCGAGCACCTCGCCGCCGCCCTCCACGCGCGCGCCCGTGAGGGCATCGACGGACCGGAGGCCCTCGCCTGCGCCGAGCAGCACCGGATCGCGCTCGAGGCGCTGGTGGACCTCGATGCCAACGCGTCCCCCCAGCTCGTGGTGGAAGCGATGCTCCTCGGGATGCGGGCGGTCGCGCCGCCGCGGGCCGCGTAGCTGCGCGCGCGCGCTCCTCGCCCGCGGCTTACTCCAGGGTCGCCTTCCCCGACGGCAGCACCTCGAACATCCCCTCCTCGAGCACGACGCCGCGAAACGCGCGCGCCTCGGCCCCGCCGAGGACGACGAGGAGGCGCTCGGGACCCGCCGCGCGGTACTCCGCGACGATGACCTGCTCGCCCACGTCTGGCGCGCCCGTTCCCACCCGCCGCGCGGCCAGCGGGAGGCGCCGCGCGCGCTCGAAGCGAAGGCCACCGTGCTCGAGCGAGGTCGGCGGCTCGCCACGGGTGAGGACGTCCTTGGCGTCGATGGCGTCAAGCCACAGGATCTGGGCCGCGGGCCGTGGGGACGCGTAGATCACGCGGTCCTTGCCCGCCTCGGGGGCCCAGAAGAGCGCGCGCGTGGGGAGCTCCTCCGAGAGGACGATGCCCCCGGCGAGCCACGCCTCCTCGCCCGTGTCGCGCATGACGATATCACCGAGCCTGCAGGGGAAGCGCGCGAGATCCGGTTCCATGACGGGTGGCTCCTTCGTCGGCGGGGGCGGTGGCGGCGGAGGGGCGTCGCCGGGCTCCTTCTTCGCCTCTGCCTCCGCCTCGGCGCGCTTGCGAAGGCCAACGGCGATCAGACGGCCGATCACCACCCCGGAGGCGAGCACGATCCCCGTGACGATCAGGCTCACGACGCCACCGCGCGCCGGAACGCCGACGCGCGCGCCGTCACGGTGGCCGGATCGCGGGGCGTCGACCCGAGGAGGTCGGAGATCACGGCCAGGGCCGAGGCACGCGCGCCCACCGCAGGCGCCGTCTCGAGGGTGATGCCGCCGATCGCCACGAGCGGAGTGCCGGCCGCGCGGGCGCGGTCGTTCGCGAGAGAGAGCGCCTCGAGCCCCACCGTGGGGCTCGCGTCGACCTTGGTTCGGGTCGAGAAGACGGGACCGAAGGCCACGTACGCAGGGGACATCGCGAGGGCGCGCTCGAGCTGATCGAGCGTGTGGGTCGAGATGCCTACACGGAGCGATCCCGGAGCGTCACCTACGGACACCGCGTCGCGCGCCCCCAGATCCTCCTGACCGAGGTGCACCCCGTCGCACGCCGCCAGGCGGGCGAGGTCAAGGCGATCGTTGCAGATGAGGGGCACCCGCGCCGCGCGGCACGGGGCGCCGAGCGCGTGGAGGAGCGCGAGACACTCGGAGTCGGACAGCGTCTTCGCGCGGAGCTGCATCGCGCAGGGGCGCGCCGCGAGGACCGCCTCTGCGAACGGGAGCACCTCGACGCCGTGGGCGCGGAGGGTGTCGACGTCGCAGATGGCGTAGAGTCCCCTCAAGGCCCCTCCAGATACCGATCGCGCGCGTGCTCGTCAACGGGCGCGCAGACGCGGACGCCGGTCGCGCGGCCGATCTCGCGCCGCGCCCCCGCCCCCTCCGCGTCGATCGTGAAGCAGTCGCCGCGCTGGAGCTCGTCCCACGCGCGGTTGGGATCGGAGCGCGCGCGGTCCAGCCGCCGGAGCCTGACGGCGTGGGGCGTGTCCGGCAGCGCACCGCACGCGATGAGCTCCTCCTTTCCCTTGGTCGCGAGGCGCTGGGAGACGACACGAAGGAGGCCCGTCGCGTCCCCGAAGCGGGACGCCATCGACGCCCCCTCGGGCGTCAGGACGAGGTAGCTGAACGTGAGCCCTTGCCAGCGGAGGCCCGCGGCCCGGGCGACCGGCACGAGCCACGTCGGCAGATCGACGGCGCGGTCCTCGTGGCACCAGCCATCGGGTGTCTGCAGGATCGGGCATGCGCCGGCGTGGAGGCACGGCGCGAACGGCGGGTGCCCCTGAGCGGCGAGGGCATCACGCACGGCGTGGAGGTGCCTCGTCCGGTCGCGAAGGGCGGGCTCGACGACGACCAGGGCGCCACCCGGCCGCACCCGCGCAAGCAGGTCGGCGAGGAGCGTGACGTGGCGCGCCGCTCGCGAGCCACAGTCCGCGTCCACGTCGAGCTCCGAGAGCACCTGGCCGACGAGCACGAGATCGAAATCGCCGAGCACGGCCCGCGGCGGGAGCGATCGCGCGGCGTCGACCCGGATCGCCCGAGCTTCGAGGCGGACGCCGGGCAGGCTCACCTGGCGCGCGATGTCGAGCGCGAGGGCGACGGCCTCCGGATCGGTGTCCGCGAGCGACGCCTCGACCGAGAACGTGGCCGCGCCCGCCTCGCGGGAGATCCGGGAGAGCTCGTGGACGAGCCCCCAGGTCATCGCGCCGAGGCCGGCGCCCACGTCGAGGACCGAGAACCGCGTCCGCCCGGGCGGCTCACCGAGCAGGTAGCCCGTCGCGACGAGCTCGCGGAGCGCGCACGCCCCCTTCGCGACGTCGCGCGGCAAGGAGAATCCCAGCCGCGCCGCGAGCATCGACCGGGCCCTCGTGAAGTCGGGCGTCCGTGGCTCGTTGTAGACGCTGGAGATCTCGCGCACGCGGGCGCCGAGCGCGGCGGGGTCTTCGAAGCTCGGCCACCCGCGCCGCCGCGCGAGGTCGGCGAGCGTCGTCGGCCAGGCGGCGTCGAGTGGAAACGGAGACGACCTCACGCCCCCACGGTAGGCCGTGTCGCGCCATGGAGAAAGCGGAACGATCCTGTGGTAATCCCGGCCTCGTGCCGACGCGCTCACCCGCCTTGCTCCTCCCCGCGCTCCTGGCCGCCACCGCCGGTTGCGGCGTGCCGCCGCCTCGCTCGCAGGTACCGACGGGCGAGGACGCGATCGCCCGCATGCGCGCCTCCGCGGCGTGCGGGTACGGTGTCAAGGCGCAGGCGAAGATCGACCTGTTCGGCAAGCAGGGTCGCGTGCGCGGCGACCTGATGCTGTACGCCGTCGCGGCGTCGCGGATCCGGATGGACGCCATCAGCTCCTTCAACGTCGCGCTCGCCACCTTGACGAGCGACGGCAAGCGCTTCGCCCTCGCGGACCTGCGGGAGAAGCGCTTCTACGTGGGGCCCTCCACCGCGTGCAACATCGCCCGCTTCGCGGCGGTCCCCATCCCGGGACACGCCCTCGTCGGCTTCCTCCGGGGGCAGGCGCCCGTGCTGAAGCACGACCCCGCGACCCTCACCATCGAGTGGCAGCGCAAGGGGCACTACCTCGTGCGCGTCCCGAGCACGCGCAACGCCGTCGAGGAGATCCGCATCGCGCCGCACCCCGACGACCTCGACAAGCCCTGGCAGGAGCAGCGCATGCGCGTCGTCGACGTGAAGGTCGAGCAGTACGGCGACGTGCTCTACCACGCCGAGCTCGAGGGCCACGCCCCGGCGCCCATGTCGACCGCGATGATCGACGAGGCGGGCCTCGATCCGCCGATCGAACCGAGCGGCCCCCCGTGCCAGGCGGAGATCCCGAGGCGCGTCCACCTCGAGGTCCCCGGCGACAAGCAGGACGTCCTCCTCCGCTACGATCAGGTGAGCTGGAACCCGCCGCTGCCGGACGGCGTCTTCCAGCAGGCGCCGCCGCCGGGAATGTCCCCCTCGCCCGTCGAGTGCGCGGACTGACCTACATCAAGTTCACGTCGACGACCGAGATCGAGTACGGCGGGAACTCCACCGAGAGCGAGGCGCCACCCGCCTTCGGCTCCGACTCCTTGAACCCCTTGTTCGCCTTCGTGTAGACGAACGCGCGCGCGCTCTTCACCGTGCCGCACGAGCCCACCTCGATCGGCGCCGTCACGTTGCGGAAGGGGCTCGTGTTGATCACCACGAGGACGACGTGCTTCCCGGCGTCGTCCCTCGACGCCCAGATGCTCGTTCCGTCGACGCCCTTGGCCGGGACCAGGTTGTCGAGGAATCGACCGTTCTTGCCGTCGAAGTTGCGGAACGCGCGGAACGCGAAGAACGCGGGCGAGTCGAGCACGGGGTAGACCCAGTAGTAGGCCGAGCGGACGCCCCCGTCGGCGAACCGGCCGAGCGCCTCGGCGGTGGCGAGGCCCGACGAGATGTCGCCCTCCGCGCCGAAGTTCCACTCACCGATCTGTATGCCGAGGCCCGGGTAGTACTTGTCGATCCACTCCTGGAGGCGGGGGATCAAGCGGACGGTGTCCTTGATCCACGACTCGTCCTTGTAGGTCGGATCCCAGAGCGCGCGGGGCGATCGGATGCGGATGGCCGAAGTCTCGGCGTCCACCTTCCCCTCCTTCCCGACGCCGATGCCTTCGGTCTGCGGGTAGTAGTGCACGTCGAGGAGGTCGAGCAGCTTCTTGCCGGTCTTCACCTCGTGCGCCTTGAGCTCGCGCAGGTACCACGCCACGAGCGGCATGTCCTCGTGCGCCTTGCGATCGGGCGCGCCGCCCGGGACGTTAACCCTGCCCTTGAGATCCTTCGCGGAGTAGAACAGCTCCGACCAGCCGAACGCGGTCGGCCCCGCGATGAGGCCCTCCGGATCGGCATCGCGGATCGCCGTCGCGTACTTCTTCGTGCGATCGAGGAGCTCGTCGTAAGTGACGGGCTCCGGGTGGACGTCGCGATGGGTGGAGTTCCAGAGCGCGGGCTCGTTGTCGAGCAGGTAGATTCGCTTCTCCTTGTGCTTGAAGCCGCTCGCCAGCGTCTTGATGCGCTGCACGAACTTCGCCTGGAACTCGGGCGTGGACGGCTTGCTCGTCCTCGTGGGCGGCGGCGGCGCGATCTCGGTCCCGTCGCGGCGCTTGCCGTTGCCGTTCGTCACCTCGTTGTCGGTCTTCTCCTGCCCGCCGAACTCGGCGATGGGAAAGGACGCGCTCGTCCCGTCCTTCGCGACCCAGCCGATCATCGGGATCTGCACGACGGCCGTGACACCCTTCTCGGCGTTGTCGCGCATGAACGTCACGTAGAACGGCTCGGGCTCGCTGCCCGCGTTGTTCTTGAACATCCAGTCGGACGCGTGGTTGAACGCCTGGCCGTGCTCCCAGTTGTAGCGCGTGGACGCGTTCCCGCCGAGGCGACGCCCGGTCGGGTTGAGCTCCCACTGGCGCGGCTCCTTCCAGTCCGTGTCGCCGGTGATGTCGAAGCCGATGCCGTAGATGAGCGGAGAGATGGGCTTCGCCTTCGCCTTGCAGTCGAGCGTGAACGTCGTCGACGTGTTGGCCGCCGGCGTGGCGGTCTCGGGATCCTTCGCGACGTCGGCGCACTTCTGGCATGCTCCCGGGAGCGTCGCGAGGGGCAACGCGGCCAGGACAATCGCTGGAAAACGCATCGTTTTCACATGTTTCACGAACGCGACGGGGGGGTCAACGTCCTTCCGCCCGGCTTCGCCCGAGAGCACGGGACAGCGCCCCCGGCTCGTCCGTGATGATCCAGGCCGCGCCCCAGGAGATGAGCTCGAGGGCGCGCGCCGTGTCGTTGACCGTCCAGAGTGCCACGCGCAGGCCGCGCGCGACGAGGCGCTCCACGAGCGCCCGGTCGACGGCCGACCCCGCCAGGTGGACCGCCGCGACGAGGCGCGGCGTCGCGGCCAGGAGGCCCGCGCGCCAGAAGGGGGTCCACCGCTCGGGGAAGAGCTGCGCCACCTCGACGCCGCTCGTGGCGCGGGCCAGCGCGACCACGGCCGGGTGGAAGGAGGAGATCACCACCTCGCACCCGCTCCGACGGATGACGTCGACCACCGCACGCACGAGCCTCCGCCGGCGCGGGAGGTCCGCCTTGATCTCCACGTTGACGACGGCCTTGCCCCGGAGCGTGTCGAGGACCTCGGCGAGGCGCGGGATGGCGTGCCCGCCCGGCAGCCGGAGCGCGAGGACCTCGCGCGCCGTGAGGTCCGAGACGCGGTCGCGGCGCCCCGCGAGGCGGGCGAGATCCGGATCGTGGAAGACGACCACCTCGCCGTCCGAGGTGGCCCGGACGTCCAGCTCGATCGCGCTCGCACCCTCGTCGATCGCGCGCAGGAAGGCGGGGATCGTGTTCTCCGGCGGGTAGTCCGGCCCGTGGCCGCCGCGGTGACCGCACACGACCGGTCCGGCGTCAGGCCTGGAGCGCAACGGCGATCTCCTGGGCCACGGCCCGGGCGTCGGCGAGACCGGATGCGGGGCGCGAGATCCCGCCGACCACGGGGTGTCCACCGCCGCCGTAGCGCTCGCAGATGGCGGCGATGTCGTGCGTGCGCGGACGGCCGGACCAGGGGTTGTAGCCTACCGATAGCTTGTAGATCCCGGTCTTCGCGCGCGTCAGGAGCACGGAGTAGCGGCAGTCGAAGAACAGCTCGTAGACGACGAAGGACGACGTCGCGTCGAGCGGCACGTCGGCCAGATCGACGAGCACGACGTCGCCCATCCTCTGGCCGTGCTTCGCCGCCGCTTCGCGGAAGCGCGCCTCCTCGCGCGCGATGGGCTCGTAGGCCCTCGCCACGTCGTCGGCGGACGCCAGGCGCGCGAGGCCGCCCGGCTCGAGGAGGCGCGGCACCAGGCCGCGGAGGAACGCGCCGTCGCCGTGGCGCTGCACGACGGCGCGGAGGCGCAGCACCGGCTCCGTCGTATCGACCGCCTGCGAGGCGTCGTCGAAGCTGGCCGTGTCGATGCGATCCGCCCACTCGACGAGCGACGCGTGGACCGACATGTCGAGGCCGAACCGCTGCTCCGCGGTGTCCCGGATGAGCTTCGCGCACGAACCGTAGGCGCCGTCGTGAAAGAAGCGTCCCAGGGGCGCGCGCTCCGCGAAGGCGGCGCGCTCCGCGTCCCCGGCGAACGCCGTGACGTGGTGGTCGAAGTACCACGTGAGGCGCGGCGCCGCGGTGAAGCGGTAGTCGAGGACAGCGTTGAGATCGCCCGTGAGGAGCTTCGCGATGTTCGCGCCCTCGCCCGGCCCGTACCCCATGGCGAGGTAGTGGAACGACAGCGCGCCTCCCTCGACCCGTCGCAGCATGTCGGCGAACAGCGCGGCAGACGCGAGCCCGTCGAAGCAGTGCCCGTGCGTCGCGACGACGACCTTCTTCGACATGGAACCGTCGTTATCATATGTGCGATGCGCCTTCACCACCTCGCCCTCCGCACGCGCGATGTCCCACGCCTCCGCGCGTTCTACGCGGACGTCCTCGGGCTGCCGGGCGAGCGGGCGTCGGACGCGAGCGTGTGGCTCCGGACAGGCGGCGCCATCGTCATGATCGAGGCGGCCGGGCCGGACGAGCCCGCCGTTCCGCCCGGATCGCTCGAGCTCGTCGCGTTCGCCATCGACGAGGACGAGAAGCCAGCGTGGAGGGCGCGCCTCGCCGCCCGCGGCGTCGTCCTCGAGGCAGAGACAGCCTTCACCTTGTATTTCCGCGACCCGGACGGGCGCAGGGTGGGCGTCTCCCACTACCCCCTACCTCCGCTACCCGAGCGCCGCGTGGACTTCTGAAGCGCGGTTCCTGTACGAATCAGGTCATGACGTCCTCACGATCCGCGCTCGCGCTCGTCGTCGGGCTCGGCCTCCTCGCCGCATGCTCGGCCCCCGCCGACGACACCACCGACCAGGCCCTGAGCCTCCACCTCGAGAACCGGTTCGCGGACCTGAAGCAGATCAAGACCGATCAGCTCGTCCGCGTGGCCGCCGGATTCGCGACCGACAAGCTCAACGATAGGCTCGTCGTGGCGGGGAACGGCGTCGCGTTCGAGACCCCCCAGGTGTTCGCGCTCCGGGAGGAGACCAACTCCCTCCTGCCGGCCGGCGCGAAGGTGAAGAGCGTGGAGGCCATCGCGACCGGCCTCGCGACCCAGTTCGGCGAGCGCGAGCTGCCGACCGAGGTCAATCGCCTGCGCCAGCAGCGCCTCTCGTCGGGGTCGACGAAGTACTTCGTCGAGAGCGCCTTCACCGTCAAGGCGGGGCTCGACCACGGCTGGGGGTTCTCGGTCGGTGGCTTCGCCGGCGGCGTGGGGGCGAACCTCGGGTTCACGGCGAAGACGGAGCTGTCCTCGCGCATCGTCACGGCGACCGACAGCGCGGGGCTCGAGGCCATGTACACCGCGCCGGCGAAGGCCGTGAAGGAGGCGCGGGGCTTCGTGTACCCGAGATCCCTCGACGAGGTGCGCAAGCTCGGGGCCGGCGAGATGTACGCGCTCCGCGGGGCTGGAAAGCTCGGCGCCAACTTCGGGCTGGGGGTCCCGATCCTCGTCGCCAACCCCGCGCAGGGCATCACGTACTCCCTCGTGGTCTCGGCGGGCGTCGCGGGCGTGCTCTCGGGAGACGTCGACGTGTCGGTCGTTCGCCTCGAGGGCGACGAGGTCGTGGTCGAGGTGGGCATCGAGCACGCGTCCGTGGAGTCGTTCAGCGCGGCCCTGCAGGGCGGCTGGGGCGTCGCGAACCTCTGCGGCGACGGCGCGTGCCTGCGGCCCGTGCAGATCGGGCCCGCACGCGTGGACCTCCAGCGCCTCGTCGAGAAGGCCATGGAGAAGCGCCTCAACGACACCTTCCAGACCCGCATCGCCTACGCGGCCAGCTCGGGGTCCAGCCGGATCAGCGTGTCGCGCATGCGCTTCCACCTCGATCGTGGCGACAGGGAGGAGACCGGCCGGGCCCTCGAGCAGGCGCTCAAGGCCGACGTGCGGCTCGCGCAGGCGGTCTACAGCCGAGATCTCGGCGATCCCAACCCCGCCGTCACGGTCGACTTCGATCTCGTACGCAGCGCGACCACGTCGCAGCGCGACTTCGGGGCCACGGTGTTCGGCCTCGACATCTTCCACAAGCGCGTCGTCGAGAAGCAGGGCTCGTTCGTCGTGCAGACGCCGGACGGCGCGCAGGCGGTCCTCTTCGACACGCTGGAGAAGCGTGGGGGGTGGTTCCAGATGGACCACGGCTTCAAGCGCACGGGGCTCTCCGCCCTCTCGACGCAGGGCACGGCCGCGGCGAGGAGCGAGGCGAACCTCTTCCTGCAGACGGTCGTCGGTGACAGCCACATGGACGACGACATCATCATCGACAACGCCGACGCGCTCATCGGGCAGGTCGCCGGCCAGGAGGCGCTCGTCGCCCTCGGCGCGTACGGGAACGAGATGGAGCGCACCGTCTGGCGCGAGTGTCCCGTCGAGGAGACGCGCGGGAAGAACGGGACGGAGCGCCGCACCTGGGACGAGGGCTGCAACGTCGCGCTCCTCGACCGCAAGGCCGTGAAGGACCCCGTCACGGGCGAGCTCTTGACGATGGCGGAGGCGCGCACGAGGGGCCTCGCCGCGCTCCGCGGCGTGCTTGCGCGAAAGGGGCTCCCAGAGGAGCATGCCGCGCTCGTCGAGAAGGCCGGAGAGCTCAGGCTCGTCCTCCAGTCCGTCGGCATCCACGGGCTCGACGCCACGAGCGGCCCCAATGTGTCCTTCGCCTTCAACCTGAGGCTGGACGACGGCGCCCTCGATCGGCTCTCCCGCGTGAGCCCCGACGCCTACAAGGCGTCCCTGCGGGCGTACCTGAGCGCGGTCTCCGTGAAGCGTGGCGAGGTGAAGACGGCAGAGGAACGCGCGCGGTGGGACGTCTCGAAGTACGACCGCGGCGTCGACAACCTGGGCAAGGTCTTCCAGGCGCGGGCGCGGGATCTCCAGATCCTCGCCGTCACCGAGCGCGACGCCCTCCCCGAGGCGCTCGCGGGGAGACGTTACGTATCGCACCCCGTCGGCGTGCGGTTTGTCGTCGATCGCGGTGACGCCCAGATCTACGAGTCCGCCGCGATGGGCGCCGTCTCGCACGAGCGCGCCCAGGCGGCGGCGCGCCTGTTCGACGAGCTGAACCGGGAGGCCGACCGGCTGCCGAGCTTCGATCTCTACAGCGAGCACGCCGCCGTGTACCCGCTCGTGAGTCTCGTCGCGCCGACCCACCTCGAGATCGGGATGGATGTGAAGGCGGCCACCGCGAGCACGTTCTGGAACTCCCGCGAGCGGTTCCAGAAGGTCGGGTTCAAGTCGCTGTCGGTGAGCGCGAAGGGCGCGGACGTGCACACCATCACGGGCGGTATGTTCGATCTGAACGCGCTGATGGCTCCCTGAGCCAGGCGCTCCGGGCCCCGGGCGTCAGCCCGGGGCCAGGTGGGGGATGTGCACGCCCTTCTCCCGTGCACACGCGATCGCCTCCTCGTAGCCCGCGTCGGCGTGGCGCACGATGCCCATGCCCGGATCGCTCGTGAGCACCCGCTCGAGCCGCGCCGCGGCCTCCGCGGTGCCGTCGGCGACGACCACCATGCCGGCGTGGAGGCTCATCCCCATGCCGACGCCGCCGCCGTGGTGGAAGCTGACCCAGCTCGCGCCCGCCGCCGTGTTGACGAGCGCGTTCAGGATCGCGAAGTCCGCGACGGCGTCGCTGCCGTCCCGCATCGCCTCCGTCTCGCGGTTGGGAGACGCGACGCTGCCGCAGTCGAGGTGATCGCGCCCGATTACGATCGGCGCCTTGACCTTGCCCGTGCGGAC
>SXGT01346039.1_pt1 | contig 31363 bp, 22 predicted proteins | sample 3176221 | NCBI WGS metagenome assembly SXGT01 (sample SAMN11356862, study PRJNA531348) | freshwater metagenome | isolation source: freshwater sample F1-120 | place: China: Fuxian Lake, Yuxi | collected 2017-12-25
AGCGCTTTTTTTAGGATGTCGCGCTCCGTGGTCACGCGACGCAATTCGCGTTGCAACCGCTCCACCTCCGTGGCGGCCTCACTGCGCAGCGGCCGGTTCGGCCTGAGGTCCAACACCCCACCACGCTCCTGGGTGACCCAACGCCTGAGCACGCTGGTCTGAATACCCAGGTCCCGTGCAATGTGCGTAGCGGTGGCTCCAGGCTGCTTGCACAGCTTCACTGCCTCACGTTTGAATTCGTCCGTGAAGCTCCTTCGGGTTCTTGTCATGCCTATCTCCTGAACACATCATGTCATTGGATGTGTCCGGGAAACTGGGGGAAGCCCAGGCCTGCCTACGAAACCCTGTGCACTGAAAGCTATGCATGGTCGCCTTGCGCACGCTCGAAGGAGCGCAAGAGGATCAGTGATGTTGAACTGCGGCGATCTCTGACAGATAAATGACCCTCCCGATGAAGCATCCAGTTTGGGGGCAACGCGATGTCCAAGTGCGCTGAATGAAAAAATGCTAGCGACTGATTCTTGTCGAGACACCTTCCATGCATTCAAAAGACGCCGCTGGGAAGGACGATGCTGCCGGTTCAGAGGTGTCAATCGCATCTTTCCGCCAAGTGCTTGAGTTGCTCGCGTCAAGCAACGCTTTTGTAGGCAATTCGCAGAGCGTCCATCGAGCAAGCGAGCCGTCGACCCAACTGAATTCGAGTCGAACAATACTTTGCAAAGAGAGCTGTGTTTCCATGGCTTGAGCGAGAAGCTGCCCGGCCTGTTCACCGAGTGCCCTTTGGTCACGAACGAACTCCAATGGTCGGTTGGGTATCTGGAAATCAGCACTGACATCATCTCGGTGATCATTCATGAGCATCAAGGAACTGACGCGTATCCTGCAGCTGCGTCGCGAGATTCGATCGACCCTAAATACAACACGCGCCAGCCTTGCATGGGGCAAGAATCGGTCCATGTTCTTGAGCGAGATCTCTTCCCCGTCCACCGTGCTGTAGATGGTAAGCGTCGGGCCACGATTGACCTTCCACGCGTTCCAGAGTTGCCTACGATGTTCCGCCAAGTCAGGGTCAGCAAAAGGGTCCGCGTCTCCCTTGAGCGCGGTTTCGTATTTCTCACGAATGCCCGGTCGCGCCTCTTCGACCATTGCGATGTCGAGCGCGTAAGGATCATGCAGTTTTTGCAGACCGCTTCGCAAATCGAGAAGGCTCTGACGCGACCGAGATAGATACGCGCTTATGAACACCTTGCCGTCCTTGGTCTCGTAGTCAAACTCAATCTCACTTGAACGAAGTCTGTTCAGTGGGAACTGCTCGCACAAGGTCTTCAGAAAGGTAGTCTTTCGTTTTTCCCACTCTCGGTCGCGGAGCGTTGAGTCGGAGCCCGCATGCGTCTGGCGGGCGAAAAGGTGACGATCAAGCACGGCGCATCCCCTCAAGTTCATCCAGAATCAGGCGGGCCTTGATGGTCAACAACCAGCCGCGAAAGGCATCAGTCTGCTCCGCTGCGGGGTTGGTGCGGTCTGCCTCCGCGTGTGGATTGATTCGCAGGTAAGCCATGGGGCGCTCGGTGCGCCGGCGCGTCAATTCGATGTGTGCGTTGAGGCCGAGCTCTTGAAGAAAAAGGTCGTTGATGCCCGCAATCGTTGCTGACGGGGCCGCATCCGAATCGACAGGTCGGGAGACATCCCGCCTGTCCGGTGGGGCTTCTTTCCGACTTGAGACAGGTTCCAGGGTCTGGAGTACCGCGCGGACATGACCGCGGTCAAGACCTGCGTACCGGAGCAACTGAAGAAGCGGGCGCCCCTGCGTGTTCGGCACGAGCGGGAAATACAGTCCGCGACCATGCTCTTCCCAGCAATTTACGGCGGAGGTCATCACATTGTTGCTGACCTTGTTGTCCAGCGTCGCTGCGAACTCGGACCAAAAGGAAAGGCCGCAGGCGCCAGTGTCGACCCGCATGCGTTGGAGCCTGCCGACCAATGGAGGCAACGAGGCCAGATCACGTGTGATGCGTGGGAAAAGCCGCCGGTAGAGCCGGGCAGTCCATGCATCAAGTTGGTGGATGAGCTCCTCAAATATGGGAAGAGGAATGCCAGCCAGCCGCGCGAGCTGCTCATGTGTAGCGCCATTCTGCAGCCGACCCAACGCGTCGGCGATCGCGAGGACGGAAACCTTTCGCGTGCCTCGTGCCGCCGGCGTCATCGGTGCGGGCATCTTCCATTGAAATGGATCGGCCGCGCGCGGTAACGGCCACATTTCGCAAGTCGCCTCCAATTGCCTCAACCAGTGATGTGTGTAGTCGCAGCCTCGGCGGCGCGCCTCCTGTATCAAGGAGTTGCCATGAAGCGGCGTCTTCTTGCCACTCACCAGCCTGAGAACGCGAGCTTGGTCATCAGATCGCGTGCGCAAAGCGGTATTCAGACCGAAGTCGATCCAAAGGCGAAGCGCGCTTTCGTAGAAGTGAGAGTAGCTTCGCAGCGTGGTGATCGGCAGCACATGGCCCGCGACACTGGCCAGCGCATACAGAGGGTTGATGTCCACGGAGCTACACGACTTCAGGGTCTCCTCAACCTGTTGGCTCACGACTGTGTGCCGCAGATCGTGAAAGCGAGCGTGGGCGTAGCCGCTTGCAAGCTTTACGAGCTTGTTGAGCTGCGCCTGCACCGCCGCTGGTCGGTACCGCTCGTTGTCTGCGCTTTTATCACCAAAGAAGTAGGCTGAGAGGTTCCCTGTCTCCTGCCCCCTGACCTCGACCCAATCGCGAAGGATGCACAGGGCCGCACTTTGGCGAATCACCAGTCGCCGCTGCGATGCGTCGGTCTTCAAGCGACCCCGGCGAGCGCGCCGTACGACCTCGATCTGGCAATAGGGTCCCAGGACATCACCTCCAAACGAGAGATTTGCGCTCACCAATCTTGAAAGGTCTTGGTACCGAACGGCGCATTCGCGTGCAATGGAAAACATGACCTTGGCAATCTGGCCGACCCTAGGGTCGAGCGCGCTAGCGCAAGCGCTTTGACACCAATCGATTTCGTGGGGCCACAGGACGTTGGCCTTGACGCGCGATCCACTGGGCGCGACAAGGCCTGCCGCGTTGTCATCGGTCTTTCGACTTGAGGTCAAAAAGCCCAGTGCGGCGTGTTCCGTGTCAAAAACCTCTTCAAGGTAAGACTGAAAACTCCGGATCGCGGCGGCCGTGGCCGCACGTGTACCGGTGGATTTGGCTTTGTATATGTCGCTGTAGACGGCATCAAGATCGATCACGTCCCACGTGTCTGGCTCCTCACCGATATCGCAGAGGCCTTTACCCAGATGGAGCAGAACCGCGCTTGCGTACTGGCGAATGGTGCTCGCAGCTGGGTTGCTCGAGCTGACGGTGCCGAACTCGCACATGTAGGCGATCCAACCCACCAAGACCACACTGATGGGACTGTTGCCGTTCAAGCTCAGTGGCAGTTTCAACAGGCCTTCGATCCAAAGCCGCTTCGTCAACCCGTCAATGCGGGAGCCGTGGGACGTCTGAAGTACCTCTAACGCCGCCTTCAGCAGGTTCTCGTTAAACGTCGTGCCGCTGACATTACCTAGTGCTTCTAGCAATGTGTCTGTCTGAAATTCCGGTAGCTCTTCGGTCTCTTCTGAGCGGGGTTCATGAGACAGCGCCAAGCGGGTTTCGTGCCGACCCCATACCGTGCGATCGAGGGCGGTAAGCACGAACACCCCTGCGCAATGAGAGACCAATGGGCCGGGCAGATACTGGCACAGCCAGGCGAGCTGGTCGGACGCAAGAGTGCGCAGCGGATCGCGCTCTCCGGCATAGAGCCCGTTCGCGTGCAGCCAGCAGATGAGTGGCTGGGTCAAATCGCCGATTTCGCGGTGGATGAAAGGCGGATTTTTGACCTCGTCTGCATGTGAGGCAACGTCGATAAGACTGCCCTTCGGCAACTCCTGGACGTCCTGCACCAGCCGAAGTTCAGGGCGACGTGGCCACACGTGGAGCGTCAGAGGATTGAGAAATCGGCGCTCAGTCCGAAGGTGCGCGCCTTCGCGCCACTCGATGGCAATGTGCTCTGCGCACCGATATGGAACAGATGCCGAGTCCATTAGGAGGGGAAGTGCATCCGGACGCAAACCGTCGAGGCAAATCAAGCGGGCTGCAAGCAGACCGGAGAGCTCGTGGACTTGAAGGGCCGTAGGTGGCGCGCAGAAGACACATGCTTGTATGACGCTTTCAAATCGACGTGCCGCCGCTCGCGTGCCGACGGTGAATTCCCACTGAAATCCCTCCTGAGATGAACCGTTGGACTTCACCGCATAGTCATCAGAAATCGCTTTCTTCTTCGCGCTCATACGGCCGCCTTTTCAATTTCGGATTTTCGGATGTCGCCTTGGCTCAGACCAGGCAAGGGTGGGCCGAGCAACTTACTTGCGATTGCTTGTTGTGCTTTGGAGGTCCGAATCACATATGAGCTGAGCGACGCAGGATCAAAGGCGCTGGCAGGCTCTTGTCCCCTGGTGAAGTGGCGAAGGAAAGCATCGACATCACTGGATCGGACCCCTTGCCCGCGCAGCTCGTTCTCCATGACCTTGCGTCCTACGTCTGGCGGCAAGGTAACGCCAGGGATCAAAGAGGCCGTGAATTCGCCCGAACCGATTGCATCAACCTCGTCGAGTTCGTCGACGAGCATGAGAAGGCGCTGGTTTTCGCCGGCCGCTACCGCCATGCAGGCAAGGCTGAAGGGGGTGTTTCGCCCATGCAACTTGTACATTCGCGCGGCTGTGGCCTGGCAGTGAGCCTTGTACAGCTGAATGACCATCGCAACGTAAGCGCAGATGGGCACGGGTTGATGGCCTCGGTCCTCCTGAGTGTGCTTGTCATGAATCGCCACCCACTCGTCGTTTCGAGCGTCGATGCTGGCATCGAGATCGACGTGCCGGGTCTCTCTCAGTGCCAACAGGACGGACAGGCGCCACGCGCACAGACGGGTGTACGCGTTGTGAAAGGCTCGAATGCTCTCTATGGTTGAGCGTTTTCCCGGTCGGCGTTGCTCCGCCAAATGAGCGAGGGCCGCATCGTGCAGTGTGATGTTGGGTGCTTCAGGAACGACTCTGCACCCAGTTCCCATGCTCAGTGGGCTAGGCTGCACTGGGCTGTCGAGGCCAAGTGCGATGTGCAGGCTGCGTTCAAGTTCGTAGATCTCGTCGGCCTGTACAACCGCATAGTGCAACTTGGATCTGGGGATGATGCCCAGGTCTCCGCTCAGAAATGCTGCCAGCAGCTTGTTGACACCCCGAAGACGAAGATGCAGTCCCAAGGTGTATCGCAGGCGGGACCATGTCGGCTTGAGCTCGGACGTGCTGGGAAAGATGTTGCTGTCATGTGCCGGTGGGAATTGCTCGGGAAAGAGATCCGCCAGCGTTTTGGCCTGTGGCAGGCGGTGAAATCGTGCCTGCAAACTGCGGTGGGTAGCTTGAGGAAGGTGAATGTTGAGCGATGGGGTCGCCGCAATGCATCCAGGAAGTGCCTTGCCAGCCTCATGAACGGCGATGCTCAAATCTAAGCTGATGAGTCCTTGAGTCAAATCAAGTAGGGAGATGCCATCATGTCGATCCGCATTTCCGAGCTCAAGCATGGCGGCGACATCTACTGAGAGGCCTGTGCGCAGTACCGTGAAACCTAGAATACCTTTCAGGGTGTCTTGTGCCAGTTCTTTTGCGATGACAGCCACTGCCTGTTCAAACTGGGGCGGCGTGAGCAGTCGGTGATCCAATGCGCCAGCCATATGCGCGGCTTTGCCATTGAGCGCTGAGCCCAATACCTGTGAACGGATGCGTTCCGTCGCCGACGACTGCGGCGTCTCTTGGCTACCGCCGTATTCCTGCATCACTTCCCGCCAAGAGCGGCGCAGCGTGTATACCCAGTTCTCGAGCGCGGCATCCTCGGGAAGATCGAGCCAAAGCAGGTGATGTAGCTGCTCTTCCGAAAGCGGTTCGCTTGTTCGCAGCTTGACGATGTCTTTCGCGATACTTTGGGGGATTGCCTTGTCAAGGCGGAAGGCTTTAAGCAGGGCGCATCCCATCAGCACCAGGGCGGCCTTTTCAGCACTAGGCCCAAAGCTCATCTCGGCACAGGCTACCCAGACTGGGTGTTCAGACCTCTTGCCCTTTAGCGTTGATGGAGCAGAGCAGTGTGCATCACCGAGCTTTGTCCTCAGACTTTTCTCGAGCCCCTTAGCGTCGTTCAGGAAACCGTGAATCCGCGGATCGGCATCATCGATTCGATCGGCCACCTGTCTGACACTTTTAAGGGCCGCGCTGACCACCTCCAATGTGCATGGCGCGCCGGGGACTGCGTTCAGCAGTTTCACCAGTCGCGCTTGAAATGCGTTGGTGCGGTTGCTCTCGTCGGCAATCAACCCTGTCGGCGAGCGGCTTGCAAGGCTGTCGACATATTGGGAATCTGAAAATTGGTGGTCAACGCCGATAGGCGCGCCGCCCTCACGCGGCGCAGAGGGGTGCTGGGGTAGCGCATTCATATAGTGCGCCCCCGCGTTCTCCAAGCCAAGCTCAGACAAGAGCGGCCCTGATTGCACAAGGCAGCAGCGATGCGCGCAGAGGTCTTCAGATGACTTGAGCCAGGCGCAGCTTGCGCTGTTGCCCAGTTCGGAGGTGGATGGTATCCAAGGAGGCGCATAGGGTGCTCTTTTTGCTTAGTTGGCACCCTTTATGTTCGACAGAATGTTTGGGGACTTAAATTTTAATACCTTGTATATATATTCAATTGTTGGTATTCAATATCTGAGCTTGTTTAAGAGATATCTCTTATGCATGTGAGCGGGACGATGCGTCGTTTCCAAAGTCGAGCACTTGCGACGGCAAGGGCCTTGTGATGTCAGCCGCTTTTGGCATGAAGTCATCGTCGCGCGCGTTCAGTTGAATCTGTTTGGCTTCATGTGACAGCCTGCGCCCCCTGGTTTTCCGACGGAAGAAACGAGGGATTGAGCCGTTGAATAGTGCTGCGGCGCGCTCGGATTTGGATGAGTTGGGTGTCTGCGCACTGTTGCTCTGTGACTAGAACTTTTGGCTTGGTGCCTGCTTTGACTCCATCGACGACCATGAACGGGTGGGATATACGCTTGGCCCTCGGCACAACTCATGCGAAGTTCGGTGTCGCAGTGCAGCCCATCACCAACTGAGTCGGCCGGGCCGCCATCGACGCCGTGCCTGGCAAGCACAGCTTGAGCGCATGGCGGCAGCGCTGGTGCGCTTCACTACCTCTTGGTAGTCCAAGATTTCATCCGCATCCGCAGCAGGCCACTACGACAAGCGAGTCTCTGCTCTTTGGTACAAAGCTGCCGTCCGACTTGGCTCAATTGATGTCTGCAGGCGCCGGAAGAGGCGGGCCGTGCCCACATTGGTCGCTGACTGCTCACAAGACAAACGCCCGATGCACTGCATCGGACGTCATTCACCCATATAGCCCGGCGTTGTTCGGGCCGTCCCGACGTCTACTTGGTTCGGACGGATGATGTTTGGCGTCCCGATACTTTTCCGCCCGTCGGGACCGGCGGGCAAGCGCGATCATATCGATCGAGCGTGACAGGCCCGTGGCAGGCCTGCCACCGAGCCGCGCGGCCCGGCCGTTCGTCAGGCGGCGCAGGGGGCTGCCGCTGCCGGCACCGTCGGACGACGGCGGCGGGCTGCAGCGCCGGCCACGATGCCCAGGCCAGCCAGCAGCAGAGCATAGGCCTCGGGTTCCGGCACCGGGGTAACGAGAGAGCTGAAGCCAGGGCTGCCGACATCGCCGACCGTCGAGGTCCACGAGCCATCGGCGTCACCGACGGAAGACAGCACCCAGCCCTGGATGTTGTTCTGACCAAGCTCGGCGAAGCTGCCGGGGCGGGCGGCATTGAAGCGCGGCCGCACGCCGCCGATGGTGTTGTCGCCATAGGTCAGGCGATCCACCAGGTTGAGCTGCGAGTCGTAGAGGTTGACTTCGTCGGCGCGCGCGAAGTTGGGCGCCATGAAGCCGATCACCTTGACCGAGCTGTCCAGGTTCCAGCGGGTGCGGAAGAGGTCGGGGTCGATCTCGGTGACGATGACCGACTCGCCCGCGCGCACGATGCCGAACTCCGACAGGTTGAAGGTTAGGCTGGTGCGGCTGTCATCGTCGTAGCTCCAGCCGGTGAAGTCCACGTCGGTGAGGCCGGTGTTGGTGAACTCGATGTACTCGCCTTTTTCGTCGCTCGCCGCGCTCTGGTAGGAGAACTCGGTGATGAAGACGCTGGCGTGCGCCGGGGCGGCGGCGATGGCGCTGCCGGCGAGCAGCGTGGTGGCGAGCATGCGGTGAAGGATGGACATTTTTTTCATGGAAGAACCTCGTTCAGGGTTGGGGTGGTTGACGGAAAAAAAGTGGGAGGAGCGGGAACTCAGACCGCGCTGCGGTTGCGGCGGCGGGCCATGAAGCCGGCCAGGCCCAGGCCGGCGAGCAACATGACGTAGGTCTCGAGCTCTGGCACCAGTGCGGCGGGCGTGAAGACGAACACCGACGGCTGTTCCTGGGTGATGTAGATCACTCCGTTCTCGTCGATGGTCACGCCCTCGGCCGTGCCGCTGAGGAACTTGAGGTCGATGAAGCCCAGCACCTCGCCGGTGCGGGTGATCTCGAATAGGCGCCGCGATTCCTGGCTGATGACCAGCAGGTGGTCGTCGATGCCGGTGCCAGAGAGGCCGGTCACGGTAGACAGCACCTGGATGTCGGCCAGGTCCAGCGGGCGGATCGAGCCGGTCCAGTCGGGCTGCGCGAACACCATGTTGGCCGGGTTGAACAGCGCGCCGTGGCTGCCCGTGCCGCTGTTGAAGTCAATGTTCGCTTCCAGGATCGCCAGCGGGTTCTTTTCCTTGACGGCGATGAAGCTGCCGTTGCGCGGATCGAAGCTTACGCCTTCCAGGCCTTCGTTGTTGCTGTAGCTGCCGAGCGAGTAGGCCGGCAGGCTCGCGCTGCGCGTGGCGGTGGTGTTGGCGGTGTAGTCCACGCGAAACAGGCTCTGCGTGCGCTCTTCGCCCAGCACGAACTGGCCATTGCCCACATAGGTCAGGGCCTCGGTGTCGTCGAAGCCGCTGAGCTTCATCGAGCCGAGCACTTCGCCGGTGCGCGAGACCTCCACGATGGCCTCGCCTTCGTCGCCGACGACGAACAGGGTGCCGGTGTCCCAGTTGTAGGTGATGGCCGACGCCTCGGACACCATGCCGGCCTGGCCAGGCAGCCGGAACTGCTGGGTGAGCGTGTAGCCCCCGAGGTTGAGCGAGGGCGTGGTCTGGGCCTGGGCCAGGGCGGAGAAGGCCAGGCCGATGCAAAGAAGGGAGCGGGACTTCATGGCGTCTCTTTCGTTGTGGGCGGCTCGGAGCGAGTCCGCTTGCGGCGGAATTCTGGCTACCCAGCATTGCGGGCCTGTTGCCGAACCGCGCCTTTTTCGGGGCTGGCCGTGCGCCGTTCGGACCACGCGGGCGCGCTGCCTTCAACCGCGTGATGCCGAACGCGGTTGCTGCGCTTCCCGCCGAACTTGATGAGCCGTTCGGCTCAGTAAAGCCGTGGCCTGCGGTTGCATTTCCGTGACGCACGCTCTGCATCATCTGACGCAGTCCGGCGCTGCAGTTGCATCCCATTGCGCGCCATTCAACGTGCTGCCCAACCACACCAACCAGGTCCTGAAGATGAAGCCCACCCTTGATCCGCGCTGCCCGTCCGTTCAACGCCGCCTGCCCGCCTGCCTGATGGCGCTGGGCCTGCTCACAGCCTCCGCCGTGTGGGCCGACACTGCGCCGCAGACCCTTCCTTTCGCGCAGGACTGGTCCAACGCCGGCCTCATCACGGCCAACGACAGCTGGTCGGGCGTGCCCGGCATCGTGGGCTACCGCGGTGACGACCTCGTGACCTCCACCGGCGCCAACCCGCAGACCGTGCTGGGTGTGGGCTCGCAGGTGGTCAACGTGCTAGCCAACCAGACCAACCCCAACACGCTCACCAACGGTGGCGTGGCCGAGTTCGCCATCGCCAACCCCGTGGTCGCGCTCAACGGCTCGGGCACCGCCGATGCGCCCAACCTCGTCATCCACCTCAACACCACCGGCCAGCAGGACATCCGCGTCGCCTACACGCTGCGCGACCTCGACGGCTCGGCCGACGACGCGGTGCAGCCCGTCGCCCTGCAGTACCGCGTGGGCAACACCGGCAACTTCATCAATGTGCCGGCCGGCTTCGTCGCCGACTCCACCACCGGCCCGAACCTGGCCAACGCCACCTTCCCGGTGTCGGTGGTGCTGCCCGCCGCGGCCAACAACCAGGCCCAGCTGCAGGTGCGCGTCATCACCACCAACGCGGTGGGCAACGACGAGTGGGTCGGCATCGACGACATCGCCATCACCGGCACGCCGGTGGGCGGCACCATCAACCAGCCGATCGCCACGTCCTGCCCGGCCGGCAGCGCGTTCGACCAGGGCGTGGGCGGCATGCTGGCCCTGAGCGCCACCGACAGCGACAGCGTGGTCAACGGCATCACCCTGGGCAACGGCACGCCCGCCGGCATCTCGCTCGACGGCTTCCAGCCCGCCGTCGCCGACGGCGGCACGGCCACCGCCTCGCTGGTGGTCGCCGGCTCGCTGGGCGCGGGCAGCTACCCGGTGCAGGTCACGTTCTCCAACAACGAACTGCAGACCGCGCTGTGCAACCTCACGGTCACGGTCAACGGCAGCCTCACCATCCCGCAGGTGCAGGGCAGCGGCGCGCAAAGCCCGCTGGTGGGCCAGCCGGCCACGGTGCGCGGCGTGGTCACGCTGGTCACCAACAACGGCTTCTTCCTGCAGGACCCGGTGGGCGACGGCGATGCCAGCACCTCCGACGGGATCTTCGTCTTCACCAGCAGCACGCCGGGCGCCAACGTGGTCGCGGGCAACGAACTCAGCGTGACGGGAACCGTCACCGAGTACCGCACCGGCACCGGCGCGCAGGCCGTGGCGCGCCCGCTCACGCAGCTCACCACGCCCACGATCGCCCTGCTGTCCACCGGCCACACCGTGGCGCCCACCGTGATCACGCTGCCCGAGGTGACCGAGGGCGAACTCGAGCGCTACGAAGGCATGCTGGTGCAGATCGCCACGCCGCTGACCGCCTCGCAGAACTTCTTCCAGGGCCGCTACGGCCAGGTCACGCTCTCGGCCGAGGGCCGCCTGGAGAAGCCGACCAACCGCCACCCCGTCGGCTCGGTGGAGGCGCTGGCGATGGAAGACGGCAACGCGCGCCGCCGCATCCTGCTCGACGACGGCCTGTCGATCCAGAACCCCGACCCCACGCCTTACCTCGGCGCCGACAACACCCTGCGCGCGGGCGACGTGCTGCCCTCGGGCGTGACCGGTGTCATCGACTACGGCCTGGCCACCAACCTCACCGACGGCATCAGCGACTACAAGATCCACCCGACCGAACCGGTGGTCTTCACCCGCGAGAACGCGCGCCCGGGCACGCCCGAGGCCGTGGGCGGCAACGTGCGCGTCGGTGCCTTCAACGTGCTGAACTACTTCACCACGATCGACCAGGCCGGCGCGAGCTGCTACCCCGGTGGGGGCCGCTCCGACTGCCGTGGCGCCGACAGCGCCGCCGAGTTCACCCGCCAGCGCGACAAGATCGTGAAGGCCATCGTCGGCCTCAACGCCGACGTGGTGGGCCTGATGGAGATCGAGAACAACGGCAACACGGCGGTGCAGAACCTGGTGAGCGGCCTCAACGCCGTGGCCGGTGCCAACACCTACGCCACCATCGCCATGCCCATCGGCGGCAGCGGCACCGACGCCATCCGCGTGGCCATGATCTACAAGCCCGCCAAGCTCTCGCTGGTGGGCCAGGCCCGCAGCGACACCAACGGCGTGCACAACCGGCCCCCGCTGGCGCAGACCTTCGCGGCCGCCAACGGCGAGCGCTTCTCGGTAGTCGTCAACCACTTCAAGTCCAAGGGCAGCTGCCCGAGCGGCTCGGGTGCCGATGCCGACAACGGCGACGGCCAGGGCTGCTGGAACGCCACCCGCGTCGACCAGGCTCAGGCCCTGCTCGGCTTCATCTCGCAGATCCAGTCCACCTCGGGCTCGAACGACGTGATGGTGGTGGGCGACATCAACGCCTACGGCAAGGAAGACCCGATCCTCGAGATGACGAACAACGGCCTGGTCGACGAGATCGCGCGCTTCAACGCCTTCGGCTACTCCTACGTGTTCGACGGCGAAGCCGGCTACCTGGACCACGGCCTGGCCACGGCCAGCCTGAGCGCCAAGGTGACGGGCGCCATCCACTGGCGCATCAACGCCGACGAGCCCTCGGTGATCGACTACAACACCGAGTTCAAGCTGAGCGACTACTACACCAACACGGTGTACCGCTCTTCCGACCACGACCCGGTGCTGGTGGGCCTGGCCCTGCGCAAAGCCGTCAACGGCACGGCTTCGCGCGACACCCTGGTCGGCACGGCCGGCGATGACGTCATCACCGGCGGCCCTGGTGCCGACGTGCTCACCGGTGGCGCGGGTGCCGACGTGTTCGTCTACACCGACCTGCGCGATGCCGGCGACCGCATCACCGACTTCGCGCCCGGCACCGACCGCATCGACCTCGCGGCCCTGCTGCAGTCCATCGGCTACACGGGCGGCAACGCCATCGCCGACGGCGTGGTGCGCCTGGTCGACAGCGCCGCCGGCCTGGTGGTCCAGATCGACGCCGACGGCCACGCCGGCCCGCTCGCCGCACGGCCCCTGCTGACCCTCAGCGGCGTGACCGCCGCCCAGATCGTGGCCGCCCGCGACCTCGGTCTGTGAGGCCTTCCTCTCTCATCGACATCCCTTTCCACCCGGAGCCTCTTCTCATGAACGCATCCCAACAACGCTTTCGCCGCACGGCCTGTGCCTTCGCCGCGTCGCTCGCCCTGTGCGGCGGCTCGGTCTGGGCCGAAGGCCTGACGGTCCTGCACCTGGGCGACCAGGAATCGTGGCTGCTCTCCGCGCAGGGCAACCTGCGCGACGACGCCAGCCAGGCCATCTCGTTCTACGGCGGCGTGGACCGCCTGGCCACGGTGGTGGCCAACCGCAAGGCCGCCGCGTTGTCCGCCGGCCACAGTGTGATCACGCTCAACGCCGGTGACTCCTTCCTGCCCGGCCCGCGCCTGACCGCCAGCTTCGCCCACCTCGCCAGCGCCCACGCCGACGGTGGCCAGGACTTCTACGACGCCATCGCCAACCGCCTGATCGGCGTGGACGCCACCACCTTCGGTAACCACGAGTTCGACCTGGACAACACCGGCCCGGTGGCTGCACGCTTTGCCGAGGTCTCGGGCACCACCTACCTGTCGGTGAACCTGGACTTCGCCGCCACCCCCGAGTTCGCCAACCTGCAGGCGCAGGGCAAGGTCGCTGCGTCCAAGATCCTCACCACCGCCGGTGGCAAGAAGGTTGGCGTGATCGGTGTCACCACTCCGCTGCTGCCCGCCATCTCTTCGCCGCCCGCCGGCATCATGAAAAACTGGAGTGCCGCCAACAGCGAGCTGCAGAACCTGCAGGCCCTGCTGCCGCTGGTGCAGGCCGAGATCGACGACCTGCGAAACAACCAGGGCGTGACGGCCATCGTCGTCATGAGCCACCTGCAGAACTCGCAGAACGAGCGCAACGTGATGGTGCCCGGCCTCACCGGCGTGGACCTGGTGATCTCCGGCGGCGGCCACGAACTCATGGCCGACCCGGACGACCTGCTGATCAACGGCGGTGTCGCACCCACCTACAACACGCACCCGGTGTACGCCACCGACGCCCAGAACAAGACTGTGCCGTTGGTCACCGGCCACTTCGGCAACCGCTACGTGGGTGAGGTGAACCTCACGCTGGACGACACCACCGGCCTGGTGACCCGCATCGACAGCACCCGCATGGTCCGCGTGAGCGGCGCCGCCGCCGACGCCGACCGCGTGACCGGCCACGCTGGCGTGGCCGCAGCGGTGGTCGCGCCGGTGTCGAGCTACATCGCCGCGCTCAACGCCCAGGTCATCGGCACCACGGCCGTGCCGCTCAACGGCCCGACGCACGTGGCCTGCGCGGCCGCACCCTGCGACTACATCGAAGGCGTGCGCAACGCCGACACCGGCCTGGGCAACCTCGTGGCCGACGCCATGCGCTTCGCCGGCAAGGCCGACGTGGGCATCCAGAACGGCGGCGGCATCCGCACCAGCATCGCCGGCCCCGGCAACGTCACCACCGGCGACACCTTCAACGTGCTGCCGTTCACCAACCTGGTCAAGCGCGCACCGGCGATGAACGCCGCGCAGCTCAAGGACCTGCTGGAACACTCGGTGGCCGCCTCCACGCCGAACGGCGTGCCTCAGGGCCGTTTCGCCCAGGTCTCGGGCATCCAGGTGGTCTACGACACCACGCGCGCAGCGCGCGGCACCGCGCTGAATTCGGGCGACCGCATCCGCCGCGTCACGCTCGACGACGGCACCGTGCTGGTTGACAACGGCGCGGTGGTCTCGCCGCGCATCTTCTCGTTCGCCACCATCGACTTCACCGCCAACGGCGGCGACGGCTTCCCCTTCGCGGCCAACGCCGTGGTGTTCGAGAACAACGTCAACACCATCACCTACCAGGAAGCGCTTGCCAGCTTCATCCGCACGCCCAAGGCCGAAGGCGGCCTGCAGCGCCTGAACGCCGCCGACGGCGACGAGATCACCGCCAACATGTACGGCGAGGAAAACGCCTTCGACCGCGGTGGCCGCCTGATCGACGCGGCCGTGGTTCGCACCGTGGCCGGCGTGACGCGCAACGGCACTGCCGGGCGCGACACGCTCGTGGGCACCGCGGGCGACGACCTGATCATCGGCGGTGCCGGTGCCGACACCCTCACCGGCGGCGCGGGCCTGGACACCTTCCGCTACACCAGCGTGCGCGATGCCGGCGACACCATCACCGACTTCACGCCCTACGTGGACAAGCTCGACCTGACCCCCCTGCTGGCCGGCATCGGCGTGGTGGGCAACGGGGTGGCCACCGGCCATGTGAGCGCCGTCGACACCCTCGGTGGCGTGCACGTGATGCTCGACACCGATGGCGCCAGCGGTCCCCTCGCACCGCGCCCCCTGGTCACGCTCAAGGGCCTGACCGCCGCCCAGTTCGCCCCCGGCCGGGACCTCGTGCCCCCGCCCGCTCCCTGAATCCCCTGACGATCTTCTTCACCCGAAAGGTTTCCCATGAAAGCACTCCGTACCTTCGTCGCCGCCACCTGCCTGTGCGCTGCCGGCATCGCGCCCGCCCTGGCCCAGGGCACCACGTTCCAGAACGGCACCTTCGACGCCAACGCCACGACCGGCTGGCAGTCGTACGGCGACGTGCTCGCCGCCAACGACCGCCTTCGCCTGACCACGGCCTCGCTGTACGACGACGACATCCCGGGCCAGAACGGCTTCAACAACCAGTCCGGCGTGGCAGCGGTCGATTTCTTCGCCTCGCCCGACCTGGCCGGCATCCCGGTCTCCGCGTTCGACCTGGGCGGCTATGCCTATGAAGGTTCCGCCGTGCGCCAGGACTTCGTGGCCAACGCCGGCGACCTGCTGACGGTCACCTTCAACTGGGCTTTCCTCTCCACCGACACCGCCAACCCGGACTTCGGCTTCGTGGCCCTGAATGACTCGGTTTTCAAGTTCGTCGACACCACCAGCTCGGTCCTCAACGGCGTGTTCCTCGGCACCTTCGCCGACAGCAGCAACGTCAACTGGAGCTGGTACCAGTCCACCTACACCTACCAGGCCAACAGCAGCGGCGCCGTCTCGCTGGCCCTGGGCGTGGTGGACGTGGGCGACGTGCTGAACACCTCCGAACTGCGCATCGACAACGTGGTCGTGAGCGCTGTGCCGGAACCCGAAACCTACGCCATGCTGCTGGCCGGCCTGGGCCTCCTGGGTGGCTACGTCCGCCGCCGCAACAAGAAGCAACCGCAGGCGACCCAGGCCTGAGCCCGGGCCACCGACCGCTTCAAACCGCCTGAGCCGCCACCATCTTGCGAGCCCGACGCCGAGCCCCGACCATGACCACGCCCAGCCCCGACAGCAGCATGGCCAGCGTCTCGGGCTCGGGCACGGCCGCGATCGTGACGCGCACCACCATGTCGTCGAAATCGTTGTCGGCGTACGAATCATTGAAGAGCAGCAGCGCGCTCTGGCGGTCGGCCGAGAGCATCACGCCGACGTTGGCGCTGCCGTTGCCCCACAGCGCGCCCAGGCCGTTGCTGAGGAAGCCGAAGTCCAGCGCGCCGCCGGCGGCGATCGCGTTGCTGAAGCTGCTGCCGAGCTGGGCCACGCCGTGGAGCTGGTTGCTGAGCTGCCCGAGGCCGGCGACGAAGGCGTTGTTGTACGCCGCTTCGAAGCCGACCAGCGTGTACGTGACCGTGGCCGCCTGCGACAGCAGCAGCGGCGCGCCGCGCCACAGCGCGGAGAGGTCGAACTCGGCGGCGTACGTGGCCGCACTGCCCAGCCATTCGGGGTTGAACGTGCCGGCCGCATGTGTCAGGTCGACGAAGCTGCCGCCGGTCTGGTCGAGATCGGCCGCGTTGGCGATGCCAGTGGCGGCCACCAGGCCGAGAGACAGGCACGCGGCCCTGGTCAAAGATGCGAGACGTTTCATGAGGATCACCTTTCGTCGGCCGCCCCTGTCGGCGCGCCGATGCCTATGGACGAAAGACTGGACCGTGATGGAAAAGTAACACCAGCCTGGGTATCTTCTGCCACGCCTGCCAGCCACGAACCCGGATTCTGCGGGCGGGGTTGGCGCTGTGTTCTTTTCAACCGCGTTGGACAGGGGTGTCGGCATGATCCGAATGGATGGTTTTGGGCGATCTTTGGCCTGTGCGGGCCTGCTCGCCGGTTTGTGGGGGGCACCTGCGGCGCAGGCGCTCACGGGTGGCGCGGGTCCGCAGGAGATGGCGGCCGACGCGCCGTGGTCCGGCGTGCTCAGCCTGGACAGCGGCGGGCGGCTCTACAGCGGTGTGCTGATCGGGCCCGAGCACGTGCTCACGGCGGTGCACGCGGTGAACATCGCCGAGCCCGGCCGCATGCGCTTTCGCAGTGCGCTGAGCGGCGGCTTCGTGGCCACGGGCACCGAGGTGCATGTGAGCCCGGCCTACACCGGGAACACCACGGGCAACCTGCGCGGCGATCCGTCGGTGCACGCCGATCTGGCGATCGTGCGCCTGAGCCGCCCCGCGCCCAAGGCGCTGCAGGTGCCGCGGGTCTTCACCGGTGCGCTGCTGGGCCGCGTGGTCACGCTTGTAAGCCATGGCGGCAGCACAACGCTGGTCACCACCGGCGAGAACCGGGTCGACGCGGTGTTCGCCGACGCGATCGGACGGCCCGCCACCTACCTGTTCGACTTCGACGGCCCCACGCTGGAGAGCAACCGCATCGGTCCGGCCGTACCGGCCAATGGCACCCTGGGCGCGCGGCGCGAGGCCACCCTGGTCAACGGCGATTCGGGCAGTGCCGCCTTCGTGCAGGTGGACGACCAGTGGTGGCTGGCGGGCCTCAACAGCTTCGAGATCAACTTTGCCGCCGGGCCCGCCACGCGCGGCGCGCACGGCACGGGTGCCGGTGGCATCGTGCTCGCCGAGCACCTGGGCTGGATACGCGAGGTGCTGGCCGCGCCCCCGAAGCCCGCGGCGGCCTCAGGCGAGAAGGCCGTTCGCTGAAGACGGCGGCGCGGCGCACCAGCCGAAGGCCTCGATGAGCTGCCGTCCCCAACCCTGTTCGGTGGGCAGCGGCGGCAGCGGCCGCGAGAAGAAGCCGGGTTCCTGCGTGCGCCGCAGCATCTCGCGCATGCCCTCGGTGAAGCAGGCCCGGCCGCCGTCCGTGACCACCACCCAGGGCGTGTCGTCGAGCAGCTCAACCACGCCCGAGTCGCGGTGGAGCACCACGCCCTGCATGCGGTACAGCGCTTCGATGGCGGGCAGGCCGTAGCCCTGCCGCGCGGGCATCAAGAACACGTGCGAGCGCCGGTACAGCGCGGCGAGCTGCTCGTCGTCCACGAAGCCGTGGAAGAACACGCGGTCGTCCAGACCCAGCCGGTGGCTCAGGGCCGCGAGTTCCGCCGCCTGCGGGCCGCTGCCCGCCACGTGCAGGCGAAACGCCGGCTCGCCCTGGGGGTCCTGCAGGAGGGCTGCGAGGCCGTGCAGCATCCAGTCGATGCGCTTGCTGGTCTGCAGGCGGCACACGCTGAGCAGCTCGATCGGCGCCATGGGCCGCGTGGGCGCCCGCGTCAGCGGCTGCTGGCCGAAGCCGCCGAGGTGGAACACCTGGGCCTCGCGGCCGTAGAGCGAGCGCATCTCGTCGCTCAGTGCCTTCGTGTTGGTGGCGAAGGCGCGCGCGCCCTGCACGCCCTGGCGGGTGGCCCAGTGCCGCACGCTCAGCCGCTCGCGCGCGCGGTGCGGCGGCGTGCTTTGCAGCAGGCGGTAGGTGTCGGGGATGCGCAGGTGGTAGGCCAGCGGGCCGGCCAGCCCGGCCAAGCCGGCGTGCAGGGCCGACTGAATGCTGAAGAGCACCGGCACCGGGTCGCCACGCTGTTGCAGGCGCAACAAGGCCCGGCGCAGCGCCAGGGCGCGGTGCAGGCCCCCTTGCGATGGCCGCAGTGCGTGCACCTGCAAGGGCAGCCGCGCGTGCCGGGCCAGGTCGATCCGGTCGTGGTAACACAGCACGCTGTGCGCCAGGCCCTGCGCGTGCAGGGCTTCGGAGAGCGAGAGGATCACGCGCTCCTCGCCACCGAACTCCACGAACTCCGGCTGGAAGATCACGGTGTCTCCGGGCGCCGGGAAGCTGGTGGCGTTCATGCTCTTTCGGGGGCTGGGCCGCGCCGCGCCTGCATGCGGTCCACCAGCGACTGCAGCACCGCGTCGCGCGCGAGGTGGCGCAGTGCATGCTCGCGCGCGCGTGCGCCCAGGGCCTGCCGCTGCTCGGGGTGGTCGAGCAGGCCGATCAGCGCCATCGCCAGCGCGCCCGCATCGCCGGGGGGAACCACGCGGCCGCAGCGAGAGACCACGTCGGCCAGCTCCGTGTCGTGGCGGCAGGTGGCCAGCACCGGCCGGCCGCTGGCCAGCATGCCGGTCAGCTTGGAGGGCAGCACCAGGTCCTCGGCCTCCTGGCTCTGGGGCAGCAGGTGCACGTCCGCCAGGCCCAGCAGCTCGTTCAGGCGCTCCAGCGGTTGCAGTGGCAACAGGCGCAGGTTGGGCAGGATGGCCGCGGCCTGTTCAAGCTCGGCCTGCATCGGGCCGTTGCCGCACACCACGAACACCAGGTCGCTGCGGTGGATCAGCAGTCGCGCGGCCTGCGGGATCACCATCAGGCCCTGCTTGGCGCCCAGCGTGCCCGAGAAGAGCGCCACGTGGGTGCCGGGTGCCAGGCCGAGCTCGGCCCCGTAGGGGCTGGGGCCGCTGAGCGGGTGGATGCGTGCCACGTCGGCCCAGTTGATGAAGAGGTGCGTGCGGTCTTCCGGCACGCCCTTGCGCCGCAGGTGCTGCAGCATGCGCCCGGAAATGGTGGAGACCACATCGAAGCGGCGCAGCAGCCACGACTCCAGCGCGCGCACGGTGCGACCCAGGCGCTCGCCGCGCAGCAGGCCCATCTGCAGGGCCACGTCGACCTCGAAGTCCTGCACGTGCAGCCAGGCCTGGGCGCCGCTCAGGCGCGCGGTGAGCCAGCCGCCGGGCGCGCACACCAGCGCGGGCGCCACGGTGAGCACCACGTCGGGCCGCCAGGCCGCCTGGCGCAGCATCACCGGCAGCGAGGACAGCGCGAAGGTGCACAGGTGCAGCACGCGCTGCAGGCCGCCGGGGCGCCGGGGCACCCACAGCGGCGCGCGCCACACGCGCACGCCGCGCCAGGAGTCGTGCCGCCAGGGTGGCCAGCGAAAGGCGCGGTCCACCTGCCAGGCCGGGTAGTAGGGCGGGGCAGCGACCACGCGCACTTCGTGGCCCTGGGCGGCCAGCCATTCGGCCATTTCGCCCGAGTACTTGCCGACGCCGATCACCTCGGGCGCGAAGTTGGCGCTGTGGATCAGGATCTTCATGGTCGCTCGGGCGCCGCCGCAGCGCGCTGGCCCTGTTCGGCTTCCTTCACCTTGAGCACGATCAGGTACTCGTAGATGGTTTGCAGGAGGGCGTATCGGATGCCGGCCACGCCGTCGAGCACGCCGCGCCGCCAGACCAGCATGTAGAACAGCTTGATCAGCGGGCGCGCCGGCAGGCGGTAGAAAATCGCCTTCTGGTGCACGCGCCGCTCGTTGAAGTCGGCGCCGAACAGCGCGGTGCGCCAGGACGGCTGCTGCACCGACCTCGACACAATCAGCTGGGCTTCCATGCGCGAGTAGGAGTTGTGTTTGTCGAGCCAGTGGTCCAGCCCCTTGGAAAACGGGTAGTGGTCGAACGGCTGCGCCAGGTCGGCGATCGGGCCGTCCACCACCAGCACCTCGTTGATCTCGCGCTCGTAGCGCGCGCGATCGGGCCGCAGCAGCCGCACGTAGAAGGGCGAGATCTGCGAGCGGCGCAGCCAGGTGCCCCACCAGATGTCGCGTCGGCGCATGCGCGCCGCGGCCACGTCGACGTGCGTGCCGGCGCCTTGCACGAAAGCCTCGATCTCCCGGGCCAGCGCGGGCGGCACGCGCTCGTCGGCGTCGAGCACCAGCACCCAGGGGTGGCGAAACGGCAGGCGCAGGCCGGCGTTGCGCTGGCTCGCGTAGCCGTCGAAGGCGCGCTCCGTCACGTGGGCGCCGGCCTCGCGCGCGATCTCGCGCGTGCGGTCGGTGCTCAGCGAGTCCAACACGTGCACGTCGTCGCTCCAGGCCACGCTGGCCAGGCAGCCGGGCAGGTCCTGCTGCTCGTTGCGGGTCAGGATGAGCACGGACACGGGCATCACGGCAGGCTCCTGGGCTGGCGGCTGCGCTTGCGCGTGGCCGGATGGCCGGTCCAGACCGTCCAGGGCTCCTGGATGTCCTTGATCACCACCGCGCGCGCGCCCACCACGCAGCCGCGCGCCACGCGCACGCCCGGGCCGATGAAGGCGTCGGCGCAGATCCACACCTGGTCCTCCAGCACCACGGGCCGCGCCACCAGCTGGAAGTTGGACGAATCGATGTCGTGCGAGCCGCCGCAGAGGTGCGCACCCTGCGAGATCACGCAACCGTCGCCGATTTCCATCGGCGCCATGTTGTAGAGCGTCACGCCGTCGGCCACGCCCACGCGGTTGCCGATGCGCAGCTGCCAGGGCGCCCAGATGCGCACGTTGGCGTACACGTTCACGTCGGTCCCCAGGCGCGCGCCGAACAGGCGCAGCAGCGCGCGGCGCCAGGCGTGCGCGGGCCGCGGGCTGGGGCGGAACACGAGCAGCCACACCATGCCCCACAGCGCGCGCGCCGCGCGGTTGCCCAGCGAAAACGAGGGCTGGGTGAAGGGGTCGTTGTCCTGCAGGATCACGGTCGGCTCTCCGGTTTCTTGCGCAGCACGAAGCGCCACTTGTCGCCGAGCAGTTCCTCCTCGGTGTAGTCGTCGAGCTCCTCGATCACGTCCTCGGTCAGGAAGGCCGCGCCGTGGCCGGCCTGCAGGTTGTGCACCGCTTCGACCCGGAAGTGGCGCTCGAACAGGCGCTGGTAGTCCGATAGGCGCATCTCGTTGAGGAAGCAGTCGGCCTGGAAGCGCCGCCGGCGCAGGTGCTCCCAGGGTTCGGAGCGGCGCTCCATGTCGCTGCCGAGCGTGTGCGCGTACCACTCCACGAGGTGGCCGCCGCCGATGCCGGTGAAGACGGCGGGCGCGATCAGGGCCACGCCGTCGGACGTGAGCGCCCGCGCCATGCTGGCGCACACGTGGTCCAACGCGTCGGGCGGGATGTGCTCGAACACGTCTTCCGAGTAGAAGAAGTCGATGGACGAAGGCGCGAGGCTGGCCGTGGCGATGTCGCCGACCAGGAAGCGCTCGGCCTGGATGCGCAGGCGCGCGCCGCGCTGCGCCAGCGCGCGGTCCAGCGCGCGGCGCTCGTGCGCGTCGAAGACCTTGGCGCGCACCGTGCTCTTGATGAAGCGCAGCCAGCCGTTGGTCTTGAGCACGCGCAGCAGCTCGGCCGCGGAGCCACGGAGCAAGGGGGCGTCCAGGTCGATGCCGCGGGCGTTCAGGCCCAGCGAGGTCAGCGCGAGCAGCCGCAACGGGCGCGCGCCGTAGCCCACTTCGAAGATGGACGCGTCCCGGAACAGCCAGCCGCTGAGCGACTCGTAGGCCGCGCGGTAGCCGTCGAGCTCGGCCATGAGCTCGGCCATGTCGTCGCCACGGCCCTTGAGGCCTTGCAGGCGCATCTGCAGGAACTGGAGGTTCTCCCAGAGCCAGCCGCCGGCTGTAGCGATGTGGCCTACGGAGTTCGTCTTGACCGCGCTCATGGCTGTTTACCCCGGGCGTGTTGCCGGATGACCTGCAGCAGGCTGTCGGCCATGGCTTCGACGGTAAAGCTTTTCTTGAACAGCCGGCTGGCCGCCTGGGCCATGCGCTGGCGGTCCGAGGGGTGCAGCGCGAGCCAGCGTTCGAGCAGGGCGCGCGTGCCGTCCACCGTGTCGTCGGCCACCAGGCCGGCGCCCGCGTCCTGCACTTCGCGCCAGATGTTGACCTTGGCGGAGATCAGCACCGGCAGGCCACAGCCCAGCGCCTCGGCCACCGCGATGCCGAAGTTCTCCTGGTGCGAGGGCAGCACGAAGGCCTCGGCCGCGTGGAAGGCGCCCCATTTCTCATCGCCCTGCACCATGCCCACCCAGTGGACGCGGTGCTCCACGCCGCGCAGCGCGGCCTGGGCGCGCAGCGCGGCCATCCAGCCGGTCTGGTCGGGGCCGGCCATCACCAGGTGCAGGTCGAGCGCCTGGTCGGCGACATCGGCGAAGGCGTCGATCAGCAGGTCGCAGCCCTTCTTTTCCTGGATGCGCCCGAGGAACAGCAGCATGCGCTTGCCCCACAGCGCGGGGTGCGCGTCGAGGAAGCGCGCGGCCAGTACCGCACCGTCGTCCGGCGGCGTGCGCGTGCCGAACGAGACCACCTGCTCGCGCGCCTTGTAGAGCCGGAAGGACTCGCGCGCCAGCAGGCGCTCGTCCTCGCAGGTGAAGAGCACGGCCGCCGCGTCGCGCAGCACGCGGTACTCCGCCCAGGGCCAGTACAGCCATTTCTTGAAGTGCTTGAGCGGGTAGGTGCGCTTGAACCAGGGGTCGAGCATGCCGTGGGTGAACACGGCGTAGGGCTGGCCGGTGCGCGCGAGCACGCGCCAGGCGGCGAAGCTGTGGTACTGCCAGAGGCCGTTGACGATCACGAAGTCGTAGCCGCGCGCGTGCTGGTCGAGCCAGGACACCATGCGGCCGTTGAGGCCGTAATTGCCCCGGCTCGGGCCGAGTGCGTGCACCTTCTGGGTGAACTGGGGGAGCCAGCTCGAGGCCGGGTCGTCCAGCGTCACGAGTTCGGTCTCGCAGCCGAGTTCGGCCATGCGGTGTGCGACGTTGCGCACGCCTTCGATGGGGCCGCCGCGGGCCGGGTCGGCGGAATGGATGATTTGCAGGATTTTCATGCGAGGGTCCGGGCCATGTCGGCGTTGAGGCTGACCTGCTGGCCGGCGAGCACCTGCCCGTAGATCTGCAGGTACTGGCCGATGGCGCGGTCGGCGTCGAAACGCCGGACCCAGGCCATGCAGGTTTGCGCGCGCGCCTGGGCGTCGGCGGCGGGTTCGTTGATCACGGTCTCGATCAGGCGCGCGCCTTCGGCGGCCCAGGCCTGCTCGTCGTCGCCGCTGCGCAGCGGGCGCAGGTAGAAGGTGTGCGGGCCGCCGATCTCGTTCATCGGCGTGTCGTCGGTGGTGAACACCGGGCAGCCGCAGGCCTGCGCCTCCACGATGGGCCAGCCGAAGCCCTCGGCCAGGCTGGGGAACAGGAAGGCGCGCGAGACCGAGTAGGCCGCCTGCAGCAGGGCGTGGTCGATGCCATAGAGGAAATGCACCGCGCCCTGCTCGGGCACCTCGCGCAGCACGGCCTGCACCGCCTCGGTCTGCGGCACGCCCACCAGCCACAGCGGCAGCGGGTGGCGCTGGGCGCGGGCGTAGTGCGCGTAGAGGCGCAGCACGCCGGCCACGTTCTTGTACCACTGGCCGCCGCTCACGTGCAGCAGCAGGCCGCCGGGCGCCACCGGCATGCCCGCGCCGCGCAGTTGCACCCGCGCCTGCGCCGCCGGGATGCGCGCGAAGCGCTGATTCAGGCCGTTGTAGACCACCTCGCACGAGAGCGGATGGATGCCGCCCACGCGCCGCAGGTCCTCGCGCGTGCGCTGCGAGATGCAGATGAAATGGCGCGCCTGCTGGAAACCCCGGCGGATGTAGCGCTGGTAGACCCGACCGCTCGCGCCGGTGCGGTTTTCGGGGATCTCGCCCAGGGCCGAGCGCAAGGCCAGCAGGTCGTGCACGTGCACCACCAGCGGCCGGTCGCGCACCAGCGGCACCCAGGGGCCGAGCGCCTGGTCGGTCATGACGAACAGCGTGTCCTCGGGCATGCGCGCCAGCTGGCGACGCACCCAGAGCGGGAACAGCAGGTACTGGTCGACGTAGCCGGCCCATTTCGACAGCGGCCCGCGCACAAAGCGGCGCACGCGGGCCGGGGGCGACCACACCTGGACCTCGTGGCCCCGCGCCGTGTAGGCGTTGCGCAGCATCTGCGCGAAGCGGGGCATGCTTTGCGACGCCAGGAAGGCCGGGTGGGTGAAGAGGACGATGCGCATGGTCTAGGGCCGCAGGGGAATGCCGTGCGCGGGCGCGGCGCGCGGGTCGGGCTGGGCGCCGCCGCCGCCATGGAACACCAGGCCCAGGCAGCGCACGAAGCTGGTGATGAGGAAGAAGAAGAACACCTGCTGCGGCAGCTCGCGGAACACCAGCGAGACCCAGGCGTGCAGGGCGTCGGCGGTGAGCCCGTACTGGAAGATCTTCCAGATCGACAACATGCCCACCGTGGTGAGCAGCACCTGGCCCGAGCGCTGCCGGTACGACAGCAGGTCGAGCAGGGCGAACACCCCGAGGCAGGCGAAGAAGTACACGATCGCGAAGCCCAGGCCCAGCAGGGCCAGGCCCTGGGCCAACATGGAGCCGGTGCGGTAGCCACCCAGCGGACCGCCCTGGCTCAGGTGGCTCAGGTAGTCGCCCATCGAGAACTCGAGGTCGCGCTTGTTCACGTCCACCCCCAGTGCCTTGAGCGCCGGGTTGGGCAGGATGGACCACATCAGATCGACCGAGGTCTGCGCCAGGCGGGTGGTGTCGCTCTGCGAGAAGCGCGAGACGAAGTACAGCGAGTTGTCGTGGAACTTGGTCTCCATCAGCCGCGCCAGCAGCGGGTTCTCGAAGTAGTACTCGTCGTACTTGTCCAGGGTGGCGGCGTCGCGCTGCATGCGCTCCTGCTGCGCCAGCAGCTCGGGGCGCTGGAAGTAGTAGAGCGTCTCCTTCACCATGTCCACGGCGGACACGCCGCCGCGCACCTTGCGCGCCACCACCATCGCGGTGGCCAGGTCGGTCATGGGAATGGCCACCGCGCCCAGCACCAGGCCGAGCACACCCAGCTGCAGGCAGCGCTTGCCCGAGACCGGCGCGTGGCTGCGCATGGCGGTGAGCAGCGCGAACAGCGCGATGGTGACGAAGCCCGACAGCATGATGCTGCGCACGTTGGCCGCCAGGCCCAGCAGCACCACCAGGCTGCCGAAGCACAGCAGGTGCAGGTACTGCCGGCGCGGGCGGCAATAGCCGGGGCCGACCTGGATCAGGTACATGGGGATCAGGAACGGCGCCCAGGTGAGGAAGCGCATGCCGTCGAGCACCTTGCGGAAGGTGCCTTCGCTGCCGCCGCTGATGAGAAAGGCGAACAGGCCCACGTAGCCCATGAGCCACAGCGCGCTGGTGGGCGGGGCCTGGTACAGGCCGAGCTTGCCGAGCAACTGGCGGATGAGCGAGGGCGCGGCCTCCAGCGGCGGCGCCACCGGCGAGGGCTGCGGCGCCGGGTGCAGGAACCAGCGGTAGAGCATGTGCGCCAGCAGGGCGACCGCCTGGAAACCCGCCAGCGTGGCGAAGGTTTCCATGGGCTGGCGCAGGTTCTGTGCCAGCGAGGTGCCGAACACGGTCTGGCCCAGCAGCGCGCCCAGCTGCGTGGTCACGCAGAAGCCGAAGAGCGCGAAGGTGGAGAGCGGGTGGGTGTGCAGGGCCGGCGTCCACAGCAGGTACAGCAGCATCGCGATCGACGAGGCGAACACGATGCAGGCCGCGCCGATGTTGACGGTCGAGAAATCGATCGCCATCTGCGCCGCCAGTGCCAGGGTGGCCAGGGCCATCAGGCTGAGCAGGATGAAGCGGGCGTTGCTCACCGGGGCACCACCAGTTGCCGGTAGAGGCCGAGCGCGCGCTGGCCGTAGTCGCGCCAGCCGCCCAGGCCTTGCACGCGCTCGATGCAGGCCGCGGCCATGCGCTCGCGCAGGCCGGCTTCGTCGGCCAGCCGCTGGAAGCAATCGGCCAGCGCCGCCGCTTCGCGGATCGGCACGATGAAACCTTCCTGCCCATCGTCGAACAAATCGCGCGCGCCGGTGTGCTCGCTGGCGATCACGGGGCAGCCGCAGGCCATGGCCTGGGCGAGCACCATGCCGAAGCCGTCCTGCACGCTGGGCAGCACCAGGGCGTGGCTGCGGCTCATGAGGTGTTTCAGCTCGGTTTGCGGCACGTGGCCCAGCACCTCGATGCCGGGCGACCACAGGCCCTTGGCGCTCAGGTGCGCGATCAGCTCGGGCGAAGGCGTGCCCGCGATCTTCAGGGACTTCGCGGGGTGCTTGAGCGCGCGGTAGGCCTGCAGCAGGTAGGGCACGCCCTTCTGCAGGCTCATGCTGCCGACGAAGAGCAGGTCGAAGCGCCGCGCGTCGGGGTCGCCCGAGCGCGCGAAGCGCGCCAGGTCCACGCCGTAGGGCAGGCGCTGCACCTTGTGCGGCGGCACGCCCTGGCGCACGAAGGAGTCCCAGGCGAAGGCCGAGGGCACGGTGATGCAGTCGGCCTGCGCGTACTCGGCCTCCTCGCGCTCCACGTTGCGCGGATCAACGCCTTCGAAGGGCAGGCCCCACTCGCGGTGCTCCTCGCGCAACAGCTCGTCCTGCGCGCGGATGTGGGCCGAACCCCGGTCGCACACGTAGCGCCCGCCTCGCCGCTGCTGTCGCCGGCCCGCCGCGAGCGAGCTGCCCGACAGGCCCACGTACACATCGCAGGCGGGCAGCGCGGCGGCGGCCCACGCGGTGAAGGTGGTGGCCACCAGGTGTTCCTGGGCCCGCGTCCAGCGGCGCGGCAGGCGCTGCTGCCAGGGGTTGGCCATGTAGGGCGCCATGAACCAGGGGAAGGTGCGGATCAGCGCCGCGGGCAACTGCTCGTGGCGCAGCTTGAAACGCGGGTAGCCGGTGAGGATGCCGGCCAGCGCGCCCTGCGCGTGCAGCTCGCGCGCGAGGTCGAAGGTGTGGAACTTGCCCGGCACCGAGAGCGCGACCTTCATGGCGCCACCCCCTGTTCGCGCGGCACGGGGGCGGGTGCCTCGATCGCGCGCCAGGCCAGCCGCAGGCAGATGCCCGTGAGCAGCGCTTCGCTGGCCAGCATGGCCGCCGCCGCCCCGGTGAGGCCCATCGGGTCGTTCAGCAGCGAGACCAGGGCCACGCACAGCGCGCTGGCCAGCAGCGACCAGAGGGCGAGCGGGCCGTGCCGGTTGATCGACATGAGCAGCACGCGCGGCACGTGGCACAGGCCGGCCACCGCCGCGTAAGCCATGAGCAGGCCGAACACCCCCGGGTCGAAGCCGATCTCGCCATGCGTCCAGGCGCGCAGCAGCCAGGGCGCGAGCGCGAACAGCGCGGCGCTCAGCAGCAGCGACTGCGCCACGCCCCACCAGGCGCTGCGCCAGGCCAGGCGGCGCAAGGCGACCAGCGCGCCCTGGCCGAAGAGGCGCGCGAACTCCGGCCACAGCGCGTGGCTCAGCATGGCCGTGGCCTGCACGGCGGTGCGCGCCAGCGTGCGGTAGGTGTTGAGCACCGCCACGGCCACCGGGCCGAGCAGGGCACCCACCAGCAGGGTCACGCCCTGCAGGCTCAGGGCGTTGGCGAGCGGAAAGGCCATGAACGCGGCGGCCGGCCGCACCATGCGGCGCAGCTCGCCCGGCGCGGCGTGCGCCAGGCCCCAGGCCAGGCCGTGCGCGCCGTGGCGCGCGACGTGCATGGCCAGCAGCGTGCCGACCACGCGGCACAGCAGGCCACCCACGGCCACGGCGGTGAAACTGCCCCAGAGCAGCAGGCCCAGCATCCAGCCCGCCCACTCGGCCAGGCGCGTGGCGTTGCCCAGCAGGGTGCCCTGGGCGTAGCGGTGCGTGGCCTTGAAGAGCTGTTCCGACAGGCCGCCCAGGAAGGAGACCAGCACGCCGGCCACCAGGGCCATCAGGGCCAGGCGCTGGTCGGTGGTGGCGTCGGCCGGCCAGGCGGACCACCAGATGCCGGGCAGCACCAGCAGCGCGAGCGCGCCGCAGACGCAGAGCACGAAGCCCTGCGCGCTCTGGAACACGCGGTTGGCCAGCGGGGCCTGGCCCGCGCCCATGGCCATGGTCATGCGGTTGCCGGCGGCGGTCACCATGCCCACGTCGGCCATCGAGAGGTAGGCGGGCAGGGCGCTGATCATCAGCCAGACGCCGTAGGTGCGCGTGTCCCACACCGCGAGGACCAGCGGCAGCGAGGCCAGCTGGGTGCCGATGGTGATGGCCATGCCCACCGAGTTGGCGCCCATGCCGGCGACCACGCGCTGGAGCAGGGTGTGGCTCACGCCGTGGGCTCCGGCACCGGCTGGGTGTCGAGCTGGTCGACGGCGGCCAGCAGTGAGCGCATCAGGGTTTGGTTGCGGTGCGGGCCGAGCTGGTGGCGGCGCTGCCCGGCCAGCGCGATGCGCTGGCGCCGGTCCTCGTCGGCCAGGGCCTCGCGGCACACCGCCGCGCATTCCTCCGCGCCGGACCAGAACAGGGCTTCCTCGCCCTCGGTGTACATGGCCGTGTGCTCGGGCGTGCGCTCGGCGCACAGCAGGCTGCCCAGCGCCGGGATTTCCAGCGAGCGGGTGGTGTGCAGGTCGCGGTTCTCGCGCGAGAGCAGGCCCAGGTTGAGCTGCGCGCACTGGATCGCCTTGGCGTAGGCGTCGCCGCCGATGGCGCCGCCGGCCCAGTGGGGCTTGAGCTCGGCCCATTCGGGCGCCTTGTGCCAGTTCGGGCCGCGGATCGTCAAGGGCACGCCCCGGCGCACGAGATCGAGCAGGAAGGGGCCGCGCTCGGGGAACCAGGTGCCCAGGAACAGCACCTGCGAGTGCCAGGTCTGGCGGTCCGCCTCGCTCAGGGGGCGGGGCGCGTGGGTCACCTCGTCCGCGCAGTGGTGCACGCGCAGCACACGCCGCGCGCCCAGGGCCTTGACCTCGGGCACATTGGTCTCGCGCAGCACCGCCACCAGGTCGTAGTGCGGCACGGCCTGCCGGTAGGCGGCGAAGCGGGCGCCGTCGCGCGGGCCGGTGGGGTCGTCGTTGTTGTAGTTGATGACGTGCCGCGCATGCCGGCGCAGCAGCTCGATCACCGGCGGGGTGATCCATTCGCCGCAGTCCACGTGGCACAGGTGGTAGCGCTTGAAGCCCAGGCGCGCCTGCAGCGCACGCTGCGCCCAGGGCGAGAACCAGTGGCCGCCCATGCGCCAGGTCCAGCGGTCCACCCAGACCGTGGCAGGCAGCAGCTCGCGCGGGTCGATGTGCTCGACGGTGCAGCCGATGCGGCGCAGCGCGTTCGCGCGGTCCAGGCAGGTACCGCTCTTCTGGCCCAGGTAGAGCACGGAGGGCATGGGGGTGTGCATGGCCGGTGGACGCGATCAGGCGGCGCGCGCCACGGCGCGCGCGAAATCGGCGCTGGCCAGGGCGCGGCGCAGGCCCTGCTCCAGCGGCACGCTGGCCGTGAAGCCCAGCGACTGCAGGCGCGAGACGTCCATCAGCTTGCGCGGCGTGCCGTCGGGCCGGCTGGTGTCGTACACCACATCGCCCTGGTAGCCCACCACCTGCTGGATGGTCTGGGCCAGCTCGCGGATGCTCAGGTCGTGGCCGACGCCGATGTTGATGAGCGGCGGTTCGAAGCGGCCGGTGGCGGCCTCGTCGCAGCCCAGCAGCGACAGGAAGCGCGCCTCGGGCAGCTTCATCAGGAACACGCAAGCGGCGGCCATGTCGTCGCTGTACATGAACTCGCGCCGTGGCGTGCCGCTCCCCCAGACCGTGACCTGGGGCGCGCCGCGCACGCGCGCCTCGTGGAACTTGCGCAGCAGTGCCGGGATCACGTGGCTGGTGTCCAGGTCGTAGTTGTCGCCGATGCCGTACAGGTTGGTCGGCATCGCGGCCAGGAAGCGCGTGCCGTGCTGGCGGTTGTGGCTCCAGCACATCTCGATGCCCGCGATCTTGGCCAGCGCGTAGGGCCGGTTGGTGGCTTCCAGCGGGCCGGTGAGCAGGTCGCTCTCCTTCATCGGCTGCGGCGCCAGGCGCGGGTAGATGCAGCTCGACCCCAGGAACAGCAGGCGCTGCACGCCGGCGCGCCAGGCCTCGTGGATCACGTGGGTCTGGATCAGCAGGTTGTCGCGGATGAAGTCGGCCGGGTACCGCTGGTTGGCCAGGATGCCGCCCACGCGGGCGGCCGCGAGGAAGACGTACTCGGGTTTTTCGCGCGCGAAGAAGTCGGCGGTGGCCGCCGCGTCCGTCAGGTCCAGCTCGGCGTGCGTGCGCAGCAGCAGGCGGTGGTAGCCGGCCGCACGCAGCTGGCGCACGATGGCCGAGCCCACCAGGCCCCCGTGGCCCGCGACGTAGATGCGTGCATCGTGGCGCATGGGGTGCTCACTCCTGGTATTCGAAGGCGGGGAAGCCGGCCAGCTTGACCATGGCATCGCGCCGCGCCAGGCGGTAGTCGGCCTGCACCATCTCGCTCACGAGCTGGGGCAGGGTGGTGCGGGGCGTCCAGCCCAGGCGCGTGCGCGCCTTGCTGGCGTCGCCCAGCAGCGTCTCCACCTCGGTCGGCCGGTAGTAGCGCGGGTCCACGCGCACCACCACGTCGCCCACCGAACAGCGCAGGTCGGGCCGCTGCACCGAGGCCACCACGCCGGCCTCGTCGCTGCCCTCGCCCACCCAGTCCAGCGTGAAGCCCAGCTCCCGCGCGGCCATCTCCACGAACTGGCGCACGCTGTACTGCACGCCG